>Ga0265298_10003435_pt1 | contig 20931 bp, 18 predicted proteins | sample AusTroGonzalo_MG_3_FD_193486 | JGI IMG/M metagenome (GOLD analysis project Ga0265298, IMG submission 193486) | Bovine rumen microbial communities from tropical cattle in Woodstock, Queensland, Australia - Gonzalo_01 | ecosystem: Host-associated > Mammals > Digestive system > Stomach > Rumen ... | reverse complement strand
AGTCGCCGCTGTGCGATACCCTCGTGTGCGCTCCGGGTAACCCGGGCATGGCAAACCTCGGCAAGTGCGTGCCGGTGGACGTTGCCGACCCCAAGGCCATTGCCGACCTCGCCGTGGCAGAAAAGATCGACCTCGCGGTCATCGGCCCCGAAATTCCGCTGGTCGCTGGCGTGGTGGATGAATTCCGCCGCCGGGGGCTCCGCGCTTTCGGCCCGACGGCAGCTGCCGCTGCCCTCGAAGGCTCCAAGGCTTTCAGCAAGGATATCATGAAGAAGTACGGCGTGCCGACGGCAGCCTTCGAGACTTTCACCGATCTCGCCTCCGCGAAGAAGTTCCTCGCCGAACACCCGGCTCCGATTGTGGTGAAAGCGTCGGGCCTCGCTGCGGGCAAGGGCGCTATCGTCTGCATGACCGACAAAGAAGCCAACGACGCTGTCGAAGAAATGCTCGGCGACAAGGCCGTCTTCGGCGAATCCGGCAAGACGGTCGTGATTGAAGAATTCATGGACGGTGAAGAAGCCTCCATCTTCGTGGTTTGCGACGGCAAGGACTATGTGATCCTCAGCTCCGCTCAGGACCACAAGCGCGTCTTTGACGACGACAAGGGCCCCAACACTGGCGGCATGGGCGCTTACAGCCCGGCTCCGGTAGTCACGGACGCCCTCCTCGACGAAGTGAAGAAGACTATTATCGAACCGACCCTCAAGGGCATGGCCGCCGAAGGCAAGCCTTACACGGGCGTTCTCTACGTGGGTATCATGGTGACCAGTAAGGGTCCGAAGGTCGTGGAATACAACTGCCGCCTCGGTGACCCCGAATGTCAGATTGTGCTCCCGCTCTATGACGGCGACGTGCTCGCTTTGTTCGATGCTGCCGAAAAGGGCGAACTGGCCAAGCTCGGTGCCCCGAAGGCTCCGAAGGGCAGTTCCGCTATCGTCGTGCTCGCGAGCGCCGGTTATCCGGGCTCCTACGAAAAGGGCAAGGTCGTCACGGGTATCGAAGAAGCCGAAAAGAACGGCGCCCAGGTGCTCCATGCCGGTACCAAGATGGTCGACGGCAAACTCGTCACGAACGGTGGTCGCGTGTTTGGCGTGGTGGGCCACGGTGCAACGCTCCAGGAAGCCTTGAACATCGCTTACGAAGCCTGCGAAAAGGTTCAGTTCGAAGGCAAGTTCTATCGCAAGGACATCGGTAAGAAGGGCCTTGCACGACTCGCAAAGTAAAGGGATTGCTTCGCTTCGCTCGCAATGACGTGCGGGGCGGAACCATAAAAGGATTCAAATTATGGATTTGAAAGAAAACGCAAAGGTCGGTATCGTTGCCGGTAGCAAGTCCGACCAGGAAACTGTAGACAAAATCACCGCCGTGCTCGACCAGTTCGGCATTGTGTGGGAATTCAACATTCTCTCTGCTCACCGCACCCCGAACGCTACGGCAAAGTATGCTCGTGAAGCCGCCGGGCGAGGCCTCCAAGTCCTCATCGGTGTTGCTGGCCTCGCTGCAGCCCTCCCGGGCGTGCTCGCAGGGCACACAATTCTTCCGGTCATTGGGCTCCCCTGCGCCGGCGGCCCGCTCAACGGCGTCGATGCCCTGCACTCCATCGTGCAGATGCCCCCGGGAATTCCGGTGGCAACAGTCGGCATCGGTAACGGCAAGAACGCCGGTTACCTCGCCGCCCACATCGTCGCCATCGCAGATCCCGCAGTTCGTGAAAAGCTCGTTGCCTACCGCAAGAGCCTTGGTGATATCGAGGTCTAATTCTCAAATTGCTGCATTGCAGCAACTTGGTATGCTGAACTTTGGACGTCATTGCGAGCATCGAAGATGCGAAGCAATCCATCTGATGTCCGCTTACTAAGTTCGAATACGCTGGCATTCCGCCAGCGTTTTTCGTTTTGTTCATAGCGTCGCAGGCTACAGCTTCACCCATTCATCTATTGAAATTCGATTTCTGTCACGTTCTTTCGCTTACTAATCGCCAACCACTAATCGCCAACCACTTTTTAGTCGCGTTCTTTTGTATATTGTCCTTGTGGTCACCTCTAAAAATTCATTTTCAAAAATTTGGCTACGACACATCGTGCTGGTTCGTCATTCAAAGTGGCAAATACCTCCAGTATTCACCACTTTTCATTCCTGCCTGCACTCGGTCTCGCCCATTTTTTTTTACCAAAGCAATTTTTAGAGGTTCCCTTGTCTTTAAATTTCTAGCCCGTTTTGTGCCTATGATTTCTCGTGTTTTGAAAAGATCTTTGTTGCTGGGAGCATTGCTTCTCCTGTCTGTCTCGTTTGCTGAAACGTCTTCATCTTCCGCGCTGTCTCAATCCGCGGTGCAGTCTCGTATTGCAGATTCTTTAGCAGTTCCGCAGTCCCAGTCTTCTAGTTCCGCTAATTCATTAACTTCTGGTTTTGATACTCGTGTCTCTTGGGGTGAATGGAATTATGGTCCCGGTCCTCGCATTTCCCAATCCCCCAAAGCTGCAACCTCATCTAGTTCCATCGCAGCATCGTCTTCCAGTGCTTCGCTCCCGAAATGGCAGACGCTTCCCGAGATGAAGGCTCCGTGGATGAAAGGAGAACGTCTCGATTACGAACTCAGCTGGGGCTTTATTACGGCAGGCTATGCCTCTCTCGAAGTTAAACCGCGCAACGATGGCAAGGTTGAATTTCTGACTTTTGCGACCGCCAACAAGACGGTCAATAAATTCTACCCGGTGTATGATACCGTTTACACGCTTGTGCGTAAAAAGGGACTCATGACGGATGTGTTCCGAAAGTCGCTCCACGAGGGAACGTTCCACAACAAATCACTTATCCGTTTTGACCGCAATAACAAGATGGCTTTCCTTTCCGATTCCGTTTTTAAGGATCCGGTCAGGCACATTGTCAAGCGCTCGGCAGACACGTCCGTGACCATTGATGGGCTTGAACACAGCATCATGTCGGCGTTTTATCTTGTGCGTTCGCTTCCACTGAAAGAGGGGACGACCTCCCGTTTTGCAGCGGTGAGTGGGGAAAAACGCTATGAACTTAAAGTCATTGTCCATAAACGTGAAAAAATTAAAACGGACCTGGGCGAGTTCAATACAGTTAAAGTCGAGCCTGTTTTGGATGGAGATGGCATATTCAAGTCCAGTGGTCGCATTTTTATCTGGTTCACCGATGATGAGAAGCGTCTCCCTGTGCTCATGCAGTGCGAAATCAAGCTTGGGAGCATCAAAGCCGAGCTGACAAAGGTCCAATAGACCTATTTGAAACTTACAAAATTGTAAAATCAAACGAAAATAGAACTTTTACATGAAGTTTTCGAAAAAAACTTCTATAAAAAGTTATATTCCAAGCGTGGTTTTTTTATCCGAGGCTTTTTAATGCTGAAAAAATTGTTGTTGCTGTTGTGCTTGGCTAGTTTGGTTGCATGGGCCGCTCCCTCGAAAGGGCGTAAAGCGTCTATGAAGAAAAAGGCTGCTCCGGTTGCCGAAAAAACGGTGGAAGCACCGGCTCCGGCGGCTGAGTCTTCTGATGATGGCTTTATGTCTGCTCCGGAAAGCGCTCCGGTCGCTCCAAAGGTTAGCGAAGACGATGATGACGATGAAAATGTCGAAGCTTCCATGGCCGGCATGAGTGCTGCCCAGAGAAGGGACTACCTCTCTCGCAAAAAGTTTGAAGAAGAACAGCGTTTGGATGAATATGCAAACTCTGAACGCCGTCGTGACTGGCTGAAGGACCGTCTTATTTTCGAAATGGGTCTTGGTTCTCGTATGCCGTTTATGGGCGAATCTGGCATGGGCATGGGTCTTGGTGCCGGTATTGAATACATCACCCGCTGGCATATTGCAGCATTTGCCTCTTTCGGCTTCTTGCCGAAGGTCAAGGACAGTGAATTTGACTACATGAAACTTGAAGGCGGTACGGGTTATAAGGTCGGTATCAACTACTACTTCTTCCCGAAGATTCCTATCCACTTGGGCTTGTCTGCTTCTTATGGTACGGTCTATTTCGACCATGACATGGAACCGGATGAAAATGGCCTCCGCAGCTTGATTTCTGTGAAGGGCTTCCAGTTCGATATCTTGGTGTCTTACCTCTCGAATGAATGGTATTATTTACAGTTCTCCTTCGGTATGTACTATGCACCGGATCTCAAGAAGTCCCCGGATAAAAACCCGAGCTTCAAGAAGACCAAGGACTCTAGAACCGAAGTCGAAGATACCTATGCATCTCGCGTTGTCAACAAGCCTAATGGTATGGACGATAAGGGCTTCGTGTTCGGCGTTACGATTGGTTTCGCCTTGCCGGAATTCTTCCCGGACGATACCGAAAAGCGCCGCCGCCAGCGTGAAAAGGAACGCAAGGCTGCCAAGTAATCTTGCTTGAAAAAGTTTAGCCCGCTAGTTTGTTCTAGCGGGCTTTTTTGTTTGTTCTTAATACCCATGTCCGGAATCGAACCGGAATACCTTCCTTCGGAGGGAAGGACACTATCCATTGTGATACACGGGCGTGTGCGTTTTTGCGGTTACAAATATAGTAATAATGCGATGTTGTCGCAGTTGGTAGAACTTAGTTGGTAGAGCTTAGAGGTAATGCGATAATCTAAGTTCTAAGATCTAAGCTCTAAGTTCTATACCATCTAATCCACAATCTTCACGATCAACTCGTGCGGTTCGGCGTCAACGACAAGCGCGTTATGGAATTCGCCTACATCGGCATCGCCTTCGATGACTTTAACGATGTCGTCGTTTTCCATGGAGTTGCCTTCTGTGCGGCCGTAGAAGTGGTATTCGCTTTCTTCGGCTTCTTGGTCGATGATGATCTTGACCGTCTTTCCGATCATGTTTTCAGCGTAATCGGCAGCCAATTCTTCTTGGTAGTCCGTGACGGCTTCAAGCCTTGCGCGGGCATCGCTTTCGTCTACGGCGGGGAGGTCCATGTCCATGACCGGAGTGCCTTCTTCGGGGCTAAACACGAACCCGCCCAGATGGTCGAATTGCACGTCTTGCAGCAATTCCATGAGTTCTTCGAAGTCTTCGTGCGTCTCGCCGGGGAACCCGACAAGCACTGTACTGCGGAGTGTCACGCCCGGAATGCGTTCACGGATTTTGTGCAAAAGATCGACAAGTTCTGCCTTGCGGTAGTTGCGCTTCATGTTCTTGAGCATCTTGTCGCTTGCGTGCTGGATTGGCATGTCCACGTACTTTACAAGGCGTGGTTCATTTGCCATCAAGTCCAAAAGTTCATCGTCCACGAACATCGGGTACCAATAAAGCATACGGATCCACGGGATGCTCGTGTTGTCGAGAATGGCGCGCAAGAGCTGGGCGAGCGTGCCACCTTTCTTGCCCTTTTCACGTCCAAAGTAAGTCGTATCCTGAGCAATCAAAGTGATTTCCTTGACGCCCTGCGCTTCGAGATCCTTTGCTTCGGCGACGATGTCTTCGATGGAGCGCGAGTCCTGTTTGCCACGAATAAGCGGAATGGCGCAGTAGGCGCAACGGCGGTTGCAACCTTCCGCAATTTTCAGGTAAGCGTGGTGCGGAAAGCCGCCCAAGTTCATGCGGGCGAGGTTCTCTGCTTCGCAACCCTGCGGAGCCACAATGCCCATCTTCTTCAAGAGTTCACCTGGCTTGTACGTGCCGACCCAGTAGTCCACTTCGGGCAGTTCGTTCATCAGCTCTTCGCCATAGCGGCCGCTCAAGCAGCCGGCCACAATCAGCTTCTGCTTTGCTTTTTTCGCTTTTGCTTGGGCGAGAATCGCGTTGATGGATTCTTCCTTGGCGGCTTCGATAAAACCGCAGGTGTTCACGAGCACGTAGTCGGCCTTGGCGGCAGAGTCGCAGGTGACAAATCCCGCATGGAGCATTTCGCCGACGAGATTTTCTGCGTCGACCTGGTTCTTGGCGCATCCGAGATGCACAACGAATACTTTGGGCTTTTTAGTAGGCATGGCCCAAATATAGAATTTGAGGCAAGGGTTGCTTCGACGGCGTTTTCGGGAGCTGTTTTTTTCAATGAACGCTTAAAGTAGTCCTTCTGCGTCATTGGTTGATGCTTATGCAAAAAAGGCTCCGCGATTGCGGGGCGAGAATTGTTGGATTTTATTTGACGTTATAATTTCAAAAAATATTTTTTAACTTATATTTCTACATTATTCGTATTCAAAAAAAGGATCTTATTATGAAAAAGCTTATTTTGGCGTCTGCAGTGATGCTTGCCATGACTGCTTGTGAAACTAGTACCAGTGCTAGTGATGGCTCCGGAAAAAGTGTGAACGGTTTTTCGTGCAATGTGACTCGCACGGACAATTCCGTAACGCTTTATGAAACGTATACGCTGGGAACCTATAAACAAACGCAAACGGTTTATCAGGATCAATATGGTTTTGATTATTCCGTTTGGGCAACGGACATTACTTTCACTGATCCGGCCGAGGCTGCTGAGGAATGTGCAGATGAAAAAGATGAAGCCAGAAGCTGGAGAGATGGCAGCTATCAGGTGGAATGCACATCGAATTCTGTGCACGTGAGACAGCGTGATGACAGCGATAGGCGTGAATTGGAAGGAACGGCTGTTAAGTTCCAAGCGCAATGTGACGATGGTTATCTGAGAGCTCAAAACGGCACTCTTTACGAAGACGATTAATCCTGTTCTCGTTAAGTCTTAAATCAAAAAAGGCTCCGCATCGCGGGGCCTTTGTCAGTTCGTTGCTATAAAAAGTTACATGTCTTCGCTTGCGCTCGGTTGACCGATACGGTCGTTCTTGCGGTTGTCCACCCAGCCTGCGTAACCTTGCGGAGCGAGAACTTCCTTGCCGAATTGCTGAGCACTAGCAATCGAGGAGAAGTACCCGACACGTACGCGGTAGAACGTGCCTTCAAGTTCGCCTGGATTTTCAACTTCGGCGACGTAAGCCTTGATGCCTTGGTCAGAGAGTTTGCTTACCACATTGTTAGCTGCTTTTCTGGAAGCCTGAATGCTCACCTGGATGACGAACGGGCCGCTTGATTCCTGTTCGACTGCGGAAATCGGTGCTACAGGGGCTTCGGGTGCGGATTTTTCTTCGCTAAGAGACTGGATCGGGACCAATGCCGGTTCTTCTTGAACGGGTTCCGGTGCGGCTTCTTGGACGGGAGCCGGAGCGGGCGCTTCAACGACTGGTTTTGCTTCGGGTTGAGGAGCCGGTTGTTCTTCCTTGCTACCGCAGGCGGCGAGCAAGGCACAGGAAAGGGTGATTGCCCCGATAAACGATACCGATTGCAGCTTCATTGTTTTGTGCTCCGCGTTAAAAAAAATGTGGCTATAGCTGTTTGTATTATTCTTACAAAGAATATACATAAGTCTTTGATACTTCGCAAGTTATGAAGATTTGATTTTGCCAAAATTAATAAAATTTTACAAAAAATTGTGGGACTTTTTCGTTATTTAATCTATTTTTAGTGCTCAAATGTTTAAGTTTTTTGGCCGCCTTGGTCCATTCTATTCGTATTGCATTTTGGGGTGAAAAAGCGCCTTTTTTTGAAAATCGTCTTTGACAAGCGTTTCAAATATTTCTATTTGTAACAAAAAACAATTTTAGTTGTAATAAAAAGAAAAGGTTCTTATGGGCTTCAATGTGCACGGACTGGCGTTTAAGCAGTCCTTGATGACCCTCGTCGGTTTCAGCATCGTGTTTGCGACACTGTTCGGGGTTCTCAGTTTTCAGGTGCAGAGCAAGCTTTCGACGCTACTCACGCAAAAAGGCGAGGAAATCAGTCTCGCCAATGTTGCTATTATCGAAAAATTATTTGAAAAGGGAAAAAAGCTTGGTGACGAATACGCCGAAGTGCTCGGCAAAGAAATGCTTGCTGGTCAGGATCTAGATGATTTTTTGACTCAAGCGGTCTTTGATGCAAGGCAAACGCTTCCGCAAGTACTTGCTGTTGTCGTTGCTTACGAACCGGGTATGGCTCCGAAGTCTAAATGGCATCAAGAGGTGATGCGTCTTGCCCAGTATTCAAAAAACGAAATTAAGATCTTGAAGGGCAGCGACTATCTCGAAAAGCCTTGGTACAAGAGCACGAAAAACATGCAGAAAGGAATTTGGCAGGAACCGTTTGTTGGGGACTTTATCAAGGAACCGATTGCGGTTTATACCACTCCGATTTATCAAAAGGATGCTTACGGGAATACCGTTTTTGCAGGTGTCCTTTGTGTGGACATGTCCATTGCTTTCCTCAAGGAAACGGTAGCGTCGATTCCTGTGTCGAACTCGGGCTATGTTGTCGTCTTGTCTGCGAACAATACGGTTATCGCGCACCCGCAAAATGAAATTGTGTTCAAGGAAAATTTGTCGAACCTCTCCGGAGGGATGGGCGAGCAGACGGTCACGGAATTCGAAAAGACTGTGCGTAGTATGAGAAAAGGCCTTTTCATGGGTTCGACGTCCGATGACAAGGAAACGGTCATTTACTTCAAGGCGATGGAATCGAATGGCTGGACGTTCATGATTGTGTGGCCTGCTCACGAGTACATGGAAAGCCAGCGCTCTCTGGAAAAAATGTTTGCGTGGATGAGCGTTGCGGGTTATGTCGTGATGCTGCTTTTGATATTCGTGATTTCGTCTAGGGTGTCCCGTCCGCTGAAGGAATTGGCTATTGCTGCGAACAAACTGGGGGAGGGCGATTTCAATGTGGCGATTCCCCACCTGTCGGGACACGATGAAATTGCGCAGTTTGCGTGGGCATTTATGAACATGAGTTCTTCGCTCAAGGAACATATCGAAAAGCAGAAGGACTTGGACCGCATCGAAAGCGAACTTGATTTTGCAAAGGATATTCAGCTTGGGTTCCTCTCGATGGATGAACGCGAAGAAGGCTCCGGAGACTCTTATCACGAGCTGACTCCGTTCCTGCTTCCGGCAAAGGAGGTCGGTGGTGATTTCTACGACTTCTTCAAGTTGGACGACGGACGGTTATGTGTGGTTGTGGGTGATGTTTCGGGCAAGGGCGTGCCGGCCGCATTGTTCATGATGGTTTCTCGAATTGTGTTGCGCACCATGGCTCAAAACTTGAAAGACGTGGCCGAAACTTTTAAGCATTCGAACTATGAACTTGCCAAGCGTAACCGTGCGAACATGTTCGTAACGGTGTGGATGGGCTTTATAGACTTGAATACGGGACATGTGGAATTCGCGTCGGCAGGGCACAATCCGCCTGTAATCCGCCACAAGGACGGCTCTGTTGAATTTGCAAAGAGCAAGGCGGGTGTTGTTATGGCGGCGATGGAAGATTCGCAGTACAAGGTGCAGACGCTGAACCTTCTCCCCGGCGATACGTTGTTCCTTTATACTGACGGCGTGACGGAAGCGACTAACGAACATAACGAATTATTCGGTAATGACCGGTTGCTCGATGCGCTAACGCATGGCGGCGGAAACGGTACCAAGGAAATGTGCAGCTTTGTCAAGCGGCAGATTGATGCTTTTGTAAGCAAGGCATCGCAGTTTGATGACATTACCATGCTTGCTGTGGAGTACAAAGGCTGCGAGAACGTGGCTTCTCCAGAGGCCTCCCAGGTCGAGTCCGGGACTGCGTCTCAGGAGGTTCTCCAGGTGGCGAAGACGGCTTGATTGTCGCGAAGATGTGTGTGCAAGAAAGCTTACAAAATGTTACCCTTGACGGATTTCGAATATTTAGGTATATTTGGCTATCAAAAAAATTGAATTTTTAACCAAAGGATTATCGTGATCGGCGTTATTGTTAAGTCCAACGAACCGTTCGAACGCGCTCTCAAGCGTTTCACCAAGTCTTGCGAAAAGAATGGCATCATCTCCGACGTCAAGAAGCGTCAGCGTTTCGAAAAGCCTTCCGAAGAAAAGAAGCGTATTGAAACTGCAGCTCGTCGCAAGCGTCTCAAAGAGATTGCTGACCAGAACCGCAAGCGTCTCTACTAATTCGATTTCCGAATCGGAAGATTTTTGCTAAAATTTAATGAGTTGTCGATGAATGTCGATGACTCGTTAGGTGTTTTATAGACTTTTTCAAAGGAAGTGATATGGCAAGTGAACTTTTGACAAAAATTCTCGACGACATCAAGACTGCAATGAAGGCTCACGATGCCGCCACTCTCGGAACTCTCCGCACGCTCCATTCCGATATCAAGAATGAAGCCATGAAGGCTGGTGCAGCTCCGGCCCAGATTATGGATACGATTACGGATGCCATGTGCATTGACGTTCTCGCCAAGAGCGTAAAGCAGAAGCAGGAAGCCATAGAAATCCTCAAGAAGGGCGGTTTCTTGGACAAGGTTCCTGAAGAAGAAGCTTGCATTGCCCTTTACCGCAAGTACATGCCTGCCGAAATGAGCGAAGAAGAAGTCAAGGCCCTCATCGCCGAAATCAAGGCTGCAACAGGCGCTTCTTCTCCGAAAGACATGGGCAAGATCATGAAGGAACTCTCCCCGAAGGTCAAGGGCCGCTTTGATTCCAAGCGCGCCAGCGCTTTGGTGCAAGAAGCATTGAAGTAATAGGGGCCAATGCCCAATACCCAATCCAAAATTCAAGAACTGGAGCTGCTCTACAAGATCAGCTCCATTTTGAACCAGAGTCTTGATTTTGAAACCGTCGCACATCCGGTTTTGCAGACGGTCGAATCGGTAATGGGTGTTGAACATGCCACTCTCACTTTGTACAACCGCCACACAGGCGAAATCTCCATTGAAATTGCAGAAGGCTTGAGCAGCCGTCAGGCGAGCAAGGGCCGTTACAAGGTGGGTGAAGGCATTACAGGCCGCGTGGTCGAGACGGGTAAGCCGATTATCATTCCTTCCGTCGCGAAAGATCCTGACTTCTTGGACCGCACGGGACGTGGAAAAACTGAAGACAAGGCGTTTCTTTGCGTTCCGATTATCATGGAGCAAGAAGTCGTTGGCGCCTTGAGTGCCGACGAGCACAATCCCGATGAAGCGAACCTCAACGACCAGATTCATTTGCTCGAAATCATTGCGCAGATGCTTGCGACTGCGGTGAAACTCCGCCGTCAGGCCCGCGAAGAGAACGAAATCCTCAAGGCCGAAAACGAACGCATGGCGATGGAGCTCAAGGCGCGCTTCCAGCCGGACAATATCATCGGGCGCACTCCCGAGATGCAACAAGTCTACACGCAAATTGACCAAGTCGCGAGAAGCCCGCTCCCAGCGCTAATTGTAGGCGAGGTGGGGACTGGCAAAGGGCTTGTTGCAGAAGCTATTCATTTCCGTTCTGACCGCAACTTGGGACCGTTTGTGCGAGTGCATTGCGCGGCCCTCCCGGAGTCCGTATTGGACCGGGAACTTTTCGGCAGCGAAAAGGGCGCCTTGGTTGGCGTCGTCAACGAGGCGCCAGGCCGCGTGGAACAAGCCGAAGGCGGGACGCTTTTCCTAGACGAAGTTGCGGAACTCACCCCGAACTTGCAGATAAAGTTGCTCCGACTTTTGCAGCAGGGCGAAATGGAACGCGTGGGCGCCCGCTTCCCGAAAAAAGTGAATGTCCGCGTGATTTGTGCGACGACCAAGAACTTGCAGCAGATGGTCTCTGACGGCACGTTCCGCGAAGACTTGTATTACCAGCTCCACATTGTTCCGATTTACGTTCCGCCACTTCGCAAGCGCCGCACGGACATTGTGCTTTTGGCCGATTACTTTGTTGAACATTACTGCCGCCTGGTCGGAAAAAATGTGCGCCGTCTTGCTCGCGGAACGATTGAAATGCTCATGAGCTACCCGTGGCCGGGCAATGTACGTGAGCTCGAAAATGCGATTGAACGTGCAGTTCTGTTGACAGAAGAAGATGTTATTTATCCGCATCACTTCCCGCCGACGATCCAAACGGATGAAACGAGCGGAACTCCCGTGAGCGGAAATCTCAAGCTCATGGTCGAAGCGTACGAACGCGATATCATTTGCGATGCGCTTAAGAGTAGCAAGGGCAAAATGGCCGCCGCCGCCCGTAGTCTCTCGACCACCCCACGCATCCTCACGTACAAAATCAAGCAACTCGGCATCGACCTCTCCGCATTTAGCAAGTAGCTTGCCTATATTTTACCTCATGGAACTTACTCAGCTCAAATACTTCTTGGAGGTCGCTCGCACGGAGCATGTCACGCAAAGTGCAAAGAACCTCTGCATTGTCCAGCCTGCCCTTACGCAAGCCATTCATAAGCTCGAAGACGAATTGGGCGTTTTGCTGTTCAAAAATTCTGGGCGAAACATCAAGCTCACGGACAGCGGGAAGTTCTTTTACGAAAAACTGCAACCGCTATATGAAAACATGATGGCGCTTCCGGCGCTTCTCAAAGAGACCGCTGACAAACAGAACCATAATGTCAAGCTGAATGTTCTTGCAGCATCGACGCTTATCACGAGTGCCGTGATTGAATACAAGCAGAGCAATCCCGACATCGACGTGGATATTGTACAAAACGAAGAAACGAGCGTCTTTGATATTTGTGTGCGTACTTATGCAACTTATAGGCCCGAACTTGACAATACGAATAGCGATGAAACTTTTGTCCATTCCGAAAAGATTTTCTTGGCGGTTCCGAATACAGCGCAGTACAAAAAACTCAATTCCATTTCGCTGTTTGATTTGAAAGATGAAAAATTCATCCGTCTTTACGGTTCCAAACAGTATCGCCAGATTTGTAATGAACTTTGCGATAGCATTGGATTCCATACGAATGTAACGTTTGAAAGCGATAACGCCTCGGTTGTCAAAGAAGCTGTTGCTGCGGGCATTGGCGTGGGCTTCTGGCCTGAACTTTCGTGGGGCAAGATGGATCATAAGCGCGTCAAGCTTCTCGAAATTACGGATACGGATTTCAAACGTGATATCGTGGTATCGCTCCGTCGCAACAAGCAGGACAATTCCAAGACGGAACAGTTCTACAATTTCTTGACAAAGTATATTCTACGCCGACAACAAAACAAACGTAAATAAGTCTTGTTCGAACCTATAAAAAAGCCTCCACGTTTTTTGCGTGAAGGCTTTTTGCAATTGTGAGCCTGCGATTAGTTGAATGTCAACGAAAATGCGAGTGAAACGGCTTTGAATGAGGTGTCACCTTTATAATCGAAGAATGTACTTTTCGTAGAAGATTGCTTGTAAGCTACAGCAACGCCGATTCCTAGCTCGTTGCCGACCCACCATTCTTTTCCGGCGGATACGATAAATCCCACGGAAGAATCGTGAGAACTGATTTTTTTCGTTCTTCCAAGAATATTGACTTGGTATTCGGTGTAAACTACCATGCCTAAGGAAGCACTGAGGTAAAAGTTGTATTCTCCAGGAAGGTAGTATGTTGCGCCACCGCCCAAGAATGCAGTTTGGACGTAATTGTCTTGTGCGAGTATGTTATCTATTGTTTCTTCATCGTTTTGTTTGGCTTTAAGGCCGTTGACGAAAGAGGTTATATCGATGGTTCCGTGCAAAATGAAATTTTGTATAATGGCGCCTCCGACTTTAACCCCGAATTCAATTTGATTCCCTTCGGCTTGTAATTTGATACCGTCGTTTTTGTATTCTTCAAGGTAATTGCCGTAGCCTAGCCCCAAAATCCCGTTCAAGAAGAATCCGTCGTGAGTTTTGGGAGCTGATGCAAAAATACAGCTTGTGGCAAAAAGGAGAACGAAAAGAATTTTTTTCATGACTATTTCCTGATGTAGTTTGTTTTATGTTATGTAAGATAAAAAAGAAAATAAAGAATTCTACAAAAAAAGTGCGTTTGTTTATGAATTGTTTGTAAAAAAGTACTTACTTGTATTGTTATGATACGGAATGGCGCTATATTCATCCATGTTCTTTGATTTATGACCTGAATCCCCTATCCTCTAATTACTATCTTTATCTTTGTTATGATTATCCATTCCTTTAAAATGGGCTTCCAGTGATTAGCTTCGTTAGCTTCATCCTAACCTTGTCATCCCGGACTCCGTTCCGGGACACTAATCACTAACCACTAACCACTTAAGTAATATGCAATTCCGTCCTGTAAAAGAACAGCTTGAAATTTTGATGCGCGGCGTCGTTGACATTGTGCCGCAAGACGAACTCGAAAAGAAACTCCAGAAGTCCTACGAAACGGGCAAGCCACTCCGTATCAAGATGGGTGTGGACCCGACGGCGCCGGACGTTCACTTCGGCCATACGGTCGTGATGCGTAAGCTCCGCCAGTTCCAGGATTTGGGACACACGGTCGTTCTCATCGTGGGTGACTACACCGCACAGATTGGTGACCCCAGTGGCCGCAACAAGGCCCGTCCGCGTCTCAGCCACGAACAGGTTCTCGAAAACGCCAAGGAATACCAGGAACAGTTCTTCAAGGTTGTTCGTCGCGATCAAGTAGAAATCCACTACAATGGCGAATGGTTCTCTAAGCTCCCGTTCAGCAAGGTCACCGAACTCATGGGCCAGTTCACTGTCGCCCAGATGCTCGAACGCGAAGACTTCCACAACCGCTATACCGCCAACACGCCGATTAGCCTGCACGAATTCATGTACCCGATGATGCAGGGCTACGATTCCGTGGCTATCCAGAGTGACGTGGAACTCGGCGGCACCGACCAGAAGTTCAACGTGCTTCGTGGCCGCGACCTCCAGCTTTTCGAAGGCATGGAACCGCAGATCGGTCTCTTTATGCCGATCCTCCTCGGTACCGACGGCAAGGTCAAGATGAGTAAGTCCATCGGTAACTACGTGGGCCTCAACGAACCCGCCGACGTGATGTACCACAAGATTTACAGCCTCGCCGACAGCATCGTCGAAAACTGGTTTGAACTCTTGACCAACATCCCGCTTGCAGAAATCAAGCAGATGATGGCCGATATCGCCGCGGGTAAGATGAACCCGAACGATGCCAAGCACCGTCTCGCTATCGATATCGTGACGCAGTACTACGGTGCCGAAGCCGCCGAAGCCGCTGCCGCCAAGGAACGCGAAATCCACAGCGGAAACGCTATTCCGAGCGATGCTGTCGAATGCAGTGTTGCTGCAGGAACTTATGGCGCTCTCGACTTGCTCGTTGGCGTTAAAGCTTTTGCATCCAAGGGCGAAGCCCGCCGCATGGTGCAGAACGGTGGCGTGAAGATCGGTGGTGAAAAACTTGCTGACCCGCAGGCGACTTTTGAAATTAAGGGCGGCGACCAGATTGTCATCCAGGTGGGCAAGCGCAAGTTCTTCAAGGTGAACTTCTAAGGCGTGTCATGTCAAGAGAAATCTTAGTTCTCGGTCTTAATCCGGCTTGGCAGAGAGTGTTCTTTCTGGACAAGTTTACTCCAGGTGAAGTGCATCGCATTTCTAAGGTTAAGGAATACGCGTCGGGCAAGGGAATCAATTGCAGCCGTGTCTTGCAGCTTTTGGGTGGAACGCCCCGTTTGATGCATTTCCTCGGCGCCGAGCACGGTTCGAAAATTTTTGACGAACTTTCAGTTTGCGGTATCCAGCAGATGCCGATCTGGATTCGTGGAAATACGCGAATTTGCACGACGATTGCCTGTAATGGCGATACCACAGAGCTTGTGGAACCTTCGCCGATGCTTGCCGATTCCGAGAATAATGATTTCGCACAAACATTGAATGACTATTGGGATTCCACGCAATACATTGCTTTGTGTGGAACCTTCCCGCAAGGCTTTGACGTGAATATGTTCAATGCGCTAGATTTTAGTGACAAACATATTTTCGTAGATGCCATTGATGGTATCGATGGCCTCCTCGCGAAGGGTGTCGATCTCCTGAAAATCAACATGCTGGAATACTGCAAGTTGTTGGAGCGCTTGAGTATTCCGCTGGTCAAGTCGAGTCCGCAGTTCTGGAAAATGACTGCAACGGCTGTTCTCGAACGCCTCCCTATCAAGAATCTTGTGGTGACCGACGAAGATTCTCCGGTGCGTGCGTTCCGCCTTCTCGAAAAGAAGTTCTTTGGAATCCAGTTGCAACCGCCGACCATTACGGTGAAAAACGATATTGGCGCTGGAGATTCGTTCTTTGCGGGTTGGCTCTATGCTTTCGAGCAAAATCTGAGCTTCGAAAATTGCTTGGCCAAGGCGACCGCAGTCGCTTGTGCCCGTTGCGAAGTCGAACGTCCGTGGAACTTGAGCCTCGAACGTGTTGCCGAATTTGAAAGCGAACTTGCGACAAAGGTCGAACGACTCGAATAGGGTTTTGCAATGGAAAACGGCTTTGTTCCCTTGTTTGTCTTTGCGTCAAACGTGGAATTTTTCGGGGCTTTCCCTGAATGCCGGTCTTTTGTTCGAAATGATGTCCGTTTAGGCGAAATCGTCGAGTTGCCGGAAGACCGCGGATTTGCCGTTGTGCTAGGTGTTGGTCTTCTAGAATTTTCAACAAATTTATCCGTTTTGCTCTCTCGGTTTTCTGCCGAGGGGCCTTTTACGCATGTCGTGCTCGCGGGTATTTGTGGCGCGTATCCAGGGCGGGGATTGAACATCGGTGATGTTGTGCGAGTCGATTCTGAGCGTGTCGGAGATTTGGGTGTTGTTGAACGTGATGGCTCGTTTGTGCCGTGGCATAAAGTTTGCAGCGGAAACTCTAGTGGAATGCCGCAAGTTTACGAGGCGTCTCCGCTTCGTGGCGTTCCCACATGGCTTACGGGCTTAAAACCGGCTGCGGGGCTTTCTGTGAATTGCTGCACGGGGACTGCGGCGATGGCTGCAGAACGAGTCGCTAATTTCGACGTCGATGTCGAATCTATGGAAGGAGCGGCGTGTTTCTCGATTTGTAGTGCTTTTGGCATGCCTTGCTATGAAATTCGTGCGGTGAGCAATTTTGCGACCGACCGCGACAAATCCACCTGGCGCATCCAGGACGCATTAGAAAAGCTTAAAAAACATTGTCACTCTGGAGGCTAGAAAAGCCGATAGAGTCCATTAAGTCTTGGATCCTATAGTTCGACAGTCTTACTTCGACTCAGTTCAGTACGGGCACTAACCATCGTCTCATCGAGGTTCTAGGAAGACAAACAAAAAAATACTTCACTGGATCCTTCGTCACTACGCTCCTCAGGATGACGATGCTCAAAGCGAAGCGATCTCATACCTCTAAGCTCTACCGACTAAGCTCTACCGACTAAGTTCTACCAACTAAGCTCTACCAACTAAGTTCTATATTTCCCATCATGCAGTTATCCCTAGGTATCTCTACTTGTCCGAACGACACCTTTATCTATGAAGCTTTAATCCACGGGCTAGAAAATTCGCCTTTTGATTGGGACGTGACCTATGCCGATGTGCAGACCCTCAACGAAATGGTCTTGCGCGGTGAACTAGACGTGGCTAAAATCAGCGCTCAGGTCTATCCAAGCATTCGAGAAAATTACCGTTGCCTTGGTTGCGGTGGAGCCATCGGGTACGGCTGTGGCCCCCTTTTGCTATCCTCGGCTGCAAAATCCTTCGATCCCGAGCTCCCAACGACCCTTCCAGGCGCAAATACGACTGCGGCGCTCCTTTTTAAGTTCTGGTACGCCCACAAGTTCAAAAACACCCCAAAACTCGAATACGCCCTTTTTAACGAGATCTATGAGGGGCTCCTGTGTAAGAACGTGTCCCAGGGCGTTACAATCCACGAACACCGTTTTACGTGGAAACGCGACGGTCTTCACCTTTTGCAAGATTTGGGCGCCTTCTGGGAACAGGAGACGGGTTCTCCAATTCCGCTTGGAATTGCGGTTGCCAAAAAGGGACTTGGTTTTTCGACCATCGAAAATGTTGAACGTGAAATCCGCCGTAGCTTGCAGTTGGCTCGTCAAAGAGTCAATCCGGTGACTCCGTTTATCGTCGAAAAAGCTCAAATTGATGACGACGAAGTTATCAAGTCTCACATCGCCATGTTCGTAAATGACTTTTCCGAAAATGTAAATGAGGCGGGAATGAGGGCTCTCGAATGCCTGTGGCGGTTATCACATTGTTGATAAGTTGTTGAATTGAACCTTGCCTATGTAATAGTTTGTAAACGTAAACGTAATTTTGCAAAACTGCGAATTTTTAGCAAAAACTTTATTTATTTTCCAAAAAGCATCTTTTTTTGGAGTTTGCTTATGAGTTTAGTAAACGATCTTGAACTAGAAATTGATAATTTCAAACGCGAATACGAAAAGTTCGAACGCGGCAACAAGTCTGCTGGTACGCGTGCTCGCAAGGTCTTGCAGAACATCAAGAGAATCTGCCAAGAAATCCGTGTTTCAATTCAAGGTGCAAAGAAGGAGGATGAGAAGGACGATCTTCCGAGCGAGGATTGACAGATAACTTATCCCAAAAGTCTATACCTGTGTAATTTTTACACGAAAAATGGCATTTTTGACGAAAAGTATTTGACTAAAGTCATTTTTGAAGGTATATTCCCACATGGGTTTTGTGTTTGCCAAACTGGCAAACGTATGTTTAACGAATTTAAGTGTTCTATGATTGGAGAAACGTAGCAGTATGACCCTAAAGAAACTGGTCTTAATTACGGCCGGGGCGATGCTTCTTTCAGGAACCGCCATGGCAAAGAATATCAACGTGCCTGGCGATTTCGCAAAGATTGCAGATGCTCTCGGAAATGCGGATGCCGGGGATACAATCCTTGTCAAACGCGGTGTTTATAACGAAAACATCACCTTGATCATGGGTGTTGTTCTCAAGGGCGAAGACCCTTTGTCTACCATTATTGATGGTGGCCGTCGAGGTCCGACCGTCATGGGTACTTCGGGCGCCGAAATGTCGCACTTCACAGTGAGGAATGGTCTCGAAGGTATCCTTTGCGAAAACGCTGCCCCCTACATTCATCATTGCTATGTGATCGATAACCATGCAACGGGTATCGGTGCTTTTATTTCTCTGCCGTGGCTCCGCAACAACGTGGTGTACGGTAACCGCTGGTCCGGCATTCTTGCTTGGGGTGCTAAGTCTCTCGATGCTTACATCGAACAGAACGTCGTGCTCCGCAATGGCTACTCTGGCCTTACTTTGAAGGGACCGACCAACCTGGTCGCCCGCAACAACATCTTCATGGAAAACCACTACTACGGTGTGTTTGCTGACCCGGCTGCCGGTCAGACGAAGGTGGAATACAACAATATCTACAAGAACTACTACCCGTTCAACCAGTTCATCAAGGTGAACCGTACGAACGTGTCTTTGGACCCGAAGTTCATTAACCCGTCTCTCGGCAATGCGAACTTCTTCTGCCAGTCCACCTCTCCGATGATTAAGCGCGGTAAGGGCAAGCTGGATATCGGTCTTACTGCAACTGACGTTGTTAAGGAAGAAGAAGCTGTCGAAGAAACTCGTAATCCGGATACCGATGGCGATGGCCTTTGCGATCCGTGGGTTTCTGAAGAAGGTCTCTCCGAAAAGTACGCTGGCTCCTGCACGGGCTTCGACAACTGCCCTGAAGAAGCCGAAGACTTTGACGGCTTCCAGGACGACGATGGCTGCCCGGATGCCGACAACGACCGCGACGGTCTTTGCGACCCGTGGGTTGAAGCTAAGGGTATGCTTTCCCAGTATGCTCACATCTGTAAGGGTGTGGACCTCTGCCCGGAACAGGCTGAATCTTTGAACAACTACAAGGACGACGATGGATGCCCGGATGAAGTTCCGCAGCCGCCGAAGAAAGTCTTCGTTCTTGAAGGTGTGAACTTCGAATCTGGTAAGGCCACCATTACTCAGGACTCCTACATCTCCTTGATGAAGGTTGTCGATATCATGGAAACCTTCCCTGAAGCTACTTTCGAAATTGTGGGTCATACCGATAACATCGGTAATAAGGACAAGAATATGACTCTCTCCGCAGACCGTGCTAACTCTGTGAAGAACTTCCTTGTCGAAAAGGGCATTGCCGAAAGCCGCATTACAACAAAGGGCTTGGGCGATACAAAGCCTGTTGCTTCCAACAAAACACCTGAAGGACGTGCGCAGAATCGTCGTATCGAATTCATCCGCACGGATATTAAGTAAAGGAGTAGGTGATGTTGCGTACTAGTTTCATCAAGACGTCCGCTTTCGGACTTGCCGTAGCCAGCACTTCTTTGTTTGCCGAGGCAACCTACACGCCGAATAAGTATCAGCAGAACGATTGGTTTGCAGAATTTGGTGGTAATACCTCGATGTATGTGAACCCGGCTGGTATTTCTGAAACTGATCAGCTCGAATTCAGCGCTGCATTCTTTAGCACCATTAGTGGCGAAGCTAGCCAGGAATACGTCAGCTTGACGTACCCGATTGACTACAAGCACACTTTGGGTTTCTCACTTTTCGAAAACGGTGCATCCATTGAAGGCGGTGAATCCTATAGCGAAATTGCCACATTGATTGGCTATTCCTACAGGCTCATGCACTTCCTCTCTCTCGGTATTGACCTCTCTGTCTTGTACATCAACCAGTTCGATGAACTCAAGCAGTTGACTGTCGGTGCTGACGTGGGCTTGAGCTGGAACCCGCTCGCTTCTTCGAAGTACGGTTACTTGCTCATCGGTGCTTCTATCCAGAACCTTCTTGCTCCGGCTATCAGCGAAGCTGATGGCAATGGCGACTTCAAGTTCGTGTTCATGGGTGCCGCAGACGCTTATAAGATTCCGACGAACCTCAACTTGTCGTTGTTCTATCGCGGATTCAACCGACTCCTCGAATTCAAGGCCGAACTCTCCGTGATTGACCTTATCCACGATTCTGATGAAGGTGGTAAGGGTGCAAATCTCGAAATGAGCTTCTCCTTGACCTATTATCTTTCTTCTCACCTCGGTGTCCGTGGCCGCTTCACTAAGGAAGGCTACCCGGTCATCGGTGCTACGGTTAACGTCAAGGATGTTAGCATCTTCCGTTACCTCGCTCTTGACCTCGAAATGTCTCATGACGACCTCTGGGCTAAGAAGAACCGTGGCTTTGTGTGGGCTGTCAAGCTGACTTCTCGCTTCGGTGATACCCGTGAAG
>Ga0265298_10003433_pt1 | contig 20940 bp, 14 predicted proteins | sample AusTroGonzalo_MG_3_FD_193486 | JGI IMG/M metagenome (GOLD analysis project Ga0265298, IMG submission 193486) | Bovine rumen microbial communities from tropical cattle in Woodstock, Queensland, Australia - Gonzalo_01 | ecosystem: Host-associated > Mammals > Digestive system > Stomach > Rumen ... | reverse complement strand
TGTTCACCTGAATAGTACGTGTATTGCCGATGGTTAGCTGCAAATTACTACTCTGAAAACGAGAACCGATAGTGCTACGCAACTTCTTTTGGGCAGCTGCCACCGTAAGTCCACTCAAATAGATGGGACCATAACCCGTAACCGTAATGGTGCCTTCCGGTGATATGGTATACATCATAGTCTGCTGAGAAGCACCATAAATGTCTATCACCAACTGGTCGCCTACCCCCAAAACATAGGTGTCAGGAATGGGCATATTGACATTGGGTTGGAAGCTGGGGTTGGCCTGACTGAAGATGTCGCGACCGAAGACCCTTTTGCCATTGGTGGTAGGAGCCGTTCCCTGAGTAGCCTTCACGTCGTGTTCCACATCCTTCACCTCTTCGGCAGCATCGGAATAGACCTCCCCAGTGGTTCCACGTCGGGCCGTAGTGAGCTCTTGAGAAGTGGTACCATCGCTATTGCCTCGCATACGCTCTGCTGCCATCGACACAGCCCCATCAGCCGCACCGGACAAACCCCTTTCGGAGATCTGCTTGTCGTACTGGTTGCGGAGGCGGCGGATCTGCTCAATCTTGACCCCTCTTTGCATCAATTTGGTGACAATCTGAGACTGAGAGGTTCCTGCCTGGGCCTCTGACTGAATGAATTGAAGGACCTGCTGATCGCTCATACTTTGAGCCATCGTCACAGGCATGGTTAAACAGAGTTGACTGATTAACACTGCTAGAAGTAAAATGATTCGTTTCATATTTTGATAATTGATAATTGACAATTGAGAATTGATAATTAGTTCAAAGTTCAAAGATCAAGGTTCCAGGTTTCAGGTTTCAGGTTTCAAGTTTCAAGTTCCAGGTTCCAAGTTCCAAGTTCCAAGTTCCAGGTTTCAAGTTTCAGGTTTCAGGTTTCCTACCCCATACTGCGGCCTACGGCCTTGTAAGGGGTTAATAAGATGATGTCCCTCCGGGACATAAACGGTAAACTGTAAACTAAACAATCCTTCTTCCCTCTTCCTTCTTCCCTCTTACATCGAAACCACTTGGATCTTGGATCTTGGAACCTGGAACTACTTGGAGTTGAGTTCGTCGATAACTTTGAGGAGGTATTGGCCGTATTGGTTTTTGAGCATGGGCTGGGCGAGGGAGCGCATTTTGGCTTCGGTGATCCAGCCGTGGCGGTAGGCGATGCCTTCGAGGCAGGCGATTTTGAGGCCAGTGCGCTTTTCGATGACTTCCACGAAAGTACTAGCTTCCGAGAGGCTGTCGTGGGTACCGGTGTCTAACCAGGCGAAGCCGCGGCCGAGGGTTTGGACTTTCAGTTCACCGTCTTTGAGGAACTCTTGGTTGACGGTGGTGATTTCGAGTTCGCCACGGGCGCTGGGTTTGATGGTCTTGGCCACGTTCACCACCTTGTTGGGGTAGAAGTAGAGGCCCACCACTGCGTAGTTGCTCTTGGGGTTCTGCGGTTTCTCCTCAATGCTCAGACAGTTGCCGTTTTTGTCGAATTCGGCCACACCATAGCGCTCAGGGTCGGCCACCCAATAACCGAAGACCGTGGCCTTGTGGTTTTGTTCGGCATCTGTTACGGCATTCTTCAACAGAGTGGTGAAGCCATTGCCGTAGAAGATGTTGTCACCCAAGACGAGACAGGCGCAATCGTCACCGATGAACTTTTCGCCAATGATGAAAGCCTGTGCCAATCCATCGGGACTCGGCTGTTCGGCATACTCGAAGTGCACGCCATAGTCGGAGCCGTCGCCCAAGAGGCGTTTGAAGCCCGGGAGGTCGTAAGGAGTGGAGATAATCAGGATGTCGCGAATCCCCGCGAGCATGAGTGCGGAGATCGGGTAATAGACCATGGGCTTGTCGTAGATGGGGAGCAGTTGTTTGCTGACGCCCTTGGTGATGGGATATAGACGGGTGCCGGAGCCTCCGGCGAGGACGATGCCTTTCATTTTAATTGAGAATTGAGAATTGAGAATTGGGTTCAAGAACGAAAACCAAAACCAAAACGAAAACCAAAACGAAAACTATTGTCGGAGTGATCGAATAAGGCCAGCGAGCTGCTTCTCGATTTCGATGATACCGTTATATAGCTCGTCATACGTCAACGATTTTTCGTTATCGTTTTCGTTCCTGATATAGCCAATTTTATTGGCGATCAGGAGTTGAGTTTCCACTTCGTAAGCACTGCCAAGGGCAGTATCAAGAAAACGAGCGAAGTCGGCATTAGTGGGCTTGCGTTTTTTTCGTTTTCGTTTTCGTTAGTCTCCTTGAACTTGGAACTTGGAACTTGGAACTTAATCACGTTTGAAGATGTCGCGGGTATAGACTTTGGATTGGACGTCGTCGAGGCAGGAGTCGTAGCGGTTGGCGATAATGGCCTGCGACTGGCGTTTGAATTCGGCCAAGTCGTTCACCACTTTGGAACCGAAGAAAGTGGAACCGTCTTCAAGGGTGGGTTCATAAATAATGACCTCAGCACCTTTAGCCTTTACACGTTTCATCACACCCTGGATACTGCTCTGACGGAAGTTGTCAGAATTGCTCTTCATAGTGAGACGGAACACACCGATAACGCATTGTTTCTCTTTGGCATTATCAAACTGTCCCTGGCTGTAATAGTCGTAATAACCTGCCATCTTCAGCACCTGATCGGCAATAAAGTCCTTACGGGTGCGATTGCTTTCCACAATGGCGCTCATCATATCCTGAGGAACATCAGCATAATTGGCCAGCAACTGTTTGGTATCTTTGGGCAGGCAGTAGCCACCGTAACCAAAGGAAGGATTATTATAGTGAGAGCCAATACGCGGGTCGAGACTTACCCCCTCAATAATATCCTGAGTGCTCAGTCCCTTCATCTCAGCGTAAGTGTCGAGCTCGTTGAAATAGCTTACACGCAAAGCCAAGTAAGTATTGGCGAAGAGCTTCACGGCCTCAGCCTCTTTCATGCCCATGAAGAGGGTTTGGATATCTTCTTTAATAGCCCCTTCGATGAGGAGATTGGCAAAAATATGAGCTCTCTCGGTCAGCCATTCAATGTTAGTCAATTTGCGAATAGCTTCATTTTCAACCTCATATTCTTTACCCATCATTTTGGGGATACCTACAATGATGCGTGAGGGATAGAGATTATCGTAGAGGGCTTTGCTCTCGCGCAGGAATTCGGGCGAGAAAAGCAGATTGAACTTTGGGGTGCCCTTAGCGGCATACTTTACATAGAGGCTGCGGGTATAGCCCACGGGTATGGTACTCTTGATGACCATCACAGCATCGGGATTGACACTCAGCACAAGGTCGATCACATCCTCGATATGATGCGTATCGAAGAAATTCTTCTGTGGGTCGTAGTTGGTAGGAGCCGCAATCACCACAAAATCGGCATCCTTATAGGCAGCCGCACCATCGAGGGTGGCGGTGAGGTCGAGAGGTTTCTCAGCCAGATATTGCTCGATATAGTCATCCTGGATAGGAGACTTTTTCTGATTGATCAGTTCCACCTTTTCGGGAATAACATCCACAGCGGTAACGTGGTTGTGTTGTGCCAACAGTGTGGCGATGCTCATGCCTACATAGCCGGTACCGGCAACTGCTATTTTCATATCAAAACTTGTAAATTAAAATTTGTGGATTATGCAACTTGTGTGCAAGTTTGCGAAATTAGGATCTATTTCAATGATATTTTTTCGAGAAAGCAGGAAGGAATATAGGTAGTGGCCACAGCAACGATACCCTCGATAGCTACCACCAGGCGTCGGTTGCCCTTGATGCGTTTGATATAACCTTCAGCACCTTTGAAGTCACCATCGACAACCCGCACACGCTCGTTGGCGGAGAATTGTAAACTGTCGGCATCCACATAATCCCAATTACCACCCTCAACAGAGGTCACCATCTGGAAGACCTCCATTTCGCGATCGGGAATTTTTGCCGGCTGGCGCGACTGACGGTAACGGTAGAGAATAACCCGCTGAGCCAATTCATTCTCGATATGCTGAATCCTGTCTTCATCAATGCGAAGGAAGATAAGGGAAGAGACGGCAGGTTTTCGCACTCGAAGTTGTTTACCTTTTACCACTTTCTCTTCATACTGCACCGGTACGTAACACTCGATGGCATTGTCTTGGAAATAGCGTTCAATTTCAAACACCTTATTGAAAAAAACCTTCATCGCAAACCAAGAAGCCATTATACCAAAAACTATTTTACCTATATTACCATATTTAAAGTTCAGATAATAATAAAACCCCTTATTCCTCCCCATTCGCAAACAGGGAGGAAGCGAGGAGAGAAAAAAGAGTGAAACATTTTATTTTCAACCCTTTACGGACTATTCCTGAACCCAAGAATGGTTTCCCGCTCTCCTTTTTTTCGGTTTTACCATTTCACCTTGCAAAATTAAGTATTTCATTTGAGAAAAGCAAGAAAAAAAATAAGTTTTTTTTACGGACACACAGATAAGCAGTTAAGCAAAAAAACGTATTTTTGCCGCAGCAAAAAACCGCCTATGCCCAAAATACTGATTGTTGACCGTGTGCAGCCCCTGTTGTCGGAGTTGTTGAGCGCCCAAGGATATGAATGTGAGACCAATAGGGAACTAAGTCATGATGACTTTGTGGCCTTGCCCGATGTATACGACGGGCTGATTATCCGCAGTCGTTTCGCAGTGGATGCTGCTGCCCTCGACTCCAAACCCAGACTGCGTTTTGTGGTGCGCATCGGATCGGGCATGGAGAATATCGACACCCGGTATGCCCAGCAGAAGGGAGTAGCTTGTTTGAGCACACCCGAGGGCAACGCGAATGCAGTGGCCGAACTTTGCCTCAGTTTTCTACTGTCGGCACTACGTCATGTGGCCAGTGCTGACCGTGAGGTGAGACAGGGGGCTTGGCTACGTGAAAAAAACAAGGGTACTGAGTTAGCCTCACAGACCGTGGGCATCATCGGTTATGGACATACGGGTCCAGCTTTTGCCAAGCTGCTTAAATTGTTGGGTTGCAAAGTGTTGTGTTACGACAAATATCGCCAAAATTATGGGGATGAAAATGCAGAGGAGGTGTCGTTGGAGGAAATTTTCAGTCAGTGTAATGTAATTTCTTTGCACATCAATTACCTACCAGAAAATCATTATTTTATCAATAAAAAGCTAATCGATAAAATAAAACACCCCTTTATTTTCATCAACAGTTCCAGAGGCTGGGCAGTGAATACGGCAGATGTGCTGACCGCCATCAAGGAAGGAAAAATACAATATGCCTGCTTTGATGTGCTTGAATATGAGTCATCGCGACTGCAGATACCTCCCAAGGAGGAGTGGGATGAGGTGCTGAGGGAGTTGGCCGAAAACGACCATGTGCTACTAACCCCCCATGTAGGCGGGCAGACGCTGGAGGCAGAGAGGAGGCATGCGGTTTTTGCTGCACGGAAAATACTTGCGATGTAGGGTTCAAGTTCAAAGTTCAAAGTTCAAAGTTCAAAGTTTCAGGTTTCAGGTTTCAGGTTTCAGGTTTCAGGTTTCAGGGTTTTCGAATTGATAATTGACAATTGATAATTGATAATTTGGTTTACGGTTGTTTCAACGAAAACGAAAACGAAAACGAAAAAGTTCCTCATCTCAATTCCGCGGTGTTTAGGTTCAGTGCTTCGTAGCAAGTGTATAACGCACCGCGGCAAGCATATACATTTGTCACCTACCCCATACTGCGGCCTTCGGCCTTGTAAGGGGTTAATAAGATGATGTCCCTCTGGGACATAAACGGTAAACTGTAAACCGTAAACGGTAAACTATAATCCTTGAACTTCTTGAACCCTTGAACTCTTGAACTCTCCTCAGTCTTGGAACTTGGAACCTGGAACTTGGAACTAAACCGCGACGTCGGCTTTGATGTGGGGATCGGGGTTGTAGTTGGAGAGGGTGAAATCTTCGTACTGAAAATCAAAAATTGACTTCACCTCGGGGTTGAGGCGCATGGTGGGCAATGGTTTTGGGGTACGGGTAAGCTGTAACTTGGCCTGTTCCACATGGTTAGCATAGATATGGGCATCGCCAAAGGTGTGGATGAACTCTTTGGGTTTGAGGCCGCAAACCTGGGCCACCATTAACAGTAGCAGCGAGTAGGAGGCAATGTTGAAAGGCACTCCCAAAAACACATCCGCACTGCGTTGGTAGAGCTGGCAAGAGATTTCACCATTATTGACATAAAACTGAAACAGCACATGGCAAGGAGGCAAAGCCATTTGGGGAACCTCGCCCACATTCCAGGCACAGACCATCAGGCGTCGCGAGTCGGGATTGCTTTTAATCTGGCTGATAAGGTCGGAAATCTGGTCAACGCTATGTCCATCAGCCGTGGCCCACGAGCGCCATTGCTTGCCATAGACGGGACCCAGGTCGCCATTTTCGTCAGCCCACTCGTCCCAGATTGACACTCCATGGTCTTTCAGGTAGGCGATGTTGGTGTCGCCCTTCAGGAACCAAAGCAGTTCGTAGATGATGGAACGCAGGTGCAGTTTTTTGGTGGTAAGTACAGGGAAACCATCGGCCATATTGAAGCGCATCTGGTGACCGAAAACGCTGTAGGTGCCGGTGCCGGTGCGGTCGCTTTTGAAACTTCCCTCGTCAAGTATTCGCTGTAAAAGGTCAAGATATTGTTGCATAGGATTTGAAACTTAATATTCTGCAGCAAAAATACGAAAATTTTTGGTTTCAAGTTTCAGGTTTCAGGTTCCAAGTTCAAAGTTCCAAGTTCAAAGTTCAAAGTTCAAAGATCAAGGTTAAAAGTTTACGGTTGTTTCAACGAAAACGAAAACGAAAACGAAAATTTGAGTTCCAAGTTCCAAGTTCCAAGAAGTGAAAAAATGTTAAAAAATGGGAGGTGGGGGAACATTTTGTGCTATCAGTTTGAAAAAATCGTACTTTTGCATGGTAAAATGTTAAAAATAAAATACCATGCGCGTAATCATCAATTCAGACTATGCTGGTATGTCCAAATGGGCAGCTGAGCACATTGTAGAGCGTATCAACGCCTTCAAACCCACTGAAACCAAACCCTTTATCCTCGGTCTGCCCACCGGTTCAACACCGATTGGCACCTACAAGGAACTGATTCGTTTGCATAAAGAGGGAAAGATCTCTTTCCGTCATGTGGTGACCTTCAACATGGACGAGTATGTGAAGATACCCGAAAGCCATCCTGAAAGCTACCATTCCTTTATGTGGAACAATTTCTTCAATCATATAGATATATTAAAAGAGAATGTCAATATACTGAACGGCAATGCTGAGGATTTGGAAGCCGAATGCCAACGTTATGAGGACAAGATCAAATCGTATGGCGGTATTGACCTGTTTATGGGCGGTATCGGTCCCGATGGCCACATTGCCTTTAACGAACCGGGGTCCTCGCTGACCTCACGTACCCGTGTGAAAACACTGACCATGGATACCGTGATTGCCAACTCACGCTTCTTTGACAACGACATCAACCAGGTGCCCAAGACCGCACTTACCGTAGGTGTTGGCACGGTAATGGACAGCCGCGAAGTGATGATTCTGGCCAATGGTCACGGCAAAGCCCGTGCCTTAGCCCAGGCTATTGAAGGCGGCGTAAGCCAAATGTGTACCGTTTCGGTATTGCAGTTGCACCCCAAGGGCATTATTGTATGCGACGATGCCGCCTGCGACGAATTGACCTACGGCACCGTAAAATACTTTAAAGACATAGAAAGACGCTAATAAATAAACAACATAATACTATGCGAAACATTATTATCACCGGTGGGGCCGGATTTATTGGAAGCCATGTGGTTAGGCTTTTTGTCAACAAATACCCGTTTTATAAAATCATCAACCTTGACAAACTGACTTACGCAGGCAACCTTGCCAACCTGAAAGACATTGAAGACAAACCCAACTACAAGTTTGTGAAAATGGACATCTGCGACTTTGACAGCGTTTACAAGCTGATGCAAGATGAGCAGGTTGACGGTATTATTCACCTTGCCGCTGAAAGTCATGTTGACCGCAGTATTAAAGACCCCTTCACCTTTGCACAGACCAATGTGATGGGAACGCTGAGCCTGCTACAGGCTGCCAAACTGTATTGGGAAAGCCTGCCCGAGAAATTTGAAGGCAAGCGCTTCTATCACATCAGCACCGATGAGGTGTATGGTGCCCTTGAACTGACTAATCCTGAAGGCGTTGAGCCGCCCTTCTCCACCAAGGCCTCATCGGGCAAACACCATCTAGCGTATGGAGACAAGTTCTTCACCGAAGACCTGAAATACCAACCCCATAGTCCCTACAGTGCCGCCAAGGCCAGCAGCGACCACTTTGTACGCGCTTTCCACGACACCTACGGACTGCCAACCGTGGTGACCAACTGCAGCAACAACTATGGACCCTACCAATTCCCGGAAAAGCTGATACCGCTGTTTATCAACAACATCCGTCACCGCAAGCCACTGCCCGTTTACGGAAAAGGAGAGAATGTGCGCGACTGGCTGTATGTGGAAGACCATGCCAGAGCCATCGACTTGATTTTCCACAGAGGGAAAGTAGCAGAGACCTATAACATTGGTGGTTTCAACGAATGGAAAAACATTGACATCATCAAAGTGCTTATTAATACCGTAGACCGACTGCTGGGCAGAAAAGAAGGAGAGGACATGGACCTGATTACCTATGTTACCGATCGTGCCGGTCACGACATGCGCTATGCCATTGATTCGACCAAACTACAAAAAGAGTTGGGTTGGGAACCCAGCCTGCAGTTTGAGGAAGGTATTGAGAAGACCGTAAAATGGTATCTTGATAATCAGGAGTGGATGGACAATGTGACTTCGGGGGACTATCAGAAGTATTACGAGGAGATGTATAAGGGGAGGTAGGAGTTCCAGGTTCCAAGTTCCAAGTTCCAAGTTCCAAGTTCAAGGTTCAAGGTTCAAGGGTTATGGGGAAAGAGCGCGAGACATTTAATGACCGGCCGGTTTATAGTTTGTCGGAGATTTGTGGGAGTATCAAGTCTGTGATTAATAAGATCTATACCCGTGCCTATTACGTTAAGGCTGAAATCATACGCCTGAACAGGTATCCCTATTCAGGGCATTGTTATCCTGAACTTGTGGAGAAAGAAGGGGACAAGATTGTCACCCAAATGCGTGGCGTGATATGGAAAACGCAGGTAGATGCCATCAACGAGAAATTCATGAAGATTACCGGGGAGGTACTCAAAGACAATATCCGTATTCTGTGTTTGGCCACCATTGAGTTCAGTGCACAATATGGATTAGCCCTATACATCCAAGATATTGAGCCAAGCTACACCTTGGGCGAGTTGATGAAGAACAAGATGGCAGTGATTGCCCGCCTGAAAGAAGAGGGTGTGTTTGAAGCCAACAAGCGTTTACCCTTGCCCCTGTTGCCCAAACGCGTTGCAGTAATCTCAGTAGAGACCAGCAAAGGTTACAGTGATTTCATGGTGACCTTGAAGGAAAACAACTGGGGTTATTGCTTTGAATGCAAGCTGTTTCCGTCTATCCTGCAAGGAGAAAAAGCCATCGGAACCATCACCTCGCAGCTGGATGCCATTGCCCAACGGCAACAAGATTTTGACTGTGTAGTCATTATCAGAGGCGGAGGAGGAGATGTAGGACTGAGTTGCTATGATGACTACAGTCTGGCTCATAAAGTGGCCACCTTCCCTTTGCCCATTATCTCTGGCATAGGCCACTCTACCAACGAGAGTGTCACCGACATGGTTTCGTACGCCAATAAAATCACTCCGACAGAGGTGGCTTATTTTCTGATACAGCAATTTCACAACTTTGCCATCCAGGTGGAAGAAGCGCAAGAGAAGATGGTTCATTTTCTGGAAAACTTTTTCACCCGCGAGAAGCACCTGATAGAACAAATAGAACACAGCTATCAGCTAACGGCCAGCCGGCTACTCTCACAAGAAAAGCACCAAATAGAACAACTGGAGCACCGGTACCAACTGCTATCCAAGGCATTGATTACGCAAGAGAAAAGCCAGTTGGAAAACCTCTATAAGATGATGCTACTATCTGCCAAGCAACTATTTGTGATTAAAAACAAAGAATTGGAAAACCTGGAGGAAAAAATAAAGCTACTGCACCCCGAGCAAGTGTTGAAACGCGGCTATAGCATCACACGACTGAACGGCAAAGCCATTACAGATGCCTCCACCGTTAAAGCCGGTGACCAACTGGTGACCACCCTGCATCAGGGAGAAGTGACTAGCGTAGTTAGTTAATTACCCCTGAAGGTGAGCGTTGAGACTCTCTGTCATCGACTCCCAGCTATAATTACTTTGAACATAACGATACGCATTTTGGGAAATCTTTTGGTAGAAGTCCTTATCGGTAAGTAAGCAGCTTATTGCTTTCACATATTCATCCGTTTCCTTGCAAACCAATATATCCTCTTGACTCACAACAGACTTCAAAGGTTTCCCGGCCAAGGGGGAGGTGACGCAAGGCAGCTGTGTAGCCATCGCCTCCAGCAATTTGTTTTGCAAGCCTGTGCCCAAGCGCATAGGGGCAATAAAGATCTTGGACTGGGCATAATAATCGGCCATTGAATCAACCCAACCCGTCACCACTACATGCGGACCCTGAAGCGCCCTCACCCTTGCGGCAGGATTGGCTCCGCAAAGCACCAGCTTCAGCTGCGGGAACTGAGGCAATAGCTTCGGAAGTATCTGATGCACCAGAAATTCTGCCGCATCCACATTGGGAGCATAGCTCATATTGCCCGCAAAAATCAGGTCGTAGGTCTTTTCTTGTCCCCTGTACTTGAACTGCTCAAAATCTACCCCATTGCCCACCACCACAATCTTTTCCTTCTCCTCGACAGGCATCAGGGCGCGATCAACCTCGGTAATGATGGTATGCAGCTGAAAAACCTTGAAGACCTCAGCCTCATAGCGACTCAAGCGACGATGCTCCATCTTGAAGAAAGGTCTCTGCCAGAAAGGGGCCTGCTTTGCACGACGCAACATCCCCTGGGAGAACACATCCTGGTAATCGATAATCTTATAACCTTTGAACTCCTGCACGTAAGGCACGGTCCTCACCAGTTGGGCATAAATCTTATCGGGACGCACCTCCTCTACAAAATCAAGCAATTGCTGTTTGGCCCTTCTTCTATAAAAATAACCGCATTGGATAGGCAAGCCTTTCAAAAGGAAGCGGAAACTATTGACCAGTTTTGAGCAATTACCAATATAGCCTACCTCTATTTTTGAGCAGAAAGGGGCCAACGCATCCATTGACGACTGAGGCACCAGCTGGTCTGACAAGGCAAAAAGAAAGATTTCGTGGTTTTGTGAAAGGATACGTAGCTGATGATAGGCACGGAGTTTGTCGCCTTTTTCAAGGGGATAAGGGAAGCGAGACAAAACGAAGAGCAATTTCATAGATGATTAGTTTTCGGTATACCAAGGCAGTGTCATAACCAACGTAGCCCCCTTGTTTTTATTGTTATCAGCTTATTGAGTTAGAACATATAGTTCATTTTCACATAGAAGTTGGTGAACTGATTGGTATTGTCCCTTTTGTCGAAAGGCACTGCCCAATCCACCGAGAGCACAAAATTCTCGTTCATCGCGATTTTCAGTCCCAGACCTGCCGACAAATGCGGACGATAAATCTGAGGATTGTCGAAAATCAGATACTGATCCAAGTCGTCCAAATTGAATTCGGGATCATACTGTGCAATATTGGCTTTCACCACATCCTCATCCAGCTTGTAGGGCTGCAAGATGATAGCCCCATCGAGGAACGGATTCAAGCCAATATAGAAATGCTCTTTTTTGATGCTGAACTTGCACACTTTGAAACGGAACTCCACATTGGCAAAAGCAAAGCCATTGGCTGTGCCACGATGACGGGCAATACCACGAGTAGTATTTCCGCCACCCAATACCTCGTAGGTCACCCTTTGGATATAGAGCGTATTCCAGACATTATTCTGATAAAAAGGACTTTTACCAGCGGTGGTCAGCTGCAAAGAAAGACGATAGGCAAAGAGCACCCAGTCCTTATACACAGGAACATAATGCCTGAAATTCATATTCACTTTGAGGTTGTTGTAAGCTTTCTGAGCCCCGAATGCAGCGGTATATGTCAAAAACGCATCGGCATAAATACCCTTGTTGGGATTCTGCTGACGGTCGCGGGTATCGTAGGTGACGCCAGCCCGCATATAAGGATGCCAGCCTCCATTCACCTCATTGGCATCCAATATATGCCATTTCACAAACTTCTCGTACATCCCCTCTACCCCTGATGGCAGTTTGTTTTCCTCCTTTTTGCCCCTGTTGATCATATCGAGGTTCACACTGCTGATGTTGAACCAATACACCCCCAATCCAGCATTCCAGTACCAGTTGCCGGAAATCTTACCCGAAAAGTCGGCAGCGATACGCAACATATCGCGTCTGCTACGGTAGAATGCACGGCTAATGTAAGTGTCGGGATATTTTTTCTGGTTAATCCACTCTTTGTTCACCACCGTTTGATAGCCATTAACGCCATAGAAATCGCAAATGGCATCAGGCAGATAGGAAATATCGATGGTCAAGCGGTGGTTAGGAATCAGATATTTGGAGTCATAGTTGAAACGGAAAATGCCACAATGCTTGGTAGTATAGGCCGCTTCGAAATAAAAAGAATGAAGATAGTCGGGATATTGCGAGCCATCGCCAAAATAATAAACATTGGTCAGCAAACCTCCCTGAAAACCCTTATCAGCATCGTAGGCTATGCTAGGCAGGATACCAAAAGTCCAGCCTTTTCGAATACTGTCTTTGGCAGGCTTTTCTTTTTTTACTTTTTCCTTTTTGCCAAAGTTATATTGAACCAAATCGTTACCGTCTCCCTCACTTCCAAAAGCACTTAAAGCCGTAGAAAACAGGAGGCCTACCATTAAAAAAAGTACAATTTTCTTCATTTTATCTAATTTGCTGCAAATGTACGAAAAATATAAAACCATATCACGGCTGTTCCACATTTTTTTAGCAAAATAGTAAAAAGATTAGCAAATTAAGGAATGAGCTTATTGCAGAAATTCGTATATTTGCCGCCATGAAAAAGACAGAAAAAAGATTCTACCTTTTCTTACTGATATGGCTTTGTGCAGACTTTATACAAGCCATCTTCACCAACATTCATGCCGACGAGGCCTACTATGCCCTGTATGGCCAATTTCTGGACTGGGGTTATTACGACCATCCCCCTATGGTGGCCCTGCTGACCTACCTCAGCCAGCATATAGCTTCGGGAGGCCTCTCCATTCGGTTATGCACCGTCATGCTGCATGCCGCTACCGTGTGGCTGATATGGAAAACCATCCTCGATAAAAAGGCAGGCGACAGGGATGTGAATGAATTTTTCCTCCTTGCCTCATCCTTGGTCATGTTTGTGCTCTATGGCTTTATTACCACGCCCGATGCGCCCTTGCTCTTTTTCACCGCTTTTTTCTTCTATTTATACAAGCACTATCTGGAAAAACCATCGCTGACCCTTGCCCTGCTGATTGGACTTGACATGGCTGGCATGATGTACAGCAAATATATGGCAGTACTGGTTATTGGTTTTGTTCTTCTGTCGAATCTTAAGCTGCTGAAAGATTGGAGAATGTGGATGTCGGTGGGCATAGCCGCTTTGCTTTTTGTACCCCATGTGCTGTGGCAGATTCATCATGATTTCCCCAGTCTGAAATACCATTTGCTACTTCGGAAAGACAGCTTCTCATGGGCATATCCTCTGGAATTCTTGCCCAATCAGTTGCTGGTTTTCAATCCCGTATGTTTTATCCTGGCGTTGTATTTCTGTTGGAAGGAACGGAAAAACAAAAACCCGTTTGTAAAAGCCTGCGTCTTTACCTGTGTGGGATTCATCGCCTTCTTTTGGCTGATGACCATCAACGGACATGCCGAGCCCCATTGGACCATCGCCATCACCATACCCATGCTCTATTTGCTGTACTACAATACCCGAGAAGAAATATGGCGCAAGAGACTGTTATATTCTGTATTGCCACTTTTTGTCCTCTTCATTATAGCCAGAGTATGGCTTTGTACACCTTTTGTACCGGAATTCACCGGCATGGCCGACCGACAAGCAAAAATGGAGGCTATCCATGAAAAATGCGGACATGAGCCCGTGGTTTTTTACAGCTCTTTTCAAAACCCCTCACTTTACCGTTACTTCACCGGTGAAAATGCAGCTGCCCTCAGCTCCTTATACACCCGTCCCACCCAATATGATATTCTGCAACTGGACAAAGACTGGCAGGGGAAAGAAGTGTATGTAATATCCTCCAGCCACTTCCCTCATGCTGAGAGCTTGAGCCAATATGAACTGTATTACGGTAAGATACCACATTTTCAAGGCACCAACCGCATTGATATTGACCTCAAAAATCAGCAAATAGAAGGGGACATTCTAACGTTGGATGTGACCTTCCATAACCACTATGCTGAAGTATTTGACTTCCATCATCCTGAATGCCCGGTAACAGTTATGGCTGCCTACCTGAAAGGAGATGATTATTTGGTTGAGTACTGCGAGAATGTGAATGAACAGAACATTAATGCCCACGACAGCATCAATACCCAACTGAGATTCCGCTTGCATCGGGATTTGCCCTTTGCTATCTGCTTGTCCAACCAGTTGAACCTGTCGGTCAACAGCAGGGTTATTCCCGCAGTAAGCCAGTAACCAATTGTATATTTTTTGCGGACGCGATTTATCGCGTCCCTACAATAAAAATTTATACGGCTGTATGTAATTAAGGAATTTTATGTATATTTGCAAGAAAAATGGCAATTATGGCAAAAGCGGCGGAAACTCCTTTGATCAAACAATACAACCAATTCAAGACTCAGCACCCTGATGCCATTTTGTTGATGCGTGTCGGTGATTTTTACGAAACATACGGAGATGATGCCCTCAAGGCCTCTCAAATACTTGGCATCGTACTGACCAAAAAGTCGAATGGATCTTCAACTGCTGTGGATATGGCCGGATTTCCCCATCATGCCATAGACACCTATCTGCCCAAGTTGGTTCGTGCCGGCTTGCGGGTAGCCATCTGCGAGCAACTGGAAGACCCCAAACTGGCCAAAACCATCGTCAAGCGAGGTATTACCGAGCTGGTGACCCCTGGTGTTGCCACCAACGACAAAGTGCTGGAACAGAAAGAGAACAACTTTCTGGCAGGGATTCACATTACGGACAACAAGACCGGTATCTCTTTTGTGGACATTTCCACGGGCGAGTTTTATCTGGCCGAAGGAAACATGAATTATATTGACAAGCTGCTTCAGAACTTCAAACCTTCGGAAATCGTTATCCAGAAAAACAAAACGGGTGTATTCAAAGAGCAGTTTGGAGAAAAAATACTGCTGACAGGCTTCGACGATTGGGTGTTCACCACCGACTATGCGATGGACCTGCTGACCAAGCATTTCCAGACCACTTCACTGAAAGGCTTTGGGGTGGACAATCTGGAATACGGGATCATTGCTGCCGGTGCGGCCTTGCATTATCTGTACGAGACACAGAATCACAAGATTCAGCATATCAACAAGCTAAACCGGATTGAAGAGGAACTGTACGTTTGGCTCGACCGCTTTACAGTTCGCAATCTGGAGTTGATACACAGTCCCAACGAAAATGCCGTTACCTTGCTTCAAATCATAGACAAAACCTATACCCCGATGGGAGCCCGTATGCTGAAGAAATGGATGGTGCTACCCCTCAAGGAGAAGGTGATGATAGAGGAACGACTCTCGGTAGTGAAATATTTTATTGACCATGAGGAGCTGGAAGACAAGCTAAAAGGCAAGCTACAGGAGATGGGCGATGTGGAGCGTCTGGTATCTAAAATCGCCACCGGAAAAATCTCTCCCCGAGAGGTGGTGCAACTGGCTCACTCGCTAAGGGCTGTGGAGAAGATTAAAAACTACTGCGGAGAGACCGAGTTGGCCTCACTGAAAAAGATTGCCGAACAGCTCAACCCTTGCCTTTCGGTATGCGAGCGCATTGAGCAAGAGATTGTAGAAGACCCGCCTGTAGCCGTCAACAAAGGACGTGTTTTCGCCAAGGGGGTGGATGCTGAACTGGACACCCTCAGTTCCCTGGCCAGCAACAGCAAACAAATACTGGCGGATATTCAGCGACGAGAGTCGGAAAAGACGGGTATCCCGTCTCTGAAAATAGGCTTCAACAACGTATTTGGTTATTATCTGGAAGTAACCAATGCCCATAAGTCGAAAGTGCCCGAAGAGTGGATTCGCAAGCAAACCCTTACCAATGGCGAAAGATATATCACTCCCGAGTTGAAAGAGTTGGAGGACAAGATATTGGGGGCTGAAGACAAGATTCTGGAAATAGAAACACGGCTGTTTAACGACTTTGTCCTTGGATTGATGGACTATATTCCCATGATTCAGTTGGATGCCCGCCTCACGGCCCGGTTGGATGTACTGCTCTGTTTTGCGGCAGTATCGGTAGAAAACAACTATACCCGACCGATAATTAACGAGGGAACAGCCCTCAACATTAAGAACGGTCGTCATCCGGTTATCGAAAAGCAGCTGCCACCAGGCGAGAAATACATTGCCAATGACGTGTATTTGGACAATGAGCACCAGCAAATTATCATCATCACGGGACCCAATATGTCGGGTAAGTCGGCCCTGTTGCGTCAAACAGCCCTAATCGTACTGATGGCCCAGATGGGTTGCTTTGTGCCTGCAGAGAAAGCGGAGATCGGCATTGTGGATAAGGTTTTCACCCGTGTGGGAGCCTCTGACAACATTTCCACCGGTGAATCCACTTTCATGGTGGAAATGAACGAAACTGCCAGCATTTTGAATAACATTTCCAACCGCAGTCTTATCCTGCTGGACGAAATTGGCCGTGGTACCAGCACCTACGATGGGGTATCCATTGCCTGGTCTATTGCTGAATTTCTGCACGAAAATCCCCGTCACCGTGCCAAAGTGCTCTTCGCCACCCACTATCATGAGCTAAATGACATGGCCTCGCAGTTTTCACGCATCAAAAATTTCCACGTCTCTGTCAAGGAAATCAACAACAAGATTCTGTTTTTAAGAAAACTGGAGAAGGGAGGCAGCGAACACAGCTTTGGTATTCATGTGGCCCGCATGGCCGGCATGCCCCAACAAGTGCTGAGGCGGGCTGAAGAAGTGCTGAAACAGCTGGAAGCCAGTCGCAGCGGCAATGACCCCATCAAAGTTGAGAAGAAAGAGCCTGGCTACCAACTCAGTTTCATTGCCTTGGACGACCCGCTGCTGCTGGATATCAAAGACCAGATTATCGACCTCGACATCAACAGCCTCACCCCTGTAGAAGCCCTGATGAAGTTAAATGACATCAAGAATCTTCTCTCGAAAAAGAAGAAATAAATTTTTTTTGTATATTTGCCCTCTCTAAAAATATTTGCAATATGAACCCTTTATTTAAAGCTGAAGTTTACCAGAACAGACGCAATCAGTTGAAAAAAGCCGTTAAGAGCGGTATCGCCATTTTTTTGGGTAACAGCGAAGCCCCGATGAATTATCCTTCCAACACCTATAAATATCGTCAAGACAGTAATTTCCTCTACTTCTTTGGGCTGTCTATTGCCGACATAGCTGCCGTTATTGATTTCGATGAGAACCGCGACATCATCTTTGGCAATGATTTTGAGATTGACGACATCATCTGGATGGGCAACCAGCCTACCCTGGCCTCTTTGGCTGAGAAAGTGGGGGTTAAGGAAGTGATGCCTATGGCCAAGCTGAGCGACTATGTGAAAAACGCCATGGCTGCCGGACGCAAGGTGCATTTCACCCCACCCTACCGTGGTGACAACAAGATATGGCTGGCCAATATCACCGGCATCAATGTAAACGACATCCGTAATCATGCCTCTGCAGAGTTGATTAAAGGGATTGTCAACCTGCGTTCAGCAAAAGAAGACTGTGAGATTGAGCAGATGGAAATTGCCTGCGAAATCGGTTATAAGATGCATACGGCCGTCATGCGCCGCTGTGTGGCCGGTGTTCCCGAACTGGAACTGGCAGGCCTTGCCGAAGGTATCACCCTGTCGTATGGCAATGGCGTTTCCTTCCCCATCATCCTGTCACAACACGGTGAAACCCTGCACAACCACGGCCACGAAGCCATCTTGCAGGAAGGCAACATGCTGCTGATGGATGCCGGTGCTGAAAACCTGATGAACTATTGCTCTGACAATACACGTACCCTGCCTGTGGGAGGCCGTTTCACCCAAAAGCAAAAAGAGATTTATGAGATTGTGTTGAAAGCCAATGTGGATGCTATCAATGCTGCCCACCCAGGCATATATAACAAAGAGTTGCACACCCTGTCATGCAAAGTCATTGCCGAAGGCCTGTCGCAACTGGGTTTGATGAAGGGCGATGTGGACGAAGCCGTCCGTCAGGGAGCTCATGCTTTGTTCATGCCCCATGGTTTAGGTCATCAATTGGGTTTGGATGTTCACGACATGGAAGACCTCGGAGAGAACTTTGTGGGCTATGATGATACCGTAAGCCGTAGCGACATCTTCGGTTGGAGTGCCCTTCGTATGGCCCGTGAGTTGCGCCCCGGCTTTATTGTGACCATCGAACCCGGTATCTACTTCATTCCCCAACTGATAGACATCTGGAAAAACGAACATAAATTCGAGCAGTTCATCAACTACGATAAAGTGGAACAGTATCGTGATTTTGGTGGCATCCGTATCGAAGACGACCTGCTGATTACAGCTGACGGTCATAAGGTATTGGGACCCGCTATTCCCAAAACCCCTGCTGAATTAGCAGATATTATTGGAAAATAAACAAAAACAACAAAATAAAACAAACATGAAAGTATTAGTACTCAACTGTGGCAGTTCGTCAATCAAATACCAGCTGATTGACATGGCTAACAATGCCGAATTAAAAGCAAAAGGTCTTGTGGAACGTGTAGGTTTGGAAATGGGCGAATTCACCCATAAACCTGTCGGCAAAGACAAATATTACATTCAAACCCCCATCAAAGACCATGAAGTGGGTATCAACCTGGTGCTGAAAGCCCTGACCGACCCTGTTCACGGTGTTATCAGCAGTCTGGATGAAATCGGAGCTGTAGGTCATCGTGTGGCTCATGGTGGAGAATATTTCAAGAAAAGCACTATTATCGGTGCCGAGGAAATTGAAAAAATCCAGCAGCTGTGCGAACTGGCACCCCTTCACAATCCCGCCAGCCTGACCGGTATCAAGGTGATGCAGAAATTGCTTCCCAACGTGAAACATGTGGGCGTGTTCGATACCTCTTTCCATCAGACCATGCCGGCAGAAGCCTATTTGTATGCCATTCCTTACGAATACTATGCCAACAACAAGGTAAGACGTTATGGTTTCCACGGTACCAGCCACAAATATGTAGGTCCCAAAGCCGCTGAAATCGCTGGTGTTGACTACAACAACTCCAAAATCATCAGCTGCCACCTGGGCAACGGTGCTTCTATCTGCGCTATCAAAAACGGTAAGTCTGTTGACACCTCCATGGGCTTCACCCCTGTAGAAGGATTGGTGATGGGTACCCGCTGCGGTGACCTCGACCTTGGAGCACTGCTTTATATTGCCGAGAAAGAGCACATGGACTTCAAAGCCATGAACACGCTGATTAACAAGAAATCAGGTTTGCTGGGCATCTCTGGCAAGAGCGTGGATATGCGCGACATCCGTGCCGGTAAGGACAGCGGTGACGAGCGTTCAAAATACGCATTTGACATGTTCGCCTACAGAGTGAAGAAATATATCGGTGCCTACGCTGCCGCTATGGGTGGTGTGGATGTCATCCTCTTCACAGGCGGTATTGGCGAAAATGCCTGGTTCCAGCGCGAGGCCATCTGCGAAGGTCTCGAATTCCTGGGCTGCACCCTCGACAAAGCCGAAAACGAGAAAATGGCCGGTCAGGATGGTATCATCTCCACTCCCGACTCTCGCGTGAAACTCGTTTCCGTTACTACCAACGAAGAGCTGGTGATTGCTACCGATACTTATAATCTCGTGAAGTAATCCATGAAGAATGTAGGGACGCGATTCATCGCGTCCGATTGTAGGGGCGGAAAATTTTTCGCTCCTATATTTTTTTAAACAAACAATTGATTGATGGCTTTGGCACATTCTGTCTTCGAGACAAAATGATTGGGACTTGCCTGTCCTATAGCTTCCAACATCGTCACATTGATTTTGCCATCGGTATTTTTCTTGTCCATGCGACAAAAATCTATAATTCTATCTATATCATTGATTGATATTTGTTTAATCACATCAGTGTAATGTTTCAACACTACTTCTCTTATCTCCTCATATTCCCCTTGTGACAACAATCCATGATGGTACGACAGGTATGATTCCACCACCAGTCCCAAAGCCACAGCATGACCATGAGGTATGTTTCTTTCTGTAGAGACGCAAAATTTTGCATCTCTACATTGTTGCATAAAATACGCCTCAAGGGCATGACCAATGGTATGACCAAAATTAAGTATATGGCGTAACCCCTGGTCGTATAAATCTTTCTGGACTATCTTTTCCTTGAAACTTACACAAAAATCTATCCATTCTCTTTTTATATTCTGGCTTTTTACATTCTCCAAATCCTTGATTTCATTCCACAAACCACCATTTCCTATAAGAGCATATTTAAGCATCTCACCAAAACCGTCAAGCATTTGCATTGGGGACAATGTTTTAAGAAATATAGTATCTGTCATCACTTGCTCAGGAAGGTTGATGGTCCCCACAACATTTTTTACACCATTGAGGTTGATACCGTTTTTTCCGCCAACCGCAGCATCTATCATACTGAGCAAAGTGGTGGGAATATT
>Ga0265298_10003432_pt1 | contig 20951 bp, 12 predicted proteins | sample AusTroGonzalo_MG_3_FD_193486 | JGI IMG/M metagenome (GOLD analysis project Ga0265298, IMG submission 193486) | Bovine rumen microbial communities from tropical cattle in Woodstock, Queensland, Australia - Gonzalo_01 | ecosystem: Host-associated > Mammals > Digestive system > Stomach > Rumen ... | reverse complement strand
TTCACTATTCACTATTCACTAAGAAACGCAGTTAATGGGCTTGATGCTTCGGCGCAATCGGCGATGGCTCCTAAGCCTGCCTCGAAGGCCTGGCGACCGGCGATGACAGCCTGACGGAAGGCATCGGCCATTTTTACGGGATCGCCTGCAACGGCAATGGCGGTATTCACCAGCACGCAGTCGGCACCCATCTCCATGGCCTCGGCAGCATGACTGGGGGCACCGATACCGGCATCAACCACTACAGGCACCGTGGCCTGGTCGATGATAATCTGCAGAAAATCCTTCATTCTCAAACCCTTGTTGGTACCGATGGGGGCTGCCAGTGGCATGACGGTAGCTGCACCAGCCTCTTCCAGATGCTTACACAGCGTAGGGTCGGCCTGGCAGTATGGCAGCACCACAAAGCCCAGTTTTACCAACTGCTCGGTGGCCTTCAGCGTCTCAACCGAGTCGGGCAACAGGTAGCGTGGGTCGGGGTGTATCTCCAACTTCAACCAGTTGGTGCCAAAGGCCTCGCGGGCCATCTGGGCAGCAAACACCGCCTCTTCAGCATTACGCACACCCGAGGTATTGGGTAGCAGTTGTATACGTGGGTTCTGGGTGATGTGTGTCAGCAAATCGTCGTTCTTGTCGTCGAGTTCCACACGTTTCATGGCAACGGTAACCATCTCCGATCCCGAAGCCTCGATAGCCTGGGCCATCAGCGCATTGTTGTTAAACTTGCCTGTGCCCAGAAACAAACGGGATTTAAACTTCCGTCCTGCAATAACTAAATTACTCATGATTAACTATGTTTGTTAAATGTTTCATTTCGTCAATGGGGTTTGCGGCTCGCAGCACCGTGCCACTCAGAGCTATGCCGGTGATGCCGGTAGCCAGGATAGCAGGAATGTCGTCCTTGGTAATGCCACCAATCGCCACTATGGGAATGTCGATATGCGCCGCACGCATCTTGATAATAATCTGGCGATAGCCTTCCAGTCCTAATACCGGCGACAGCTTCTGCTTGGTGGTGGTAAAACGAAAAGGTCCGCAACCAATGTAATCGACCCCTGCCGCATAGTGGGCCTTTACATCCCAGATGGTGTTGGCTGTGCCACCTATGATATAATCGGGACCTAACACACGGCGTGCCTCGGCAATGGGCATATCGTTCTTACCTAAATGCACGCCATCGGCCTGCAACTCTTTTACTAATGCCACACGATCGTCGATAATGAAGGTAGCACCATATTCACGGCATAGCTTCTGGGCCTCTATCGCAACGGGGCGCGCCTCCTCGTCGGTAGCGTCCTTCATGCGTAGCTGTATCCATCGGCACCCACCCTGCAAGGCAAGACAGATGCTGTCCAAATAGCTATACTTTTCGGTGTAGTGAGAAATAAACTGTAACATCGGCCTTACCCCCCACATGCAGCTTTGATAATAGTGATACTGGCGCCTTCGTGCAGGATGGTGTCATCCCAGAATGTGCGCGGTTTCAACTCATTATCGATGGCTATTGCCACACCTTTGGCGGGCAACTGCAATTGGGCGGCAAGCTCGGATACAGTATTAGCTTGCGTTACGTGTTCTTTGTTGTTAATCGTTACTTTCATATTGCATTCCTCCGACGGCATTACCCGTATCAGGTTCTATGGGTATTTTCTCAGCTTTGGCACATGCCTCAGCACCCCGAATATTTATTTTTGCGCTGCAAAAGTAAGCATATTTTTCCTTTCAAACAAATAATCATCCTACTTTTTGTTTGCGGACACAAAAAAAAGGCACATGCATCACGCACACGCCTTTCTCATTAGGTTACTTAAAAAACTTTTCTTCTTACTACTTATTATCAACTATATAACCAATTTATCATACTAACTTATCTACATTTTCAACTCAAAAGTACAACGGGCAGGAAGACGGTTAGACGACGTACCGACAAGGGCTTCGAACAGACCTGGTTCGGCCGTCCACCTAGAGTTGCTCTCGTCATAGAAACTCAGCGCACGCTTGTCGATGGTAAGACTTACCTGCTGTGTCTCGCCTGGCTGAAGGAATACCTTCTGGAAGGCCTTGAGTTCTTTAATAGGACGATCGACACTGGCTTGTCTATCGCTGATATATAACTGCAGAGTCTCTGCACCAGCCCGACGGCCCGTATTGGTGACAGAAATGGTGAAGGTAATCTCGTCATCAGTAGTTATCTGCAGCTTGTTAGCAGTGAGTTTTCCCAACTTAAACGTAGTGTAACTCAAGCCATGTCCAAAAGGAAAGAGAGGTTTCACTTTCTGCTTGTCAGTCCAGCGATAACCGACATAGATATCTTCCTTATATATCTCATCTATAATCTGATGCCCCTCGCGCCACGTGCCTGGAAAAGCATTGAGCGCATGAGCGCCACACTGCTCCAGACTGTCATACCAAGTAAAGGGTAACTTACCAGAGGGATTCACATCACCTGCAAGCACGCTAGCAATGGCCTCACCAGCCTCGGAGCCGATAAACCAGCCCTGAACGACAGCGGGCACCTTAGACAGCCAAGGCATAGCGACACCATTACCACTGATATTAACATAAACAAGACGCTTATTGGCGGCAGCCAGAGCCTCGATAAGACGATCCTGAGCATAAGGCAGACCATATTGTTGACGGTCGTGCCCTTCACAGTCCTGATAATTGCTCTTATTAAGGCCACCGAAGATAATCACGACATCAGCCTGACGGGCTTTATCAACCGCTTCAGCAATAAGCTCATCGGCAGGACGTGTCTCGTAGAGTGAACGACCGACGGTCACACCATTATAACTCTGAATGGTATCACCTACATAGCCACGGGCAAAATCTACCTGACTACCTTTGAAACGCTCACGGATACCATCAAGTGGCAAAATCTCACGCTGTACTTTCAGCGAAGAGGAGCCTCCACCTACAGTCATCATCTTGATGGCGTTTTCGCCCACCACAAGAATACGCTCAGATCTCTGGAGTGGTAACAGAGGCTGTCTGGTCTTACCATTTTTAACAGGATCGTTTTTCAACAATACGATACCCTCCTGAGCTATCTTCAGAGCAGCATTATAATGGCTCTCAGAACAGAGGAAACCATATGGTTTGTGGCGGTTCATCGTGGTGCGATAGAACAGACGAAGGACACGACGTACTTTCTCATCGAGTTCTTTCATAGTGTATTTACCTTCCTGTATAAGTTTCTTATAGGGAAGAGCAAGGTAATAACTATCATAGGCATTGGTAGCCCCCATGGTCAGGCCATCGGTCCACGAACCGAACTCGAGGTCGAGTCCATTAGTGACAGCCTCGTCGGTGTCATGACATCCACCCCAGTCACTGACTACTACACCATCGTAACGCCAATCCTGTTTCAGAATCTTATTCAGCAGAATGCTATTATGACAGTTGTGTTGGTTTTTATAAAGATTGTAGGCGCCCATAATACCCCATGTGCCAGCCTCGGTAACGGCTGCTTTGAAGGCAGGTAGATAGATTTCGTGAAGAGCACGATCACTGACGATAACATTAACCTGATGACGGTACTCTTCGTCGTTGTTTAGTGCATAATGCTTGACGCAGGCAGCCACCCCCTTCGATTGAAGCCCCTGAATATAAGGCACCACCATACGAGAGGCCAGCCATGGATCTTCACCCATATACTCGAAGTTACGACCACCCAGCGGGGTGCGGTAGATATTCACGCCAGGACCCAGAATCATGGCTTTGCCACGATAGAGAGCCTCTTCACCCAGGCTCTCCCCATAGAGACGAGCCATCAACGGATTCCAAGTGGCAGCCAGACATGTAAGCGCAGGAAAGGCTACGCACGAGTCGTTGGTCTGGCCTGCCTGTTCCCACTCATCCCAAAGCACATCGGGACGAACACCATGAGGACCGTCGTCGGTCCAAAGGTCAGGAAATCCAAGACGTTTTACGCCAGGACTGGAGAACTTTGACTGCGCATGGATTACAGCAATTTTCTCGTCAAGCGTCATGCGAGTTAGAGCATCGTCAATACGTTGCTCAACAGGTTTCGTATCGTCAAGATACACGGGTATGTTCTGCGAATTTGCGAAAGGTAAAAAGGTAAAAAGGTAAAAAGGCAAGACCTTTACCCATCCTATTTCCTTAAACACGGATTTCGACATGAAATTTATCCTCATTTCTTTTGCTTTTTACTTATTTTCTTTTTCCTTCATGCCCATGCTCTGGATGTATTCCGTTTGCGACTTGCAGTTCTCCAAACGGCAATTCTCGGCAAACTGCTTCAGCAACTGACGGAACTGGGCTTGGTTGGGACGCGCCTCGCGCCACTCCTGATAGGTATTACGCGATGTCTCAGCGTATTTTACAACGATACTATCCCAACCCTCAGGGCGCTGGATACCCATCATACACGAGTTGTCTACCTTTTTATAAGGCCAGAATGTATAGCCGATATTCGCCTCTTTCAGCACTTTGACGAAGTCGCTCTGCCACTCCATGGTGTTATGGCCAAACTCACCCATATACATCGGGCGATTGACTGAGTCGCGGAAATTGATGTAGTGGTTGATAGCCTCTTTGGTTGCCGAACCGCCATAGCGATGACAGGTATACATCAGTTTGTCGTCATAGCTGGTATCGTTAAGCATCCAGAAGAAGCTGTTCCAATGGGCACCACCCAATAGGATGATATGATTCTCGTCGACCGTACGGATGGCCTCAACACAGCGTTTATAAAGGGGTTGGAGAAGGTGATAGAGCGTATCTTTGTTCTCGAAATAGTGAGCAATAGGTTCGTTCATCAATTCATAACCAAGGATGGTGGTCTCGTTCTTATAACGGCAGGCTATCTTCTGCCATATCTGACAGAAAAGTTGCTGTGACGGTTCACTTTCGTATATCCAAGGATAGCCATAACCATCGTCAATATTATCGCCTGTCTGTCCACCCGGACAGTCGTGCATATCAAGAATGAGATACAGACCATTAGCCTTGCACCAACTCACGACAGAATCGATGCGTTCATAGCCGTCTTTCTGACCAGTTTGTCCCATATAGTCTTCGTCGGTGAAAAGCTTGTAGTTGAACGGCAGTCGGATGGTATTGGCACCCTGACTGGCAATAAAGTCGATGTCGGCACGAGTAACGTAGTTATCCTTGAACTGCTGCCAGAATTCGGCAGTGAAGTCAGGACCAACGGCCTCCTTAAACAGAAGGTCGATCATCCATGCCGAATTGGTTCGTCCAAATCCGAACATATAACCCTCTGGGTTCAACCAATTGCCCAGATTTGTACCCTGAATGAACAATTTTTCACCATTGGGTTTAATCAGGTCATGGCCTTGAATGGTTACAAAACCAGCAGTTCCCTTATGCCCGCCGCCTGCGGTGCAGGCAGCCAATAAAAGCACGACAAGGTATAGGAAATATTTCTTCATATATGATTATTTCTTCTGGAACACACGGATGTAGTCTACCTCCATGGTGGCAGGCAGCGCACGCTCGTCGACGCCTTGGGCACCACCCCAGTCACCACCCCACGCGAGGTTGAAAATGACATAGAATGGATCATCGTAGGGCCAATCGTCACGGCCAAGTCCACGGTTGTCGTAGCTCAGCTGCACATTTCCATCCACATAAGTGGTGATATTCTTAGCTGTCCAGAGTATGGCATAGGTGTGAAACTCGCCCTCGGCACCTGGGCACTTCATCTCGTGGGTCACCTGGGTGTTGTTCGAGTGAACGTGAGCGTTTGCGTGGAGACTCGACGATACGTAGTCTGGATGATAACCGACCTCTTCCATGATATCAATCTCACCATCTGCTGGCCATGACTTGAAGTTGACGGGCATCATCCAAAAGGCAGGCCATGTTCCCTTACCCTTTGGCAGTTTGATGCTGGCTTCAATATAGCCGTAGGTCCAACCCTGCTTTACCTTGGCATACACACGACCAGAATATATCTTTCCATTTTCTTTCAAAGCCGTGATACGCAGGGTACCGTTTTTCACCTGAGTAACAAGTGCGCCATCTGGTGTCTTATGATTCACGTAGTTCTGTAACTCGTGATTCACCCAGCCAGAATTCTTCACCTCATGGGTCCAGTCTGCTGCATTCAGCTCCGAACCTGACTCAAACTCATCCTGCCACACCAGAGTGTAACCGTCTGGAGCATTATAGGCTGGTTTCTCGGCAGCAGCCTGGGTGATACTGACTGTCTTGCGGGCTGTGCCCGACATGATAATAACACGACCTGTGCGTTCTGTGGTATTAGGATTACTATCGATGGTAACGACCACCGAATTAGACGAATACTGGACGTTAGCCTTCACAAAATCCCCTTCGGCATACGCCCCCCACTCCTGACCAGTCGTAGTGACGGTAATATCGTAGACACCTCCAGCGGCTGGAGCATTGACGGTCTCCACTGAGGTGGTGATGACAGGCACTACGGGTTCGGGGGTATCGTCTCCCCCGCTGCAGCCCATCAGGACTGCAGCAAGAGAGATCATTAAATAACTCAGCATGAATTTTCTCACTTTATCACTTCTTTACTTTGCTTCTTTAAAGATGATTTTACTGATCTTGACATTGGTTCCTGCAGGTGAGCCTCCAAAGTCGAAGAACAGACGGATGGCTGATGCATCGGCACCTTCTTTCAGCGTTGCATTCTTCAGGGTGAAGGTGAAAGGCTCGTCGGCCTTGATGTCGTGACGTCCCTCACAGAAGAAGTTCGTATCACCTGCGTCGGTGAGCTTGATGGTTACACCTGGGCAATCGTTGTCGGCCTCAACAACCATCTTGAAGTTGTACTGTTTCGCAGCACTTGCCGTAAGTTCTGTATCGATATGGAACTGACCCTGCCACTGACTACTGCCAATACCCTCTGGAAGTTTAATCTCGTAGGTATCGCCGATATGCTTACACTCATCGTTGGGGATCTGTGTCCAACTGTCATCGGCAAACCAATAGCCGAACTTACTTTTAACCGAACCCTCATCGACACCCTTCCACAGGTTGTCGGCATCATCGTAGTTCATGCTGACAGCCTCCTCAAAGTAGATATTACTAATCTTAATATGTGCACCTGCAGGAGAACCTCCGAAGTCAAAGAACAGACGGATGGCTGACGCATCGGCACCTTCCTTCAGAGTGAGGCCCTCACGCTTCAGGATGAATGGTGTGCCACCCTCCACGTCGTTACGCTCCTCGATAAAGAAGTTGCTGTCGCCTGCATCGGTGAGTTTGAAAGTAACACCAGGCAGATCCTGATCTGACTCCATCACGAGATAGAAGTTATAGGTCTTTGAAGCCGAAGCCGTGAGTTTAGTATCGATGTGATACTGCCCTTGCCACTGGCTGCCGCCCAAACCTTCAGGGAGTGTTAGCTCATAAGCATCGCCTTTGTGAGTTGCCTCTGCATAAGAAATCGGGCTCCAGCTGTCGTCGGCGAAATAGTACCCCATCTCACTAGCAACAGTGCCTTCATCAACAGCCTTCCAAAGGTTGGCTGAAGAGGCGTAGTCCCAATCCATCACATCTTTAGGCTTATCGCCCTCTGATTCGTTTTCACCATTAATCAGAATGAAACGCCAGGCAATAGATCGGTCGGGAGCATCGTAGACCAACACCATTTTCTTAGCGGTCAGACTCTCGATGCGGAACTTTGGATTCTCATACTGAGCATCGCTGGAGATATAGGGGAATGCGGTGTTGTCAGCAAGCTGAATGTAGGTTTGCTTGGTGATATTGCCATCAGCATCCTCCCAGTCGTAAACTTCAAAGCTCCAAGTAGATGTCTGGTCACCAATGGTTGCATCGAAGTCAGCAGCCTCTGAGCCCCATTTGGTGGTACCTGTATTCACATAGGTCTTGCCATCCTCACCTGCGCTATAGGTGTACGTACCCCCCTTCCGGGTGTCGGCAGTAAAAGTGATGCGGTCATCGTAGACACCGAAGTCCTTTTTATCGTCTGGCTGTGCCGACCACCAGCCAGCGCCATCAGTACCAGCAGGACCGCAACCCATGTGAGCCACTTCCTTATTGGCGATGCGCCACTCCTTACCAGTGATCTTACGGAAATCGGCACTATAGTCGACCTTTGTATCATTGAACGTGAAGGTCTTGCTGACAACGCCCTGGCTGAAACCATTACGGTTACCCAGCTTCAAATCGATGGTATAAGTGCCTGCTTCAGGATTCTGATAACCAACCTCCTGCAGTGTAGAATAGCTATTACCATTAAGGATCCACACGGGATAAGTACCAGCCTGCGGGGTATAAGTAGCAATCATCTGGTTGGTCTCCTGATCGACGGTGATATTAAAGTCGACACCGTTTACTGACGGAATACCATTGGGGTCTGCGCCATCGAAACTCTCGGGCGAACAAGCGGTAAATAAAGGTAAAAGGTAAAAAGGTGAAGCCTTTACAAGTCCTTTAACCTTATTATATATATTCGTTTTCATATCTTTTGCTTTTTAGTATTTTACCTTTTTACTTTTAATAGTTATTCTGCACAAGTGTGGGATCAGCATCAAGCTCGCTCTGTGAGAGAGGAATATGCTTCTTATTGGGTGTCCACGAGTTAGTGCGATAACCATAACTGTCGGGTACGAGTTTTACGGTAGCCTTCTCGGTAGCACCACTGATACCCTCAGCACGTACCAGGTCGAAATAGCGCTTACCTTCGCCACAGAACTCCAAGTGGCGCTCGTTCAACACGTCGTCGATAGATACGCTAGCCAGATTGGCCAGTCCGGCACGTGCGCGGACCTCGTTTACATAACCTGCAGCCTCAGCAGCACTGCCACCAGTCTGCAGCAACAGCTCTGCAGCGTTCAGCAGGGTCTCCGCATAACGATAGATGCGCTTATTGTTGTTGTAATTCAGGTTCTTTGAGGTAGGACAATCCTGATTGTTAGCGCTCTGTGGACGATACTTACCATGCCAGATGTGCGTATCCTGATAACGCTCAGTGTAGGTATAGCCACGAACATCCCAGCAGGTTACATCGCGACGCTTGTCGTTATCGGCATACATGTTGTAAGCCTCAAGTCGCATGGGCAGGAATCCCCAGCCGTCGTTGCCGCTGTCCCATCCATCGCCACCAGCCCAACCGTTAGGTGAGCAGAGTGTTGGGAATACGGTACCACCAGCGTGCATAGATGTACCCCAATCGCGCTGTGCGTTGTCGTCGTCGTAGGTAATCTCGAAGATGCTCTCTGAGCACATCTCACCACTTTCGTCGAACAAATCCTTAAAATCAGGATTCAGTGCGTATTGAGAGTCACCGATAATCTGCTTCATATAACCCAAAGCTGTGGGATAGCGGGCAGAATCGTTCTGATACATCACCATCTCGGCATAGAGCATATAGGCCATCGCCTGAGATACGCGACCTTCGTTGGCAGCATCCCAACGCATAGGCAGGACGTTCGATTTGATGATCTCCTCAAGTTCTGGCAGCAGCTGTGCGTAGATCTCGTCGGCACTCATCTGCGGAGCAGTATAAGGCTCGCTCAGGTTCTCCAGATAGAAGGGCACATTACCATAATAATGCCACAAGATATTATAATAGTACACGCGGAGCAGTCGGGCCTGCATCTCATATGAAGTGCGGTTCTTCTCGTTACCACCGCCCCATGAGCAGTATTTGATGACATCGTTACAGCGTTTGATGCCGCTATAGAAGTCGCCCCAAAGTGTACCCAATGTGTTATTGCCGTCACCCTCAAAGTTGAAGAGCTTATGCCAATGCTGGTTGTCGCTGATACTTGAACCACCTACCCAGAAGTCGTCGCCCATAATCTCAGCATCGCAAGTCAGGTCGTTATAGGCTGTTCCATCCCAGTCGGGCCAGTGCAGTGGAGCATAGGCCGAGGTACATGCCTCGTTCAAATGCTCATCAGTCATATAATATTCTTCCAGAGGCTCTCCAGTAGGATTCTGTACCTCCAGGAAATCGTCGCTACAAGCAGAAAGCGATACTGCAACCACTCCAGCGCACAATATTCTATATATCTTTGTATTCATAATTTTATCTATCTTTTAATTATTCATTATTCCCAAACTTACAGTGAGAGGTTGAAACCTACAGTAAAGATGCGAGCCTGAGGATATACTCCGTAGTCTACACCCATAGAAGTGCTGCTGGTACCAATCTCAGGATCGAATCCCCAGTATTTAGTCCATGTGAACAGGTTCTCAGCACGTACGTAAACGCGGAAGCGCTCGATATTAACCCTGTTTGTGAGGTTGCGAGGCAGCGTGTAACCCAGTGAGATGTTTTTCAGACGCAGATAGCTGCCGTCTTGTACATAGATGTCACTAACAACCCAGTTCTTCGAGTCGCCCAACTTCAGCATAGGAATCTTGTTTGATGTACCCTCGCCTGTCCAGCGCTGCAACACCCAAGTTGGATAGTTACCTGATGCGATATCCTGACGCCATGTAGCATCGAAGATGTCGGCACCACTTACCCCCTGGAAGAACAGGTTGAAGTCGAAGCCCTTCCAGTCGGCATTGAAATTAAGGCCGAAGGTCCAGTCGGGAGTTGGCTTACCGATCTTGGTACGGTCGTCACTGGTGATGTAGCCGTCGCCATTAACGTCGACGAAGATCAAGTCACCAGGGTTAGATGTTGCATGGTTCTTTGCATTGTATGCATCGGCCTCAGCCTGATTCTGCAGGACACCAGCAGTTTTATATCCATAGAAGTATGGGAAAGGCTGACCGTTCTCAGCACGTGTACCACCATCGCTGAACTGTGAGATACCATAGTTCAGGAAACCAGTATCGTTACCCAGGTTCTTCAACTTGTTCTTCAGATATGATGCATTACCCTTTACAGAGAAGTGTGCATCACTGATGTTCCACTTGTAGCCAAGTTCGAACTCGATACCACTGTTTTCCATATCACCTACGTTACCAATAGGCTTTGTCTCGCCGACATAAGAAGGGATAGGCATGGTCATCAGCATTCCGTTGGTCTTCTTGATGTAGTAGTCGATAGTGAATGTAAACTTGTTATTCCAGAATCCGAAGTCGAGGCCCAGATCAGTCTGTTCACTCTCCTCCCACTTCAGGTTCTCATTAGCCAATCCGTTAGCCTTCGAACCATAGTTCATTACCCCCTGACGTCCGAAGAAGTAGTTACTTGTACCACCGGTAGTGGTCAGCACGGTATAACGGAAATCACCGATGTTCTCGTTACCGTTCTTACCCCAGCTGGCACGGAACTTCAGGTTGGTCAGCCAGTCGTTGGTGTTCTTCATGAAATCCTCGTTCATAATGTTCCAACCGATAGAGAATGAGGGGAACACACCATATTTATTATTAGAACCGAAGCGGCTTGATCCATCACGACGGATGGTGCCCTGGAACATATACTTCTCGTCGTAGTTGTAGCTCAGACGGGCAAAGAGCGATGCCAGATGGTGCTCAACATACGGACCAGCCCAACCGTTTACCAGACTCTTCACGCCAGTGATGTTACCATCGGCATCGGTAGTCGTCTCAATGCTACCGCCTGTTGTGTAGTCAACATAAGGCTTATTTACGTTAATCAGGTTCCAATGCGAAGCACCTACATAGCTCCCCTTGTACTTCAAAGCGCTCTGACCCAGCACTACACCGATAGAGTGTTTGCCAAACTCCTTGTCGTAGGTCAGTGTATTTTCAACCTGCCATTGGGTGCTGTTAGCTTTCTCTGATGAAGCCGAGGTATGGTCGGCATTGTTGTTACCTGAGAGGTAGTACTTTGATATCGTAGCACCATCGCTGCCCCAGAAGCTCTGCTCAGCGCTCCAGGTGAAATGATACTTCAAGTTGTCCCACAGCTGCAGGTCGATCGAGAACTTAGGCATGAACTTGTGACTCCAGCCCTTGCTAGGATTACCCTGCATCATAGCGATGGGGTTGTTCTGCTCCTGATATGAGCCTACAAAATTGGGAATGGTGTAAGGATTGCCTTTGGCATCACGATACAGGTCATAAGCCGAGTAACGATCTATCATCTCCTGAGCCACGTCGCCCTTCAGTGTAACAGGCAGTGTGGGAGCCAGGTAAAGTGCAGAACCCAGAGGCGAGCCCCATGTAGAGTTGGTGTCGATACCCGTACTATGCGTGCGCATATATGACAGGTTGGCACTGATATCGAGTTTATTCAGGAACGAACGTTCCTTTGAGTCGTCGAAGATATTGAACTGGTTGTTTGAACGCAGAGTCAGACGATCGTAGTTTGAACGGCCGTAATTACCTCCTACAATACCATCCTGAGTGTAATATCCCATTGACAAATAATAGTTTACCTTCTCGGTAGCACCGCTAACCGATACGTCGTGCTGAACTACAGGAGCATTGTCGTTAAACAGCAGTTCCTGCCAGTCGGTACCAAAACCAGTAATCTTCTGACCATTGGCATCAGTGAGGTTATATGGATCAGCATACAGGGGAGCTTGTCCACCATTCACGTATTTCTCGTTCTGCAGGATGGCATAGTCAGTAGCACTTGTTACATCGCGATGCTTCCATGCACTCTGCCAACCATAGCTGAAGTTATAGTTAATCTGAGTCTTTCCGATCTTACCCTTCTTAGTGGTTACCAGGATAACGCCATTGGCAGCACGCGCACCATAGATGGCACCCGAAGCAGCATCCTTCAACACTTCGATACTCTCGATATCGTTGGGGTTGACGCTCTCCAGGCCATACTGATCGGCAGGCATACCATCGATAATGTACAGCGGATTGGTATCATTAATAGTACCCGTACCGCGCACACGGATCATCGACTGTGAACCTGGCTGACCTGATGACGATGTAACGTTTACACCAGCAGCCAGTCCTTTCAGGGCATCGTCGGCACGCAGACGTGTCTTTCCCTCCAGATCCTCAGCGCTTACCTTGGCGATAGAGGCTGTTACCACACTCTTCTTCTGTACACCATAACCGATTACTACAACATCCTGCAGCGTCTGGGCGTCTTCCTTCAGTGTGATGCGCATGTTATTCTTGGCGTTCACCTCAAGAGTGGTAAAGCCAATATATGAAATAATAATAGGTGTACCCTCGTTCACCTTCAAAGTGAAATGACCATCCATATCAGTGATGGAGCCGTTCTGAGGATTACCTTTCTCGACAACGGAAGCTCCAATAACGGGCTCTCCGAGGTCATCAGTCACAGTTCCCAAGATACCTTGGGCATGCATAGCCACCGACACCATCAGTGCCAATAGCATCATCATAAACCTGCTTTTTTTCATACTGTTTTTTAAATTATCGTTAATATTGAGTTAGAATTTACCCTATTTAGGATTTGGATGCAAAATTATGAAAAAAAGCAATCGGAATCCGGACGATTGACTTCAAAAGTGGACGACTTTATAGGGGCGAAAATTATAAGCCGCTGATAATCAATAAAATATTCCGCCCACCATTTCTTAAAAAAGTGGACGGAATATAGATGTGTATAAAATACAATTTATGGAATTATTCAGATTTTAATCTTGGAAATAGACGCGTTTCACGCGGTTGCTGACACCTGTAAGCACCTCGTAGGGGATGGTGTCAAGTGTGTCGCTGAGCACAGTCACAGGCAGATGTTCACCAAAGATTTCCACCTGGTCGCCTTCCATACAAGGAATGTCCGTGACATCAATCATGGCCACATCCATACAGATGTTTCCCACATATTCAGCCTTTTGTCCCTTGACCAGACAATAGCAATTACGATTGCCCAGATGACGGTTCAGGCCATCGGCATAACCAATGGGAATTGCTGCTATGACAGAGTCGCGTTCTATTTTTCCTTTACGACTATAACCCACAGTCTCGCCAGCAGGCACATGACGCAACTGAAGAATGGTAGTCTTAAGGGTTGAAACAGTATTCAGGATACGATTATCACGCGGGTCAACGCCGTAAAGACCGAGACCAAGGCGACACATATCCATCTGACGTTCGGGGAAATGTTCGATACCTGCCGAATTGTCCATATGACGAAGAATACGATGACCGAAGGCTGCTTGCAGTCTTTGGCTTCCCTCTTCAAACAGAGCAAACTGCTGAGCAGAGAACTCATCGAAGCCATCACTGTCAGAGCCCACAAAGTGACTGAACACACTACGTGGAATGATGGCATTCTGGTGTTTCAAGCGGTCGATGAGCTTAAAGATATCATCCTTAGGATCGAAGCCCAAACGATGCATACCCGTATCGAACTTAATGTGTACAGGCCATCCTGTGATACCTTCCTTGCGGGCTGCCTTGATAAGCGCATCCATCAGTCGGAAGCTATAGACCTCAGGTTCCAGGTCGTAATCGAACATGGTCTTAAAGGCAGTCATCTCAGGATTCATAATCATGATATTAGCCGTGATGCCAGCCTTTCGGAGAGTGACACCTTCATCAGCCACGGCAACAGCCAAATAATCAACACGATGATCCTGCAGAGTCTTAGCAATCTCCACAGCACCCGCTCCATAAGCATCGGCCTTGATCATACAAACCATCTTGGTCTCAGGTTTCAGAAAAGAGCGGTAATAGTTCAAATTCTCTACCACAGCATTGAGGTTCACCTCAAGAATGGTCTCGTGTACTTTCTGCTCCAACTGTTCCGTAATCTGATCGAAACAAAAGCTGCGAGCACCTTTAAGCAGTACCAGTTCGTCACGTAAACCTGCAAAGGCATCGCTCGAAAGGAAATGCTTCACATCGGCAAAGAAAGCCTTGTCGGCAATCTGTATCTTATCGGCCTGAGCCGTAAGTTCAGGACCAATGCCAATAAACTTATCAATACCACGCTTCACAGCCAGTTCGCTGACTTGCGAATAAAGGGTTTCTGGTGCAGAGCCCGTTTGGAAGATGTCACTCAGGATGAGTGTCTTCTTAGCAGCCTCACGACGATTCATGAAGTCGAGGGCTATATCGAGCGAGTTGATATCGGAGTTGTAAGAATCGTTGATGATAACGCAACCACGTTGCCCTTGCTTCACCTCCAGACGCATGGCCACAGGTTCGAGTTTCGCCATCCGGTCGGCAATCTGACTTGGCGTAAGCCCCATATATAATGCTACGGCAGCGCAGGTGATAGAGTTCTCGATAGAAGCCTCATCGATAAAGGGAATGGTATAGCAATTCTCCTCTTCCTGCCAGATATAAGTGATTTTTGAATCCTTCACTTCCTTGACAAAGAAAGCGGCCTGCTCATCACACATAGACCACGCGATTTTCTCACCCTTGTAGTTCATACGGCGGATGCAACGGCTCACGATATCATTGTCGGAACAATAGACCATGGCCTCTGTATCGTGCATCAGTTCAAGTTTCTCCATGCATTTCTCTTCCATGGAACGGAAGTTCTCCTGATGGGCGGAACCAAGCGAGGTGAGCACACCTATTGTGGGCTGAATGATGTCACGCAGTGCATACATCTCGCCAGGCTGACTGATGCCGGCTTCAAAGATACCCACCTCAGTTTGTTCGTTCAAAAGCCACACAGACAAAGGTACACCAATCTGCGAGTTATAGCTGCGAGGCGAGCGCACAATCTTCTGTGATGGCAAAAGCAGCTGATAAAGCCACTCCTTCACCATGGTCTTACCATTTGAGCCCGTAATTCCCACAATGGGCAGATCGAACTCGTCGCGATGGCGTTCTGCAAGTCGCTGCAAGGCAGCCAAAGGAGATGGTACAACAAGGAAATTAGCATCTTTCATGCCATTAAGGCCATCGGTTTGTGTTTCAAGAATCCCCTTTGCCTCGACTACGAAATTACGCACACCACGACGATAAAGATCGGATATGTAGCGGTGTCCGTCATTTCGGGCAGAACGAAGTGCAAAAAACAAGGTTTCTTCGGGGAAGCAAAGTGAACGGCTATCAGTCAACAGCCAGCCTATTTGGGCATCAGCCTCTCCAATACGACGGGCGCCAATAAGCGTCGTTACTTTCTCAATAGAATATTTCATCTTAACTTTTTAACTTTTTTACCTTCTTCTATAGTGCAAAGGTAGGATATTTTTTCCGCATCTCCTCTACTTTTAACATAGTTTTATGCATAAATGCCTTATATTCTTTCGACTCTGCGTCGAAAGGTTTATGACTCAAGGCAGCTTTCAGAGGTGCCCACTCCTTTAGAAAGACCTTGGCTTCATCGCTCAGGTACATTTCCGACAATCGCTGCCAGATGTACTCAACAGCCTGAGCTGATGGATGCAACATATCCTCGGTATAGAAACGGTAATCGCGCAACTCATCGTTTACGATCTCATAGGCAGGAAAATACCCCGCCCCCACAACCTGGCGAGTGGCGAGCAATAAGGTTGCCTTAGAAAGCTGGGAACCATGATAACCATATTTACGATAGCGGATGGGACTGACGGTGAGTATCACCCTGACCTTAGGATTACTCTGGCGCAACAGATCGACAGCCTTCTGCAGATAGTCGGCACACTCATCGACAGAGAGTTCTTTCTCGACGAACAGCGACTGAGGCCGCTTCTGACAATTATCCACAATCTCCCCCGTTTCCTTGAGAATATAAACGTGATTTGTGCCAAGGGTGAGGAAAACCGTCTTTATTAAGCTCAGTTCCTCAGGCGACAAGCGCTCGATGGTATGAAGCACTGACGCGGGATTATACATCACCCCAAAAGGATTAACGGTGGCACAGAACTTCTCTTCCAGAAACCTGCGTCCGATGCTGTCAGCGAAACAAGAGCCTACAAAGAGTATCTTCTCGCAGGGATCAATCCTGAATCCAGGATCCGTGACATCGACTATCGTTCTAAACTCCATCAGCTACGACTGATTTGCAAGCCTGTTGCAGAGAGTGTCATGTCTACAAAACGGGCATTCTTATTTATACGCTGGCTGTTTAATACCTGCTTGATACGGGCGGCAGCCTCGGGATCTTTTGCAATCATATAGAGATAGCCTCCGCCACCAGCACCAGGAAGCTTATAGCCCAGACAAAGATCATTAATCTGAGCGGTCAGGGCAGCTACGGCATCAGGATTTGTGCCGCTATCGAGCAACTGGTTTTGCTGCCACGTCTTACGCACTAACAAGCCCACGCGCTGGAAATCGTTCTGCTGAATAGCCTCATACATTTCCATCGTATGTTCCTTCATCTCACGAAGCAGACGGAGCTCACCGCCATGATTCAGGAACATGCGCCGCACAATCTCAGCCAGGATACTCTTAGCCGTACGGGTGATGCCTGTATAATATAAGAGGTGACACGGGCGATACTCTGGTTGTGTCCACAGGTCGTTGGGCAGCCATTTCACCTGAGGACTCTGATTGAAGCCCCTGTCCGTCTGCAACAGTTTTACACCACCGAACACGCCACCGAACTGATCCTGCCAACCACCGCCAGTAGTGAGCATCTGCTCCAGCATCAGTGTGCGGCGCCCTATCTCGTTCTTATCCCATCCCAAACCACAGAAATCGTTCAAAGCTCCAAGAACTGTAGAAGCCAGGATGCTCGATGTGCCAAGCCCACTACCTGCAGGGATAGCAGAAAGCAGCGTCAACTCAATCCCACTACCAAAAGTCTCAAGCTGTTCCCGTAAAGAAACGTTCCCATGACCAAATCCTGCCAATACGAGGGCAGCCTTAGGGATAGAGAAGGGCGAGCCTACATGTATGAAATCTGTGAGTTGCTCATTGGTCTCAACAACCTCTACAGCACCAAGGTCGATACTACGAAGCACGATGTGCGGTTCTCTTGATGGACGGATATATGTCTGAAGCGGGGGCTGACCATTCAGTTCGATGGCCAGGTTAATCACGTTTCCACCTTCCATCAAGCAGTAAGGAGGAGTATCGGTCCAGCCGCCTGCAATATCAATACGCACAGGAGAGCGCCCCCAGACAATCTGATCATCGGCCACACAGAGCGATGGTCTCTGAGTTTGTTGAAGAAGGGCATCACCCGCGCATAGTCCTTCGCGCAAAAGGGTAAAAGCCTTATCGCTATCGCCACGAAACATTGCATTGTGGATACGTGTCATCAAAGGCGCGTCTTCAGGCAACTCCGATGGCATGGGGATGCCGCCTTCCTTGAACTCCTGAGCAGCATCAGCCAAGTCGAGCTGATAGAACACGCTGTGATGCCAGTTCTTAGCCAACGCGCCCCAGTTCTGCTGACGGAACGCCTTTCGCTGGGCAAACAGGCGACGCAGATTAGCACGCTCAGCCAGTTCATTACTATTCATAGGCTCATCAATCCGATAACGGCGCACCTCATAGTCGTCCTCGCCAACAGGTACAGCATCGATACACTCACCAGGCTCCAAACTGATGTCCCAGTCATTCTCAGGCACACCCGTAATCACATGGTCGTGAGTCAAGTGCCAACGAGGCCCTATATAACTATTTTCTATCCAGATGTTACTATTCTCATCAGTAAAAGGGATCTTCGTGACAGCGTTCTGCACAAAGATGCTGGGGTGAGGCTTACGGTCCAGATGCATGATTTCACGCTGATCGTTCACCAGATTCTGAATTCTCAGCGTTGACGAGATCATCTCGCGAGAGGTGCCGAAATGATAGAACTCACCACCGGCAAGGGGCACAATAGCGACACTCAGATCAGATATCCCGCCATCGGGCTTGGTTGGATCAGTACCCAGAGCACACCCGAACTCGCCATAAAGGTCATACTCTCTACCCTCACTACGATTCATCAACAGCTTGACGGCCCTGTCGCTGAGCAGCCACACACCAATATCCGTCAGATAGAAATGATCTTTCATGAGTTCCCCCAACGTCTGCACCGATGGTTTCTGAAGCATCTGTTTGAGAACCGACGGCGTACGACGGCTACTCACAAACACACCATGATTCTTAGCCACCGAGGCATCGAGCCACAAACCATAGCATACGACATCTGCCTGTGGTATCGGCTGTAGGGGCTGAGTTGCGCGGATAAGCACATCGCCACTGACAACCATCGTATGGATATTGTCGGGAGCCATCTGCATCATCTTCTCATAAAGCGGCAGCTGGACACTCAACAGATTCTGAGAGAGCTTTTGCCCACGCTCCCATCGGAACACAGGCAGAGGCATCAGCACTTTCCCCGACACAGCGTAACTTGGCAAGCGTTTGCTCTGTCCACCCGCATGTATCAGGATTCGCTTCTCCTTAGCAAGCCATTCGTCAAACGTGCCTTCGCCATCATTCTTATAACACTCTTGCAACAGCCAGGTTGTACCTCCTCCACTACCCAGACGATGCCCTACGGGGTCGCAAGTTGCAAAGTACTCATCATGGTCCAGTCCCGTTACATCATGAAACGCACTCACCAGATTGGGAGGCAAAGACAACAGTTTTCTCACCTTATTATATCTTTTTACCCTTCTTAATTTTCCTGTTTTTTATCCTGTCTCTTCTTCCATTCCACAAACACGGCGCCAAGCACCAGAAGAATCAGGATGCCATAGGCCGTATAGGCGACGGCTTCGGTTCTGTCAACGGTCTTGGGGAAGAATGAGAGTTCCACCTGATGCTTACCAGGTTGGATATTCATGGCACGAAGGATATAGTTTACGCGTCCCAGTTTGGCAGGCTGACCGTCAACAGTCGCCGTCCATCCCGGATAGTATATTTCTGAGAACACGAGCACGCCGCCCTTACCGCTGTTTACTTCATAGCTCAAGCGGTTAGGCTCGTAACTGGTAATGACCACAGTGCTGGCAGTATCTTGTTCTGCTGCCTCGCCCAGGATTTCCTTGAACTTCGCGTCAGCCACAGCCTGATGACGCAAATCAATCTTACCAATGGCCTCCATCTCCTCGTTGGCATTATTCACGTAGTCGAGCTTGTCGACAAGCCAGGCATTGCCATAAACATAGGGATTCTGGATGGGCACCGTCTGACCGCCCTCCAAGGGGAAGATGAAGTACTTGGTGTTAAGCATGTTCAGCACAGGATAGATGCTGTCGCCCTTCACCTGTGTCATGTCACCGCCAGCTTTCGACACTGCACCATACAGAGCCTGCATCTCTGGCGAGATATACTGTTCAATCATCTCCTGATAACGGCGCAGTTTGGCTGCATGATAGCCACCAATGCTTTTATGATAATAGCTGGTCTCATTCTCATTAAACGTGTTCGAAGCAAGGTTCAGCACACGATAGTCGAGACTCTGGTCGCGCAGAATCAGTTCGTCGGTCTGAGATTTTGCCTGCGGGGCTTCACGCTCCGACTCGGGCACGAACATTTCGTCGTTCAAATAACGCTTGTTCACCGTCCACAGGTCAACAAGACACAGCACGAGGATAATACCCACCGCATATTCCTTCTTCAGCTTACCCGCCATAAAGCTCAGCAGGACACCCGTACCCACCAGGATAATATAGAACGAGCGCAGACTGTCAGCTGTAAACACAGCCTGACGCATCTCGGTCAGATTAGCCACTAACGGCTGGATATACTCAGCTGGCAGACTCTGGATGGCCCGCATCTCACCTGAAGAGATGAAGCTGTCAAAGAACATCGAAGGCATCAGCGAGAACAACATGGCGATACCACCCGTCAGCAGGAAAGAGATGCCTACATACTTCATTCTCGGTTTCAGCAGTTCAGGCTTATCCATCAGTTCCTTCATCGCCAACATAGCCAGCAGGGGAATAGTAAACTCTGCGATAACAAGTATCGATGCCACCGTACGGAACTTGGCATACATCGGCACATAATCGAGGAAGAAATCTGTAAAGCCCATGAAGTTCCTACCCCACGAAAGCAGTATTGAGAGAATAGTAGCCGCTAGCAGCGCCCACTTCATCGGCCCCTTCACGATAAAAAGACCGAGAATAAAGAGCATCATCACAAAGGCCCCCACATATACAGGACCACTTGTGCCAGGCTGCTCACCCCAATACTGTCCCAACTGCTGATAGATAGGCAGGAAATCATTATCCGCATGCTCCATCGCCTTCTCACTCTGCGACAGCGGC
>Ga0265298_10003429_pt1 | contig 20958 bp, 14 predicted proteins | sample AusTroGonzalo_MG_3_FD_193486 | JGI IMG/M metagenome (GOLD analysis project Ga0265298, IMG submission 193486) | Bovine rumen microbial communities from tropical cattle in Woodstock, Queensland, Australia - Gonzalo_01 | ecosystem: Host-associated > Mammals > Digestive system > Stomach > Rumen ... | reverse complement strand
TCTATCCGGAAGTGGAAGAGCTTTTCAAAACCTGCCGCGTATCCCTTACCGGCAAGGGCAAAAAATACGCCCTCGTGGAATTCACCGCGGACGTCAACAGGCAATCGGCCGTCGCGGCGGTCTTCCAGCTTTCCTTAGCCGGCTTCCGTCCGGTGATAGTCCATCCGGAGCGCTTCTACTTTGTCCAGAGCCATCCGGAAGTGGCCGGGGAGATGCAGTCGAGGGGCGCCCTCATCATGCCGAACGCCACGAGCTTCGTGGGCCATTACGGAATCACCGCCATGGACACCGCGGAAAAGATCATAAAGGACGGTTTCGCCGACGCGTTGGCGTCTGACGCGCACCGCCCGGATTATTACGAGCAGTACCTCGCCGGCTGCAAATACGTCGCCAAAAAATACGGAAGCAGCCTTCTTTACGAACTGACCTGGAAAACGCCGTGCAAGATCTTGGGCTACGAGCCGGAAAGCGAACACGACGATCTCGATCCCTTTGAAAATTAACATATCTCAAACCATAAACCATCCAAGACCAGACACACTATGAACGAACAGCAAAATTGGGAAGCCAAAACAGAAGAGCGGGACATCCGCTATTATTTTGAAGTACTTACCAAATACGCTCCTCTGATCTTCATCATCACGGTCATCACGACCGGTTTGGCCGTCGCCATCACTCTGAACATGCACAAGGTCTACCAGGGCAAAGTCCTTCTTTGCATCGAGCCCCAGGACAACACCCTCATAGACAACACCAGAGTCAGCGACCAGCGCGCCTACGCCTTAAGGCAGACGCAGATACAAATGTTCTACAGCCGCGAGCTCATCAAGAGGACGCTGGACACCTTAAGGACGAATACGCTGGCTGCTTTCAGCATCCCCAACCGCAGGGCGACGGACTCGCAGCTCATCACGGCCTTCTCCAAGAAGATCTCGCTTAAGTCCGAGATGAGAACGGATCTGGTCTGGCTCTTTGTGGAGGACGAGGACAAGAAGCGCGCGGCCATTTACGCGAACACGCTGGCCGAGACTTACATTCGCTTCAACATCCAGAGCCGCATGCGGGTCATGCACCTCTACTACGATCAGCTCAACGAAAGCGCCAACGCCAAGAAAGCCGAGCTTATCGCGGAGGAGCAGGCTCTGCTCGAATACAAGAGCACGAACAACTTCCAGAACATCTCCGGCCACATAGAACTTCTGAACACCGAGATCGCCGATCTGCAGCACGATCTGCAGGCCAACCTGGCGCGTCTTGACGAAAAGGATCTTTCCGACACGGAAAAATACACGCTGAAGGAAGCCAACGGCAAAATTAACCGCGACATCGCGACCAAGAGGGCGGTCATCGTCTCCCTGGACGAGATCTTAAAGAACGTCAAGGTCCGCGAGATGCAGGTCGAATCCACGCGCAGCCAGTACAGGGATCTGCTTTCCCTGGTCTCGAAATTCGCGCTTGGCAGCAATATGGAAAACTACAACGTGCGCATCGTGGACAAGGCCGAGACGCCGACCACGCCAATCAAGCCCAACGCCGTCAACAACCTCATCATGGGTCTTGTCATCGGCTTGCTTTTGGGCCTCGGTCTCACCTTCTTCCTCGAATACTGGGACGACACGCTTAAGACGCCCGACGACGTCGAGCGCTTCATCCATCTGCCGGTCATGGGCACCGTTCCCAAGATGCTGAAGAGCAACAACGTTCAGGAGCTCGAGCGCATCGTGGAATTCTATCCCAAGAGCATCATTACCGAAAGTTACCAGTCCATCAGGACGAACATTCTCTTCTCAAGCTCCAAGCCGATCAAGACGATGGTCATCACCAGCTCGGCCATGAGCGAAGGTAAGACGACGACCGCGTCCAACGTCGCCCAGGTCATGGCGGCCGCCGGCGACAAGGTCCTTTTGATCGACGCCGATATGCGCCGTCCCCGCGTGCACAAGATCTTCGGCATCGAGAACGAAGGCGGCCTTTCCGCTTATCTGGTCGGCATGAAGGAGATCGGCGACCTGGTCAGCAAGACGACCATGCCCAACCTTGACATCATAAACGCGGGCCACACTCCTCCTGTGCCGGTCGAGCTTCTGAACTCGCCGAGATTGGGCGAATTGATCAAGTGGGCCGGCGAGCACTACGACAGAGTGATCATCGACGCTCCGCCTTACATGGTCGTGACGGACAGCGCCATCATTGCCCAGCACACCGACGCGGCGCTCCTGGTCGCCAACGGCGACAGAACGCCGAGGGATCAGGTCAAGAACTGCGTGCTGTCCCTGAAGAAGATCAACATCAACGTTCTGGGCATCATTCTGAACAACGTCGACATCAGCCGCGGCGGCTACTACCGCTACGGGTACACCTACTCCTACTACCGCTCCTACCGCGCTTACCGCAGCTCTTATAGGAGCGCTTACAAGAGCGCCTATAAGAGTGCTTACAGAAGCGCCTACAGAAGCGACGAAGACAGCAAGAAGAAAGAGGTGAAGACGGCTGCCGCCAATCCGGCCGACAACAGGCGCAAAGCTCTCGAGGCTTACGAGAAGATGCTGAAAGAGCGGGAAGCGGCCAAAACCGAAGGCAAGGAAAACAAGGAAAACGAAAAAAAGAGCTAAGGAGCTTTTATGAGCAACAAGAGCCGCACGATCTGCCTGACGGGCATACTCGCGATCTTTCTGTCATCCCTGCCCTGCGTTTACTTCCTGTCCCTGCAGGAATATGTGCGCTTGGCCGTCCTCGGTGTTTTCATCCTCTCTCTTTTCCTCTTTTACCGCAAGGATTTTTCCAAGGCCCTTTGGCGCAGGGCGGCCTTTGGACTTTGCGTGGTCTTTCTTGTCTACGCCTGCGATCCTCTGACTTCGGGCGGGCTCGACCCCACGAAAGAGATAGCGCCGATCAGGTATTTCTACGCTGTCGTCGTCATCTTCTTCGCCTTCCTGTGCTTTGTGGCGATCATGACCAAACTGCTTTTCAACCGCCAGATCTTCAAAAATTTCGCCAAGCAGATCCCGCTGGGCGAATGGCTGGCTTATTTCGTGGTGCTGGTCGCGCTGCTTTTCCTGGCGGCTTCGGAAGCGATCGGAATGATCAGGAACGCCAACCCTGTGCTCTACGTGGCCCTGATCTGCCTGAAGCCCCTGGCTGCGCTGGTGCTCTTCTTTGCCCTGGCGCGTTTCTGCGCCTCGGGAAGCCATGACTCCGAAAGAAGCGAATCGCAGGGCGCCGAGAGGATCAATCTTAGCTACGAGGCGATCGTTCTTTGCTTCGTCGTCCTGACCGCTTACGCCGTAGTCTTCGGCGGCGCCAGGGTCGGCGTGGCGATCAAAAACACGCGCTTTTTGAACCGCGACATGAACCGCCTTAAAGTCGTCGAGAAGGAACGCGACATCTTCGACAAGCTCATGCGCTCTTTCTCCCTTTGCGACGAGGAAGCCGCCAAGGTCTACAAGCTCGGGTATTATGCCGGAGAACGCGAATGGGCGAAAGTCGAGAAGGCCGCTTCCGACGAATTAAAGAGCCGCCGCAATCTTGAAACGGAGGCCATGATCGCGTCCTGCATTGGCAGCACCCAGTTTTTCAAAGCCACTTTTTACGTCGATTCCCTGGACAACAACTACCGTTTCGCGACCGGTTCCGTCACGCAGAACCTTGTCAACGTCATGCAGGGAGCCCAAAAGGACAGCTATCTGCTCTATCTTTTGTCCAAGCTTCACGCCTTCTCGGGCAATCTTGTGCTTTCGCGCAATTATCTTCAGACCTTCAGCTTCAACTATCCTGATCATCCCAACGCGGCTTTCCTTGCAGGGCAGTTCAAGAAAGACGAAAGCAAGGTATATTCCCTGCCCTGCAGCCGCTGGCTCGTGCCTATGGGCGACGCCCAGGTCGAGCGGACGGAAGACGCGCTTGTTATGCTGAACGGCCGCAGCGTAGAGGGATATATCTGGATCCCGGAAGGCAAATACATCCTGACGCTCTACGCCAAAGACGAAGGCGCGGATCACGAGAAAGCCAAGGAGATGAATTTCGATCCGTCCTGCAAGGCGGAGATCTGGCTCGACGACGAGACGGATAGTTTTAAGATCCTTTCGGAAGACCGCCGCTACCAGCCTTACCAAATGGAGTTCAGCGTAAAGAAGACGCCCGCGCACTTCACGCTGCGTTTCACCAACGACAGGGACGAAGGCAAGGGGCTTGACCGCAACCTAGGCTTGCAAAAACTGGAGATCCAATGCGTTCAGTAGGCTGGAAAACCTATGCTTTGATCGGATTGTCGCTGGTTTTCGCGGCCTTCGCTTTCTGGCGCTGCTATTCCGGCCGCTTCCAGCCGGTGACTCCCAACATGCTCATGAACAGCGGGCTCTCCATTCCCTACGCCGCCGAGCAGGACCTTCTGTCCGTCACCAGGTGCTGCCTGAGGCACTCCGCCTCCTGGCTCGAGCAGATGACTTTCTATGCGATGCACCACGACGACGCGCTGCCGGATACGAAGGGGCTTTACTTCGTCTACGCCATCGGCGCGGCCTTGGCCTGCATTATGGTCTACAGGGTGGGAGCCGCCTGCGTGAACGCCTACGTCGGGCTTTTGGCTTCGCTGCTTATGGCCTGCATGCCGCTGCAGGACTGGGCCAACTGCGCTTTTACGGCCGCTCTCGTGCTTTTCAACTGGGACCGACTGCTCTCCGCTCTGAAATTCAACACGTATCTTACCTGGGCGCTCTATTTCCTCTCCTCCATCATGATGCTCTTCAACTGCTTCTTCACGGAGACGGTTCTTTTGCAGTGGTGGTTCGGGGCGCAGCTGGCGGCGCTTTTGATCAGGTACGCGCTGATCTCGAAACGCCACAAATCGCCCTACTTCATTTCTTCCGACCTCAGGCCGAGGATATTGGTGAAGGGTGAGAGCCACGTCAAGGACGTTTACGTTTTTCTCGGCATCAACATAGCCATAGGCGTGGCCTTCGCGGTCGTTTCACTCATGATCTATTCCTTCACGGCGCAGCGCGACATGCATATGCGGACTTTCTTCATGATCATTCTGCGTTCGCTGGGCCTGGTTCTGGTCATGGGCACCGTTTACATTCTCATGCCGAACCATCACGAGCTCAGGGAAAAGTTCGTCAAATATCTGCAGAGGGTTTTGGAGCGCATTTTCAACCAGCATCCGGACAGGACTTTTTTCCACATCAGGATCGCTCACTTAGGCATGGCGCTCGGGGTCTACGCCCTGGCCATCATGGCTTTCGCGCCGTTCGTGCTTAAGATCTACGGGATCCAGATGCGTTTCTTTGTTTCCAACGGGGTGGCGGCTTACCAGGCTTTTTCTGAAGACGCCGGGCTTCTGGTCAGGTGGGCGCCCGTCGCGCCTTTTATCTGCGCGGCTTTTGCCTATGCCATGTACAGGCTGGGGAAACTGCGTTCCCAGGATGCCTGCGGCGTCTTGTCCATCTGCTGCTTTGCCGTGCTCTTCCTCATTCAGCAGCGCTACGCCCCCTTGTCGGCGCCCTTTTTTGTCCTTAGTGTGCTTTCCATCCCCTATCTCGTCATAAGGCTGGCCTTCGGCTACAAGGAAAGGGAAGACAAACCTGTGGAGGAGGGCGCTAATGCTTAGGCTTTGCGTTTTGATCCTTTTCCTCCTCTTCCTCTCCGCCTGCGAAAAAGACAAAGGCAAGGGAGGGAGCTTTTCGGAAGCCGAGCTTTCCTTTTCGGAAGCGGCTTACAAGGAAGCCTGCGCTTTGTCCTCTCCTCTTTGCGCCGATGCGCCGCTTCTGCTGCGCTTCAAGGAAGGTACAGAAGTTGCGGCTCCCGAAGGCTGGAAGGCGCCCGTCTTCATTGAGGAAATAGGAAAGCTCGAAATCGCGCAAACGGAGGACGGGACGGTCGTGACCAACGTTAAGGCGCTCGCGGTCTCCCCCACCAACGCCTACCTTTCCTCGAGCCTTCTCAAAGGCAAAGTTGAGCTGCCGCTGCCTTTCGACGGCGATGAAAAATCTCTGCTCAAGTGGGAGAAACTCGCGGACGCTTTCAAAGCCGGCGCCTCCTCCAACGCTTTCGTTAGGGAAGCGTATGCCAGGCTTCTCATCAAGGCGCCGCAGAGCATAGCGGCCCGTTTCTCAAATTATGAGGACTTCCACGAGGCGCTGGTCTACGAGCGTTCCCTGAAGACTCCGGTCTCCCGGGATTATTCCGCCATCTGGGCCAGGACGTATTATTTCCTGCGCAAGGCCATTTCGGAAAAACGCTTCGAGGACGTTAAGAAGATCGCCTTGGAAGCGGAAGCCATCGAGGGCGACTCCCCGGAATGGGAGGCGATGATGGCCGAATATCTGAGAGCCTGCGACCCGACCCGTCTGCGCGAGATCGCGGCCCATTACGACAGGGCCATGAAGCTTTACGCCAAGCGCACAAAGGGCATCCCCTTCTACCGCATCTGGGTGGAAAAGACCGGCATGGAAGCTTACACCAGTGACAGCGAAGCCGTGATCTCCCGCTATTACGCGATTCTCAAGTCACTTGACGACAATGAGGAGAAGGGCCTTATAAAGAGCGATTTCGCCAACGCCATCAGGGAGCAGACTTACATCAGCATCGCGCTGCTGCTCATCCGCTACGACCAGACGGCGAACGCCGCCTCCTGGGCCAAGCGTCTCTTCAGCAAGGAATTTTCCAGGGAAGCCAAGGCGCAGGGCATGCAGCTGCTTTTCAAGACCGCGGAGAAAAGCGGCGCTATCTTCGAAGCGATCGCCAATTACGACAAGCTTATAGAAGAATCGGAAACTCCGGAGCAGCGCAATTACTGGCGTCTGGAAAAAGGCTTGGCATTGATGCGCTTCGACCTTCCGGAAGAAGCGAAAGATCTTTACGCCGATATCCTCGCGGAAGATCCCGGGCTCGAGGACAGGCAGTTCGCCCTCAACGCCGAGAATCAGGATTCCCGCTTCATGCACCTGCACTACTACGTCCTGAAGGTCAGCGAGGACGACATGCGCGACACGGCGCTCTCCAACCTTAGGAAGCGCGGCATTCTTAACCGCGCCAACTCCTCTTATTACCTGCGCCAGGCCGCCCAGCTTTTGGTCTGCATGCAGAGGCTGAAAGAGGCTTACAACATCTACGAGACCGTGTCTAAGGACGACAACGCGGCGCTTCTTGAGTACATTTACCTGCTCTACCGCAACAGCCGCTACGACCAGTGCGTAACGCTTCTGCGCCGTCTGCCGTACCACAAGGGAAGCGACACCAGCAGAGACTGGCGGTTCGTGGTCGTCCGTCTTTTCCGCGCCAAGAGGCAGCGCCCCGAGATAAGCAAGGTGATAGCGGAATACGACAAGCTTACGAACGAGATCACCAGCGCCCGCCACTGCAACGGGCTGGGCAATATTTACCAAGCTTACCGCGACAGCGTGAAAGCTGCGCACTATTACGAAGAAGGCATAAAGACCGATCCGGGGCTCCTTGACAATTATTTGGACCGCGGATTCCTCTACTGCATGTCGGCCAACAAGGAAAAGGCCGCCGAAATGCTCGACACGATCCTCTCCCTTGACCTGACTCCGAACCAGAAGGAAATGATGCGCTGCGACTGGAGAGCCATAGAGCTTTACTACACCGCCGGCAGGGAAATGCCCGAGGAGGAATATGAATAAATGGCTTAAAATAGCCCTTGTCATATTGGCTTTGGCCCTTCTGTACCCCGCTCTTAGCATCTACAGCGTGCCTTTCCAGTATATGCAGGAGATCTCGAATTACGATTCCGACGCGAACCTCAAGACCTGGGGCGTCATGATGCGCTTCATAAAGGAAGGCGACGCTCTTGTCATCATCCAGCCGGACGGGAACTACACAGTGCAGATCTACGAAGGGAAGGGCGTCTACTCCTTCCGCTATGTGCCCGTCGCGGCCCTGCAGAAAGAATTCGAGAACCTCATAAAAGAGTACGGAAGAGTCTGGGTCTTCGTTTACAACGGCGTTCTGGTCTCCGGCCGCGTCGTCGTTCCTGAGCCCTACAAGGAGACGCTTGCCGAACAATACCAGGCTTGCTTTACGCTTCCCCTTTTCTTCGGGGAGACGGTCTATCTTCAAAAGGACGACAAGGCGAAAATGGCCAGGGCGCTCTTCAGCCAGCAGCTGCTCGACTATATTTCCGACATTGCCAAGGAAGTCGATTACCGCGATCTGGCGATCTTCTTCCAAAAGGCCGGGCAGTATGAGAACGCCAAGAGCGTCCTCGCGAGGGCGCTGACGCTCTTCCCCAACAGCCCCATGCTCTACAGGACGCTGGCGGAAGTTTACGTCGCTTCCCAGAACATCGAGGCCTACGACGAGATCTACAACTGCAACCGCACGGCCAACGCTCTGACCAGGGCCGAGACCGGCAAAGCGAATCTCACGGCGCTTTTCCAGAACGCCATCTACACCGCCAGGAAAGGCCTTTACGAAAAGGCGCGCACGCTCTATTTCTCCCTGCTCTCCATTTTCGGCCACCAGGCCGACCCCGTTATGGAATCCCAGGTCAGGCGTTACTTTGTCAAGGACGTCCTTCTGCCTACCGGCGACACGAACGAAGCGATCTCCCAGCTCTTGGTGGATATCAACCTGGGTGCCCAGAACACAGAATATGACTACAATCTGCTGCTGGACATTCTCGACAAATGCGCTTATTCTAACGCCGCGGTCTCTCTTGGCTACGGCTATTTCAAGTCCACCAACCACCAGCACGTAGAATCGGCCCTGCGCTACGGCAGCATGGCCATGAAATACGGAACGGAAGCCCAGTTCAAGGAAGCGCTCGACCTTATCAGTGAAAGGAACCGTTACAATCCTCTGCTTCAGGAGAAGCTGAGGCTGGAGAGGGAATGGTTCCGCGACTGGACTAACATGGCTTTGAGCAGGGGCTACATCCCCTTCCAAGGAGCGATCCACTGATGATCATTAGAAGACTTATTTCCGGAATCGGCGCCTTTTTCCTGCGCGCCAAGGGCCTCAAGATCAAGAAGGGCTTGGTGCTTTACGGGAAGCCCATTACGCACCTGATCGCGGGTGGAACGATCTCGCTGGGCGAAAACTGCGTGCTCTGCTCCAAGAGTGAGGCCAACTTCGCCGGCGTCAACCATCCCGTCATCCTGGCGCTGCTCAGGCCGGGCGCGAAGCTCGAGATCGGCGACGACACCGGCATTTCCGGCGGCTCTTTCTGCGCCGGGAAAAGCGTTACGATCGGCAAAGGCTGCCTGATCGGCGCCAACGCGCTTGTGACCGACTGCGATTTCCACGCCGTGAAGCCCATGGGCAGAAGGCACAATTCCAACCCCGAAGACATAGGCTGCGAGCCTGTCGTCATAGAAGACAACGTTTGGCTGGGCGCCAACGTAACCGTTTTGAAGGGCGTGACCATTGGCAAAAACACCGTGGTGGCGGCCGGCAGCGTGGTGACGAAAAGTCTGCCGCCCAACGTTGTGGCCGGCGGTTCGCCCGCCAAAGTAATAAAGAACCTTTAAGGAAGAGCAGTGAGTCCGTTTGTTCCAGTCATAGTCGCAGTTGGGGGATTAGCAGCCCTGTGGATGGCGATCCGCCGTCCCTTGTGGCTCTTCTATTTCCTCATCTTCGTCTTGCTGGAACCTTCCAGGTATCTCAGCCTCAGCAGCATTTCCTTAGGCTCTTTCTCCATCAAGGGATACGAGATATTCCTTCCACTCATTTATTTCGCGGCCTACAAGCACAGGAAGCGCGCTCTCAAAGACTGCGTTCCTATCTTCATGGTCCTCTTCTTCCTTATGACCGTCGTGTCGCTGCTGAACGGGTTGAAGAGCGGCTATGGCGCCGGCGCTTTCAACTATTTCAGGCCTTACGCCTCAATGTGGATCGCTGTGGCGATCCCTCTGTTTTTCAAGACTTCCGACGAGACAGACGGGCTGATGCGTTTCTTCACGATCTGGGCCACGATCTTCATCGTCGTGGAGATGGTGGCGCTGCAGACCGGCCTCGGATATTCCTTCATCTATTCCCCCATCCGCGCATCCTACAGTTCTCTGCTCAGCGACACCAGCTGCTCGAACATGGCTTTCATCTTCATTTACCTCTTCTCCATGTTCGACCTTGAGATGAAGCACGCTTTCCTTTACCTCGTGCTGATCGGTTTTTCTTTCGTCTGCACGGTCATGAGCTCCGCCCGCGCCGTCTGGCTCGGCATGCTGGTCTCTATAGCGGGCTTCTTCGCCCTGGGCAGGGTGCGCTCCAAGATCTATCTTACCTTCTTCAGCATTCTGGGCATCATCGCCCTTTTCTTCCTTGGTTCTCTGTACATCGCCCGCTACGATATGACGCTGGCGGAACGTCTGCCGACAATTTTTAGTTCCAAGGAGGGCACCGGCCACTGGCGCATCATGGCCTGGCAGCAGACGCTGGAAGACATCAAGGCGCATCCCCTTATCGGCTGGCCGATGGGCAACGAGCCGCTCTTCTACGTCGAGAGCTCCGGCATCTTCTGTACCAATGCTACGCACAACGAGTTTTTGAAGATCGCCCGCTACACGGGCTTGACGGGTCTTTTCTTCTTCCTGTGCCTGATGATCCAGACGCTGACAAAGAGCTTTAGGTATATTGTGACCAACAGCGATCAGGATCAGAGGAAAATGCTGGCGCTTTTCCTGTGCGTGGTCTATATTCTCGTGACTTCCACCTTCTCGCAGCGCATAACCTCCATCGACATCTGCCCCTTCGTCTGGGCGATCTTCGGCTTGGTCTATCTCAGGTTCATAGAGGAGAAGGAACGCAAAGGAGGCCTGGCCCAATGAAGATCCTGATGCTGAACGCCAATCTTATAGGCGTCGGGACTTACCACCGCGCCTTGTGGTTCGCGAGGATGTGCGCGGAAGCCGGGCACGAGGTGACGGTCTGCACGACGGGCCGCGCCAATTACTGGAAAAGGAATTTCCTCAGCGACCGTCCCAACGTCACGATCATAGAAGGACCGAGGGCCGGTTTCGACCTCTATCCCGGCAAGGGCTCCAACATCGACATAATGTGGCGCCTAAAATATCTTCTCAGGGATAATTTCGACGTCATCTACACTTTCGAGTATCATCCCAACGTTTCCTGGCCGTTCTTCCTCGGCCGCAAAGGCCGCAGGATGATCAACGATTGGTGCGACCTTTACGCCGGCGCCGCCAACGTTTTCCAAGGCAAGGAGTGGATGCACCGCTGGGACGCCAAGAGAGAGGCGAGGATCCGCAGGCACGCGGACCTTGTCACGGTCATCAGCGATTTTCTGGGCGACAAGGCCAAGGAGATCGGCGTACCGCCCGAAAAGGTCGTCCTCATTCGGGAAGGCGTCGACACGAATTACATGCGGCCTTTTGACAAAGCGGAGAACCGCGCCAGGCTTGGGCTGCCCGCTGACGCCAAGATAATCACCACCCTGCAGGATGGGGCGGCCTTCCCGCCGCTTCTGGAAAGTTTGAAAGCCCTGCGCGAAAAAGATCCAAAGGTCGCTCTCCTTTTCGTCGGGAGGATGCGCGAGGATCAGAAAAAGCTGGTCGCCGAAAAGGGTCTTTCCGACGCGGTCATAACGACCGGCTTCGTCAGCGACGAGGATCTTCCCAAGAGCCTCTGCGCCGGGGACGTCGCGGCGCTGCCGATGGTCGACAGCTTAGCCAACAGATCCCGCTTCCCGCACAAGATCGGCGATTATATCGCCTGCGGGCTTCCTTTGGTCGTGACGGATATCGGCGAATACCCCCTCATGCTGAAAGAGGAGGATCTGGCGGAGGTAACTCCTCCCGGCGAAGCTTTCACAAACGCTCTCGGGGCGCTTTTGGATAACGCCGAAAGAAGAGAGGACCTCTCGAAGCGGGCGAGGGAATGGGTCGTCGAGAAGCTCGACTGGCAGGTCTTGAAAAAAAGTATCGTTCAATGTGTGGAGGGCAATTGATGTCCATATTGCGTAAGATATCGTTTTACTTTTTGTGCGCTCTCGGTTTCTGCGCCTCTTCCATGTACGTCTGGTCGTATCTTTCCCAGTCGCAGAATTCGCTGAGGACCGTGGTCTTCGGACTCTTCCTTATCATCATCATGCTTGCGATGATCAGCTGGAAGACGGCGGTCATGACCTTCATTTTCTGCCTTCCCCTTTTCAACACTCTGCCGACCATCCTTGGCGTCGAGAAACTTTGGCCGCCCTTCAACTTCAATTTGCTCTTCCTCTCCGGGCTTACCACGGCCTTCCTTGTCTACGTCGTGACCGGCATGCCGCTGAACCCCAAGAGCCGCCGCCGCCATGGACTTCCCGCGACGCCCTTTGACGCGGTCTGGTTTATTTTCATGGCGCTTGTCGTCCTCGGTATGATTATAGGCGCCTGCCGCTACGAGAACGTTTTCTCCCTTGGCTTCTACAGCGAGCTCCCCGGAAAGCTTCTGGGCGTTCCTTTCGCTTCCCAGACCGAGAACGTGCTCTGCTACACCAAAGCCATGCAGTTCATTTCCATGATGCTGGCTTTCTATTTCGTCTCCACGGTCTTGAAAAGCCGCAATGATGTTTACAACGTCCTGAGGCTGCTTATCGGCGCGGCCGTTCTCGTTTGCATCTACGGCGTCTGGCAGAACAAGACCAAGCTCTTTCTGGTCGGCATCCAGGAGTTCTTCGGGCGTATCAACGCGACTTTCAACGGCCCCGACTCCGCCGCCACCTACTACCTTGTGGCTGGCATCCTGGCTTTTTCCGGCTTCTGGTTCGCGAAGAAGGTCGTGCATTACCTGACGCTCATTTTCCTTTTCGCGCTGTCTTTTATCTGCTTGTATCTTACCGAGACCAGAACGGCAGTCTACGCTTTCGTGCTCGCGCTTTTCGTTGTGTTCGTCATGGTCGTTTCGCGCAGCAGGAAGTTCCTGAAGCCTGTTCCTTACATCCTGGCGGCTCTCGGCGTGCTTTTGTTTTTCGCTCCCGCAAGCGAGTTGACGCTTCCCGGAAGCCACACGCTGAAAGTCATAAGGGGGCAGCGTCTTGTCCAGGGTCTCGACAAAGTGAAGATAGAGCCCAGAAAGATAGACGAACTGCTCTCCTTCCGTTCCTACCACTGGTTCGCTGCGCTGCAGGCCATAAAGGACTCGCCTGTCTTCGGCCACGGTCTGGGAACGTTCGACAAGCTCTACAAAAATTACAAAACGCCGCGCGACGGGTATAAGAGCGCCTTCGCCCACAATCTCTATCTCGACTACTGGGTTGAGATGGGGCTTCCCGGGCTTTTCATCAGCATTTTCTTCTTTGTCTTCTCGGTCTTTTTGGCCTGGCGCTTGTGGTCCAACGAATGCTGCGGAAAACATGTGCGCAGCTTGTCGCTGGGCCTTATGACCGCCCAGCTTTCCATCGCGCTCGGCAATCTTTTCTCGAGCAGCCTTTACTACGTGACGGAGCTGATGTTTTTGCAGAGCGTTTTCCTTGCGATGCTTGCTTCCCTTTTCAATTCGGTCTATCCTTCCCAAGAGGAAAGCCTGACGGAAAAGACGGAGGCCTGGGCCGCGACGCTCAAGAGTTCCAAAGTTTTCCGCTTCGGCGCGGCGGCGGTCTGCATCGTGGTCTTCGGGATCTTTCTTATGCTTTGCCAACGCTCCGCCAAAAAGGGCGAGGCGCAGTACTACAGCTGCGAACCTTATGACAATCTGGGCCGCATGCTGGAATACGGCATACTGCATTACGAATACGACCAATATAGCAACAAATTCGCCCGCACCAGGCATCATGTTTACCGGCCGCTCCAGATCAACTCCCGCTATCTTCTGGTCTATCTGAGGGCCAGCCATCCCGACGCGGATCTCAAACCCGTGCCCGCCAGTTTCTCCATCAACGGAAAATTGGCTGGTTCCTGCGTTATCTCCAACCGCACCTGGAACACTTTTGTAATAGACGCTGGAAGGGTCGTTCCTGTCCTGACCAATGAAGAGCTGGCCGCCAGCGGCAAAACGATCCCCATCAATCTGGAAATGATCTCGGGCCGCATGTGGAACCCTCTCGACTGGAATCCCCAGGAACAGAACATAAAATACGGCGTGGACCTCGGAACCATTCTTCAGGGTCTTTTCTAAGCCAACAAATACCCAAAGGAAAACACCATGTTGTCGACCGCATCCAAGATCGTATCGAGAGAAGAACTGGCTAAATGCTGCGAAGAGCTTAGAAAAGAAGGCAAGACTATCGTGACCTGCAACGGCAGCTTCGATCTTTTCCATTACGGTCACCTTTGCTTTCTGGAGGAAGCCAAGGCTCAGGCGGACGTTCTTATCGTCGGCCTCAACTCCGACAGCTCGATAAAGCAGTACAAGAGTCCGCTCCGTCCCATAATCGGCCAGGAACAGCGCGCCGCGCTGCTCTCCGCCCTTTCTATTGTCAGCTATGTCCACATCTTCGACGAGACGGTGCCCATGCCTTTTCTGGAAGTCGTGAAGCCCGATGTGCATGTCAACGGCTCCGAATACGGTGAGAACTGCATCGAGGCTCCGACGGTCAAAAAGTACGGCGGCCGCATCCATCTGATGCCGAAGGTCGCGGGCCTTTCCACCACCGGCCTCATTGAACGCATAAGGAATCTTCCCCTCTGATGAAAAAAGCCGTCTTCGTTATCTTCACCATTGTGATACTCGCTGTGGCCTCGCTCGTCGCCTACAATTTCTATATGGAAGCGAAAGCGGACGAAGAGCTGGCGAAGCTTAACGAGGCGCGCGCGAAAGAAGAGAAGACGCTGTCCAAAGAGCCCGAAGAACAGGCCCAGGAATACAAAAAAGATTTCGAGGAAACTTCCCAAGGCAAGTTCGGCAAGAGCTTTGCCTCGCTCTACAGAGAGCAGCCTTCGGTCTTCATCACCGCCGACGCGGCCTATGAACTTTTCCGCAATTATTATGAAAGAGCCGCGGACGGTGTTTACGGCACTTTCCTCTACGACCAGTACGCTTCCCTTTTCATCGATCTTGTCGAGAGTCTGGAAGAGCGCTACGAAGCCACGGAAGGCTCAGACCGCATGGCTGCGAGGAACGCTCTGCGTTTCGCTTCCGTCTGCATGAAGATCTGTCTGCCCGAATCGAGAGTGCCCGCCGCGGTTCTGAGGGAAGTTGAGGACGAAGTAAAAGCAGTGAAGGAAGCAACCTTCATCGGCGAAAAAGACGGACACCTCAGGGACTATACCGTCTACGCTCCCTTCAAAGAGAAAGCTGACACTCCCTGGGGCAGCGCCGCGCTTCTCAGAGCCTACCTCGGCAACAATTATTTCTCCATCACGGAAGAGGAGACTTTCGACTGCCTTTCCATTCTTGCCGCCGCCCTTTTCGGAAGCGATATCTCCAGCGAGAATTACCGCGAGGCCGTGAAATACCTGAAAGCCTTCGACGGCGAGGCGAACGTCATGACCGTAAAGGAATTCCACGAAGCGCAGAAAGGAAGCGACGAGGAGAAGAAAGCCCTGCTGCAAAAAGCCAAAACGAGTTTCGAGCAGCCGCCCTGGAAAGACCCGGTGCACATCGGCGAACCCACCAGCCGCGTCTTCTTCCTCCCTCCCCCGGCCGCTTTGCCGGAAAGAACATTCAGGGAACTGCACCGCTGGGTCGTTCCGCCCAAAGTCAAGCACATCCTTTACGTTCTGGGCGCCGCGGAAGACATTCCCGAAGCGGAAGCCGCCCTTCTCAAGGATCTGAGAGAAGAGCTGCAGGGACACCTGGGCTTATCTGAGCGCGCCGTCGCCTCCGCCGCGAACCTCAAAAACAAAGCGCGGGACCTTCCTAGCGCCTGCTGGATCCGCTCGGCCGTTTACAGCGCTGAAAAGCCCGAGGAGATAAGGGAGGAGAGAGACTGGCCGAAGATCGAGACGGTTAAAGTCGAGAAAGAAGCGGAGTTTTACCGCGCCCTGGCCGGCCTTGTGAGAGAACTCAACGAGCTTTACACGGAACTGGACCTCTACCGCGTGATGTCCAGCTATAAGAAAACGCCGCTCACTCCCGACCATCTTCTGGAAGTGGAGCAGATCTTCCTTGATCTGGCCGACATGTCCAAAGAAGGCGAAAATGACAGCGAAAGAGCCCTTATGACGGCCAGGCGTTTCCTGACGCTCCTGGCTTCCGGTAAAAACACTGACACCGTCTGGGACAAAGAGACGACGCTTGGCCTGGAATACAATTTCCTCCTGAAGACCGTCGTTGGCTTGAACATGCCCGGGCAGACGCTCGTCACCTTCCCCAACGAAGAGAACGCCTCCTATCACGGCGTCCGCTACCGCATCTTCGAGAAAGAGGAAAGAGTCAAGGAAGCCAAATGAAAAGTTTCGTCTTTTTCGCGCCCGGCATGCGCTGCTCGGGCTGCTCCTCAAAAGTCAAAAAGAGCATAGACAAGCTTCCGGGCGTCGTCAGAAGCGGCGTCGACCCCATCAGCAAGCGCTGCATCGTCTACTACGACGAAACAAAAGTCAGCGAGGAAGCGATCCTGAAAGCCACTTCCGAGGCCGGCTTCACGCCCTCAATTGAAAATCCAATTAAGAAGAAGGAAAGCCCGGTCGTAAAGAACGTGCTTTTTGTTTTCGCCATACTTGGCGCGATAATTCTCTTCCTGATAGAATGGGACCTCTTCCCGCATCCCGAGAACCACGTCGCCGACGGCCTATTTCAGATGCTTCTGGCGCTCCCAGCCCTCGTTTGGGGATATGACATTTTCAAGGGTGCCTATCAAGCTGTCCGCTACCGTCATCCCGACATGCAGCTTCTCGTCGGGCTCAGCACCGGCACGGCTTTCCTTTACAGCCTGGCGGAACTGATCCTTTTCGCCTTCGGCCAGATCGAGCATCCCCATTATCATTTCTGCGCCACCGCCATGGTCTTGGCCATAGTCGGCCTCGGCCGCAAGCTCGAGGACCGCGCCAAATCGCGCGCCGATTCCGCCCTGGAGGAGCTTGCCGACCTTCTGCCTAAAAACGCCCATCTCATCGTCGACGGCGAGGAGAAGGACATCCCCACTGAGCTCTTGAACACAGGCGACCTCTGCCTCGTCAAACCGGGAGAAAGAGTCCCCGGCGACGGCCGCATCACGGAAGGCCGAAGCTCCTTCGACGAATCGCTTTTAACGGGCGAGAGTCTCCCGGTCGATAAAGGAGTCGGCGACGCCGTTACAGGCGGCTCTTTGAACCTTCTGGGGGCCTTCACGATGGTTCTGGAGCGCAGCGGCGACCAAACCACGCTCTCCGGCATGGTCCGTCTCGTCGAGGAAGCCAGAACGACCAGACCCAAAGTCGCCCTCCTCGCCGATAAGGTCTCCGGTCACTTCGCCCTGGGCGTCATCACGGCGGCAATTATAACGCTTGCGATCTGGTGGATCCTAAAAGACTTCAACACCGCCCTGCCCTACGCGCTTACCGTTCTCGTCGTAGCCTGCCCCTGCGCCCTCGGCCTCGCCACTCCGGCGGCCCTGGCCTGCGGCCTCGGAAAAGCGGCCAGCTGCGGCATCCTCTTCAAAGACGCCTCGGCCCTGGAAGCCTTCTCCAAATGCCAAACCATCTTCTTCGACAAGACGGGCACCTTGACGGAAGGCAGGCCCAGAGTCGAAGGCGCTTATTCCCTCGAGGCTCTGGAAGCCGCGGCTTCTTTGGAACGCTATTCCGAGCATCCGCTTTCCCTGGCTGTCCTGGAAGAAGCCGAAAAGCGCGGCTTGGGGTTGGCGGAGTGTGCGGATTTCCGCGCCATCCCCGGCAAGGGGATCTGCGGAACAAGAGTTTCCGATAACGTTGAACTTAAAGTCGGCACGAAAAGTTTTTTAAACGAAAACGGAATAGCCTGTCCTGAAGTTCCTTTTGCTATACACGTGGCCGCAGGGAATGAATACCTCGGCGCTATCAAGATCGTCGATCCTCCCAGGAAAGAGGCAAAGGAAACGCTAGAACAGCTGAAAGCAAGGAACGTCGAATCCATCCTATTGACCGGCGACAGCAAGGAAGCCGCCCTTGAATTCGCCAAGACCGTTCCTCTCTCGGACGTCAAATACCGCCTCCTTCCCGAAGACAAGCTCGCCCTTGTCCGCCAAGCCCAAAAGGAAGGCAAGATCGTCGCCATGACCGGCGACGGCCTTAATGACGCCCCGGCCCTCAGCCAATCCGACGTCTCCATCTCCCATTACAAAGGCGCCGGCGCCGCGCAGTCCGCTTCCAAGATGCTGCTTACAAGAGATGATCTCACCGTCCTCATCACCGCCTACGACCTCTCCAAGCGCACCCTCACCATCATCAAGCAAAACCTTTTCTGGGCGCTTATCTTCAACCTCATCACTATCCCGCTGGCCGCCGGCGCGCTCTCATATTTCGGCCTCTCCATGCGCCCCGAAGTCGGCGCCGCCTGCATGGCCATGAGCTCCCTCCTCGTCGTCACCAACGCCCTCCGCCTCCGTAAATAATTTTTCTTTCTCTCCGTCACCGCTGTAGCGCGCTTAGAGCGGAGAGCGTCATATGCCCCTAAGCGAACTCACGGAGGACGCTAATCAAGGCCACGCATGCGTAGTCCGTGAGCGAGGGGCATATGACGTCTCCGCGTCTTATTTCGCGCGCTACCAGCGTTGACTTTTAGCCCCCACTAGTGATAGAATATCGCGAGTCTTTTGGGTATATATACCCAAAAAGGTTTTTCCCCATAACCCCCCGGCCGCTGGCTAAAGGAGCAAATGAGTGCCACCCCTGACAGTCCAGACCTACCAAGCCCAACTCAAGCGCATCACTTGGCTGGGGGTTTTTTGCAATGTCTTTCTAGCATCGCTTAAGATCCTTTTCGGAAAACTGGGCCACAGCCATTCGCTGTTCGCCGACGGTATCCACAGCCTTTCCGATCTGGTCACCGACGCCGCTTTGCTTTTGGGTTCCCGCTTTTGGAGCGAACCTGCCGACGAAGCTCATCCCTACGGGCATTCCAAGCTCGAGGCGCTTGTCACGTTCTTCATCGGCTGCCTGCTCTTCGCCGTAGCTTTGAGGATACTCTTCGTCGCCCTGATGACTTTCGGCTGCGAGGAGCTGGTCTTCTCCTGGATGATGGTCATCGTGGCGGCAGTGTCTGTCATAACAAAAGAAATTTTATATCAGAGAACTTACCGTTTGGGCGTGAAGCTCGAGAGCCAGGCCCTGAAAGCCAACGCGTGGCACCACAGGACCGACGCCCTGAGCTCGCTTCCGGTGCTTGTCGTTTTGCTGCTCACCAGGGTCTTCCCGAAGTGGTACTTCCTCGACAACGTGGGCGGCATACTGGTCTCCTTCATGATTTTCTACGCGGCTTTCGAGATCGTAAGGGGCGCCTTCGACGCGCTGATCGACAGAGGGCTTCCTCCCGAAACGCTGGAGAACATAAGAAGGACCGCGATGAGAGTCCCCGGCGTCAAAATGATCCACGCCGTAAGGTCCAGGGTGAACGGGAACGTCACCTTCCTCGACATGCACATCCTGGTCGACAAGGACATGACAGTCTACGAGGGACACAAGCTTTCCCACACGGTAAGGGATATACTAGTTGAAAAATATTCCTTGAGCGATGTGCTCATACATGTAGAACCTTTTACTGATGAAGAAAAGGAGGAACACTAATGCTGAAGATCTACAAAGCCGAAGACGGCGTTCTCGTCGAGACCCAGAAGATCGAGCCCCACACCTGGATAGACGCCAGCAACCCTTCTCCCGAAGAGCTGCACAATCTCGCCAAGTACTTCAAGCTGCCGGTCGAAACGATAACCGACCCTCTGGACGTCGATGAAAGAGCCCGTTGCGAAACGGACGAGGATTACAACATGATCATCTATCGTATCCCGACCTACGAAGAGAACGAGGCCAAGGGCTACAGGCAGTATTTCACCGTTCCTCTCGGTATCGTCTTGGTGCAGGACTGCATGATCACGCTCTGCAGAAGGGAGACCAACATCATCCACAATCTCTTCAAGCAGAAAAACAAGCACATGTACGTCAAGCGCTTCCCCTACCTCATCCTCCAGATCTTCTGGCAGACGAGCCTGACCTACCTTTCCGACCTGAAGGACATCAACACGAACACTTCTATCGTCCAGGAAAAGCTGCAGAGCTCCATGAGCAACAAGCACCTTTTCGGCATGATGGCGCAGGAGAAGACGCTCGTTTACTTCACGACCTCTCTAAGATCCAACGATTTCATGCTCGACCGTCTTAAAAGGATGGCCTTCTTCAGGAAAGGCCTCACCGAGGACGAGGAAGACCTCTTGGAGGACGTCATCATTGAGAACAGACAGGCCCTTGAGACCGCTAAGATCTACAACGACATTCTTACCGGCATGATGGACGCCTTCGCGTCCGTCATCAATAACAACGTCAACCAGATCTTGAAACGGTTCGCTAGCATCTCCATCGTCTTCGCCTGGGCGACGCTCATCTTCTCCCTTTACGGCATGAACTCCACGGATCTTCCGGTGGCCAAGATGAACTATGGTTTCCACTACATCATCGGCTTCACCGTCATCACCTGCGTCGTGATGCTCGTGCTCTTCTGGAGAAAGAAACTGCTATGAAATACTGGATCATTCTTGTCATCGGCGCGGCCATAGGAGCCGCTCTCGCCTTGCACTTTACGCCGAACAAAAACCCGGAAAAGATCAGGGTGAAAGAGGGCGTAAAGAACACCACCCCCGGCTGGAAAACTCTTCCCGACCGCAAGCCCAAAGGGCAAATGGACGAGAACATCGGGTGCTATCTTGAGGACCCCAAAACAAGCGACTGGCAACCGCCGGCCTTCGCCTACGACCACGGCGTGGCCTGCCTTCCCGTCAAGGCGAAAGTCATCGTTCTGATCTACGATCCTCTTCTCCTTGTCAACGGCGGCACGAAGCTCACGGAATACCTTAAGGCCAACGATCCCAAAAAACTCAGCCAGCAGCTCTGCGACGTCATAAGGGACGCGAGCGACGGATACGTTAACTACGAGATCGTCGGATTTATAGAGCGCGACAAG
>Ga0265298_10003428_pt1 | contig 20960 bp, 12 predicted proteins | sample AusTroGonzalo_MG_3_FD_193486 | JGI IMG/M metagenome (GOLD analysis project Ga0265298, IMG submission 193486) | Bovine rumen microbial communities from tropical cattle in Woodstock, Queensland, Australia - Gonzalo_01 | ecosystem: Host-associated > Mammals > Digestive system > Stomach > Rumen ... | reverse complement strand
AGTCGTGTTCCTCTGCGGCAAGCGCCTTGCCGCTCGGCTCCAGACCGTCTTCGCGCTAGCCCTCTGCGGCGGCATCGCGGTATGCGTCGCCGCCGTTCTCATGAAGCACCAGGGCGGGCTTGCGAGTTTCGCCCCCGCGTTTGCGGGAGGGAAGCCACCCGTCCTCCAGGTGCTCGCGGTCGTGGCCCTCGCGCCGTGGGCGTTCGTTGGGTTCGAGTCGGTCTCCCATTCGGCCGAGGAGTTCGCCTTTCCGCGCTGGCGGACGGTGCGCATCATCGTTATCTCGCTCGTCGCGGCGACTGCGGCATACGTTGCGCTTACGCTTGTCGCGGCGTCGGTGCAGCCGCCGGGCTTCGCCAACTGGCGCGACTACATGGCCTCGCGCGGCAAGTTCGACGGTCTTGAGGCCCTGCCAGTGTTCTACGCCGTCGAGAAGTCCATTGGCTCCGCTGGAGTTGTCATTCTCAGCGTCACGACCCTTGCTGCAATAGTGACCGGGCTCATCGGGCACGTCGTCGCCGCAAGCCGCCTCCTCTACGCGATGTCGCGCGACGGGCTTTTGTGGAAGCCGCTTGGCCGGCTTGACCGCGACGGCAGCCCGCGCAACGCGATCCTCGCCATCATCGCCGTCTCGTGCTTCATTCCGCTTGTGGGCCGCACGGCGGTCGGGTGGGTTGTCGACGTCACGACGATTGGCGCGAGCATCGCGTATGGATACGTCTCGTTCTGCACGGTCATGGTGGCTCGGGGAGAGGGACGCCGCTGGGTGGTGGCGACGGGCGTCGCGGGCGTTGCAGTGTCCGTCGCGTTCCTTGTATACTTCCTCATTCCGAACTTCTGGGTCGTCGACGCGCTTGCGACGGAGTCGTATTTCATCCTGTCGGCCTGGAGCGTCGTGGGAATCGTCGTGTTCCGCGGCGTGTTCAACCGCGACCGGCGCGGGCGGCTTGGCACCTCCACGGTCGCGTGGGTCGTGCTGCTCTTTTTCATCTTCTTCTCCGGCCACATGTGGAACCGCCAGAAGACGCGCCTGCTGACTGACAAGGTGGTGGACCAGATCAGCGAGCGCTATGCTCCGATCGACCGCGACGGGAACGTCACGGAGGAGGAAAGGGAGGCGGAGTCGTTCCTCAAGCGGCAGGAGGACTGGGTCAACGCCGAGCTCACGCGCTACAACCTTATCCAGATTGCCCTCGTGCTCGTCACCCTCGGCCTAATGTACAGCATCTACTCGGTCATATCGCGGCGCGAGAAGGAGGCCGCGAAGGCCAAGAGCTATTTCTTCTCGACCATCAGCCACGACATTCGCACGCCGCTCAACGCCATCGTTGGCTTTTCGCAGATGCTCAAGCTCGGCTTCAAGACGAAGGAGGAGGCGGACGAGGCGGTGAGCTCCATCCTCACGAGCAGCAAGTCGCTGCTCTCCTTCGTGAACGACATCCTTGACCTTTCGCGGCGCGAGTCGGGGAAGACCGAACCCAACCTGGTGCCGACCGACTGCCACGCCCTCCTGCGCGAAGTGGAGGAGTCGTTCCGCATCGGCGCCCCCAAGAGCGGAGTCGAAATACGTGCCGCGATAGACGAGATGCCGCCCCTGCTCGTCGATCCGCTCTTGCTGCGGCATGTCGCGGTCAACCTCGTATCGAACGCGGTCAAGTTCACCGAGAGGGGGTTCGTCGAGGTTCGCGGACGCTTCGACCGCAACGACGACGGCGAGACGGGTACATTCCGCATGGAGATCGAGGATACTGGCGTCGGGATAAGCGCGGAGGACAGGCACAAGATCGACTCGCCCTACATGCAGACGGCGTCGAAGATATCGCGCAACGGCGGCACGGGTCTCGGCCTCGCAGTCTGCCGGCAGTTCGCAGAGGCGCTGGGCGGGACGATGACGTTCGACTCGGAGCTCGGCAAGGGCTCGACGTTCAGGATCACGCTGCCGAAGGTTAAGGTGGCGGCGGGTGGAACGGCAGGGACAACCGGGACGGACAGGACGGGCGATTTGACGCCAGTCCCGCCTGTCACGGAAGTCCCGTCGGCTCATGCCTCCACGCCACGCCTGCTATTGGTCGACGACCAGAAGATGAACCTGTCCGTCCTCAAGGCGCTCGTGAAGCGCGTCGGCGGATTCGATGTCGAGACGGCGGCGGACGGACGCGAGGCCCTGACGCGGCTGAAGAACCCCGATGCGCCGAAGATCGACGCCGTTCTCACCGACATGTGGATGCCCGAGCTTGACGGCGAGGGGCTTGCGAAGGCGATCCGTACCGACGCGACGCTTGCGCATCTGCCGGTGCACGTAATAACCGCAGACGTTGAACTTCAGGAAACATACGCCGACAAGGGCTTCGACAGCATAATATTGAAGCCCGTCACAGTCGGTACGCTTGGCCCGCTTCTCGCCGGCCTTGCGGAAAGGAGGAGATGAACATGCAGGGCTACACGTATTCTGTATTTTCCATTGTCGCGATTGCGATCCATCTGATCATCAACTTCAACATGCTCGTCGGCGGCGGTCCGAGCGCATCGTACGGGACTCGCTACCGCGCATTCCTGCTGGGCGTCCTTGCCTATTACCTGACGGATGCGGCATGGGGCATCCTTGCGGGACTTGGCTGGACGGGCGCATTGTATGTCGAAACCGCGTTTTTCTTCCTTTCCCTTGTTCTGTTTGTCTTCATGTGGGGACGCTTTGTCGTTGTCTATCTCGGCCTTGGAAAGTTGGCGGCGCGGACTGTCGTCTGGTCCGGCTATGCGCTCATGGCGCTCAACCTCGTTGCTTTGGCGCTCAACCCGTTCAACAAGTGCTTCTTCTACATCGACGCCCAAGGCACCTACCTGACCGGCCCCGCGCGCGACGTGGCCTTCGTCCTCCTGGTCGCTCTGGATGCCTTGATCGCGTCCTTCGTGTTTACAAAGGCCGTTCTCAGCCATGATTCGGTTCGCCGCCGCAGCCTGATGGCGTTTTTGTCCTGCATCACAATGGGAGTGGCAATTGTCCTTCAGGTCGTATGGCCGCTTACGCCGTTTACCGCGCTCGGCTGCCTCATCGTAAACTGCTTCTTCCAGGTCTTCGTCATCCAGGACGAACAGGCGGAGAGGCATGCGGCGGAGCTCGAGGATGCCCTTGAGCGCGCCCGTGCGGCAGAGAAGGCGCGCAGCATGTTCTTCAGCATCGTGAGCCACGACATCCGCACGCCTCTCAACGCGATCCTTGGCTATGCCGAGTTCCTCCAGTTCGGGATCGAGGACAAAGCCGAGAGAGAAGAGGCGATCAAGGCCATCCGCGCCAGCGGCACGACGCTTCTCCAGCTTGTAAACGACGTTCTCGACCTCGCGAAGTTCGACTCGGGGGAGCTGGTCCTTCGTCCGGAGCCGGTGCGGCTCTCCCAGCTGACGGACGAGGTCTTCGCATCTTTCAAGATGGCTGCGGCGGAGAAGGGGCTCGAACTCGTAAACAGGACCGATGGCGTTCCGACCGTGCTTTTGGACGGGCATCGCTGCCGACAGGTTCTTTTCAACCTGGTCGGGAACGCCGTGAAGTTCACCGAGAGGGGTTCCGTGACTGTCTCCGCGTCGTGCGACGGAACGGGCGTCGATGTTCGCGTTTCCGACACCGGGTGCGGAATCGCCCCCGACATGCGGGCGCGCATCTTCGATCCGTTCGTCCAGGCCCAGGATCCGAGCCACTCCGCCGACCGTTCCGGCGGGACGGGGCTTGGACTTTCCATTTGCAGGCGCATTGTGGAGACGATGGGCGGCGAGCTTGACGTGGAAAGCGAACTTGGGAAGGGCTCGACGTTCAGGGTGCGGATACCTGGCGTCATCGCCGACGAGGAGGATCCGGCCCCCGAGCCCAAGCCGACGGCCGTTCCGAAGGTGATGCCGAAGCACGTCCTGGTGGTCGACGACTCTTCGATCAACCGCGAGGTCCTTGCATCCCTCCTTGTGCATGCAGGCGTCGCCTCGATCGACCAGGCGTGCGACGGCGGGGAGGCTCTTGCACTGCTTGACGCGGAATTGAAGGAGGGCAATCCGCACGATTTCATCTTCTCGGACCTCTGGATGCCGAACGTGAACGGCATAGAGTTGGTCGAGAAGCTTCGCGCCGATTCCCGTTTCCGAGGCATTCCCGTCTATGCGGTAACGGCCGACGCGGAGTTCCAGCGCGACGACAGGAACAAGCTCTTTTCGGGAATACTTCTCAAGCCGCTGACCTACGACAAGATCGTGGAGGCGTTCAACAACTGACTCTGCCGCCATGCAAGACTACATATATTCCGTAATCGCCTTTCTGGCGATGGTGATCCACCTGATCACCAACTTCAAGGTACTCATCGGGCGCGGCGACATCACTGCGCGCGGACTGCGCGAGTACCGCGGATACTTGGCGGGCATATTCGCCTTTTACCTCGCGGACGCCGCCTGGGGAGTGCTCGCTGGGCTCGGCTGGACGAGAGTCCTCTATGCCGACACCGTGCTCTTCTTCGTCGCCATCGCCGTGTCTGTCCTCATGTGGTGCCATTTCGCCGCGGCCTATCTGGATATTAGCCGGTGGGCGGCGCGGATGATCTCCTGGTTTGGCTACGCGATACTGTCCCTCTTCATCGTGCTGCTCATGGTCAATTGCTTCAACGGATGTCTTTTCAGCTTCGATGCGACTGGCAACTACATGCCCACTCCGCTACGCAACCGGATATTCTTCCTGCTGGCGGTGTTGAACATCGTAATGGCCGTTTTCGCGTTGGTGAAGTCCCTCGGCAGCCGTGATTCGATGCGCCGCCGAAGCCTTATGGTGTTTCTCTTCTGCCTCACGATGGCGGTCGCAATTGTCTTTCAAATCGAATGGCCGCTCTGGCCGTATTATGCGCTCGGCTGTCTCATCAGCAACTGCTTCATCCATGTCTTCGTCATCGAGGACGAGCGCGACGAGCTGCGCCGCGCCGTCATCGAACGCGAGCAGACGGCGAAGCATGCGGCCGAGCTTGAAAAGGCCCTTGAGCGCGCCCGTGCTGCCGAGAAGGCGAGAAGCATGTTCTTTAGCATTGTGAGCCACGACATCAGGACGCCCCTTAACGCGATCCTCGGCTATTCCGAGCTTCTCCAGTTCGGTATCGATAGCGAAGCCGAGAGAGAGGAGGCGATCAAATCCATCCGCGCCAGCGGCACGACGCTTCTGCAGCTCGTGAACGACGTCCTGGATCTTGCGAAGATGGACGCAGGGGAACTGGCGCTACAGCCGGAACCGGTGCGTCTCTCGCAGCTGACGGACGAGGTTTTCTCGTCCTTCAGGATGGCGGCGGCGGCGAAGGGGTTAGAGCTCGTAAATCGGACTGGCGGCGTGCCTGCGGTCCTGTTGGACGGACATCGATTCCGTCAGATTCTCTTCAACTTGGTGGGGAACGCCGTGAAGTTCACGGATAGGGGTTCTGTGACTGTCACAGCGTCGAGCGTTGGGACAGGTATCGTTGTTTCCGTATCCGATACTGGATGTGGAATTGCCCCAGACCTGTTGACGCGCATCTTCGATCCGTTTGTCCAGGCCCAGGATCCAAGCCACTCGGCCGATCGTGCCGGAGGAACGGGGCTTGGACTTTCCATTTGCAGGCGTCTTGTCGAGGCGATGGGCGGAGAACTTGAAGTGGAAAGCGAGCTTGGGAAGGGCACGACGTTCAGGGCGCGGCTTCCTGGTGTTGCCGCCGTTGGGGAGAAGCCGGCCGCCGAGCCGAAGCAGGAGGTCGTTCCAAAGGAGTTGCCTAAGCGCGTCTTGGTAGTTGACGACTCTCCTATCAACCGCGAGGTCCTCGCATCCCTTCTTGCACATGCTGGTGTCGCTTCGATAGATCAGGCGTGCGATGGCGGGGAGGCGCTTGCAAAGCTTGCCCTGGCCGTAAAAGTCGGCAATCCGTACGATTTCGTCTTTTCCGACCTCTGGATGCCAAACATGAACGGCATCGAACTGATCGAGAAGCTCCGCAACAATCCCCGCTTTCTCCGTCTTCCGGTCTATGCGGTAACGGCCGATGCGGAGTTCCAGCGCGACGACAGGAACAAGCTCTTCTCTGGAATACTTCTTAAGCCGCTGACCTACGATAAGCTCGTGGAGGCGTTTACAACCGCAATGCGAGGAAAACGATGAACGGCGAAAACACCAGCGCAAAGTTCGGAATCGGGCGGCACTTGTCGATGCTTTCGGCGTGGGGGCTCTCCTTCGGACTTGCCGTTGGTTGGGGCGCGTTTGTGATGCCTGGCGCGGAGTTCCTGCCGTCTGCGGGCCCGCTCGGAACGGTCGTCGGCATAGTTGTCGGTGCGCTTGCGATGGCGATCATCGGCTGGAACTACAATCGCATGGTCACGGCGCTTCCTGGCCCTGGCGGAGCCTACGCATACGCGCAAAAGGCCTTTGGCTCGGACTACGGCTACCTCGCCGCCTGGTCGCTGACGCTCGCCTATATGGCAATCCTGTGGGCAAACGCGACTGCGCTCGTCTTGCTCGTCCGATATATGTTCGGCGACGTTCTCCAGTTCGGCTGGCACGATACGCTCGCGGGCTTCGACATCTATCTTGGCGAGGTTCTCCTTTCCGTCGCCGTAATGATTGTGGCAGGCGGCGTTTGCCTCTGGCGCAAGCGCCTTGCGGGACGCGTCATGGCCGCGCTTGCGGCGTTCATGCTCACAGGCGTGTCGACCTGCTTCTTCTTCGCGCTTTCGCGGCACGAGGGCGGGCTCGCGGCGATGGCGCCTGCGTTCGCGCCGGGCGACGCGAAGCCGTTTTCGCAGATCCTCCGCATCCTCGCGATGATGCCATGGGCGTTCGTCGGCTTCGAGGCGGTCTCCCATTCCTCGGCGGAGTTCGGCTTCCCCGTGAAGAAGCTGTGGCGCGTCCTCGCCGCGGCGATCGCCGCGTCCGTTGCCATGTATGTCATGCTCGCGGTCCTCCCCGTCCTTTCGCACCCCGGCGGCTTCGCCACGTGGACCGACTACCTTACGGGAAGCCGCGGCCTTGCGGGGCTCGACTCGATGCCGACCTTCGCCGCCGTGCGCAAGGCGATGGGGCAGGGCGGCATCGCGCTTCTCGGCGGCACGATGTTTGCGGCGATCTTCACCGGCATAGTCGGCGCGGTAGTGGCGATGAGCCGGCTCCTCTACGCGCTTTCGGTGGACGAGGTGTTCCCACGCTGGCAGTGGCTCGGGAGACTCGACGGAAACGGCTCGCCGAGGAATGCGATCCTCTTCGTGGTAGGGGTCTCGCTCGTGATCCCGTTCTTCGGGCGCACTGTGATCGGCTGGCCAGTTGAAGTCTCGAGCATCGGCGCGGCGGTCGCCTACTGCGTGACCTCCGCGTCGGCTTTCAGGCTCGCGAAGAAGGGAGGAGACACGCTTACCTGCGCGACGGGGCTGGCCGGAGTCGTGATGTCGATTGTCTTTTGCCTACTCCTCCTTGTGCCAAACTACATTTCCGGAAACGCGCTTTCGGCGGAGTCGTACCTCGTCCTCGCGCTCTGGTGCATAGTCGGCTTTGCGCTATACTGGCATGCCTTCAAGAACGACATGCACCAGCGGTTCGGACGCTCTCCCGTCGTCTGGACGGGCATCGTCATCCTCATATTCTTCTCGTCGCTGATGTGGGTGCGGCTCGCGACGCAGCGGGCGACCGGGCGCACGGTCGACTCGATAGTCGACTATTCGGCACGGCACTGCGAAAAGTACCATGGCACAGCTAACGCCCATGCCCTCCATGACGAGGAAGGTTTCGTCAACGGGCTTATGGACGTCCTCAACGGCGAAAGGCTGAACTACGACATAGTGCAGATGGCGCTCTTGGCGGTTTCTCTCGTAATCATGTTCAGCCTCTACGCCATCCAGCGTCGGCGCGAGGAGATGCTCGAAGTCGCGCAGGCGAAGGCCGAGGCGCGCGACCGCGCGAAGAGCGCGTTCCTCTCCAGCATCAGCCACGACATCCGCACGCCGATGAACGCCATAATCGGCTACATCGAGCTCGCCAAGCGCCAGGGCGTCAGCGAAGAGACGCTGCGCGGGTACATCTCGAAGATGGAGTCGTCGAGCCACCATCTGCTGGCGCTCATCACCGACGTTCTCGAGATGAGCCGGATCGAGTCCGGCAAGGTCGAACTCGAGCCGGTGCCCGTCGACATTGTCGCCGCCTTCGACGAACTCGGCGACATATTCGCCGCGCAGATGTCCGAGAAGAACCTCAGGTTCAGCACCGACGCCACGCGCGTTTCGCATCGCCGCGTGATGTGCGACAGGAGCCGGTTCAACCGGATGCTCCTCAACCTTGTCGGCAACGCATGGAAGTTCACGCCCGCCGGAGGGCGCATCGCCGCAACGCTCGTCGAGAACCCATCCACGAAAGAAGGTGAGGGATTCTACGAGCTGCGCGTGAAGGACAACGGGCTCGGCATGAGCCGGGAATTCCTTGATCGCGTCTTCGACCCGTTCGAGCGCGAGCGCACCTCCGCCGTGAACGGCGCCGAGGGGACTGGTCTCGGCATGCCGATCACGAAGCGCATAGTGGAGCTGATGAAGGGGACCATCGACGTCGAATCCGAACAGGGGAAGGGCTCCGAGTTCATCATACGCCTCGCGCTTCCCTTTGCGCCAGAGCCGTCCAGCGAGGCGGAGATGGCGAACATTCAGCCTTGCGGGTCCGGCGACGAACCTCTCGACTTTTCGAAGATGCGCGTTCTCCTCGTGGAAGACAACGAGATCAATCGCGAAATCGCCTTTACAGTCCTTTCGCATGCGGGCTTTGCCGTCGACCAGGCGGAGAACGGACAGGTTGCCGTCGAGAAGGTCTTGCGCGGCGGCCCCGGGTTCTACGACGCGATTCTGATGGACGCGCACATGCCGGTGATGGACGGATACTCTGCGACGCGGGCGATCCGCGCGATGGCGATTCCCGGCACGAGGCGCATCCCGATCGTCGCATTGTCCGCAAACGCCTTCGAGACGGACGTCAAGGAGGCGCTTGCCTCGGGAATGGACGCGCACATCGCGAAGCCCATACGGATACCGATCCTGATGAAGACGCTTGAAAGGCTCTTGCGCGAGCGCATTGCGGCGGAAGGGCCGCGCGCTGACGCGTCCGCGGAGGGCGACGACGTCTTCTCGTCGCTTGCAAAGACCGGGTGCGACGTCGAGACGGCGTTGCGCGACACTTACATGGGCGACAAGCCGTTTTACGGGCGGATGCTTGCGAAGCTGCCGGGCAGCGATGCGATCGTGCAGATGCGCAAGTCCCTTGACGCCAAGGACCCGGAGGCGCTCTTCGCGTCGTCGCACAACCTAAAGGGGCTTTACGCATCGCTCGGGCTTACGCCTCTGCACGCGCTTTGCAGCGAGATCGTGGAAATCGCCCGCATTGGCGGCCTTGACGGCGCGGCCGACCGCCTTGCCAGGCTGGAAGGGCTTCACGGCGAAGTCGTGGCGATAATCAAAGGGCATTTGGGAAACTTGAAACAGGAAAGCGGGGGGAACAGGCAATGAAGGGATTCGAAGGCTACAGGGTGTTGCTCGCGGACGACGAGGAAATAGACCTCGAGATCGTAGCGAACATCGTCCAGGACCTCGGTGCGGAATGCGTCAAGGTCAGGGACGGGGAGGAAATGCTGGAAGTCCTGAACGGACCAGAAGGTGACAAGATCGACCTCGTCCTGACCGACATCAACATGCCCGGGAAAAGCGGCATAGACGCCTGTTCCGAGTTCAGGGCGTCGTCGCATCCGAAGGCGCGGACGCTTCCCGTGATAGGCATTTCCGCGGACACGAACTATGCGCTTTTCGACAAGGCTATTTCCGCCGGCATGAACAGCATGACCACGAAGCCGCTCACGCGGGAGACGCTTCGCTCGCATTTCCACATCACCTTGAAGGACAACCAGGCGAACGCCGTGTTCGGAGAGCGCATCCAGCAGGCGCTGGCGAAGAGCCTGTTCTTTTCGTCCGTCAGCCACGACATCCGCACGCCCCTCAATGCGATAATCGGCTTTTCCGAAATGCTCAAGCAGGGCCTCGAGACGAAGGCCGAGCAGGACCTTGCCGTCAACTCCATTCTCGTGAGCAGCAGGATGCTGCTGCAGCTTGTCAACGACATCCTCGACCTCTCGAAGCTCGAGTCCGGCAAGATGAACATCGAGCCGGAGCCCACCGACGTCGCGCGTCTCGTAAGGGAGATAGCGGCGTCGTTCGGCGCGACGCACCAGAAGCCGGGGCTTGAGATTCTGTGCCGCGCCATGGGCACGCCAAACCTCATGGTCGATCCGCACCGGCTCAGGCAGATAGCGTTCAATCTCGTGGGCAACGCGATAAAGTTCACCAAGAAGGGCTTCATCGAGCTGCGCACGTCGTTTGCGCCGGACTCAGACGGCAAGACGGGGGTGTTCCGCCTCGAGGTCGAAGACACGGGCTGCGGCATCGGCGAGGCGGACCTGAAAAAGCTCGCGCGGCCGTTCGTCCAGGTCGGAGCCGTGTCCGGGCAGCGGGCCGGGACGGGCCTGGGACTCCACATCTGCCGCATGCTCGCAAGGGCGATGGGCGGCGAGATGGAGATAAAGTCCGTCCTCGGGAAGGGAACGACGTTCTCGATAGTGGTGCCGGGGATAGCAGTCGTGGAGAACGGGGCAGGCGGGACAACCGAGACCGCCGGGACGGACGGGACCAACCGCGAATCGCGAACCACGAACCACGAACCACGAACCACCCAGCCGAGGATTCTCGTCGTCGACGACACAAAGATGAACCAGATCGTCCTCAAGGCGATGTTCGGCAGGCTTGGAGTCAAGGACATCGCATTTGCCGACAACGGACGCGAGGCGTTCGAGATGCTGACGGCTTCGGATGCGCCGAAGTTCGACTTTGTCCTGACCGATGCGTGGATGCCGGAGATGACCGGGATGGAACTCGCAGCGTCGATTCGCGCGAACGCCGCCCTTGCGAAACTCCCCGTCTATCTCTTTACAGCAGAAGTGGAGATGAAGGACGTCTACGCCGAAAAGGGCTTTGACGGAATACTACTGAAGCCAGTAAACCTCGAAGCGTTGAGGAAGCTTCTGCCGTGAAATCAGGCATTCTGTTGATTGCGGCTATCTTTGCTTGCGCGGCAGTCGCAGACGACGTGATTGCCGAGGAGACCGCAGAGGCCGAATTTTCCGCTCCGGACCACAAATTGCTCTCGTTCAGCGCCTATGCCGACATTGAGAGCGCCTACGTATGCCGTGGCTACGTCTGGGATACGCGTCCCTATTCGGCCCAGTATGCGGCGGGAGAGGCCGATCTTGGCGTGTTCGGGAAGGTCGAAGCGTCGGTCTGGACGCAGTCCGCGATGTCGGACGATGGGACGTCCGCCAACATGGGCCGCTATGCCTACGCCGAGGTCGACTACCTCCTCCGCTACTATTACGACATCGACATTGCCGACGGATGGCGGCTCAGGAACGGAATCGGCCGCCAGTGGGTGACGAACCCCGGCTATGTCGGAGGACGCACGCTCTGCGACTGGCAGGCGCTTCAGGTACTGAACACTCCGTGGATCACGCCATACTGGCGGCTTAGGCTAATGCGCAGGCCGATCGAAGAGACTTATTGGGTCGTCGGCGCGAAGCGCTCGTTCGAGCTTTGCGACGGCCTCTCGCTCACGGCGGACTTCTTCGGCGACCTTGGCGACAGTCGGCACTACATGAACCTCTACGGACCAAAGGGAACGAAGCCGGGTGCAAGCTACCATGGCGGACTTCAGGCGCTGAACCTTGTCCTTCGGCTCGACTACCGCCTTGCCGAGCATGTCGGCGTGTTCGCGTTCGTCGGACAGTTCTGTCTCGTTTCGGACGAAGCCCGTTCCGCCGTAAAGTCGATGAAGATCCCCGAGGCTCGGCGCGACCTCACCTTCGGCGGCGTCGGCATCTCCCTCGACTTCTGACGCTCCGGCTTGGTGGCGTTGCGGCGCGCTGGCGCAATATGGTACAATACGGCAAGGAGGCAGCAGGCAGATGATTGACGTAAAAGTAGACTTGGGCGGACTGAAGATGCCGACGTTCCTCGCCACTGCGAGCGGGACGTTCGGCTACGGATTCGAGTACGTGGGAGCCGTCGACTACTCGAAGCTTGGCGCGGTTACGGCGAAGGGCATAAGGACCGAGCCCTGGCCCGGCAACGAGATGCCGCGGCACAGCGAGGTGCCGGGCGGACTCGTAAACGCGATCGGACTGCAGGGCACGGGCGTGGAGCACTTCCTCAAATATACCGTACCCTGGTACCGCGAGCAGGTGAAGGGCGTGCCTCTAATCGCGAACATCTGGGGCGGCTCGGTCGATGGCTACGCGGAGGTAGCCGCACAGATGGGCGATGCCGTAGACGCGCTGGAGATGAACGTGAGCTGTCCGAACGTCAAGGCCGGTGGACATACATTCGGACAGGACCCGAAGGTCCTCTCCGAGGTCGTTGCGGCCGTGAGGAAGGCGACGAAGCTTCCGCTCCTCGTGAAGCTCGCGCCGAATGTGCCGTCCGTCGTCCCATTCGTCAAGGCGTGCGAGGACGCCGGGGCGGACGCGCTTTCGATGATCAACACGATTCCCGCGATGGTGATCGACATAGAGAAGCGCAAGCCCGTCCTTGCGAACGTCACGGGAGGGCTCTCTGGGCGCGGAATCCACCCCGCCGCAGTGAAGCTCGTCTACGATGCGCACAAGGCGACGAAGCTCCCGATACTCGCGATGGGCGGCGTGTACGAGGCGAAGGACGCTATCGAGTTCCTCCTCGCGGGCGCGACCGCGGTCGCCGTCGGAACGGCGACGTTCTCGAATCCGGGAGTCGTGTCCGAGGTCTACGACGGCGTCGTCGAATACTGCGAGCGCCACGGCTTCGCCTCGGTCTCCGAGCTTACCGGCGCGCTTGCCTGAGGCGCGAAAGTTGACATGTCATTTTCGCCGCAGAGCGGCTGTTTTTGGTATAATTGCGCCATGAAGACAATTATTACCGCTTGTGCCGCGCTCCTTTGCGCGGCTGCCGCAGCAGATTCAGAGTTTACGGTCGGACGCTGGAAGGTGTCCTTCGCCGACAAGAACGAGGCACTTGTCCTCTCCCACGCCGACGGCAAGGCGTCCGTCGCGGGAAAGCTTGCGTTCCAGGGCCCTGCCGCCGTCACCGGCGCGGGCGTTGGCAAGGACGCGGCGACGGCGGACTGGCGCGTCGCTTCCTCGCGAGACGGCGTCCCCAACCGCCTCGCGCTCGTCGACACGCGCGACAACGTGAACGGATACATCACCTTCCAGGCGAACGGCGACGAGATCTCGCTGCTCGTCTACCACCGCACGGCCTTCGCCTACCAGGGACGGCTCGCGTACCGCGCCGCGGTGCGTTTCCGCGACGACGCCTACGCCTGCTCGCTCACGCCGAAGAAGACGGACCGCGTCCTTTCGATGAAGAGCGGCCCGGTCTTCACCGCTGACGACGACGCGCTCTACTCGCCCTCGACCGACGAGGCGCTCCAGCTCTCCGGCGGTGCGTTCGTCGCTTCGCCCGACGGCTCGCGCGAGTACGCGGCCGATCTCGACATCGCCGACAGCGCGAAGAGCGTCTTCTCCGCCAAGGTCGTGAAGGGCTGGTACAAGAACCGCTGGGTTCCGTACTGGCGTCCGCTCGACCGCAAGCGCGCGCCGCACGCGCCGACGGGGTGGCTGAGCTGGAACACCTACTTCGACCAGGCCGGCTCCAAGGAGAACCTCGACGAGGCGCGCTTCGCCGCGAAGTGGTTCAAGCCGTTCGGCATGGAGATCTGGAACATCGAGTCGTGGCAGGATAACTCGCCGAAGCTGCCCGTCTCCAACTTCTACAACATGAACCTCGAGACGTACGCCGTGCAGTTCCCCGAGGGCATGAAGTGGCTCGCGGACGAGATCCGCAAGCTTGGCTTCAAGCCGGGACTCTGGATGGCGCCGTTCGGCACGGGCAACGAGGCGTTCTACAAGGAGCACAAGGACTGGTTCCTTCACGACGCGAGCGGCAAGCCGATCTCGTGCTGGAACGGACGTTTCACGCTCGACCCGACTGTGCCCGCCGCGCGCGAGCACCTGAAGCACATCTTCGACATCGCCTCGCACGACTGGGGCTACGAGTTCTTCAAGATCGACGGCATGTCCGGACGCGGCCCCGGCTACTGCGCGCACATGTACGAGCGCCCGAACATCCGCGAGCGCTTCGCCGACCCGAGCTGCCCGAATCCGTTCGAGCTCTGCGTCAAGGCGTTCCGCGAGGGCATCGGCGACGACCGCATCTTCCTCGCCTGCCAGGGACACTTCACCGGCGCCGAGGCGGCGTATGCGGACGCGAGCCGCACGGGCGCGGACATCGTGCATCCCAACCAGCCGGTCCGCTGGGCTAACATCCTCCTCCAGGCGCGCTGCACGGTGAACCAGGTCTTCGCGCACTCGAACGTGTTCTGGTCCGACCCCGACTGCATGCTCGTCTCGCAGGGCGCGCTCGCGCGCGAGCAGGCTCAGGTCGAGACGACGGTCGTCGCGCTCCCGGGCCAGCAGACGTTCGCGGGCGACAAGCTCGCCGAGCTCGCGCCCGATCGCGTGAAGCTCATCCAGCAGGCGCTCCCCGTCTGCCCGACGCAGCCCGCGAAGCTCTATCCGCAGTTCGGCTACCTCCCCGTCTGGGACCTCCACGTGTCGCGTCCGTTCGGTGATTGGCACGTCGTCGCGCTCTTCAACTGGGACGACGAGGAGAAGTCCGTCGCGGTCGAGTGGCCGGAGATCGGCGAGTCGGCGTCCGCGAAGTTCGTCGGCTGGGAGTTCTGGACCGGCACGTATCTAGGACGCGAGCTCGCGCGGCTCGAGGTCAAGGTGCCCGCGCACGGCGTGCGCCTCGTCGCGCTCCAGCCCGCGGCGAAGAATCCGCAGTTCCTCTCGTCCGACCGCCATGTCACGCAGGGCGCGGTGGAGCTGAAGGACGTACAGTGGAAGGACGGACGCCTCTCCGTCAAGGCCGACATCGTGGGCGGATTCCCCGAGACGCTGCGCTTCGCGCTTCCCGGCGGCTCCACGTTCAAGAAGCTCACGGCGTCCGACGGCGTCAAGGCTACGCCGAGCGTCGAGTTCGGCGGACGCGTCCTCGCGGTCGAGCTCGCTTCCGAGAAGTCCGGCACCGTCGCCCTCGATCTCGAGTTCTGACGCGGGGTTACGGAAATCCGACAGTTTTGGTATAATTGAATTTCATTCAAGAAAGGAACACGTACACTATGAAGAAAATGCTGTTCATGGCGGCTCTTGTCGCCGCCGCCGTGGCGTTCGGCGCCGAGATGAAGGAGCTCAAGCTCAAGGCGAAGACCGACAAGGAGAACCCGATCGACTACAAGGTCGGCGAGACGATCCGCTTCGACTTCTTCCTCGACGGCGTGAAGGAGCTTCCCGAGGAGGCGGCCGCCAAGTCTCCGCTGAAGGTCAAGTGGACGCGTACCGGCGACGATGGTGAGACAAAGAAGGGCGAGAACGAGATCTCGCTCGAGAATGGATTCTCCATCGAGACGAAGCTTGGCGTTCCCGGCATCGTCCGCCTCGAGGCGCAGCTCGTCGGGTCCGACGGCAAGAAGTTCGACTCCGTGCAGGCCAACAAGCACGAGAAGGGCATCAACTTCCACGGCGGCGCCGGGGCCGAGACCGAGAAGATGCAGATGTCCACGAAGGAGCCCGCCGACTTCGACAAGTTTTGGCAGGAGGCGAAGGACAAGCTCAAGAAGGTCCGTTTTGACGGTCCCGACGGCGTCAAGCTCACGGACGTCACGCCTGAGAAGCTGAAGGGCAAGTACAAGGTCTGCGCCATCGAGATCAAGTGCTTCGGACCGCGCCCCGCGACCGGCTGGCTCACGATGCCTGTCAACGCCAAGCCGAAGTCGCTTCCCGCGAAGGCCGGCTTCGACGGCTACAACGGCAACAACTTCCAGCTGCCGAAGGTCCCCGAGCACGGTTCGGGCAACTGCATCTACCTGCACATCAACGCGCACGGCTACGAGATGGTCGGGCACGACGAGCAGTACTACAAGGACTACGGCAACAAGGTCAACGGAATCGCCCCCGGCGCGCCGAAGCGCGCGAGCTACGCGCTTGAGCCCTCCGACTACGACAACCCGAAGGACACCTACTTCTACTACATGGCGATGCGCGTCATGCGCGCGTTCGACTACCTGAAGTCGCTCCCCGAGTGGAACGGCAAGGACCTCATCGCCGCGGGCGGCAGCCAGGGCGGGCTCCAGACGATGTGGGCCGCGGGGCTTGTCAGCGGACTCTCCGAGGCCAAGCCCGGCATCACCTGGGGCTGCGACATCGGCTGCCCGCGCAACGGCGACGGTCCGTTCCCCTCCCGCGCGTGGGGCATCCCCCCCGCGCCGAACGCGGCCTACTTCGACGCGGCGCTCCACGCGAAGCGCGTCCCGGCGTCCTGCAAGGTCGAGATTACGCGCCTCGGCATGGGCGACTACACCTGCCCTCCGCGCGGCGTCCTGCTCAGCTACTACAACATGAAGTGCCCGGTCAAGGCGAACCTCGTGCAGGGCTCGACGCACGGCTACACGCCGCCGAAGCCGAACCAGACGTTCACGATCTCCAAGTGAGTGCGGGCTGATCCGCGCGGAAAGGAACGACTACGATGTTCAGGGCAGCAGCGCTCGTATTGGCGTCCGCGGTCGCGGCGTCGGCATGCGCGGACACGCGCACGGTGAAGATGGAGTCCGGGGAGAAGTGGTGGGGCGCCGCCAACTTCTTCGGGACGAACATGCCGTTCACGGCGAAGACCGACCTCAAGATCGACCTCCGCCGCCGCAACTACTCGAACCAGTGCGCGTCGCTGCTCATCTCCGACCGCGGCCGCGCGATCTGGTCCGACGCGCAGTCGGAGATCACGTTCAAGGACGGGACGGTCACGATGGACGCAGACGCACCCGTGCTCGTCGAGACGGCTCCGGAGCAGACGCTCAGGGGCGCTTACCGCCACGCGATGCGCAAGTGGTTCCCGCCCTCCGGCAAGACGCCCGACCCGCTGTTCATAACGGCGCCGCAGCTGAACACGTGGATCGAGCTCACGTACCACCAGAACCAGAAGGACATCCTCGCCTACGCGAAGTCGATGCTCGCCCACGGCGTGCCGCCGGGCGTCCTCATGATCGACGACACGTGGCAGGCCGGGTACGGCGACTGGCGCTTCGAGCCGTCGCGCTTCCCCGACCCCAAGGCGATGATGGACGAGCTCCACAAGATGGGCTTCAAGGTGATGCTGTGGATGTGTCCGTACGTCGGGATGGACCTCCCTGCGTTCAGGCGCATCGCGTGGGGTAGCAATCCCGACGACGTGCGCGGCTATCCAACGAAGGGCGGCTTCCTCTCCGACGTGAAGGAGGCCGCTCCCGGCGAGGGCGAGTACACGTACAAGGACCGTCCGAAGGCGTGCGGATGGTGGAACGGCTACTCCGCGTTCCTCGACTTCTCGCATCCGAACGCGAACGCCTGGTTCACCGAGACGCTTGACGGACTCGTCAAGGACTTCGGCGTCGACGGCTTCAAGTTCGATGGCGCGGACCTCGGCGCGTACAACCTCTCCGACCGCAAGGCGAAGGACCCGAAGGCGACGAGCGGCTCGCTCAACAACGGATACTGCGCGTACGCGCTCAAGTACCCGTTCAGCGAGATTCGCAACACCTGGCGGATGCAGCAGGTCCCCGTCGTCGTGCGCCTGCACGACAAGATGCACGAGTGGACCGCGCTCAACCGCATCGTCGCGGACATGATCGCAGCCGGGCTCATCGGCCAGCCGTTCATCTGCCCCGACATGGTCGGCGGCGGCGACTGGGTGGCGTTCATCCCGGGCTCTCCGTTCGAGCAGGACCTCTTCATCCGCTCGGCGCAGATCCATGCGCTCTGCCCGATGATGCAGATCTCCGCCTCGCCGTGGCGCGTCCTCGACGAACGCCACCAGGCGATCTTCAAGGACGTCCTCGCGCTCAGGCAGAAGTTCGCGCCGCGCTTCGCGGAGCTCGCGAAGAAGTGCGGCGAGGACGGCGAGCCGATCCTCAGGAGCCTCGAGTACAACTACCCCGGGCTCGGCTACGCCGGCGTCATCGACGAGTTCATGATGGGCGAGGACCTTCTCGTCGCCCCCGTCCTGACGAAGGGCGCGACTTCGCGCGAGGTCGTGCTGCCGCCCGGACGCTGGAGGGACGCCGACGGCGTAGTCCGCGAGGGACCGGCGAAGCTCGTCGTCCCCGCGCCGCTCGAGCGCCTGCCGCACTTCGAGCGCGTCAAGTAGCATCTGTCGCAACGGAGGAACGAAAATGAAAAAGCTGTTTGCATTACTCGCCGCCGTGGCTTCGTGCGGAGCCGCCTGCGCGTTCACCGTCGACGCGGAGCTTCCCGCCGGCAACATAATCGTCAACTCCGTTGAGGGCGACACCGTGAGCGTCCGCCAGGACCTGCGCGACACCAACAAGGACTGGTTCTACTGGGCGTTCCGCGTCAAGGGCGCCGCGGGGCGGACGGTCAGGTTCGACTTCCGCAAGCAGGACGGCAAGAGCGCCGACGTCGTCGGCGTTAGAGGGCCCGTCGTGTCGAAGGACCGCGGCAAGACGTTCGAGTTCGCGCTCGACGGCAAGTCGAAGCAGAACGGCTTCACCTACACGTTCGGCCCCGACGAGGACGAGACGTACTTCTACGAGTGCCATCCGTACCTCCGCGCGGACTGGGACGCCTTCATCGCGCGCCACGCCGCCGACGTCAAGGCCGGCAGGATCGTGCTCGAGACGCTCTGCAAGTCCAGGAAGGGCGCGGACGTCCCGCGCATCAGGGTCGGCCATGTCTCCGCCGATCCGAAGTACCGCGTCCTCCTCACTGCGCGCCACCACTGCTCCGAGACGATGGCGAGCTGGGTGCTCGAGGGCTTCATCGAGTCGTTCCTCGCGGACGACGACATGGGCAAGTGGCTGAGCGCGAACGTCGAGCTGATGGTCGTGCCGTTCGTTGACTACGACGGCGCGCAGGCGGGCGACCAGGGCAAGTACCGCGCGCCGCACGACCACAACCGCGACTACTCGGAGTTCCTCTATCCCGAGACGAAGGCGATCACGGAGTGGGTCGCCGGACATGCAGGCGGACAGCTCGTCGCGTTCATCGACGTGCACTGCCCGTGGATCCGCGGCAAGTACAACGAGTTCGTCTACACGCCCCGCAAGAACCCCAAGATGGTCCCCGACCTCGCGCTCGACGACCGCTTCTCGGAGCTGATCGAGAAGATGCAGAAGGGGCCGCTCCGCTACCGCGCGGCCGACGACCTTCCGTTCGGCCAGGCGTGGAACAAGGGCATCAACTACGACCAGGGCTGGTCGTCCATCGTCTGGGGCTGCCAGAGCGTCAAGGGCCTCAAGATCTGCCGCACGTTCGAGGTGCCGTTCGCCAACGCCAACGGCGCAGTGGTGAAGCCGGAAGGCTGCCGCGAGTTCGGACACGACGTCGTCCGCGCTCTGCGCGAAATCATCGAGCCCGCCAAGCAGTGAGCGGACACTCCCGTGGTATAATATCCGCCATGAGAAAAGACCTTGAGAAGCTGAAGACCCTCGGACGCACGACGGAGGCCCCGAAGGACTACGACCCGTCGGTCCTTGACGCGTTCGCGAACGCGCATCCCGACCGCGACTACTGGGTGACGTTCACCGCGCCGGAGTTCACGACGCTGTGTCCGAAGACCGGCCAGCCCGACTTCGCTACGCTCACGATTCGCTACGTGCCCGCGAAGCGGCTCGTCGAGTCGAAGTCGCTGAAGCTCTACCTCTTCGGATTCCGCAACCACGGCGACTTCCACGAGGACGTCGTGAACGTGATCTACGACGACCTCGCGAAACTGCTCAGGCCGAAGTACCTCGAGGTCTTCGGGAAGTTCGCCGCGCGCGGCGGAATCACGATCGACCCGTTCGTGAACGGAGGCGTAGGCGCGAAGTACCGGCGCCTTGCGGAACGTCGCTTTGCAGAGTGGTCCGGCGTTCGCGACTGACCTCGCGTGGGCGATGAGAAGCAATTCCCGTCGCCATGCCTACGGCCTCGACCTTGGGGTTGCCGATTCTTCTCGGCGTTGCCAGTCTTGTGCTCAAGAGCAAACTGGTGCAATTCGATTGGATGAGCTAAAACAAGAGGCGCGGGAAGCCGCGCCCTTGTTGATAAGGAATTGTGCATTCCCCCGTGCATTAGCCGTTGAGGTCCGCTACAATGCCACTGAACCCCTCGATGGGTTTTAAACCACCAGTGGCGTGACTTATAGTGATTCCCATTCGCGAATATTACATAGTGTTCTTGCACCGTAATACTGCCTAATCGCAAGGTAATGTGCATGACTCCACCTTAATGTGCCCTGACCTCATAGTGCTCCGGCAGAAGGGCGCGCGGGGGTGCGGAAGGGCGCGCGCGGGGATGGTAAGGATTTGGGGGGTGAAAAATTTTTAAGGGCCGTTTAGACAGTGCAAAAGTCAAGAAAAGCCAATAAAATCAAGGGTGTAATGCGGGTTGGCCGCTCCTGCCCCATATGGGGGAGGGGAAAAATATTATGGGGCACTTCCCAAAACGAAAGAATATGTGCTATACTACAGGCGTGTGGGCGAATAGTCGAGTGACTATGAGTTGCCATGCAAAAAACGAAAACCAATGGGGTGACTAACGATAAGAATATGATGCTTGAAAGCCACAGTTGATGACTTCATGCGAATTGTTCTGAAAATAGGTTGTCTCGAAAAAAGGAAAAGAAAAATGAACAAGGTTCTCAAAGCAGGAATTGGTGCTCTCGCCCTCTGCGGCGCAGTAGCCACCACCCAGGCCGTCGAGTCTGCGAACGTGGTCGGATATCAGAATATCAATCTGGCCAAGGGATTCTCCTTCTTCACCGTGACCTTCAAGAGCATCGGCACAGAGAAG
>Ga0265298_10003425_pt1 | contig 20967 bp, 20 predicted proteins | sample AusTroGonzalo_MG_3_FD_193486 | JGI IMG/M metagenome (GOLD analysis project Ga0265298, IMG submission 193486) | Bovine rumen microbial communities from tropical cattle in Woodstock, Queensland, Australia - Gonzalo_01 | ecosystem: Host-associated > Mammals > Digestive system > Stomach > Rumen ... | reverse complement strand
TCCGAGTGGATTAAGGAGCAGTTTTAGTTTCGGTCTTTTGCAAAACCCGATAAATTGCCGGACGCATATATTTTCCCTGCCATATTCCCCGCTTGTTTTCTTTAGCCTCTTTTTCTTGTGCAAGATAAGTTTTATCACGGTATGCAACCGCCCATCCGGCGGATACGACAGCTTGGTTTACGGAAACGTCCCCTACAAAACACTCGCAGATTTCCCGATGGTACCGGTCTTTGTGCGGCAGACATTTACAATCCACATCTTGTCCCTTTGTCAGATTTTCCAAAAATTGCAACGCCTCTTTGCCGCAGGGATATTCTTTGCCTTCGTCATTTAAACAAACTTGCGGATATTCCGGCGCATCTATGCCGTCAAGACGAATACGCCGTTCGCCCGCTTCAAGCGAATCTCCGTCTTTTACGATAACTTCATCAGCAAAAGCCGGCACGGCACAAAACACTGCAAAAGCCAAACCAAAAAACAAATTTATTTTCATACTTTCCTCGCGGTTTAAATGTAATACTTTAAAAAAATTTGCGCAATCATAATTTTATTTACTTTTCGTTCATACAATACTGTTAATGTAGCCTAAGGAACTATAGTTAATTTTTGAAGGTATCGCGATGATAAAAAAATTAGGATTACTTACTGCCGTTTGCTTACTTGGCTTAAACAGCCTGACTGCAAATGCACAGGATATGTCTCCGGAAGAACAATATAAGGCACAAAGAGAGGCCCGTCCTACCGGTGATATGCGCCCGAGATTAAAAATGCCGCAATCTATTATAGTATGCCGCGCAAAACAATGTGCTCCGACACGTTTATCCATGTCCAAAGAATACATTTTCAACACATTGTTACACATGTTTGACAGCAATGCCAGACAAAAGGCTTTGGTTTGCCAAGGAAATGCCGGCACTCATGCCTGCACCGAAGAATTCATAAGAGTACCTATTACGGTTGGTATCACACCTGCAGATTTGTATATTGACGATGTAAAAATCGCCGATGTTTCAATCAGCCAAAGAAATACAATGGCTTTGAACTTACTTCTCAACTGGGGTGTATCGTATAACGGACAAACTCCGGTTTGCCGTCCGAGCAAAAACTTGTTGTATGTTAAAAACGTTAACAATGTAATTATGGAAGATAACGGTTATAACTGCAAAATGACTACCATCGGTAACACTACCGTTTCTACCATGTTTGCCATCGATTACATAGATTTGGATTACGGATATATCGGCGGTTATTATTCCATAGGTTTATCCGGTCCGGCATTCGGCGGCGGAAGCGGATACATGATTATCCGTTTGCCTAACGATATAACCATTGAAGCCAAAGACTTTGAAGTTAAACCTTTAGAGCCGAAGATTGAAGAAACCGTTGAGGAAACCATTGAGGAAATACCGGCCGAATTGCCGCAGGAAACGATGCCTGAACAAAAAACTTCGGCAGAGCCTGTTTTAACGGAAATAAAAGATGAACCGAAGGCCGAAGTAAAGGCCGAACCTGTTCATTTGAAGGCTCCGGCTTTACCGCAGGGATATCCTACGCAAGGTCAATATTTGTATGATTCCAACAGCGGACAATATATTCCGTTGACGGCATTAGGAAATAACGCCGTACAACCGGCACCTGCTCCGGCGGTTGCTCCGGCACCTGCACCGATAGCTCCGGTAGCACCAACGGTTGCTCCGATGGCTCCGGTGGCCCAAGTTCCAGCTCCGCAAGCCGTCAATATGCCGGCCGATCCGTTCATGTATGCGGCCACGGCTCGCAGATCTTACGGCAGTAATGTCAGCAGCACCATGCCTACCGATGACGAATTATTGGCAGGAATGCAAACGCCTGTACCGATGATGTCGGTTAATCAGACAATGTTGCCGCAAACTCAAGTTCCGGCTTACGGACAGTATTTTTACGATCCGAACAGCGGGCAATTTGTTCCGATGAGCGGACAATACCAATATGATCCGGCTACCGGACAATATATTCCGATAGATGCACAGACAGCCAATCAAATTTTGGAAAAACTTGCCGGTACACCGCAACAAGCGGCCGAACGTGCACCGCAAGCTCCGAACGTCAGCACGATTATTAAATATAATCATCCGGCTCAGGAATATGAAAGAGCAAAAGCGGAAGCTGCTGCAGAAGCCGAACGTCAACGCAAAGTTGAAAAGAAGAAGAAGGAAATTGAAGCTCAAGCCGTTGATTTCGGCGGAGTAAAAGTGTTCCCAATTCCGTCTTCAAACGAAGACAGAACGGCGGTTGCACCGACACTGAAAAATTCACTGAGTGAATATAATAAGCGCGAAAGCAGACGCTTTGAATAAATAATAAAGCTCAAAAAAAATCCTCTGCCCAAACGGTAGATGATTTTTTATTTGTATTTGCAAAAATTTAATGCGGTTTGATGGCATTTATCAAATTGTTTATTTTGGCCGTCTGTTCGTCTATTTGTTTGGAAGTTGCGGCATCTGCCTCTTTAAGATTAGAGTTTTGCACCGAAACCACCTGCTGACCGGCAACGCCCTTTTCTTTTAAGTCGTTTAACTCATCGGCCAACAAAAGTCCGACCATCGCCAACATCATATTTTCATTAATCAACCCCACATTGGAAGAAAGCAATTTAGCCTTCTCGTCCAACACGCGAGAGAGTTTCATAATATGCCCTTCCTGCCCGTCTTCGCAAGTAATGGCATATTCGCGTTTATCAATTTTGATTGTCACTCGCCCCATTTTCTTTTAACACCTTTTCTAATTTGGCAACAACATCATCAATGTTGAGCGTGGTTTGGGAAATAGTTTGTTGCATTTGCTCCACACGTTCGTCTTTTTCCTGTTGCAAACGCTTCAGTTCCTCGTTTTGAGACATAGCTTCATCTAAACGATTTTGCAATTCTGCGGCGGCATTATCTTCACGCACGGCATTACTTTCCAATTCGTTTAATTTGTTTGTTGCGTCCGCCAACTGCCTGGTCAATTCATTATTTTTATTGCTCAATTCTTCCACTTGCGCTTTGCGATTGTTCAAAGCATTATTCAAATTTTGAACTTCGGTTTGCAAACCGTTTATTCTGTTGGCACGCGCTTCGGCTTCATTTTGCAGAGCCTGCAATTTACCTTGAACTTCCGTGTTATTGCGAGCGGAAATCAATTCAACTTTCAGTTTTTCATTTTCGTTTGCCAAAGTTTGCGCTTGTGCCTCCAAAACGGCGGCTTTATTTTCGGCGGCTTGAGTCCGATTTCTTTCGGTAATCAACTGTGTATTAAACTCTTGTCTTTGTTGTTGCACAACTTTTATAAGTTCTTCTACCGCGCCGTTCAAACGATTCATTGCGTTTTGGCTTTGCTCCATTTTTTGCATTTCCATAATAAAAAGTCTTTCCTTTACATAAAATTGTTGTATAATTTGAGCAGTTTTTATCAACCTAACATAAAGAATATCAAAATGCAAAACTTTATCATCAGAATTACGCAAGAAAATACAAATCTTTTAAATGACGAAAAAATCGGCTGTTTTATTTTGCCCGATACCGTTTCCGAAGAATTTGCAAAAGAGTTTATCGCTTTGGCTCGGGAAAAAGAAAAATTAGTATTGGTTTGCGGTGATAATGCTTTGCAGTTCTACCAAAAATTTAATCCCGACGGATTGATTTTAAACACCGTCAAAGAACAAAATCCGCGTAAATTTATTGAAAATATACAGGCGCAAGCCAAAAAGGCCGTCATCGGGGCAATATCGCGCAATCGCCGACACGAAGCAATGTTGGTCAGCGAAGCCGAGCCGGACTTTATTATATTTCAGATTTGGAAGGACGGCTTGCAAAATAATTTGGAATTGATTGACTGGTATAACGAATTTTTTCTCATCCAAAACGCCGCTTGGCCGCAAGATGAACTTGATATAAACAACATTAAGTCAGACTTTGTTATTTTGGATGACACAAAATATTTTTCTCTTGCCAAATAATTTTTTTTTGAGTATAAAGCGCTCATCAATCACTTTTAACATTGTAAATAGGAGAACTAAAAATGAAACAACTCGCAGGATCAATCAGAATCGGTTGGGTTATTGAATATAAAGGTAAACCGTGGACAATCACCAAGGCCGTTCATATTAAACCGGGTAAAGGCGGTGCTTTTATGCAGGTAGAAATGAAAGAAGTTGAAGCCGGCACCAAAACCAATGAACGCTTCAGAACCGAAGATACGGTTGAAAAGTTGATGGTAGAAGACAGAGATTGTCAATTTTTGTTTGAAGATTCTACCGGTTTAACCTTTATGGAAAACGAAACCTTTGAACAATTCTCCATGCCGTCCGATATTTTGGGTGATTCCCGTCCGTTCTTGACCGACGGTATGCAAGTTCGCATTTCCTACATTGACGGTCGCCCGATTTCTGTTGATTTGCCGTTACAAGTTGTATGCACGGTAGTAGAAACCGAACCGGCTCTTAAAGGTCAGACCGTTTCTTCTTCATACAAACCGGCTATTTTGGACAACGGTGTTCGTACAACCGTTCCGCCGTTTATTAACGTCGGTGACAAAATCGTGGTCGGTACTTCCGAAGCAAACTATGTAGAAAGAGCAAAATAATGGCATATCTTTCCCCTGTTTTGACGTTGATGGAAGGCGCACTGAAAAAAGTTGCCGGTCCGTTGGCGCGTGATTTTAACGAATTGGAGCATTTGCAAAGTGCCAGTCACCGCGATGCCATGTTTGCGCAACGTGCTTTTGAAAGAACCGAAAGAGTTTTAAAAGAAGAGTTGAGCAAAATTAAAGCCGGTTATCCGATAATCGTGAATACCGATGAAGGTATTCCTGCTTCCGGCAATTATTTCTTGCTCAGCCCGATTGACGGTTTTACCAACTTTGCACATGCTAATGCCAATTTTGCCGTTTCCGTTGCTTTGGTAGAAAAAAATGTTGTCATTGCCGCTGCCATATACAGCCCGATCAGTGATGAGATGTTTTTTGCCGAAAAAGGAAGCGGTGCTTTCAAAGAAGGTTTCCGCAGTCATGAAAGACTCCGTGTTGCCGGCAATAAACAAACCGGTAAAGCTCTCATAGCTTGCAACGCCGATGCTAACTTGTGGCAAAAGGTGTATAAAATCAGCCCGAATATTGTTATAAGCGGTAGCGTTGCACTTGATTTGGCTTATTTGGCCGCCGGTAAAACCGATGCCGTTGTTGCCGTAAATAAAACACCTGCAACGCTTGCCGCCGGTATTTTACTCGTAAAAGAATCGGGGGGCTATGTTTTTGCAACAGGTGAAACGGATACCCGCAGCGAAAACTTGAATAAGGTGCTTTTCGGCGGAAATATTGTGGCAACCAACGAAGCTATGAAGCAAAAAATTGCCGAAATGACGGCATAAATGCAATTTTTTTAAAAAACAGTAAAAATAATGCTTGCGTATTTTATTTGCTTAATGTATAAAGGCGTAAAATTTATCAAGTATTGAAATGTGGAGATTAAAATGAAAAAAGGTATTCATCCTGATTATCACGAGATTACTTATGTGATGACAGACGGAACTGAAGTTAAAACTAAATCTACTTGGGGCAAAGCCGGCGATAAAATGATGCTGGAAATTGACCCGAAGTCTCATCCGGCTTGGACCGGTGTTCGCCGTATTGTTGATAACGGCGGTCAAGTAGGTAAATTTAACAGCAAGTTTGCCGCTTTCGGTTTGAAATCTAACTAATCGTTGTGATTTTGCAATTTAAGCCTGCGCAAAAGCGGGCTTTTTGCGTTTATAACACACAAATTTTGCTTGTATATTGAACGAAGCGTGTTTATTGTTGTTGTATAAAGTTTAACATGAAAGGATATAAAATATGACAGCTCCTTTAATGCCGAAAGCCACGGCTGTATGGCTTATTGAAAACACATCTTTAACTTTCCGCCAAATTTCCAAGTTTTGTGAAATTCATGAGTTGGAAATTCAAGTTATGGCCGACGGCGAAAGTCCTTCCAAAATTTTAGGCAGAAACCCTATTCACAGCGGTATTCTTACACAAGAGGAAATTGAACGTTGCCAAAATGATCCGTCAGCTGATTTAGTGGCAAATGTGTTGGAAAATAATGCAAAAGAGCGTAACGCAAAATCCAAAAAATTGTTATCCCCTACTCAGCGCAGTGAAAAACCGGCCGCTGTTTTGTGGATTTTGAAGAATTGTCCGGAAATTATGGATTCGCAAATTTGCAAACTTATCGGTACCACTAAGCCGACCATCGCCAAGATTCGTAGCGGTCAATATGAAACAGAAAACGAATTGAAGCCGAAGAATCCGGTTACTTTGGGATTGTGCAGTGAAAAAGATTTGGAAAGCGCTTTGGCTATATCTAAGGTTCATAATCAACCGAAGAAAAAGGCAAGCAAATCCAAAAAGAAGACTAAAAAGGCAACAGCCAAGAAGGCAGCTGTAAAGAAGACAGCCACCAAGAAAAAGACAGCGGCAAAGAAGACTACTGCTAAAAAGGCAACAGCCAAGAAAACCACAACTAAGGCTAAGGCAACCAAAACGACAGCAAAGAAGACTACTGCCAAGAAAGCTCCGGCTAAAAAGGCAACTGCCAAGAAAACCACAGCTAAAGCTAAGGCAACCAAAACGACAGCAAAGAAAGCTACCGTAAAGAAGACCGCCGCCAAGAAAGCTCCGGCTAAAAAGGCAACGGCCAAGAAAACCACGGCTAAAGCTAAGGCAACCAAAACGACAGCCAAGAAAACTGCCGTAAAGAAGACCGCCGCCAAGAAAGCTCCGGCTAAAAAGGCAACAGCCAAGAAAACCACAACTAAGGCTAAGGCAACCAAAACGACAGCCAAGAAAACTGCCGTAAAGAAGACCACTGCCAAGAAAGCTCCGGCTAAAAAGGCAACGGCCAAGAAAACGACAGCCAAGAAAACTGCCGTAAAGAAGACCACTGCCAAGAAAGCTCCGGCTAAAAAGGCAACGGCCAAGAAAACCACAGCTAAGGCTAAGGCAACCAAAACGACAGCAAAGAAAGCTACCGTAAAGAAGACCGCCGCCAAGAAAGCTCCGGCTAAAAAGGCAACGGCCAAGAAAACCACAGCTAAGGCTAAAGCAACCAAAACGACAGCCAAGAAAACTGCCGTAAAGAAGACTACTGCCAAGAAAGCTCCGGCTAAAAAGGCAACGGCCAAGAAAACCGCCGCTAAGGCTAAAGCTAAAAAATCTGCCAAATAGCAGTTCAATTTTTTATGAAAAACGCCGCTTATTTGCGGCGTTTTTTGTTATGCATAATTAATTCAAAAGATTCTATTAAACAAAATTGTTGAAAAAAGTATTTATTTTCCACCTTATGGTCATCCTTGGATGAAACGTTAGTTTCAGACCGAGGATCTCAAAAGTTTGTAAGCATGAAGAGATTCTCGGTTCTCGCTTCGCTCGCCCGAGAATGACTATAAATAAAAACAGCGGCTTCCATTTTCAGGAAGTCGCTGTTTTTTTTATTGTATTTCGCTCGGTTTAATTCTTTGCAGCCTTGTAGGTTACAAAGACGTTACCGCCCTTATAGATAGTCAGTACGTAACCATCTGCAGAGATGGATGCGCTAAACTTATCTGTGGTAACAGAGGGGTGACCATTCACGGTATAGCCGTAGTCCCAACCCCAAGCCGTAGCTGTAGGATAGGCCATATTGTCGGCATTTGCACCGGAAGTGGTGTCCCACTGCATCAGGTCAGGAGTATCAGTGGCGATAGTGTTGATCCACTTATTCCACTGAGGAATCCATGAACCTGAATTCAGGCGGCTATCTGTATTAGCCTCGAAATAGTCCTCATTAACCTCAGGAGCATTCGCATTCTTGCGAATAATCAAAGGCAGAGTACCCTTCTCGAAGTGAACAGAAGCAACATAAACCCAAGTGTCTCTTGACTCATTTGTAGCGGTTGTAAATACGCAACCGGTGAACTTGCCATGATTAAAGTCGGGGTCCCAAGGGGCCTTAACAGTAATCTGACCGGGAGCAGAAGAATTGAAGCTATTGTCACCGAAGCTTACGCTGATGTTATCAGTGTAGCTGTAAACGGTCTTTTCGCTATTTTCGCTCTGCTTGCTCACTGTTGCGCCGGTCTCATTAGCTGCGAAACTGATGGTTCCGAAGTTGTGAGACACACCGTTACGTGTGAAAACAATATTGTTCGGATCCTTTGATTCCCAAGCATTGGTCTGAGAAGAAGCATTAAGAGTAGCGGTTGTAGTAATGCCACGAGTCTCGTAAGCATAGCTCCAATCACCATCCGTCTTGCTCTCCGAGTTCTTCAAGGTCACGCTTGTAGCACTTGTGCTCTGGTTAGCGTTATCCTCTTCAGAACTCCAATCGGAAAGAAGTTCAAAGTTACGAGCGAAGAACTTAGAGATATTCTCCTCGTCCTGGCTACCGTCTGACCACTTCGTGATGAAGGTCAGAGAAGTTGTAACTCCGTTCTGAGCGATTGTCATATTCTTGTTGGTAATCTCATAACCCACAATAGTTTTCGCCTTGGCTACATTTATGACACCAGGAGCAGAGCTTGTCTGCACGTTGTCACCGAAAGTAACGGTAACCTTATCTGTGTAATCATAAGTAGTCAGGGTAGCAGTGTCGTTAGAAACATTAACACTCTGACCAGCCTCGGCTGCAGAGAAGTTAATCGTACCGAAATCACAAGTCTCACCATCTCTGGTGTACTTGATGTTGTTCGGATCCTGAGCATTCCAACCATTGGTCTGGCTGGAGCTCTGGAGCTGAGCGGTGGTAGTAATGTTACGCTTCTGGGCGTCATACGACCAGTTTCCGTCCTTCTTGTTGTCACTGCTCTCCAAGTTAACCGAAGCAGCACCCGTCAATACACTGGCGTTGGTGTCATTGACATTCCAACTTGTGTAAGGATTGAGCGTGCGGGGGAAACTCTTGCTCACGTCCTCAGTGTCCTCGCTACCATCGTTATACAACGTAACATAAGTAAGACTTGCTGTCACGTCGGTATTGGTAATAACGAGGCTCTTGTTTCTGAATTCGTGTCCGGTAACTTCTTTATCGCGATTAACGACAATAGTACCGGGAGCAGATACAGACTGCGTGTTATCTCCGAAGGTTACGGAGATAGTGTTGTCATACACATAAGTGTCGGTCAGACCCTCAGTGTTAGACTTCAGAGCAGAACTGTTGACATAAGCTGTCTTGAACTCAATCTTACCGAAGTCAGCGGTCACACCATTTCTGGTGAACTTAATGCTGTTCGGGTCCTTTGAGGTCCACCCATTGTACTGGGTAGAAGCATTCAGAGTAACGTTGGCAGTGATGTCGCGGGTCTGTTCAACCCAGCTCCACTCATTGTCGGTCATATTCTGAGAAGCTGACAGCTTAGAAGACGGCTGAGCAGTTGCCTCATTGGCGTTGGCCTCGTTTGCCTTCCAGTTGGTAGTGCAAACAATTGAACGTGGGAAATCCTTCTGCACGTTTTCCTTGTCCTCGGTACCATCCTTGAAAAGGGTCACGAAATCACAAGAAGCATTCACATTATCATTGGTGATTGTGAGGATCTTGTTACGGATCTCATAACCGGTGATAACGTTCTTGGCAATCTTGATGACGCCGGGAGCCTTAGAGGTCTGAGTATAATCTCCGTAGGTCTCTTCAATTACATCGCTGTAATCGTAGATAGTGAAATTATCCTCTTCTCCGCGCATATTGAGCGCAGCACCCTGTTCCTTAACGCTATAGTTAATAACGTCAAAGGTATAGCTCTTGTCTTCGTAGACGTAGCTAACCTTATTAGGAACAATTGAAGTCCAACCGTTCATTTTGTTCTCGCCGTTGTACAGATGAGCATAGTTGCTGAGACCGCGTGTTTCCTCTGCCCAGTGCCAGTTACCACGCTCCTTTGATGCAGAACCGCTAAGGGTGATGTTAACATCCTTATCGGTAGTCTGACTCAGCACCTCCTGGATTGACTCCCAGTTGGTGTTGACCTTCAAAGAGCGAGGCTCCTTCCAGTGGTCGTGCTTGGTTGTCTTTGTACCATCCTCCAACTCGGTAATCACGTCTATGTCAGCAGTAACACTGTCCTTATAGACCTTAATTTTCGGGTTAACGAGCTCAATATTCTTGACGTCCTTTGAACTCATATAAAGATAGATGGTATCATTAAGCGACTGAGCACCACCAAGGTAGGTAGTACCGATGAAATTCTTAACCTCTGCCTTCTTCATGCCCTGCTTGTCAGAAGTGACAGCAGTAACAGAAGTCTGCATTTCGTCGACCTTAACTGAAGGATAACCGAAGTCAACTACGATGTCATTGATACCCTCTTTGTTGAAAGATTTCTTAAAGACTGGGCGCTCAATGTAATAGTCGTAGTAAGCATCGGCCTTGTCGGCAGCCACACCGTTAGAGATGTTCTCAAAATTCACACCGTTCTTACCAGATACGGTCCACAAGGGATCGCTGCTCTGGCGAGAAGCCTCGGCACCCCAAGAAATAGGATTGCTGCTGATGAACTTATGCTCAAAGTTCTGCACGGTCTTCTCATAGGGAGCGCGTCCCTTGAAAAGGTGCTTACACATGAACTCATAAGTATCAGTAAGCTTAATGCCTGACTTGTAGTATGAATCAAGAATAACGGTGCACTTGTCGTTCTCCTGGTCTACCCAAACACGTGAGCTGTCAACCAAAACCACCTTATCAAGCTCATCATCTGACATCACATAACGATTTGTGAAGGCATAGATGGGAGCTTTCAGAGTCTTGGGAGACTCAATGTTGGTCTCCTTGAAAGACAGCATGGATTTGTACTCGGTCTGGTACTCTGCACTCTTATACTGAGCAGCACCACGAGTGTTGGCACGAGCCGAGTTCTTCAGATGAATAAACTCGTGTCCGGTCAACGTTACCGACGGAAAATCAAATACGTTGCTTCCCACAGTCACGTTCTTGTTCGTAACCTTAACTGGGATGCTCCAAATCTGATTGTCCTCGAACCAATAACGAACGGTGTCAATTTCGGTAACAGTTCCGTCCTTCTCAGTAACAGAACTACGCAAGATTGTAGAAGATGATGGCTTGATGTCCACCTGATCCTCAGTTATTGCATAGTCCTGACGAGCCAAAAGACTGCCAATCAGTACGTCCGGATGCTCGGTGTTGTCATAAACTTTTTCAGTTCTTTGACCACCCTGAGTACGCCAGATTTCCAGCTTAGAGTTCATATAGTCGGTGACCTTCACACGCTGAATAGAATCCCACTGGTGGGCAAGAGATGGGATCACTTCGTATCCCTTAATCACACGCACGGTATCAGCCATGGGCTGAACCTTGCTCTCTACCTGCTCGTTGTCACAGGAGACAAATGAATTACCTGCCACGACCATGAGAATCATGACCACGACGTTCGTTAACACGTTGGAAAAAGACTTTGTTTTCATATTACTTGAAGTTTAAATTGTTTACTATGTATGATTATTTCTTTATAACCGTAGAATCCTCACAGAACCGAAGCTTTAGAAAGCAAGGTTATCTGTCAGGCGGCATATTGCAAAAAAAAATCACCTGCGAAATACGTTTTTTTCATAACGCATTTCTTAATAATTGGTAATAATTCTTAGATGATTCAGCTAATAAATTAACACATATTTTACGATTTTGCAAGCAAAAAATGCACAAAATCGGACAAAAAAATATTTTTTTCTATTTACATGGAAAACAATTATCTTAAATATCCCGCAAAGTCTTTGTCACGCTTGCTTTTGCGTACTTTGTCCATATTTTTTTCTTGTAAAATAGACTTATTTATGATACTATGATTATAGAGATGGGAAAACTGTCTGACGCGTACAAACCGCATGTCACTCGAGCCAACATTATCATTTCGGGAGCTGTCTCTGTCCGGATCGTGGTCCGGTTATATGGCGCCCACCTTAACTGAAGCGGTTCGGTCTGAATGGAACAGGATTACGGTCAGACGGTTTCCTTTTTTTTATTGACTAATTTTTGGTAGATTTCGTCTTCGGACAAAAGCGCCAAATCGGCAACCGTCAAATCCAGTTCTTGCCATAATTCAAGCGGTATTGCCGGCTTTTTGATTATATGCAATTTAAAATTTTCTTTGAGCATTTCTTCTTTAGAATCGGCCACAAGCAAACAAATTTCTCCGGCACCCAAAAACGGTAAACCCAACTTTTCCGCCACCGGAAGATGAGTTACAAAATGGTAATAACAAACATCCTCGTCGGTGTTTTGTAAAAGTCTGTTGATAAAGCCGCGAATTGTAAAAGTAGGCGCGCTTTCTTCCAGCTCTTCAACTTCCAAAAGATGAGAACAACCCATACCGAGTGCCTCAAAACGCGCCGTTGTAACAGCTCTTGCCAACGGCGAGTGATAAACGGTTTCACACTGTGGCAAACAACTTTTAAGTATTTCCCCGCTTAAATAGGCGCAAAGCATATCTTCACGTTCTATCGGCGTATCAATACCGTAACGCTCGTGCCGGCCTATACTCAAATAAAATTTATTTTCCGTCATTTTCCTTCGGCTTTTTAATGAGCGACAACAAAATTCCGCCGGTTAACAATCCGAGAGTAACCGCCAATGATTGCCACTCGTGAATTTCTATACCGATTTTCGGTAAAAAGATTTTCAGACCGATAAATATCAATATTATGGAAATTGCCGGTTTCAAATAGGCAAACTTGCTGATAATCGCCGCCAATAAAAAGTACAACGCACGCAGTCCCAAAATGGCAAAAATATTACTGGTATAAACCACATAAACATCGGTGGTGACGAGGAAAATTGCCGGGATACTGTCAAGCGCAAACACCACATCCATGGTTTCTATTATCAATAACGCAAAAAACAGCGGTGTAATAAAATGTTTTCCGTTTTCTTTGACGAAGAAATGTTCGCCCTTGATTTCATGCGTGACATGAAAATATTTGGACAGCACTTTATATATTTTGGTATCTTTAATATCGCCCTGCTCTTCGTCGTCGGTAAGCAACATTTTGGTACCGGTATAAATCAAAAACGCCGAAAACAGGTAAAGAATCCAATGGAATTTTATTACCAAAGCGTCACCGATTCCGATTAAAACGCCGCGCATAATCAAGGCACCTAAAATTCCCCAAAACAGCACACGATGTTGATATATGCGAGGCACGCCCAAAGCGGCAAATATCATGGACATAACAAAAATATTATCCATAGACAGACTCTTTTCCAACAAATAGCCGGTAAAATAGTCCATACCTTTTTCGGCACCGTCTTCAACCCAAACGAACCAGCCAAACAATAAAGCGGCCGCCACATAGGCTATGCAAATCCATAAGGTATGCCAAAAATGCGGCTCTTCGTTTTTGCGATTAAACCAAAACAAATCGGCAGCAAGTAAAACCACCACTGCAATTCCAAAGCAAACCCATAACCAAAAAGCCGAAAGATGCCCCTGTGCGTCAAACAAACTGTTTGTAATAGTGTTTATGATATCCATTTATTTAACTTCCAAATTCCATGTTGTTCTTACAATTTCATCAATATCAACGTATTTAGGGCTCCAACCCAAAATCTCTTTGGCATATTTATTGGTTGCCACCACCGTTGACGGATCACCGGCACGACGCGGAGCCATTTCATAATTGATTTTACGTCCGGTTACTCTCTCGGCGGATTGTATCATTTCCAAAACCGAAGTACCGGTATTTGTTCCCAAATTTATCGAATAGGATTTATGCGTTTCCATCAGTTTTTTGATAGCCGCAACGTGGGCACTTGCCAAGTCCTCGACGTGAATATAATCGCGAATACAAGTACCGTCGCGTGTGTCGTAATCATTACCGAAAACATACAGTTTATCACGCTGTCCGGTCGCTACTTCCATTATTATCGGCAACAAATTTTGCGGATTTTTTTCACGTCCGGTAATAGAGCCGTCAGCGGCATATCCGACCGCATTAAAATAGCGCAACGCAATATAATTAAAATCTTTAAGACGGCTGTACCAATCCATAACACGCTCAATTTCATATTTGGTAAAACCGTAAAAACTCATCGGATTAATCGGGTGTTTTTCATCAATCGGCAAATATTGCGGCATACCGTAAACAGATGAGGAAGAAGAAAATACGATGTTTTTTACTCCGGTATTAACCATAGCATTGAAAATGTTGATTGAACCGTTAAGGTTATTGCTGGCATAAAGTTGCGGATTTTCCATAGATTCTCCCACCGCTTTTTTAGCCGCCAAATGCACCACCGCATCAAAACCTTTTGCCATTGTTTTTTCCAAAAGTTCGCAATCGGCAATATCACCTTTAACAAATTCGGCATCTTTGAACAGATTGCACGTATGCCCGGTTGATAAATTGTCATAAACCGTAACTCCGAATCCGTCTGCCAACAAAGCCTTTACTACATGGCTTCCTATATATCCGGCTCCGCCGATGACCAAAACTTTTTGCATTTTAATTCCCCTTAAATTTTACATCTGTTTGTAAAATATACGTATTTTTCCCATTTGTCTTTTTTTATACCCATTATCCACAAGATAAAAAATATTTCACTACAAATTTATGCCAAAATAAATATAACAAGATAGATTAAAAATTTCTCTACAAAGGCACTTAATATGGAAAAAATAGACGTTAACAAACTTCCTAAAAATATTGAAGCGGAACAAGCTTTAATCGGCGCGTTGTTGGCCAATAACAAGGCCTATGAAAAAATTGCCGATGTATTAAAGCCGGCATATTTTGCCGATTCCACGCACCAGAAAATATTTGAGGTAATGGCTAAACTGTTGAACAAAGAACACACCGCAGACATCATTACCCTCAAAAACTATTTTGAACAGGAAGGAACTTTGGAACAGGTTGGCGGTTTTCCTTATTTGGTAAAATTGGCGGAAAGCGCCTCCCCTTTAACTAATGTAGAATATTACGCACAGTTTATTTATGATAAATATTTGCGCCGTGAACTAATCAACACCGGTTTTGAAATTGCCAACAATGCCATGCAGGAAAGCGCCGATATTTCGGCAACCGAACAGATAAGCGAGGCCGAACGCGCCTTATATACCCTGTCAGACAAGGGCGATCCTCAAGGCGGATTTATTGATTTTTCCAAAGCGCTTAACTCTTCTCTCCAAAATATTGAGCGTGCTTATCAAAAAGAAGGCCGCATTTCGGGAATACCGACCGGATTAAATCAGCTTGATTACAAAATCGGCGGTTTAAACGACTCCGATTTGATTATTTTAGCCGGACGTCCGGCCATGGGTAAGACGGCTTTGGCCACCAATATTGCTTACAATGTCGCCGATTTTTTTGCTCGTGATAAAGATACCCCTGCCGACAAACGCGGAGTAGCTTTTTTCTCTTTGGAAATGTCTGCCGAAGAATTAGGTGCGCGTATTTTATCTACCAACCTGCAAATATCCAGCCATAAAATGCGTGTCGGTGACTTGGAGCCTTCCGAATTTGCACGTATTGCCACTTCGGCTCGCGAACTCGGAAGTATTCCGTTGTATATTGATGACACGCCGGGGGTAAGCATTAACGCCATCCGCACCCGCGCCCGCAGATTAAAACGCAGTAAAGGCTTGGGATTAGTGGTGATAGACTATATCCAACTTATCGGCGGCACCGGTGACAAGAAAAGCGAAGGCAACCGTGTGCAGGAAGTTTCGGAAATATCACGCGGCTTAAAAATATTGGCCAAAGAGTTAAAAATTCCGGTAATTGCCCTGTCGCAATTAAACCGTAGTGTAGAATCGCGTGAAGATAAAAAACCGCAAATGTCCGATTTGCGTGAATCCGGTTCTATTGAGCAAGATGCCGATATCGTGATGTTCGTGTTCCGTGAGAACTACTATATTCATAACTCCGAGCCGAAGCGTAAGGAAGATGAGCCTGAAGATAAATTTATCAAGCGTCACACCGAGTGGGAAATCAAAGACCGCCAAACGGCGAATTTGGCCGAAGTTATAATCGGTAAACAGCGTCACGGCCCGACCGGTCCGGTAAAACTTTATTGGAACGGTGAATTTACACAATTCGGTAATTTGGCCGAAGAAGATAAACTGCCGGAGCAACATGGTTAAGCGCGCGTGGGATAATTTAAGCGAAGAAGAGTGGGAAAACATTTGTGACCGCTGCGGCAAATGTTGTTTGGTAAGTTTGCAAGACATAGACAGCGGCGAGATCTATCACACCAATATTTTATGTCAGTACTATGACATAGAAAATAAGTTGTGCAGCGTGTATGATAAACGCTGTCAGCTTGTGCCGAATTGTCTGAAACTCAATAAAAACAACGTTGATAAATTACCGTTTATGCCAAAGACCTGTGCTTACCGCGCATTGTTTGATAAAAACTACCGCAAGCAGCCGCTTAAAAGTTTGCAAGGACGAGTCGTAAGTCAGCAAGACGTTGATGAAAACGATTTGGAAAACTATATTGTGGATTGGGATGATATATGAAAAACGGCGAAGAAATACAGGAAGAATACAATCCGCAGGACCGAGTTGACGAGTTTGCCAAGCTTGAACCGGAATTTTGGAAACACAAAAAACTGGAACAAATGAGCAAAGCCGAGTGGGAAGCTTTGTGTGACGGTTGCGGAAAATGCTGTCTGAATAAGATTGAAATAAAAGGCAAAGTACACTTTACCAATGCTTATTGTCGTTTTTTGGACTGCAAAAGCTGTTTATGCAAAATATACGAACATCGCTTTGAAGCGGTTGATGATTGCCGTGACATCAATTTGGAAGCCGTGCGGGAAAAACCGCGTTGGTTACCTAAAACCTGTGCCTATTGGCTGTTGGACAACGGTTACGATTTACCGCAGTGGCATCCGCTCATAACTCACCGAGCCGCAAGTGTCAGCGAAGCGAAAATGTCATTAAGCGGACGAGAGCTTATTAACGAAACAAAGGTTAAAGACTATGAAGATTACATTGTTGACTGGGAAGACCTTTGATATTTCGTCAGAAGTAGGTATTGATATAAAAGTCATCCGTTCTAACCGAATCGGCAAATTGATTTTGCGTATTGATTCCAAAGAGCGCGTACCGGTGCTTTCAATACCGCGCTTTTGTTCGCAACGTCGCGCGGTTAAATTTGTAAACGAAAACATGGATTGGATACTGCAATCTTTGGCCAAGTTGCCGGAAATAAAAAAATTTTCTCACGGTGATAAAATTTCTTTATTCGGGCAAAACGTTACAATTTCCCATCGTCCCGAAGAAAAAGGCGGCGTTTGGCTTGAAAACGATATACTGTGTGTTTCCGGCGATGCACAATTTTTACACCGCAGAATCCGAGATTATATCCGTCGTCGTGCCAAAGACGAATTTTATGCCCGCTCCAAAAAATTAGCCGAACAAATAGGCTGTTCCTTAAACGGAGTGGTAATCAAAGACACTAAATCGCGTTGGGGAAGCTGTTCTTCTTTAAATAATATCAATTACAGTTGGCGAATTGCTTTGGCTCCCGATTTTGTGATAGATTACCTGATGGCGCATGAAGTATCGCATTTATTACACCAAGATCATTCCGAATCCTTTTGGAAATGTGTCGCAAAACTTTGCCCAGAGTGGTCTAAAGGCAATAGTTGGTTGCGCCGATACGGCAAGACACTATATGCCTATATGTAGCTAAAAATAAGGGCTAAAGCCTCGTTGATAACACTTTTTTAACTAAAAATTTCTTGACTATTACAATTAATGAGTCTAAAGTTCGCTTGTTATTAAACGAAAGTTTATTGTTGGACAACAAATAACAAAAGGATTATATAATGAAAAAATTTTTACTTTTAGCCGGTGTAGCTTGCTTGTTTAGCGCAAATGCAAATGCTGCTCCTGTAAGATTAAACCAATATGTTTCTGCTAAGGCTTCTTATGACTGGAACAAAGTTAAGGTTAAAGATAACGTAAACGGTTCTATTTCAAGAGCTCGTTTGAATGATGAAACCTATGGTTACCATCTTGCTTACGGTCTTCAAGCCGGTTTTGTTCGCGGCGAATTGGAATTCAACAATTCCGAACCGTTGAAAAACAAGGGTACTGCTCCTGAACTGGGCGCTAACTTGAAAATGAAGCTTTATAAGCACTCCTTCATGGCTAATGCTTATTTTGACTTCTTGAATTGTACTTCTTGGACTCCGTACATCGGTGCCGGTTTAGGTACTTCTTACTTGAAGGCTAAACAATTTGTTTATGCAAACGGTGCAAAATTCAAAAACTTTGACAAATCCGTTTACACTTTGGGTTGGCAGGCAATGGCCGGTGTTGTTTACAAAATCAACTCCAACTGGTCTGTTGATGCAGGTTATCGCTACGCCGATTTGGGTAGAATCCGCAAGCATGAAGTGTTTGGTAACAACTCCACCACTGCGAAAATCAAAGTTCGCGAACACTCTGCTTTGCTCGGTATCAGATATACTTTCTAATAATCTGACAACTGTGTTAAAAGAACGACGCCTTAATTCGGGCGTCGTTTTTTTGTTACAAAGACGTAACTTTTTGTGTGTTGCAAGCAAGCGTAAAACATAGTATTTTGCTATCAGTTGAAACTTTTTTTATTAAAGGAATTTAAGATGACAAATAAACCTACACAACCGATTAACTTGTTTGACTGTGCAACCACTCAAAAAATTATCGGACAAGAAAAATTTTTGGAATCATTTAAAAACATTCTTAATCACGGTGCCTATTGTCAAGGACCGGAAACCAAAGAATTAGACACCAAATTGGCTGAATATGCCGGTTCTAAATATTGCTCAACCTGCGGTTCGGGTACCGATGCCCTGACCCTTGCTTTAATGGCTTGGGATGTTAAACCGGGTGATGCGGTATTTGTATCTTCGTTCACGTTTGTTGCTTCCGCCGAGGCACCTGTATTGTTGGGTGCTACCCCGATTTTTGTAGACTCCGATCCTGATACCTACAATATGGATGTTGAAGATTTGAAACGTGCCATTGCCGAAGTAAAAGCCGAAGGTAAATTGAACTTAAAAGCCGTTATTCCGGTAGATATTTTCGGTTCTCCTTGCGATTATGATGCCATCATTAAAGTTGCTCACGAAAACGGTATGAAGGTTTTGGCCGACTCTTGCCAAGGCTTCGGTTCGGTATATCACGGCAAAAACGCCGGTTCCATTGCCGACATGACCGCCACTTCCTTTTATCCGACCAAACCGCTCGGCGGTTATGGTGACGGTGGTGCTACTTTCACCAACAGCAATGAAGAAAACGAATTGATTAAATCTTGTCGTGTTCACGGTATGAGCCCTGAAGACCACTATGACAACGTTCGTTTGGGTATGACCGGTCGTATGAATTCCTTCCAAGGTGCCGTTTTGTTGCTTAAATTGAGCGTGTTTAAAGAAGAATTGAAATCACGCTACAAAGTTGCCAAGCGTTATGATGAAGAATTGAGTTCTTACTACGGCAAACAAAAGATTTTGGATAATTGCCAATCAGCCTACGCTTTGTATACAATTCATTGCGAAGACAGAGATGAATTGATGAGCTATTTGAAAGCAAACGGTATTCCGTGCGGTGCATACTATCCGCGTCCGGTTAACACGCAAACGGCTTATGCAAAATGGAATACTCGCTCTTTGCCTGTATGCGAAAAACTTTCCAAGACCGTATGCAGTATTCCGATGACGCCGTATTTGACCGACGAACAAATGTCTTATATCATTGAGAAAATGAATGAATTTGCAGCTACCAAAATGAAGAAAGTTGCATAAAAGATATTTGCAAAAAAAACAATAACAAAGCAGTCCGATAACGGGCTGCTTTATTTTTAGACAAATTGAGAATATTTTTGTTGAAAATGGTAACTTTTTACGTTATTATAATGTTATAGGAGATGTTTTATGGCAGAGGAAGACAGAAGAACGGTTTTGCAAAAAATGCGCGAATCGGCAAAAGCACACAAGTTGCTTTTAGGTCTTTCTTTGGCTACTCTCACAATGCAAGCCAAGGCGGCAACTCCGGCTTTGGAAAATGAAAATCAAACAGAAATATCCCAACAAGCTTTAGCACGGGCAAATGCCATCAATGAAATTAAAGATGTTGCCCCGATGGTATGTCGCGACGGTTTCAGCCGGTTTGAAAGTCTGTTACAACAGGAAGACATATACCAAGATCAAACCGCCGTTATCACCGCCCGTTTCAATCTTGATGATTACCAAGATATGACATTTCCAAAGAAACAAGCGGCTCAGTTATCTTTAAAAGATTTCCAATCGGTATGTGCCTATTATAATATCCAAAATATGACGGCTAAGGTGATAGACCTTTGCGCCCAAGGACAACATAAAGCGGCAGATAATATTATCTCCGGATTTTCGGAAAAATATGCCGATAAAATAACGTTTCAGGGCAAAGGAAATCCTATTTTGTTGATAGATGGAACATTAGCATCCGTACAACAAGATATAAGAGATAATTTTGAGAAAATTTTTCCGGAATTTTTGGCCAAGACGGAAACCGCATACAAAAACAATCGCCGGGAACTCGGTATAGAATCGGTCAAACAAATCAGTAATGCTCAATACTATATGATTACTCAAGGTGACGGGTATTACTATGCGCCAAACGCACACAACGACCAAATAACCGCCGAAGTCAGAGCAAACAATGACAATGTGATTAATAAATTAAATAATCAAAAGCAACAAAACAACAACCGTACCATCAGTTGGCAACAAGCTCTGTCAAGATAAGTTATTCTTTGTAAAAATAGTTCGGCAAGCGGTCAAACTTGTCTTTTAAGTGTTGGTAAGCTTCGGATATTGATTTAAATTTTTCTTCAGACTTTTCGTCTTCCTTATTAATATCGGGATGGTATTTTTTTGCCATTTTCTTGTATTGTTTTTTAAGCGAATCGGGGTTGATGTCCTTGATATTCATTTCCAATGTTTTAATATATGCGCGTTCTTC
>Ga0265298_10003423_pt1 | contig 20984 bp, 20 predicted proteins | sample AusTroGonzalo_MG_3_FD_193486 | JGI IMG/M metagenome (GOLD analysis project Ga0265298, IMG submission 193486) | Bovine rumen microbial communities from tropical cattle in Woodstock, Queensland, Australia - Gonzalo_01 | ecosystem: Host-associated > Mammals > Digestive system > Stomach > Rumen ... | reverse complement strand
AACCCCAACCAAAGACCAAGCATCGTTGGGCAGTGTGGGGCGTTGCAGCTGCAGCCGTTGTCGCAGGTGTGTTGTATCTGGCCGTTCCGCAGCACCATACTCAGTTGGTGCCCACAGCACCGCTCGTTGCTAAGGTTGACACCACATCCATGCAGTCGGTGGAGTCGTCTGGTGTACAGTCAGTAGAGCGCGTAGATACAGTTGCTGCTCGCCCAGTGATTCCTGATGAAGCGCCCCAGCAGCCTGTAAAAGCCAAGAAACGCAGCCTGCGTAAGGCCGAGCCAACTATCCACGACTACGACAAGGCTTACGCGCTGATGGCGCAAGCCGAACAGACCAAGACACAGGTTGTGCAGGCCAAGGCTCAGGCCGAGCAAGTAAAGGCTAAGATGGAGCTATTCAACGCCCAGATGGCCGCTCACGGCTATGTGCCTGTATTGCAAGAAGATGGTACCATAATCTATATTAACGAACAAGAAAATTTAATTGCATATGAAGAGTAAATACTTTTTCCTCGCAGCCATGTTGTTGGCCATGCCTTCAACCATTATGGCACAGCAGAACATCCAGAAAGCATTCGATGCCCTGCTAAGTGACAAGGTTATTGAGAACAAGACACGCCACGTGCTTGATCGTGACCCTGAGACTGGTCGTTTAACGGCTTTGGCCGATGTTTACGACATTACCATCAGCTCTGGCTCTGCTCTTGATCGTCTGAAAGATGTCCGTAAGGCCTTCGATAAAGATAAGAAGGATGCCTATTCTGTTAATTCTGGCCTTCGCGAGAAAGGTTCTGGCGATGTTGATACTGAGAGTTTCTCAAGTCTTTTCGAAAGTATAGGCTTTGCTCCAGTCACACTCTTTGTGGGCGATGGCAGACATCAGTCAGTGGCTATTGGCGCTATGGATGGTTCAGAATACATCTATGCCTGCTTTGCTGATAAGGACGATCCTGATCATCGTTATCGTTATGCCTACGCTCTGGAGTGGGTCGAGAATGCAAAGAAAACTAAGGTACGCCTTGCTGTAACTTATGCTCTGCGCCCAGAAGCACGCGACAAAAAAGGTAAGAAGACTAATGTGAGTCGTGTTATCGTTAATGGCAAGGATATTACAAACGAGAGCGCTACAATCGGCTCTGGCGAAGGCAAAGTCCTGAATCGCGTTTTTATCAATGGTAAGGAAATTGGTGCAGATAATGACAGAATATCGTTAGGTAGCATAAAGATTAATGGTAAGGATGTTGATATCGACGGTATTCGCGACATCATTGAAGAGAACATAAATAATGGTGGTAATACAATCAACGTCGATTCTTTGTTGGCTAATCGCGCCAAGACCCCTGAGTCATGGCTCAGCGAGTTCAATGCCTACAAGCGTCTGTTCCTGAAGAACCCTGATGGCACTACCGCCACTCATTACGCTACATCTATCTACAGCCTCTGTAAGAAATCAGCCATGCTCGAGGCCGAGGAGAAGAAGCTTGTTGTCAACGAACTAACCAAACTCAAGGAGAAAACCACCGACGAACTCATCCAGAATATCTTCGTGATGTGTATTAAGAAGCTGAAGTAATACACTGGGTTTCAGTCTCTTAGCAATTGTCAGACAAATGTCAGCAAAATAATTCTCTCTCTTTATAATCTCTTCATACCTTTGCACTCAAAAAACAATTGGTATGAAGAGATCCTTTAAAATTTCTATTTCTTTTTCTATTATGAAGAATGTAAACTTAATCATTACATTCCTGCTATTCGTGTGCTCAAATGTAACCATGGCCCAGCAGGATTCAACCTCAGTAGCTAGTGATTCCGTTACATGGAATAAGGAGTTAGACGGCGTAGTAGTCAAGGCCCAGCGCCAACTCGTAAAACAGGATATCGACCGCATAGCCTACGATGTTCAGGCCGATGAAGAGTCGAAGACCCAGACTGTGATGGATATGCTACGCAAGGTGCCCATGGTCACTGTCGATGGTCAGGATAACATCCAAGTAAAGGGTAACAGCAATTTCAAGGTCTATAAGAATGGTCACCTCGACCCAAGTCTCACCAAGAATGCCAAAGAGGTGTTCAAATCCATGCCCGCTTCTGCGGTAAAGCGCATCGAGGTTATAACCGATCCGGGCGCTCGCGAAGATGCTGAAGGCGTAGATGCCATTCTTAACATTGTTACACTGGCAAACACCGCGATGCAGGGTGTAACAGGCGTTGTGTCAAGCTCTCTCAACACCCTTGGCCATTCCAGCTTCTATTCGTCGCTCACCAGTCAGTTAGGCAAGCTCATGCTCTCTGTCGATTATGGCTATAACGGTATGACCAAGCACGACAGCTACAACCGCGTAGAGCATTCTAACACCTATCTCGACACTGGCAACACCATGCTCACAGGCTCCGAGGGGTCTAATCCTGGCGATATCCACTTTGCTGATATCGATGCCAGCTACGATATCGACTCGCTCAATCTGCTTTCAGCCTCGTTTGGTGGCTACTTCTATACGCTCAATGTTCAGGGCGATGGCTACAACCAGCTGCTCAATCCCGCTGGTCAGCAGCTCTACAGCTATCGTAACAGCTACTGGATGCCAGGCTACAATCATCATTCTTGGAATGGTCGATTCGACTATCAGCACAAAACCCACCTCCAGGGCGAGCGACTCACCCTGTCGTATATGCTTGCCCTTACACGCCAGCATACCAATCAGGAGAACACCCATACAGAGCTCTACAATGTGCCTTTCGCCTATACAGGTTCGCTGATGAACCAGCGCGAGCGTTTTACCGAGCACACCTTCCAGGTTGACTGGCTTCGCCCGTTGGGCCGTGGTCATCAGCTTGAGGTAGGTGCCAAGTATATCGACCGCAATAACAATAGCCACAACACTCAGACCTTCTATGGCATCGATGTCAATACCTCCGACGAGTTCCAGCACACCACGCGCGTTCTGGCAGGCTATGCCGATTACATCTTCCGCACAGCCAAGTTCTCAGCCCGTGCTGGCTTGCGCTATGAGTACAGCTACATGCGTGGCAGTTATCCCGATGGCAAAGGTGCTGCATTCTCTAAACACTTGGGCGACTGGGTGCCACAGGCCACGCTCAAGTATCAGCTCACCGATGCACAGTCGCTCAAGTTCAGCTATACCACCAGCATCAACCGCCCAGGCATCTCTTATCTCAATCCTGCTGCCACCGTTTCGCCATCGTCCGTAAGTCAGGGTAACCCTCAGCTCTCCAGCTCGCACACCCATCGTGTCAGCCTCATTTATACCTATATCATGCCCAACCTAACGCTGCAGTTGGCTCCAGGCTATACCGCATATAGCAATGGCATCAGCTCGGTGGTTACTGCTAAGAACGATGTGCGCTATTCTTCTTTCGAAAACATTCTGCGCTATAGCCGCACTTCGTTCGAGCAGTATGTACAGTGGAAACCATTCGCTACCACCACATTTGTGGCAAACAACAACCTGCGCTATGAGCATTACGAGAATCCTGACCTGGGCTATCGAACCCATGGCTGGAGCGATAGCTACAGTCTCAGTTTGCAGCAGCGCCTGCCACTCAAACTGCACCTCAGTGTCAGCGCCTACGGCAAGATAGGCCACAGCCCAGTCAGCGTCTACGCCATTCAGCATGGCTACTTCGACTATTACGCTTCGCTGCAGCGCTCGTTCCTCAAGGGCGACCGCCTCACCGTGCGCCTCACAGCCAACGCACCGTTTAATAAGTATTGGGTAATGGATGCCGAGACCGTCAATGGCGACTTCCTGGGCCACGAGCGTTCTTGGAATCGCAACCGTTCGTTCTCTATCTCAGCCTCATGGCGTTTCGGCTCTCTAAAATCAAGCGTCAAGAAAACCGAGCACAGTATTGATAACAGCGATGTAGTAGGGGGCATCAGCAAGGGTAACTAATGCCCCCATCCACACTTTGTTTTTACATTCTCTTTTTCTCATCATTACCTGCGCCTGTACCTTTGTACTTGGTGCGGGTATTGTTGAAGTTATAGGTAACGCGTAGCGATATGTTGCGGTTGTAGTTGTAACAGTCCTTGCTCGACTCGGCACCTATTCCGTACATGGTCCAGCGCTCGCGTGCGGTCTTGAATATGTCGTTGGCCGATAGTGTCAACACCCATCGCTCCTTGTTGAACGATTTTCGTATCATCATACTCATGCTGAACTGTTCGCGAATCATCTGGAATCCAGAGTAGCTGCGTGTGCCAGCATTTATGTTCACCATTCCCATCAGCGTTGGCGAGAATATGTATCTGTTGTTCAGGTTTATGCTGAAGCTTGGCTTGTTAAGCTTCTGCCCTGATCCGTATTTCTGCGTGTCAAACAGCTGCTGGTCGTAGTTAATCTCAAGCGTAGGGCGGTATTTGCCGAATACTGGCGACAGATATACCGAGCTGTACAGAGTCTGTCGATGGTCAAAGTTCATATCCGTGGTGTAGGTCACAGCCTCGTCGTCCATCACTCTCTTCAGCCATAGTATGGCATCGTCGTAGTACTTGTAACCCAGCGTCACGCTTACCCATCTGTACATCAGCTGTGCCTCTGCGCTGTACAGCTTCTCAGGTCGCAGTGCAGGGTTTCCGCCCTCGTACATATAGCGGTTGTCGTACTGCATGTAGTTCTGCAAACTGCGGTAGCTTGGGCGGTGCATCTTCTCGTTCATGCTCAGCTGCAGGCTCCAGTCGCCCTTGTTCCATGTCAGACTCAGGTTGGGGAACAGGTTGTGGTATGTGCGGCTCACGTCGTCCTGCTTCACTCCACCCAGATAGTAGTTTCGCACCACGTCTTCATATCTCACGCCCATTCCCAGGCACCAGTTCTGCAGCTGCAGTTGGTACTGTGCAAATCCGGCTATGTTGTGCTCCTTGATGTCAGTCTCCGATGATGTCACGTAACCCTCTTCGTTTATGAATATACCGTGCGATTTTGTCTTCGACATCTCAGTGCCTACCGATATCTTTCCGCCCAGCAAGGGGTAGTCAAGCACCAGTTTTCCTGCATACATACTGTTGTTCTCGTCGCTCTTCGAGTGTACATGGCGGTTGCCCAGCTCAGCGCTCTCTTCTATGGCCTCGTCTCTGCGTATGCTCTTTGTGTAGTAGTATGTGCCGTTAAGGTCAATGCCCAGCTTGCCAATCTTTCCCTGGTAGTAAGCATTCACGTTGTGCTGGTGGTAATCAGGCTTGTATGTCATCAGCATGTCCACCTTTCCGTCCAGCTGTCCGTTGCGTGTAATCTCCTGCTGGCTTGTACACTCCACGTTGCCGTATATCTGCTTGTAGAACTGGTACGATGCACCTATTGAGTTGCTGTCGTTTATCCAGTAGTCGCTGGCCACGTATTCCGATATGTTGCTCGACCTCATCGGACCTTCAATCTTCTGGCTTATGTTTATCTTGTCCGTCTTGGTGCGCATTTCCACATCCAGATTGTTGTCTTCGCCGTAGGCATTCGTAGTAATGTACGTACCCAGAATCAGCTCAAACTTCTTTGTCTGGTATTTCATGCCCAGCTCCTCATATCCGCTCAGCCACTTGTTGTAGCTCACGTTGGCATCGTTGCGTATGCTCAGTCCCTCAGCGGTACGCTTGCGTGTTTTTATCTTGATCACCGATTCCACCTCGGCATCATACTGCGCGCCAGGGTTGGTTATCACCTCAACCGATTTGATGTCTTCCGACTTAAGCTGCTGCAGCTCCTGCGCGTTCATCATCTTCTTGTTGTTGATGTAGATTAGCGGCGCGCCCTTGCCAAACACGTTCACGCTGTTGCCGTTAACCGATACTCGTGGCAGCTGTCCCAGCACGTCGAGAGCCGATCCCATCTTTGCCAGCAGAGTTCCCTCTATGGCTATCTCCATGCCGCCCATGGTCATCTTGTACTGCGGTGTTCCTTTTACCACTACGCCCTTAAGCATGTGGTTCTCAGGCACCAGTCGTATGGTGCCCATCTGCGTGCTGTTACAGTGCTTGTATATGGTCTTATAGCCCACGTACGATATGCGCGCCACCACAGGCTTCTGCTCACAGGGTATTACAAACAGTCCGCTCTCGTTCGATACACCTCCGGCTATCAGTGTCGAGTCCTCGGCCGATAGCAGCGCTATGTTAGCGTAGGCCACGGGCTGGTTCTGCTGGTCTACTATCGTACCCTTGTATCGTGGTGTGCTTTTCTGTGGGCACTCCACAGTTATCTCGTTGCCCTCCACCGTCATGTGGATAGGGTAGAAGCCTATCATCTGCTGTATTGCATCAGGCAGCGATTTGTTGCGTATTTTGGTGGTAACGCGAAAGTCCTCAAGCTCGTTGTACATAAAGCTTATGGTATACTCCTTGTACTGCTCGTTCAGCTGCTTCAGCACGTCGCTTATCGACACGTTGTTGTATTCGCGGCTTATGGTCTGCGCCCAGCCCGCAACGGCCATGCAGCATATGTATATTGATAATATTAAGCGTTTCATTACTTCACCGTCATCTTGTTGTTGTTCAGTTCAATGTTTATGCTCTCAAATCGGTTCAGTCGCTCCACCACGTGCTCCAGCGTCTCCTGGCTGTTCCATTCAAAGTACAGTCGGTATGCTCCGGCATCCTCGTTTTCTATCTCCACCTCGGCTTTGTAGTGAGCAGCTATCTGTGCCATTATCTGTGCCAGCTCCACATTGTCAAACACCACTGGCTTCACTGCCACTACGGTGTCGGCAGGCACCTCGTCATCAGGCTGTGCGGCCTTTGGTGCTGCAGGTGCCTCAATCTTTGTTGGCTCAGGTGCAGGCTTGCTCACGCTCCTTACTATCTGTATGGCAGCAAATGCCACTCCGGCTGTTAGCGCCACACCTATGAACATTGCAGCAATCTTTCGCAGCGGCATGCTTACGCGCTTGGTCTCAGGCTCGTCAAACTCCAGCTCGTGCTCAGCCTCAAACTCCTGCCACAGCGCGTCCATATCCAGCTGCTCGTCCTCAGCCTCCTCCTTTGTCATTGCGCGCTTGGTGGTGGTCAGCTGCTCCATCATTTCCGCCAGCTCCTCGTCTTCGGCCAGCATGCTGTTCAGCTGCTCGTCGCTGTATTTCTCTGGGTGCTCCTGTATGTCAAGTAGCAACTCTATTTTGTCTTGATTCTTCATAATGCTTTATCGTTTTGTTGTTACGTTAAAATACTCTCTGATACTCTCTAGCGATTTTGTAAGATGCCTGTACACTGTGGTCCTGTCAACACCTGTGGCGGCTGCCACCTCGTCGTAGCTCATTTCGCTCAGAAACCTCAGCTTCAGTATCTGTCTGCTCAGTGGTTGCAACTCTCGGTCAATGTACGCGTTAAGGCGTTCCAGCCGGTCGTCGTCGTTCATCGTCACGATGCTGTTCTGCATCATCTCCTTTTGGTACAAATGTTCCACCCGCTCTCTCACGCTTTTGTGGCGCAGTCTGTCGCGACATTTGTTTCGTACGCTGGTCATCAGGTAGCCCTCCATTTTGTCTTCCTGCGGAGCAATCTCTTCTCTCATCAGCTTCACAAACACGTCGTTCACCACGTCTTTGCATTCGTCTGCGTCGTAGAGTATCGTCCTTGCCAGTCGGTACATCTTCGGGTAGAGTTTACGGTAAATCACCTCAAATTTCTCTTTGGTCATAATCAGTTTTTAAATAATCATTTGCCTCAAGGACGATTCAGTTTTTCGTCTAGTTGCACAAAACGATAAAAATTTTGCTGCAAAATTACAAAAAATAATTATGTTGCTGCAACTTTTCGTTTGTTAGTTACGTCTAAAAGTTGAATAAACTTTTAAAACATTACAATTATGATTCTATCAACAACCCCACAGATCGAAGGTCATCCCATCCGCGAATATAAAGGAGTGGTGACAGGTGAGACTATCATTGGTGCTAACGCCTTCAAGGATTTCTTTGCAGGCATACGCGATATAGTAGGCGGACGCGCAGGCAGTTATGAAAAGGTGCTCAGCGAGGCTAAGGACACATCCATCCGCGAGATGATGATGCGCGCTCAGGCCCTTGGTGCCAACGCCATCGTTGCTATCGACCTCGACTACGAGACCATCGGCGCCAACGGCTCAATGCTCATGGTAGCCGCCAGCGGCACCGCAGTAGTAATCTAATAGAAAATTATCCCTCAAGCTAGCATTCACCCCTCAAATAATTCGCCTTGAACCCATTTATCAGCTTTGGTAAAGCGGATTCTTGGAGGGGTTTGGGGCTTTTGGGGCTGGCTGTTGGTTGTGGTTGGTTGGGCCTGAGTACCTGTAAGCCGCTCGGCTAACTTGAAAAGTGAACTCAGAGTTTTGTCTATCAGTTTATTCATAACTTTAATATTATTGGTGATACATTCGATTTTGGGGGCAAATATCGAATGAGGGTGTATCAAAAGTCGATACACCCCCACTCCAATTAATATCTATTAAGAATAATAGCAGCTATTTAACAGATTTTTAATTATAATACTGGCAGGATGTTGTTCCATACCAGATTAAGCTCGCCTTGCAGGTCTTCTACATTTGATGTTATTGCTATTACGGCATTCTTATCGGGCACTACGATGATGTACTGACCACGGGCACCATCAGCACGGAAACAGCCTGGGCGACAGCGCCACATCTGATAGCCATAGCCTTGCATCCAGTCGCTGGTCTCTACGGTCATACCGCGTTCTTCGGCCTGTTCAAGGCGTGTGCCTGGATTAATGCTCTCTACTTGCTTTTTCGACATCTCAGCAACCCAGTCTTCAGGTATAATCTGCTTGCCATTCCACAGGCCCTTCTGCAACAGCAGCTGTCCCATCTTTGCAAGGTCCTCGGTCTTAAGATACAAGCCCCAGCCTCCGGTATTTATGCCCTGTGGGCTCTCGTCCCATCTTGGCTTGTTGATATGCAGGGGCTGGAACAGGCGGGCATCGAGATAGTCGACCACCTTCTGGCCGGTAACCTTCTGCACGATGGCCGACAGAACATATGTTCCAAGGCTGTTATAGCAATAGAAAGTGCCTGGCTTGTGCAGAACAGGATATGCCAGGAATGCCTTAACCCAGTCGACACTATCGCCACGACCAGCGCCTGTAGGATCGTCATCGTGTCCGCACGACATGGTAAGCAGGTCGCGCACCGTCATAGCCTTCAGGTTGTCGCTAACCTCGGCTGGCAGCTTATCGGGGAAATGGTCGATAATCTTATCTGTTAGTGCCATCTTTCCATCGGCAATGGCCAGTCCGACTGCTGTGGCGGTAAACGTCTTACTAACTGAGTGCAGCACATGTGGCACGGTGTCGACTCCCTCACTCTGCCAACGGCTGTAGATTACGCTACCGTCCTTAACAATCATAACGCTGTGAATGTCCATCGAGTCGCTGGCAGCCTCACTAAAGAATTTGTCCATAGCAGCAGCCACGCTATCAGGAGTTTCAGCACGAGGCAGGTCGATAACGTCTGCCGATTCTTTAACGCTCTTACAGGCCGATAGTGCCACCAGCACCGATACGGCCAAAAGTAAATGCTTCTTCATTTTAAAAATTTGTCTAGTCTTAATACTTATAGTTTATTAATTCTGCCGCAAAGATACAAATTAATTTTTAATGGGCAATTATTTTAGCATTATTCTTTTATCGTATGCGATATTTAGTTAATCCTTCTTAAAAGTTCGTCTTAATCGTACGCGATATAAAATTCTATTTGTACCTTTGCAGCGCTTAACTAAGTATAGCAAACATTTAAAATATTAAGACTTATGAAGAATTCAATTAAGTTTTCGGCATTAATGCTGACTGGTACACTGCTTTTTACCGCTTGCGGAAACAAGGAGCAGAAGAGCGAGACATCTACCAACGAGAATCCAACAGAGCAGAAGGTAGAGGTAAAGGATGTAGAGGGACGTAAGAACTTTGGCGATGCAGCCGTAATCACACCTCTCCCAGCAATTATGATTGCAACTTGGGACGAGAATCAGAATCCTGATGTTATGATGGCAGCATGGGGTGGACAGTGCGGACCTAAGCACATTACCTTCCAGCTTTCGGCTCACAAGACTACTGAGAACATCCGACTGAAGAAGGCGTTCACCATCAGCTTTGCCACAAAGGACGACATTGTGCAGAGCGACTACTTTGGAATAGTTTCTGCAAACGATGTTCCTGATAAGGTGGCCAAGGCTGGCTTTACCATCACAAAGAGCCCAAATGTTGATGCTCCAATCATAAATGAGTATAAGCTTACCCTTGAGTGCAAGGTTGTTACATTTGATGAGAACGAAAACGGCGGCGCACGTGTTGTAGGCGAAATAGTAAATATGAGTGCCGACGAGAGCATACTTGATGAGGAGGGCAACATTGACCTTGGCAAGCTGCAGCCTGTAATCTTCGACTCAGCCAAGCGCACCTATCGCGTGGTTGGCGAGAAAGTTGGCGACGCTTGGGGATCAGGTAAGACAATCATCGAAAAAGAAGTAAAATAATCATTTAAGGTTATCTTGAAATTAAAAAAGGCCTGTCGGGATGACAGGTCTTTTTTTTTGTGTTTGTAACTAACAAGCGAAAAATTGCAGTGACATGCATTTTTTTTAGAAAAAATCAACTTCCCCTGCTTTATTTTAATAAACACTTGCGAAATCAAAATTATTTTTTTAACTTTGCAAACGAAAAAAACTAAATAAAACATGAAGAAAAAAACTAACCTTGCCCTGGTTGCTATTTTGTTATGCAGCGCAGTGCTAATGAGCCTGTTCGGCTCTTGTAGCAAAGAACAGAAGAGAGCTGATTTAGACATCGATCGCCTGCATAATATTTTCGTGAGTTCTGAATCCATGCTCCGTACCAGCGATAGTCTGCTTGCACTCGGAGAAATAAGCGAGATGGTGGCCGACTTCTACAAAATAGAATTTTATAAAAGTGACGCAATACGTTCAAGAGAGATTACTGACAGTGCATTAAGGCTACCAATAAAAAACAACATTGACAGATTCTACTACTTCCTTATAGGTTCACTTCAGGTTGAGCAGGATTTTATATTGCGACGCTACGAGCAGGCTCTGCAAGAAGCACAGAAATATATAGGCAGTGTAAATATGGACGAAGTAAATAGTCATTACCTGCTACAAACTGCCTATACACTCACACATAATATCATGGCCAGAAGTAACATTATGCTGGAGCGTTTTGACGAGGCCGAAAAGCAAATGCAGACCACAATGGAGCTTATTGACCAGTTTGAAAAGCAGAATCCTGACGACTCTAAAATAAAGAACAACTGGGATACCAAACGCACTCAGTTCTCTGTTGGAATGATGGTAGAATACGCAAATATGCGCCAGTGGAATCGCAGTCTGACGTGGGCGGAACGCGCCGAGAAATATCTTAAGATTATGGCCGATAATCCTGAGGGAGGAAAGGCTAGTTATACTACGGCCAGCATGAATATTATGGGTGTTAAGTCGTTTGCGCTCGAAAAGATGGGGCGTCACGAAGAGGCGGCACAAGCTTACGCCGAATACCTTAAGAATCCGCTTTCTGGCTCAACCATAGGCAAGGTAAATGCAGTATCATACCTGAACGCTGCCAAACGTTATGCCGAGGCCGAACAAAACATAAACAATATAGAAGATGTTTTAAGGCAGATGGGCATGAAGATGGATATGGTAAATATTGTTGGATTAGTAAGAGGTAAGTTTGTGGCGCATCTTGGTGCAGGCCATCGCGATTCTGCTTTGGCTGTGGCAACACGTATAATAGAAGGACTTGACTCTGCCGAGGTGTGGGCTAAGCGCGACAAAGCTACCGAACTGGCCACTGTTTACGAAACCCACGAGAAGGATGTAGAGATAGCCCAGCAGAAAGCCTCGATTATACAAACTCGACTCTTGGCAATGCTGGTGGCTGTGGTAATGATAGCTGCAATTATTATTGTCTATTCGCTGATGCGGCTGCGTTCGGCCGCACGACTTAAAGTTCTGAACGAACAACTGAAGGAAGCAAACATTCAACTGCAACAGAACAACTATCAGCTGACTATAGCCAAAGCGAGAGCCGAGGAATCGTCGCACATGAAGACTGACTTCATACAGCAGATATCGCACGAGATACGTACGCCGCTCAACATCCTTTCGGGCTTTACACAGGTGCTAACCACCAATGGCATGGATCTTGACGACGAGACGCGACAGGACATAAACCGCCAGGTGGTTGAAAATACCGATCGTATTACGGAGCTGGTAAACAAGATGCTGGAACTTTCTGACATCAATAGCCGAACGGTTTTGGAGATGACAGACCAGATATCGGTAATGCAGATTGCTGCAGAGGCTATCGACGCATCGGCTATTGGCGAGGCCGAACACCTGACATTCGATTTCAAGCCAGGCGATGGAGCAGAGACCACAGTGATTACTACCAACCATCAGGCTGCTGTGCGCGCACTTACGCTGCTGCTCGACAATGCGCGTAAGTTTACCGCCCCAGCCGAGGCTCTTGGTAATAATGAGCCGGCAGACAACAAGCAGCGCGCTTTGCTATCGGTAAACGTAGTCGACGGAAAAGTGCAGTTTGTTGTAGAAGACACGGGCATTGGCGTGCCTGCAGCTGAAGCAGAACACATATTCGATGAGTTTGTACAGCTCAACGAGTATTACGATGGCACAGGCATTGGGCTTACTGTAGCCCGCAGCCTGGCACGACGCCTTGGTGGCGATATTGTATTCGACACCACCTACACCCAAGGCGCCCGTTTCGTAATGACGCTGGCATAAACCTACAAGAAAAAGGGGCGCTCCACAAAGGAACGCCCCCCAAAATAAACCAACCAATTACTAACTAAAATATAATTCGACTTTTTTTACTTGACGATTCCACGATTTCTGATTGTGGACTTGAGAATCTCCATGTACTTATGCATCTGAGTATCGTTGAGTACATAGCTCATGCGCTTTATGTCGGTATCGATGGCACGCTTAACGATAGCGTCGCGATCGGTGCTTCCATACTTAGCAGCATACATCATCTCAGTGTTAAATACATAGTGGATGTTCTCCACTGCCTCCTTCTGATCTTCACTAAGATTCAAAGCATTAGAGAGCTTATTCATATTAATATTCATATCATAAGCCTCCAGGTTGCTTACTTCAGTTGTGTTCTCGTTCTCAGCGAATGCTGTTGTCATCATCAGCATAGCTACCATTGTCAAAATCATCTTTTTCATCTTTTTACCCTTTCTTTACTTTACTCGGAACGGTCATCAGACCGACCTACTTTAAACTTAATTGTTATCCTAAAAAATGTCTTTTGACGGTGCAAAGATACGATGTATTTTTATTCAGTGAATATGTTTTTCTGATATTGTGTGCGAACACAGTGTCTTTTTTGATGCAAATCAAATTTATTATACTTCTTTTTCGATGATTGTCTTACCTCGTTTGTTCGTTTGTTCGCCATAAGCCTTCTTGGACAAGCCAAGCGACCATAGGTCGAGCGGTTAAATACACAAAAACACATAGCAGGTTCAAACCGCATTTGGTTTGAGCGTTTGAAGATTATCACCCTGCCAAGAGAATTGGTGATTTTTAATAAATAAAAGCTTGCGTAATCCAATTAAAAGCACTACCTTTGCAAGCACTTAGATAATTAAATAGAACAACCGAATGAATGACGACATATTAACAGAACCATTTCTTCTCGATGAGGAGGAAAATCTTGGCATGTGTTTGGTGGTGAGTGAATCACTGCCAATAAGGGATTTAGATTCGTTATTAGAGGATTTACATACCGCTTTTGGTTCTGGTTTTGTATGGACACTGAAAGAGATAGCTGCTCATAATGAATTTAAACCACTTGTTAATGAGTCTGGCATTTATACAGTAGGAGGTAAGAATAGTGAGGACTATAAGAGCTTGCTGAATGCAGCCCACAAGGCAGTTGAGCATGGCTATCGAGTATTCATTCTTCCAAATCCAAAAGGCACCCGCACCGCTGATTTTATCTTCGAGCGCAAAGGCGTGTATAAAATGTACGACTTGAAGACCATTACAGGTAAAGCTTCTGTTGGTAACAGACTCTTAGATTCTATAGGACAGACAAACCGCGTGTTGCTGAACATAACTAGTGATTATAACACACGTTTACTTACTTCTGATCTCAAAAGATATTTTGAAGCAAATAGCAATGCTTTAGAAGTTCTTATTTTTAAGGGCAAAAAGAAAATATCCATCGTACGACGTCATGTCGTTAATCCATCATTTTATGCTATTCTAAAGAAACTATATGAAAAATAAAAGCCACCCGTGGGGTGACTTTTAAAGTGGAGTAGTGTCGATAAAGTCTTGCTCCTCTCGGCATTCATAAGAATGTTTACCGGATAGTCAAAAGCGAACCTTTGACGCTGCAAAGATAGAAAATCTTTCAATAAGTTCCAAATATTTTGGGACTTTTTTTTGTTTTTGATAGTTTTGCCTCGCTGCAGTATGAGGGGCGCACCCCTCAAGTGCAGGTCTTTGGCTATGCTACATTCCCATGCATGATGTGGCTCCAAGTGCCGTTACGATTGCTGTAGCTACAGATGCTATAATCTGTACAATAAACTTAAGTGTTTCTCTCTTAGTCATGGTTGATAAATTATTAGGTTAATTACTCAAAGAATTGTCATTTCGAGCGTAGTCGAGAAATCTCTTTCAGAGATCTAAGAGATCTCTCCACGCGCTGCGCTTGGTCGAGATGACAAGGGGTGTGAAAATGCGCTTGGTCGATATGACAAGTGCGGTGTGCAAAGGGTAGGGGCTGGGCCCCTGACCCCTTTGCGTTTAATCTCCCTCGCCTGGTACGTCACCCGATGGCTGTGTGCTTCCGGTACCACCATTTCCGCCACCTGAGCCGCTTGGTGAATCGCTCTCCAAGAGCTGACCTGCCAACGCCTCGGCATTTACAAACTCTGCCTTCTTGATGAACTCACGTGAGCTGATGTTGGTCTCAGCCTCCTGATCGGGCAGGAATCGGATGTGCAGGGCCTTCAGGTTCTTCTGAGGGTTGAAGTCATCCTTGGTCTTTGCTCCACCAGGCTCGTTCTCGAGGGTAGTGTAGAAGATACCCAGACCATCAATCTTTACTCGCTTACTCTCCAGCAGCATCTCGATAAGACAGCTACGGAACTTCTCCAGCACTCCGAACACCACATCTGGGGTGTAGATAGAACCATGCTCACTGATGTGGTTGGCCATCTTGCGTGTGTTAAGAGTCTCGATAGTCTTGCCGTGAGCAAACCACTTGCCGTAGATCTTTGATTTGTCGTTCTTGTTCTGTTTCAGTAAATAAAAAATCTTTGCCATAATTGTTTTGTAATTTTAAATGGTTAATGTTTAAATGTTTATGTCTCTCATGATTGACGATGCAAAGGTACTAAGATACATCGAAAGCAAAAAATATATTGTGAGTTTATTTAGTTAAATGATGTTAATAAAAATGGTGTACCACTTCATAGCCTACGAGCCGTAATTTCCTGAGCAGATTACCATAATTTCATGACCGATGAAGTGGTAGCACGTTTTGCACCACGGTGTAACGCAGTAACGCAGTAACGCAGTAACATTTGCATTTTTAGGTATGCATGGATTGTGATTGCTCTATTTTTATATTATATATTATATTATAATATAATATATAATATAAAATATATATTAATATATTTTTCTTCCCTCCCTTCAACTTCATTTTCTAATGTTACTGCGTTACTGTGTTACTGTGTTACTGCGTCGTTGTATGTTTTACATAGTAGATTTAATCTTCAAGACTGTTGAAACTTCTTTTTTTTTTATATCTTTGCAGTGCGTAAATAATAATTGTAGAATGAACATGAATAAGAAAACTATTTTTACGGCTATCACTTTGTTGCTGGCCATTACTTTGCAAGCTCAAAAACGTGTGAACAATCGCATGTATAACCCTGACCCTGCGCCTGTGGTATCGGGCGACCGTCTCTATGTGTTTACTGGTCACGACCTCGACACGGCTACTTACTTCCGTATGCCGGATTGGCAGCTGTTTTCGACCACTGACATGGAACACTGGACTGATCACGGAGTGGTGTTGACTACGGCCAACTTTAAGTGGGCTAAGCAGGGGGATAACGCTTGGGCATCGCAGGCCATAGAGCGCAACGGCAAGTGGTACTGGTATGTGGCAGCAGAGGATACAACAAAGCATTTGCACGGAATAGGTGTGGCTGTGGCAGATAGACCTGAAGGTCCTTGGGAGGATGCTCTCGGAAAACCGTTGATTCCTGGTGATTGGGGATTTATCGACCCAACAGTGTTTATAGATGATGACGGGCAGGCGTGGCTGTTCTGGGGAAACAATGGATGCTGGTATGCAAAGCTAAACGAGGATATGATTAGCATCGACAGGAGTTTTGCTAATAACGGTATACGTGACATGCGCCCGATGCTTGACGATGAGGCGCAGTTTGGTCCGAAGTGTATGAAGATGGACTACCAGATAAACAAGCGCGTTATGAAGACAGGCTTTGAGGAGGCTCCTTGGATTTATAAGATAGGTGATACTTACTTTTTGGAGTATGCTGCCGGTGGTGTGCCTGAGCATTGGGCGTATTCTACGTCAAAGAGCATCCACGGTCCATGGCATTACGAGGGTCGTATAACCGATGAGTCGCCAGGCTCGTTTACTATCCACGGTGGTACCATTGATTTTAAGGGTAAGTCGTATCTGTTCTATCACGATGGCATTCCTTCTGGTGGAAACGGATTCCGTCGTACTACAGCCTTCCGCGAGTTTAAGCGCTTGAAGGATGGACGTATACCAAAGATTGACATCCAGAACAAATAATTATTCTTTCCACACTTTCCAATTGTCAATCTCGCGGAGGAGGCGCAGGAGGGCGTGTTCGCAACTCTCGGGGTAGGTGAGCGACTGGATGAACCAGAACTTGCGGTGCTTGACGAACTTGGCATGAAAACGGTGGCCGGTAATCTGGCCGTCGTCGTTGTGGAGGGCGCCCGAGAGGATAAAGAAATCATCGCCAACGCGCTGATGTGTGGCGTGTAAATCGGTTGCATATTTCTTTACAGCCTGCTGGGTGCTTAGCATGTCGGGATTATGCTCTAAAAATGCTGTAAGGACTATCTCGATGTCGTCGCGCCAGAAGGAGAAACGGCTTGTGCCTATGTCGAGAAGTGTATCGTCGTCGCGCTGAAAGAATGCCGGATAGCGTACGGTATAGCCGTACTCGGCGTTACGATACTCGGCCATAGGTGATAGTGCAATGGCTCGCTCGATTTTCTGCGGCCAAGTAAGATTGACTACTCGATGGAAGTTTGACAGATAAATCATTAGGCCCATATAAATGCCAATGGCCAGGAAAATAAATCTCTTCATACTTTTACAAATGTTTTTGTTTGCAAAGGTATGAAGAGATGCTGAAAAGGCCTAAAAATCAGTCTGACATTTGTCTGACAATGCTATTTTGGGGCTATTTGCGACGTTTGTAGACGAAACTGCCGATGGCCAAAAGGATGACGAGCAGTGTGAGGACGTAGGCCCAGACATGGGTGACGCGTGAGGTGATGACGACATCGAATGGATGGGGTATAAGACGCTCGCCTGAGAAACGGTAGCTGACAACATCGCCCTCAATCTTTCCATCGCCTGCATCAATCACCTTGCCTGGCATCTGGTAATAGAGCGTTGGTGCCATCATCATTAGGTACTCGTACTGTCGGTATTGTTTTTCGAGTTTTTTATCCCAGTACATAGTGCTGTCGCTGAGTATGGCCGAATATGCGTCGGAATGATAATAATCGTTAAGAATTTTCTTTACTTGATTCATGTCGCTACATAAGTCCATGCTGCGCACTGCCAACGATGTGATGATGCTGTCGCAGTTGGCCAGAAACTGCTCGCGGGTGGCTGGCGGATTCTGTACCTTGTCGTAATGATGGGCGATGTTAGAGCAGATGCTTGTGAATGTGCAGGCGTTGAACCAATGGCTAACGTTGGCCTCAATCTCGTCGAGTAGCTCTTTCTGCTCAGCGCCAGTGAGTCCCTCAGCGAGGTTGGGCTGGCCTGTAAACCAGTAAGAGGCTGAGTCGGCACTCACAAAGCGGTCTAACGCTACAGGAAAAATCTGCTTGATATCGGTGATGGCGAAAGTTTCGTGATACACATAATCAGTATAGAAAAACTTGAAGTGCTTGTCGAGCGAGGCTGTGGCCTTGAAGAGATGACGTACTACACTGGTGGTGAGCGAATCGCTCATCTCACTGACATTCTGGAAGTTACGCGAAGTGTGCATCAAAACTTTTTGGCTGATGTTTTGCTTGGGAAATACCTGTCGCAGACTGTCCCACTGAGCCTCGGTCATAGGACAGGGGTGTCGCAGTGAGTCGCCAACTACCGTCCACGAGCGTTGCCAGTCGGGGCCAAAGTGCACGCCGTTGTTTTCGATGGTCTCGTTGAGTGGGGCCATAACCTCTTTAGGATATGGATGGAACGACATCTCGCGACTGCAGGTGCCATCGGGGTTGATGACGGTGAGCATGCGCTCGTCTTTGTTGTTACACGAGGTGAACAGCAGCACCAAGGCTGCAATGATCATCAGGAATTTATTGGTTTTCATAATTCATCTGTTTTAATTGTTTGTAAGTATCAGGTTGTGCCTTGCGATGCTCGATATAGCACATCAGGATTTCCCGGGGTGTACCTTCAGTGCAGTATGCGGGTTGTGGCGCAGGCTGGGTTTGTTCTGCTTTTGGGGTGTATGCCATCTGGGCCTTGGGGGCTGGCTGCAGTTGCAACCAGATGAACAGGCCAACCAGATAGATGGCGGCTGCCGACGAGATGAAACGCACGGCAATGAGCATGGCTGAGGGCTTGCTGGATACGGGCTGGCGACTGGCCATGATGGCATCGTATTCGGCCTCGCCCAGAGTGAGTTCACCCAGCATCAGGCTGACGGCTTGCCACTCTGCGGGCAACTCGGCCTGTTGCTGCAGGGCGGCAGCCAACTGTAGCTCTTCTTGAGGCGATGTGGCGCCTGCAAGATACTTATCGACGAGGGTTTGTATATCGTTGTTTGTCATTGATTGATGCGTTTAATGAGTTCTGTAAATACCTTTTTGCGTGCGGCTGATACCATGGCGGTAATCGAGGGCTTAGGGATGCCTGTTTGCGATGCTATATCATCAGGCGAGAGGCCCATGATGGCGCGCATATCGAAGAGTTGGCGTTCTCGAGGATTGAGTAGGTCGAGTGCTTCGTTAAGCATGCGCTGAGTGTCTTTTGCCTCGAGTTGCTGCAGTGGCGATGCACTTTGCTCGTGATGGCTTAGTGCTAGGGTGTCGATATCGCTTGTTGCTAACTGGTGCTGCTGGCGGCGATACAGACTTACGCAACAGTTCTTGGCCACACGTACAGCCAGCGCATCGATGTTGCGATCGGCATCTATATGCTCGCAGTAGCGCCATAGCTGTTCCATGGCTTCTTGCGCTGCATCCTCAGCATCATCGCGAGAGCTGAAGAACCTGGTGCTGATTTTCAGTACCTTCTGGCGCAGTTGCGCGGCGATATGTTCGAACTGTGAGCGTGTCATATACATCTATAATACGCACAAGTGGGGTAGATGTTAAGTTAGAATGGATGATTTTTTTAGTTATTGGGAAAAAAATAAGATCGCAAGACTGAGTCTTACGATCTTTTTCTCTCTTAGTCCGTGTTGAGATTACTCAGCAACAGCAGCTGTGTCAACAGCAGCAGTGTCAACTGCGAGGCTGTCAGCAACGCTATCAACTACCTCAGCGATAGAGTCAGTGTCCTGTACAGGAGCCTGAGCCTTGTTACCACATGATGCGAAAGAGATAGCAGCAACTGCTACGAACATAAATACCAATTTCTTCATTTTTTCTAAGCTTTTTTAAATCTGTAAAACAATCATTTGTTTATTAAAACGCTGCAAAGTTACGCATTATTTTAATACAACGTATCATTTTTTTCGATTTTTTTTAGGGTGATTTTGTAACTTTTTTGCAAAACGTTGAAAATCAAGCACTTACGAAATGTTAAATTTGGTGTAAAAATCACTCCTTACTTAAAAATGACTGAAAATTGATGTTTTTTGCAAAAAATGTAGTACCTTTGTGCCCGTAAACAATACACCTATTTTATATATGATAGATACGTCGGCATTTCAGGGCAAAAAGGCTGCCTATTTCACACTTGGATGTAAGTTGAACTTCTCTGAGACATCTACCTTTGGAAAGATGCTTCAGGACTTGGGCGTTACAACCGCCCAGAAGGGTGAGAAGGCCGACATATGCCTGATAAACACCTGCTCGGTTACCGAGGTGGCTGATAAGAAATGTCGCCAGGCTATACACAGACTGGTGCGCGAGAATCCGGGTGCCTTTGTGGTGGTGACTGGATGTTATGCACAGCTGGAGGCCGACGAGGTGGCTAGGATTGACGGAGTGAGCTTGGTGCTGGGATCGAACGAGAAGGCTAACCTGGTGCAGTTCCTGTCGGACGCATGGTCAGGCCAGACATCAGCAAAAGCTTATACGCAGAAGACAAAGGATATAAAGAGCTTTGCGCCAAGTTGCTCGCGAGGTAACAGAACACGCTACTTCCTGAAGGTTCAGGACGGTTGCGACTACTTCTGCACATACTGCACCATACCATATGCTCGCGGTTTTTCGCGTAATCCTACTATAGCATCGCTGGTGGCTCAGGCCGAGGAGGCTGCTGCAGAGGGTGGAAAGGAGATTGTGCTGACTGGTGTGAACATTGGCGACTTTGGTAAGACAACGGGCGAGAAGTTTGTTGACCTGGTAAAGGCGCTTGATAAGGTTGAGGGGATAAGCCGTTATCGCATAAGCTCGCTTGAGCCCGATCTGGCTACCGACGAGCTGATAGAGTACTGCGCACAGAGCAGGGCGTTTATGCCACACTTCCACATACCACTGCAGAGCGGAAGCAACACT
>Ga0265298_10003420_pt1 | contig 21005 bp, 5 predicted proteins | sample AusTroGonzalo_MG_3_FD_193486 | JGI IMG/M metagenome (GOLD analysis project Ga0265298, IMG submission 193486) | Bovine rumen microbial communities from tropical cattle in Woodstock, Queensland, Australia - Gonzalo_01 | ecosystem: Host-associated > Mammals > Digestive system > Stomach > Rumen ... | reverse complement strand
AGTTGAGTTATGCCGATGACGAGCAGGCCAAGTTGCGGAATTTGCTCATGGAGGCCAAAAACAGGCTCACAGAGATTGACAACGCTGTCGGGATGGCCGCAGATAAGTTGATGATGGAAAAGGCCGCACCGCCCAAGGGATGGCTTCAGGCGACAATAAACAACTGCATCGGCACAACCGCAACGGCTGATGAAACAGCAAACGGCAAAGGCAAGCCGCTGTTGGAAGCCTACAACTACTATCTGACGAGCGACAAACTCACCATCTCGGAAGGCTCGCTGAAGCATCACCGCGTCATCCTCCGCACACTTGAAAGGTACGAGGAAGCCAAAGGCAAGGTCTATCTTGACGACATGACAGCCGACACGCTACATGATCTCGCCAAGTTCATCAAGAACGAGGAACCAGAGAAGCGAAGCGATAACTACATTGCTACTTTAATGCACAAGTTCCGCACGTTCATTCGCTGGGCAAACGGCTTATCCCGCTCATGGCCTATTGAGCCGCTGACCCGCAACAACCCATTTGAGCGTTATGCAATATCATCCGAACAATACGGCACACCCTATTATCTGACTATCGAGGAAAGAAACAAGCTCTTTGAGGCGCAACTGCCGCCACGACTTGCACGTCAAAGGGACATCTTCGTGTTTCAATGCTTAATCGGGTGCAGGATAGGGGATTTATGGGCAATGACTAAGGACAATATTATAGACGGAGCAGTCGAATATATCCCACGCAAGACCATCGAGGACAGGCCGCTGACCGTCCGCGTACCGCTCAACAGGCAGGCGCAGGCCATCATAGAGCGGTATAAAGACAACGGAGACACGCGATTATTCCCATTTGTGGCGCAGCAGCAATATAATGAGGATATAAAGGAGATGCTCAAACTTGCAGGCATCACGCGCATCGTCACCATCCTTGACCCTTTGACGAGGCAGGAAGTGAAGAAGCCTATAAACGAGGTGGCATCCTCTCACATGGCAAGGCGCACATTCATAGGCAATCTGTACAAGCAGGTCAAAGACCCGAACTTGGTGGGTAAGTTGAGCGGCCATGTGGAAGGCAGCAAGGCTTTCGCGAGATACAGGGATATTGATGAGGATATGGCCAAGGAGTTGGTTTCTCTTTTGGAATAGTGCCGACCAACAAAACGACCAACGAGCCGAAAAAAGAAACAGAAAACAGAAAAAGAAAATTTCCCCCACACCCCCTATAAAAGAAAAAGATAAAAGAAAAAGAAAAACCTGAAGAAAAAAAGAAATAAGAAAGAAAAATTTTCATTTTTCGATTTTTTTTGGCTCATATTCTTTTTTTTACTATTTTTGCCTCGTAGTTTTGAGTTATCAAACTAAACATCTTTTTTTTAGCATTTTTTTGCCCAAAAACCGCCTGATGTAACCCTAATAGTCGAGGCGGTTTTTCTTCATTATGCCTCGCGCGCGTTATATATTATATCTTGACAGACTTCGCGTGTGTAACAGGGGTGTTTTTCTCTTTTGTGTTTTGTCAAAACATTGTAAATCAATGATTAAAGATTTTTTGAAGTCCTTTTGAAGCAAAAAAGGCCAAGCCCAACCTCTCTCCGTGAGAGCCGATTTTGGTTTGGGCGACCCCGACCCGTGCCCAACCGACCCCGACCGATGGCGAACGGCTCAACCGCTGACGGATTGCCCAAAATGCTGAAAATCAAGGAGAAAACCCCTTTTGAAATATAATCAGTCTTATGTTAAATTGCCCCTGTCATACCCAAAAATTTTGCCGTAACTCATTATCAGTCAGTTATCCCCTCCCCTACCCCACCGAATAGGGGAGAAAAGGCGATTCAAAGACCACGATTCAAGGATGGCCGCTGGCGATGGCGGGTTGTTTGGGCTGTTTTGGTGTGTGTTGTCGGCTCTTCATCCTGATTTGTCGGTGTGTGTTGCTCCTCATCACCGTTTCCGTGTCGGTTGCCTGCCTTCGCTGCCTCGGTTGGTTGGCTTGGCATGGCTCGACGGATGATGATCGGACGACGGCAGGGGCATGGCGCAGGGGGGCGACCACAAGGATGGGGGTGCGGGGGTGGAACGATACGCGCCCATGTATCGAACATATATATGAATCTCTGTGAGAGAGGGCATTGATTTTCAATTTGTTGATATGTTTTGCAAGGCTTGCAGAAGTCGATGCCCAAGGAGGGGGTGCGCCCTTTTGAAAGTAGTACCTTGATTGTCAGCGCGGTAGATATATTTTTTGAGTTTCTAATAATAGATAAGAAGGAAAAAGCGGTTTAAGTTGCTGATTTACTTTAAGATGAGTGAAAAGAAGATAACACGGGGTGTTACTTCAAGTAACATGGGGTGTGGCTTGAAGTAACAAATAAGGGGCTGTTTTTGTTACTTTCCCTCGTATTCGACCACGAGTTGTAGCCTTGTCTTGGGTGTCATTTGGCCTTTGACGAAGTAGCGGGGGTTGAGGACGAACATGCCTCTGCTTTTGCGGATGAGTATTTGCATGGAGGCGAGGCGGGAGACATACATGTTGATGGCCTTGTCGGATAGTTCGGGGTCGATTAGATTGCGGCATTTGTCCTTGAAGTCCTTGAAGTTGTAGAGGGTGTTTCCGTCTTGGTTTTTTTCGTCGCAGAACTTGGCTTCGCGGAGGCAGACCATGAGGACTTGGAACATGCGGTTGTCGAGTGAGATGAGGTCGTCGATGGAGTTGAGGTAGATTTTGATGAACTCTTCTTGGGTGTCGCAGACGCGCTTTGCGACGGCGGAGATGACTTCTCCTGTCTCGTTGTCGACGATTACCTTTGTGGGGTCTATTACGGTGCGGAACTTCTTTGGCATTACAGGTTCAGTTTTAGTTGTTGTCTTTCGTTGTTGATTCTTTCGCAAGCCTTGTCGTAATACTCCTTGTTGAGTTCAAAGCCGATATAGTGGCGTTTCTCCTTGATGCATGCGATGGCGGTGGTGCCGCTGCCGATGCAGTTGTCGAGGATGGTGTCACCGGGGTTGGAGTAGGTGCGGATGAGGTAGCGTATCAGTTCCACAGGTTTCTGTGTCGTATGACAACGTTCTTCACCTCTGACCATATCGTAATGCAAAATGCTTCCTGGATAATTCTCGTATTCTCTCGGAGTATCATGATGCGATGCTCGGTAAGACAATACAGCATCATCCCCTCGGTCGTTTCGCCTACGCATTGTTCCTTCTGGCGTTCTTTTCAAACCTTGCGGATTGTACATCATACGATTCTTGGATTGCGAGGCGTGAACAGTCGTTCCACTGGAGAACACGGCAATTTCTTCATGCCATTTCAACGGCTTATTCTTTGCGTGAACGTGACCAGTCGGGCGATTCTTTACCCATATCCAATCGTACTTATACCATTCGATATTCGACATACGCAACGCTGACGTAAACGGCTCACTACCGAAGAGCACAATCGCGGCATTAGGTTTTGTCACTCGCTTGTATTGTTCCCAGAGCGGTTCAAACGGAATGACGCTATCCCACTTACAAGCGGTCGTCCCATACGGCAAGTCGCAGATGATGGCATCGACGCTCCCGTCAGGGATGCGCTTCATGCCTTCAAGACAATCCTCGTTGTAGATTCTGTCTATTTCCATCGCTTTGCTTTTTTCGGCAAAAGTCACAAGTTTCTGTTACTTTCGTTCCGTAAAAAGTCAGAAACGGAAAAACGCAAGGCGCGGAACGAATCTTGCCGCCCGCGCCCTGATTGCCTTCCTTCAAGTGATGGATGCACTATTTTGTTTGGTAGTCGATTTCCTTTGTCATCATGTGGATGGTCTCTTGGAGGTCGGGGTTGTCGGTCATGTTCATGCTGCCGTGGAGGAAGCCGTTGGCGAAAAACATCTGCAACGCTTCCTCGAAGTCCATCTGCCTGACGGTATCGAAGTCTATTTCATTGGTGAAGTCGTTGTAGGCTTTGCCCACGGCATCGTGGAACTCCTTGAGGGTGATGGGGTCTATGGCTATGTCGTTTGCCACGGTGTGTCTGTGTGTTAGTGTTTTATTGCGCAAAGATAGTGCTTTTCCCTGACATGGCGCATGTCGTTTCTGACTTTTTACGAAAAAGGATTGTTTTGGGTTTTGTTGTTTTGCAAAATCACTTAAAAGACAACTACAATGGCATTTTTGACAGCAGCAGCGATAGCGACATTGGCGGCGGCGGCGATTAACGGCGGCATCAGTTTGTATGCAAACCAGCAGTCGCAGCAGGCGATGGAGCGATACAGGAACGCACTTGCAGCGGATAAGGCGAGGGCGGCACAGAAAGAAGATTACTTGGAGAATGTGGACCCGCTCCACACGAAGAGCGGCAGCGCATTGAGTACCGACATGGCCGAGAAACTTCAGGAGCAGAACGAGGCGGCGGCTGGAAGAAATGCGGTGATGGGTGGCAACGGACACAATGCGGCGGCCACGAAGGATGTCACTTCCCAACTGATGGGGGCATACCAAAGGAGCCTTATCAGGTCGCATGAGATGAACATCGTCCCTCAACTGAACTTTTACAGGAGCCAGTACGACAGGGCGAACAGTGCGTTGGAGAAGGCCGACTATGACAAGAGCGTGGCGAATATCCAGGCTGCATCGCAGGCGGCGCAGGGAGCCATCAACGCTGTGGCCGCTATGGGGTCGCAGATGGGAACGCCATCGGCAGACGGCAACGGAACTAAAGTGGGGGAAATCACCAAAGACGCTAACGGCGTTGATTTGACGAAGATTGACCCGAAGAAAGTCTATGACCCGGATGCTTTTTCATATCAAGAAACCATTGTTTAAGCGAAAACGACCATGGCAAATCCTAATACAACCGAAGAGCCGAGACAGCCCTTGCAGAAGCCGGGGGAATATGTTCCGACGACATACGCACCGCAGACACCGACGGCGACCTATGACGGTAGCGACCAAGCTGCCCTGTTTCAGCAGATGATAGCCGACTATGTGAACAAGACAGACCCGCAGAAGCAGGCCGAGCAGGACAGGCAGATTCAGCGCGGCAGGGAGATTTGGACAGGCGCGAACCTGTTTACTAATGTTATTGCCAACGCAATCAACGCCTACGGCACGGCCAAGGGTGCGCCCTCGATGACCTTCAACGACGCGGCGACGCAGAAGATGTACACCGACTGGCAGACGGCAGACAAGGAGTTGAAGGCTGACCGCAAGGCGGCGCAGCAGAGATTGGATGCCTTGCGCCTTCAGGACGCGCAGTTCAGGATGGCGGAAGCTCAGGCGAGAGACAAGGCGGCGGCGGATGCGTACACGCGCAACTGGCAGGCCGAGAACGAGGCTGGGAAGCTCAACGCGGGCAACGCGAGGAGGGATTATGAATGGGAGAGAGGACAACAGGCGGACGCTGCAAAGACCAAGGCTGGACAGGATTTCCAATTGAAGATGGAAGGCATTCGCAATGCCAACCAAAGAGCGCGTCAACAAGAAAGTTTCGAGCATCAAGAGAAGATGGCCGACAAGACCGAGGAGAGACAGACGAAGCTGGCGTTGATGAAGAAGGGCTATGATCCCGACCAAAAGAGGGTGCTTGTGGGCAACGGCTATTTCAAGGCGGAGAACCAGAACGAGGCCGCGAACCACATTTGGGCGGTCTATGAGATGCTCCGCAACGCCTACAATGCCGACGACGGCACGGGCAAGGCGAGAGTGGCGGGTATGCCCATGAGCGGATACCTGGATGCCACTTCGGACATTGACGAGGCCACGGCGTTCATCGGCAGGACATTCAGGAGTGTCTATAAGAACAACCCCGCATTCAAGGCCGAATATGACGAGTATTCCAAGGAATATGGAGCTTCGGCGGCGGCGAAGCCCACAAAACCAAGCAACAGTTGGCTAAAATAAAACAGCATCACGATGGAAGACAATTTCATTATCAACGAAGATAACCTCAAGAAACTTTACGGAATAGCGCAAAGCAAGGGTATGCCCGATAGTTACGATGATTTGAGGGACTACCTTTCGCAAAGCGAGGACAACAGGAGGAAGTTCTATGAAAGAATGTCGTCCTTGGGTATGCCCGACAGTTACGAGGACTATTCAGCATATATCGGCCGTGTTGATGTTTCGGATGTGGAGGGAACACAGAAACCGCCGTTTGAAGAATGGTACAAGACCGTACCCGCTGACCGCAACGACACGACGAGCTACAACCTGCAACGCGCCTACGAGCTGGCACCGATGGATGAGCTGGAGGCTTGGCGCACCTCGTCCGTTGAGGACTTGAAGGCTGGAAAGAACCATTTGCGCAGTGCCTACGAGAACCCCGAGACAGGAGAATACGAGTTTGTGAAGCGCAAAGACCATCCGACCATTCAGATGGAGCTTGACGAATACGATAAGGACGAGGAGTTCAAGAAGAAGTACAGGCTCGACAAGAGCGGCGACTACTACAAGTACATTCCGAGGGAAAACGATGTCCCCACGGTGACGATGGAGGAGGCTGACAAGATGGCGCAGCAGCCTTTGTACGACATTCCCACTGAACTGACGGAGGAAAACTACCTGAACGTGCAGCAGAGGGCGAAGGACTTGAAGGAGAAGCGGCGCAGGATTGAGGCCCAATTGGACGCTGACACGGAGATGGAACCGCTCACCGTTTCGCAAAAGCAGGAACTTGAACGCCAGTTGAGAGGCATCGACGACGAGATGAAGGGCCTCGGCGGCTTCATCGACGAATGGAGCAAGACCGAAGGAAGCAAGGCGTATCTTGAGAAGCAGAAGCAGAAGGTTGGCGACATCTCAAAAGCCGTTGACGACTATGCCAACGAGATTCACAGCCAGCGCGTGAATGCCCAAATCGAGAAGGAAAAGGGCTTGGGCTTTTGGGGTAGGCTTGGAAAGAGCCTTTCGGCGGCAGAAAACCCCATCACGAATGAGGTGGTGGAGGCCGTTACCAATCCCGAGGAAAACGGTTTGAGGGCCGCACGGAATGAGGTTCGCAACGCCAAGAAGCAACTCCAGCTTGAAGAGATGCGGCAAAACGGCGAGTTGAAGGGATTGGCTTTTGCAAGGGGACTGGAAACCGCCAACTACTATGAGTTGATTCCTGTTATCGGATTGGCCGATGCAGCCGCCATCCTTGACGCAAAGCAAGCGTTTGCAGAGGGTAAAGAACTCACCAAGGCTCAACAACTCCTGCTTGACGCTATGGAGGCAAGGGCTGGTGTGGATTTCGCCTACGAGGACAACAACACCATTTGGGAGCGTGTAGGACAGACCGCACCCGAACAGCTGATGTTCACCCTGCAATTCGTTGTTGGTGCCGGACTGACTGGGGCAACGGAAGCAGGCGAGCGCATAGCCGCGAAGCAGGCGCAGAAAGCAGCCATCAGATACGCCAAGAAGGGCGTGAACAGCGGTGCGAGAAGATTTATCGGCGGCACGGTGCTTCCCAAGCTGGAAGGCATGGCCGTGTCGTCCACCATGCAAACCTTTGCCAACCCGCTTTCTTTAGCGAGCATGGCAGAGGATTTTGAGCGCAGGTATGCTGGTGACATCTATTATGACAACCAAGGCAACCTGCATGTGTTCGACAATGACCGCAGCGCAGGGCAAGCTGCATATCAGGCCATTGCATCGGCGTGGATTGAGAACTTCACTGAGTATGCAGGCGAGAATATCACCAAGAGTATAAAGCTGGCAGACGGCAAGATGTTTGACCTTGCCGGAAAGTTCGACAACGTAATGAAGAATGTAGGCGGCGGCAGGATTAAGGATGTGTTCACCGTCCCTCAGAAACTTAGCCACATTACGCAAATAGGTTCGGCTCCCGAGGAGTTCCTTGAAGAGGAGCTTGGCAGTGTGATGAACGCCTTGTTTGCCACTGATGCCCAGCGCGGGGAAACTTACGGCGACGCTTTCAAGCGCACTATCGGGCAATCGTTCAGCGGTGAACAGCAACTTGAAACGCTGTTGAGCTGTACCATTACCAGTATGTTGCTTGGTGGAGGCGGCAACGCCGTGAACGCCGTGGGCAATGCTGGCTACCGCAGGGAGGTAAACAGGGAAGTCGAGCAGTCGAAGGCCTTGCTTGGCAAGGTTCACGGCATCGACATCGCCGAACTTGACAACCAAATCGAAAACGGTCAAATCAGCGACATCGCCTCATACCTGAAGGAGCAGTCGGACTCAAACGGCTGGAGCCAAGACGAGCAGGGTGCAGCCGTCAGCTATGTCCTGAACAGGGCGCGGCAGATTGGCATCAAGCACAACGACGACATCGCCATCGAAGAGGCGCAGCAAGAAATGCGCCAGCAGGCCGAAGACATGGCCAACCGCTGGGACGGCAACATCTACAACGCCACTTGGAAGGATAACGAAGGCAACGAACAACCCGTTACCATCATCAACGGCAGGATACACTATACCACCCGTGAGAACGGCAGCATCCATTTCAACCCCTACACTTCAAGCGGCATGATTGCCATAAGGCTTGCGGACGGAACGAAGAAGCAGGTGCCGTCGAGAACCATCACGGGCATCCAGTCCGTCATGTCGGTGGACGAGCAGCTGGAGGCACAGGGCAACACCATCCCGCAGATGATGCAGGCCCAGTTTGAGCAGGAAGGCATGGCTATTCCCACCGTGGAAAGCGTGTGGGGCGGCAATCTCGTGGCCAACGAAACCCAGTTTGAGAACGGGAAATATACCTTCCTTGGCCAAGACCAAAACGGACTTTATGCCTTCGCGAACAATGACAAAAGGACGCAGAAGGATAATCCTATTATATATATGACTGAAAGGCAGCTTGTTGAATACGGCCTTTCGCTCAACATTCAAGCCGCCAACGCCACGGGCGACACCGAGACGGCGCAACAGGCGCAGGATGACTTGGACTTCATGCAGCATCTTGACGAGCTGACAGCCGAGGCCACGGAGAAAGACCAGTGGGACATCGTGAAGTCATACGCCCAACAGCAGGTGCAGCTCGACGAAAACGGCGAGATTGTCCCCGACGACAGCAACAAGCAAGCCGCAGCAGCCTATCTGCTGGCTGTTTCTGAAGGCTCGTTTGAGAACGCCATATCAAGTGTAGATGAAAGCATACTGGCATTGTCTTCGCAAGTGCAGCAGCAATCGCAAGCGACTGACATTTCGGAGGATGCGGCCATCAATGCGGAAACCCATTCCAATATGGAAGGCGTTGACAATCAGGCAGCGGAGAAGATTAACTTCTATACCGATGTCCGCGGAATCCTCACGGAGATGCAGGCGGGACAGAACGAAGCCAAGGAAGAGGCCATGAGTGAAATGCCTGTGTCGCAGATGGACAAAGGCGACATCTTCCCCGTTGAGATGGACGGGCAACGCTACTGGGCGCAGTTGGATGGGCATACCGTTGACGGGCCAGTGGTGAGCCTTTACGACAACGAGCGGGCAGAGGGTGATCCTGTGGACGCTGCCATCGACGACATGACCGACGAGCAATGGGAGGCTTTGAGGGTTGCGTTGCCAACGCAACAGACGGAACAAGAGGAGCCGCCGATGGAATCGGCTGGTAATGAACAGAACAATGATGTGACGGATAACCAAGAGCCGCCAATCGAGCCAAACAACGAGCCAAAACCGCAAGAGGAAATCAGCGGAAATGAAGGGAATATTTCCCCTGTTTCCCCTGAATCCTCTACGGAGGAAATGACACCCGAACAGCCCGTTATGCCGATGCGCAAGGTGAAGAAGCAGGTGAAGGAGAACGGGAAGAAGAAGACAGTGGAAGTGGAGGAGGAGGATTACCTGGCCGTTCCAGCCGAGCAGACACACCAGTACCTTTACGAGCAACTTGCGTCGCAGGGGCTGACGGAGCAGGATGCCAACGACATTGTGAACAACAACCTCAATGAGGCGAACAAGACACTCAACGAGGCGAAGAAGAAGACACCTTCGGCCACAGGCAGCGCAGCCGCGAGGATTGCAGAGAAACTGCAGATCGAGGATGCAATCAAAGCAGCACAAGGTGTTGTGGACTACTGGAATGCGGTGAAGGCCATGCACGACAAGGTTGTCGCTGAACGGCTGGCCGCTCAACAAGCCGCCGACGAGGAACGCCATGCCCAAGCCGTGGCCGAGGAAGAAGCCCGCAGAGCCGAGGAAGAGCGCAAAGCCCGTGAACGCGAGGCTACTGGTGCCAACAATGTGGCCCCGAACATCCGCGAGAAGTGGGAGGGCGCATCGAAGGTTGAGGGCAACGCCGACGAGATCACACTTGCCAACGGTGAGCGCATCGCAGGGCATTATGTCCTCGTTGAAAGCGGAGCCGCCAGCGCGTCACACGATGCCTTGAACGGTTTCGCCAAGACCGAGGGCTTCCCGCTTGATGAAAACGAACAGAGCGTGAACGACCGCGACTATGAGCGTGACCAAAACGCCCAGCAGATTACACGGCAGATTGCCGCCGAATACGACAGCAGAGCCTTGCAGCAGCCCGTTGTGGTCAGTCAGGACGGCGTGGTGCTTTCAGGCAACGGGCGCACCATGGCGGGAGAGATTGCCGCAACGCAGAACACCGACGGAGCCTATATCGACTATCTGAAGAAATATGCGCCGAAATACGGCTTCACCCCTGAACAGGTTGAAGGCATGGCGCATCCCCGTGTTGTGTTTGTGCCGGATGCCTCGATGCCTTACACGGCAGAGACCTTCGCCAAATTCAACCAGCAGGAGATGAAAGGCCAAAGCAAGACCGAGCAGGCCGTTAAACTTGGCAAGCTGGTGGATGATGCCACCTTCGGGCGCATCATCAGGAGCATCAACCGCTTCGACACCTTGGGCGACTTCTACGCCGACACCAAGGCGACCGCCGAGGCTATTGGCGAGTTGCTGAAGGCTGGAGCCATCAACCAAATGCAGCACACCGAAATGTTTGACGGCGACGCCATCAGCGCACAGGGCCGCGAAATCCTTGAAAACATGCTCATCGGCAAGGCCTTCGAGAGCAACCCCGACGCGGTTCGCCAACTTGCGGCCTATAAGAGCCTGCGCCAAAGCGTGATAACCGCCCTTGCGGAAATCAGCAACAACATCGCCCTTGGAGAATACAGCCTTGAAAGCGAGTTGTCGGACGCTATCGCGCTGGCTTACAACGCCCGTAAGAACGGATACAAGGCTGGCGACGCGGTGAGCGAGTTCGCCCGCCAAGGCAAACTGTTTGAGACCGAAGAGGATGCCACAGCCGCCGACTACACCAATGCCACAGTGTTGATGCTGGCAGACTTGCTCAACGACAACCGCGTGACCCGCTTGAAGAAGGCCATGGCCGTGTATAACAACGAGGCGGCGCAGAGCGCGGCAGGTCAGACAGACCTTTTCGCGGAGGGCGTAAAGACACAACAAGACATATTAAACGAAGTTTTATTACTTTTGCAGCATGGAACAGAAACAGAACAACAGCAAGCCCTTGACGCAGCAAGAGAGCAGCGCAAGGCAGCAGCCGAGCAAGGAACAGGCGTTCAGGAAAATGGCGATACTGGCGAAGGCGGTGAGGGAGAGCGAGGAGTAACGACCTCACCTGAAGCGGAAACGCCACAGGAGGAGGCACCTGCCGAGGAGCCGCCGATGGAATCGGCTGGGGAAGGGACGGAACAGCCCGCCGAACAGCCTGAAACGGAACAAAAGAAAGCCTCGTTTTCTTTCAATCCCAACACCGCGTTGGGCAAGACGGCAATCGTTTACATTCAGAAATGGCTGGATGAGCTTGGCAACGCCAACAAGGGAAAGAGGGGCTACAAGAAACTGCTTGACACGCTCAAGAAGATTGCCAAGACCAACGGCAGACAGGATTTCTTTGCCGTGTTCAACGAGAAGGGCGAGATGCTGGGCGTGGGTGCCAATGCCGCTGAAGCCTACGAGATTGCCTTGAACCATGACGAGGAATCGTTCAATGTGGTTAGGCAGACCAGCACGGACAACGGAACGGTTATCGGCTTCACCAACGGCTGGCTGTTCACCAACGACATTCCCGAAAGCGAGTGGAGGGATGAAAACGGATGGCTGAAACAGGAAGTGAAGGACGCTTCGATTGCAAGGCTTGCAAAAGAATTGGAGATTGAAGGGGAGAATACTGATAATCAGACCGAAGAAGCACCGCAACCAGCGGAGCAGACCCCCATTGAACTTACCGACAAAGAAAACGAAACGCTTGACAAGTTCAATGCCTTTGCCAAGCGTGAGAGAGAGATAAAGCAACAGATGCGCGACTTGTTGGGCGAGCCTACGAAGGAAAACTATGACAAGGCCACCGACGAGATAAAAGCGCAAGCCGACGCGCTCCTTGCCGAATACCGACACCTTACAGACCAATTGCCGAAAGAGGATTTGCTTGAACTGAAACGCAAGGTGTGGGCGATGATGGCCGATGCCTTGAAGCGTTACGAGGCCGACGACAGCAAGCAGAACGCGGAACAACTGAACCGATGGGCAAACCTCGATTCGCAGATTGGGACCGCATTGAGAGACCGCTACGGCGACCAAAACCTTTATATGGGCGACATGGTGGTGCCGTTGAAGGACGAGGAGACCCAAAAGCCTGAAACAAAGCCCGAAACGCAATCCGAGAAGAAGGAAGAGAAGAAGCCCGAGAAGTTGGCTTCGAGGAAGATTGAGGACGTGGGCGAGAAGATTGAGGGCGCGAGGAAAGACCTTGCACGTAAGCTGTCGAGCAAGATTGACCTTGAAGCCGAGACCTTCCCCAAGATGTTCCCCAAGTTCGACCTGAAGAAGCTGGTTGGACAGGGCCTCGACCCGAAACTGGCCTCAGCGGTGATGTTCCTGCGCCAAGCGGCACAAGCCGACTACAAACGCGACCTGAAACGCAGAAGAAAGGAACACGCGCTGGGAAGTGCCAAGTTCTTTGCAGCCTACGCAAAACAGGTGCTTGAGAACGCGGACACCAACGTGGACTTCACCAATGCGGGCTGGGTGTTCACGGACTACGGCAAGATTTTCGTGAAGACCAACATCGCCCTTTACGAGAAGATTCACGAGAAGATGGGCGACGACATGTTTGACGTTGACTTGTCTGACTACAAGATTGACCCCATCAACACGGACGGCAAGCTGAACTACACCGCCTTCCGTCGCAACGAGAACGGCGAGGAGGAGAGATTTACGCCATATTACCAAGCGAGAGCCAAGAGCGGCACGTTCTACTTCAAGGAGGACGAGCTTGACAAGGCCATCGACCTCGTGCTGGGCAAGATTGAGCGCGGTGTCTCATACGAGAAGTCGCACCCCTTCAAGCTCAATGTGTACTACACCCGCGGCACGAGCAACCAGTTCTATGTGGGTGTGAAGATTGGCGGCGAGGTGGAGAAATTGACCGAGAATTTCAGCACCTCGAACGAGGCCCTTGCCTACCTCAACGAACACAACGCGGAGCTTCAGGAGAAGTCGGCACGGCTTTCGGAGCAACGCAAGGAGGAGAAGAAGCAGGAGAAGCCCGTGGCCAAGGTGGAAATCATACAGGCCGACAAGTCGAAGGGCTACAGCGGCGGCTATGTGTTTGCCGTGAAACTGGGCAAGGAGTACGTGCGCATCATGGAGGATGTGTATGCGCTGCCTGCCATCTACCGATACGAGAAGGAACACCGCGACGAGCTGCAGCAGATGGCACAGCAGAAGCTGGACCAATACCTTGAAGACGTGGAGAAGGGCAAGGGCTGGAAGCCTCAGCTCAACCTCGGCGGCGGACGCACGAGGGTGGGCGAGGACTACCGCCAAGGCCGTGACGTGACTGGCGACGAGTTCAGGGAGGCCTTCGGTTTCCGTGGCGTGCAGTTCGGCAACTACGTGACACAGAAGGAGAGACAGCGTTTCCTCAACGAGGCCTATGATTCGCTGATGGACTTGGCCGACCTTATCGGTGTGTCGCCAAAGGCTTTGTCATTGGGTGGCCAACTCGGCTTTGCCATCGGCGCGAGAGGTGGCGGAGGCAGCAACGCGGCACACTACGAGCCGGGCGAGAATGTCATCAACCTGACCAAGACACAGGGCGCGGGCAGCCTTGCCCATGAATGGTGGCACGCCTTGGACTACTACTTCAACCGCGAGGGCGAGAACAGACGTAAGTCGGCCACAGCGGTGAAAGAAGCAGAGGATTTCAGCGAGGGCGTGAGAAAGGAGATGAGGGATGCTTTCCTTGGCCTGATGGAACGCATCAACAACAGCGACTACTTCACCCGCTCGAAAGCCTTGGAGCGCAGACTGCACCCGAGCAGTGTGGGCACGGGCTACTACGACAAGCCCACGGAGCTGGGCGCGAGGGCGTTCCAAGACTACGTGCAGCGCAGGCTGACGGAGCGCGGTCAGGTGAACGACTTCCTTTCGTCGTTCACTCCCGAGGAGCAGTGGAACGGCGAGGAGACCACCTATCCCTATCCCACTGGAGAAGAGGCCAATGCCATTGACGAGCGTTTCGACAACCTGTTTTCCACTATGGAGGAGCGGGAAGAGGACGGGAAGACGGTGCTGTTCAGCATTGACTACACCGACGAGGGTACATTCTTCAGCAACGCTGCCCGTGCCGTTGAAGCCATCAAGCAGGAGAAGGCTACGCCCGAACAATGGCTTGCCATGCTGAAGAAGAACGGCGGATTGAAGGAGGCCGAGGACAAATGGCTTGGGCTTTCGCAATGGCTGCAATCGCAGGACAAGAAGAGCCTTACCAAACAGGAGGTGCTTGACTTCATCAACGAGAACATGGTGCAGGTGGAGGAAGTGGAGTATGGCGGTGATATAAAAGCAGCCAAGGAGTTCGAAAACAAGATGTACGAAAAGTACGGTCTTGATTTTGACGAAAAAATGTCTGATGAGGAAAAGGAAGAATACGAAAGTCTTGTTCCTAACCGAGAAATTAACTCCACCCGCCTTGAATACACCACCGAAGGCTTGGAAAACAAGCGCGAAATTGCCTTGACCGTTCCGACCATTGAGCCGTGGAACGAGGGCGATGAGGTACACTTTGGGGATGCAGGCCAAGGCCGTGCCGTGGCTTGGGTTCGCTTCGGAGAGACCACGGACGCTGACGGAAAGCGTGTCCTTGTCATTGACGAGATACAGAGCAAGCGGCATCAGGAGGGGAGAGAGAAAGGGTATAAAGATAAACGTGCTATTAAAGAATATGAGCGTCGTATGAATAAAAAGTACGGCACGCAATATTACGGATGGCAAAGCGAATGTACGCAAGAAGAACTTGAAGAATACAAAAAACTTATTCATTCTGATATCCCCAATGCTCCATTTGAGAAGAACTGGCACGAACTCGCAATGAAGCGTATGCTCCGCCTCGCAGCAGAGGAAGGCTACGACAAGGTGGCTTGGACTACGGGAGAGCAGCAGGCAGAGAGATACAACCTTGGCGGTTCGGTAAAGAACATCCAAAGCTATATCAATGATGATGGCACAAGGCATGTTATGATTAATTTCAAAGATGGAAACATGCTGGTATGCGATGTAGATAGTAATGGCACCATTACACGAACAGGGGGACATACACAGGGAATTATTTCAGAAGGTATGCCGCTGTCCGATGTTGTTGGCAAGGAACTTGGGCAAAAGATAGTAGGTGGAGAAGGTGAAGCCGTACAAAACAAGTTTGTTACGGACAGGGAAGTCCGAGAACTTAGCGGCGATGGCCTCCGCATCGGCGGCGAGGGCATGAAAGGCTTCTATGACCAAATGCTTCCGCGTTTCATGGACAAGTACGGCAAGCAGTGGGGCGTGAAAGTGGGCGAGGTTACTTTGCCCAATGTGGAGGAAGCAGGCCGCACGATGTGGGCGGTGGACGTGACCGATGCCATGAAGGAAAGCGTGATGCAGGGACAGCCGATGTTTTCAGTGAAGGAAGGCGCAAACGAGACCAATACCGAGGCGAAGGACATAGCCTACAACGCCGTGCGTGAGGCTTTGGCGAATGCGGGCATTGAGGTGGAGGTGGCCACCGAGGAGGAGGTGGAGAGGCTGAAGGCCGAGATGAAGACCTTGCAGGACTCGAAGGGCGTGGTGAGAGGCTGGGTCGGCAACGACGGCAAGATTCACCTGACCAAGGACGGGCTGACCGCCGAGACCCCCATACACGAGTACACCCACCTTTGGGCAGAGGCTTTGCAGATGACCAACCCCGACCTTTGGGAGCAGATCAAGGGCTTGCTGAAAGGCACGCCCGAATGGCAGCGCATCACCTCGATGAAGGAATACTCGAACCTGAAGGACGACGACAGGATAGCGGGCGAGGTGCTTGCCCATATCAGCGGCAAGAAAAACGCCGAGCGCATGGAAGCCGAGGCCAAGCGGATGATAGATGAAGCCCCGACCTTGGAGGAAGCGGCCAAGGCTGCAAACCTCTTGGGAAGGATGCGCGATGCCTTGAAGAAGTTCTGGACTTGGGTAGGCAAGACCCTGTTGGGAAAGAAGGGCAACATCACCGTTGACCAGGTGTCGAACATGGTGCTGGCCGACCTTGCCAATGGCATTGACCCGTTCGGTCCCAACGGCAAAAGAAGAAGAAAAACAACGGAGCGTTTGATGTCTTCGGATAGAGAAGTCTATTCAGGAAAAACCAATAGCGAGATAAGCGATATTCAATACAAAAAAGCAAGCGAGATTCTTAAAGCCTTGCATGATGCTGGCTATAAGGATTTCTACATTTCGCGTTCCATCACTGACTTTGGTGTATCTACCTATATCCAAGGAATGTATGATTTGAAGTTCAGGATAAGCGACCATTCCGTCACTTCAACCCATAGAATCCTGTCGGAAGATTTCTTCAACCTCAACACGCCCGAAAGTTTCTTCCTTAATATAGTCAATCATGCTTCCGAATTGGCAAAGGAAAGAACAAGACTGTTTGACGAAAGAAAAGAAAAGGAGCGTTTGCTTGATGAGAAATGGGAGAGAATCAAACCTTTGTTTGAAGGTCTTGGATGGAAGAGAAACGAGAGAACCTATCAGAATTTTGAGAAGTTTTCGTCCAACGAGAAACGCAGCAACATACTACAAACACCCATAAGCGGAGGCGCATTCAGATACGAATGGACTGAACCCATTGATGCTTACACAAGAGAGAAGCCCTCATACGAATGGCTTGAACATTTCGATGAGAATGAGAATGTTGTGCGGACAACGGAATTGTTCATGGAGAGCGAGATGGAGCGCATCAAGAGCGAGGCGCAAGCCAACGGCACCTTCATGAAGGCACCCAACGGGAAGCCGACGAAACTCAACGAGCGGCAGTGGCTGCAAGTGAGGACGCAGGCTTTCAAGAATTGGTTCGGGGATTGGGAGAATGACCCCGAGAACGCCTCAAAGGTGGTGGATGAGAATGGTGAGCCGATGGTGGTGTATCATGGGACAACTAATGGTATATTCACTACTTTTGATAATACAAAGGGAGAAGCACATAGTGCGATACGATACAAAAGATTGTTTTCTTTTTCGTCCTCAAAAAACACCGCAGACACTTACAGAATGATGTTCAGCAAACAGCCTGAAACAGGGGAAAAATTCGGACAATCAACACAAAATATTGAACGCATTCAGAAAATAAACACAGACAAATCGACGAAAAAAGACCTGAACCTATATCTAAAAAGAAAAATTTCAAGAGAGCAAATGCTTGAAAAATATGGTATAGATGAGTATGGAATAATTTCGCCTTATGGTTCATGGTATTATTTTCCAACAGAAGAAGAAGCAAAAGCGAAATTAGAAGAATGGTCACAGTTTGAGTATAGAGAAGGACAGATAAGAATGGCCGTTTTCCTGAATTTACAAAAACCATATATTTTTGACGCAGAAGGTAAGTTTTATAGAACTGCACTTACAAACCTATCAAAAGAAAATCCCGATATTTCACATACTGGAAAAGATTATTTGGGCAATTGGATTGGTGGCTTAAATGAAGATTTAGGAGGTTACGATGGGCTAATAATGAAAAATGTTGATGATAACGGTGGAGGATATAAGGCAGAAATATCAGATGTGTTTTTTGCAACATCTCCCACCCAAATCAAGAGTGCGACAGATAACAACGGCGAGTTTGACGCGGGGAATCCTGACATTCGGTTCTCGATTGACGATGAGACGGATAGGACAGATGTCCCCGAGATGAGCGACGAGGAAGCCGAGAAATACGATGCGGGGCGTAAGACAATCTATGAGTTGGCAACCGAAAGTTTGATGAAGATAGCGGAAAAGAACAAGGGAGACTTGAAGAAACGCAACGAGGCGGTGAAGGCCATAGGCGTGAGCCTCAACCGCGTGCGCCAAGCGATGGCCAAGCAGAGGGAATACGACAAGGCCACCGTGGACAGCATCGTAAGGCTGGCACGGATGATGATTGAGAACGGCTACATGGACAACATGAGCCGGAGCGAGGTGAAGCGGCTGATGACCTTGGCGAAGAACGCCACGGGCAAGACCGACATCACCAAGCAGGCCAACGCCGTTGTCGACCTGATGCTGAAACACCAACTGAAAGCAGCCGAGGCGGTGCAGCAGAAACTGCTTGCCACCAAAGGCTCGAAGGTGAACGCCAGCGGCGTTGAGGTGCAGGCAGGACTTGACATCACTGGACAGCGCACCCTCAAGGCCATGAAAGAGGGCATAGAACTCGACGAGGCCGCGCTTACGGAGCGCATCGCCGACGTGAACGACCGCATGGGCGGCACCGACAAGACCCTTGCCGCCAACGCAGCGGAGGAATACGAGGGCCTGATGATGGCCAAGGACTACCACGACATGATAAGGCAGAGCGAACAGGACGAGGCGCAACTGCGCCACGAACTCGACCAAGCCAAGGAGGACGTGAAGAACGGCACGCTGGGCCGCAAGGAATACAAGGAACTGGCCGCGAGGATTGACGCTGCCCTTCGGAAGAACATGGCCGAGAGGGTTACGGCCTTCACGAGGCTCAACCAGCAACTTGCCGAGGTGCTTAACGGCAGCAAGGGCAGGGCGAGGGAGTTCCGCGAGAAGCAGATGGAAAGGGTGCGCGAGATTCAGCACAACGCCAACAGCGACATGAAAGGCACACCCGCCAGCGAACACAAGAAGGCCGCAAGAATCAGCAAGGTGGTGAACAGCAGCATAGTGCGTTTCCTCTTCAAGCCCGTGGCCACCTTCGACGAGATGCTGCGCTTCTTCGGCAAGAAGAGCGTGGACGGCATGGGCTACCTGTGGCAGCGGTTCATGGGCGGCTACATCGACGCGGCCGACACCGAATGGCGCAGCCTGAAGAAAGACCACGACGCGCTGGACGAGAAGGTGAGCGAGGTGATGGGCGAGAAGATGCGCTGGAGCGACCTGTTCAGCATGGAGCGCAGGATGGAGCCGATAGAGGTGGAGTTCTACGACACCACCACCAACGAGAGCGGCGAGGCCGTGCGCGTGAAGGAGAAGCACCCGCTGACGCAGGGCAACGCGCTCTACATCTACATGGTGAACAAGATGGACGACGGTGCCATGAAACTGCGCAGGATGGGCATCAGCGACGAGGACGTTGACCGCATCGCCGGGCAGCTCGACCCGCGCTTCCTGCAACTTGCCGACTGGATTCAGGACGAGTTCCTGCCGAAGAAGCGGGAGGCCTTCAATGCCGTCCACATGCGCATGTTCGGTGCGCCGATGGCGGCCATTGAGGAGTATTTCCCGCTGGTCACCAACAGCCGCAGCCGTGGCAAGGACGAGGACATCAGCGAGCAAGACAAGGGCGACACCAAGCCCTCGACCATCACGGGCAGCATCATCAAGAGGACGGTGAACACCACTCCGCTCGACGTGACCAATGCCGACGCCTTCGACGTGCTGCTTGGCCACCTGCGCGACATGGAGCATTGGGCGGCCTTCGCGGAACTGAACCGCGACATGAACACCCTGCTTTCGTACAAGCGTTTCAAGAATCAGGTGCTGAACACGAGCAGCGTGCGCTTCGGTGCAGGCGAGACCCTTTGGAACAATTTCAAGGACGTTTGCGCCATTGCCGCCGACGTGTACCATCCGAAAGTGAACGCGCAGAGCCTTGACAACGCCATCGTGAACATCTCGAAGGGCGTGACCTCGGCCAAGATTAGTTTCCGCCTGTACACGGCCTTGAAGCAGTTGTTGAGTTATCCCGCCTATTTCAGCGAGGCCAACCCCATAGAACTTGCCAAGAGCACGGGCAGACCCGCCAAGGCTTTCAACTGGGCTTTGGACAACCTGCCCGGATTCGCCGAACGCTGGCAGAGCCGACAGGCGGGCGACAGCCGCTTGAAGGACACCGACGCGGACTGGGACTTTTGGAAGAACAAGTTCGTGGACACGGCGCGCCGCTGGGGCATGACCCCCAACGCCTTCGTGGACGGCATCACCGTGGCCATGGGTGCCAAGGCCATCTACGAAAGCAAGATGAAAGGCTATCTGAAGGCTGGCTACAGCGAGGCAGAGGCCAAGGAGAAAGCCTTGAAGGAAGCCTCGGCAGCCGTGAACGAGACGCAGCAGAGCAGCCAAAACGCCTACTTGAGCGCGATGCAACTCGACCGCACCGTGGCAAGTGTGGCACTGACCGTGTTCCGCAACGCCTCGATGGGCTACGAGCGCAGACTGCTCCGTGCCGTTGACAACATCAAGCGCAAGTTCACCAAGGGCTACAAGGAGGAGAGCTTCGAGTTCATGCGCAAGAAGATGGTGCGCGAGGGCCTGACGGAAGAACAGGCCAAGGCCGCATCCGAAAGGGCTTGGAACATCAGCATTGCGAAGGATGTGGCCAACGTGGTCATCTTCGGCTTCGTGATGCAACTGGCATGGAACCTCGGCTCCAGCCTCATGTATCTTGCCTTCGGTGACGACGACGACGAGAAGGGGAAGATGTGGGACGATGCCGCCATGCACGCATTGGCTGGCCCCGTGGAGGGACTGTCGGGCGGCAGCGTGATAAGCGAGGTGTATAACATGGCCCGCTCCGGCAAGAAGATTTCGAACTACAACTTCCAGTTGCTGCCC
>Ga0265298_10003419_pt1 | contig 21007 bp, 16 predicted proteins | sample AusTroGonzalo_MG_3_FD_193486 | JGI IMG/M metagenome (GOLD analysis project Ga0265298, IMG submission 193486) | Bovine rumen microbial communities from tropical cattle in Woodstock, Queensland, Australia - Gonzalo_01 | ecosystem: Host-associated > Mammals > Digestive system > Stomach > Rumen ... | reverse complement strand
ATGTATCTCCTTCACCGATTCCCTTACAGAAAATAACATCACAACCCGGAGGAGTTGATTGGAAATGGGATTTAAGAATTGCAGGGTTTTTCTATCCGCTGTATTGTGGACTGCTGCGCCGTTCCTGCTCAATGCGGAATCGGTCAGCAACGGAAAAGCTGTGCTGGAATGGAAAGACGGCGTAATGGAATTGCGTTCCGAAGGCGGGAAAGCGGAGAAAGTGATTTTCCGGCCCCGTTTCACCAATGGGATCGATATCAAATCCGCGAAAGCAGTCCTGATCACCCAGGGCAAGAAAGCGATCCTGCTGCACGGCAAGGACTGCAGTCTGACCTTCATGCTCGGCAACCGGGGAGCCGTCACGCGGGTTTCCGCCCCGAAGAACGCGGAATTTTCGGTCGAGACTCCGACCTCGGCCATAGTCCTGCCCGACGGATATACCGACGATCTTATTCTCGAACCCGGCGAAAAGGCGCGGAATCTGCCGCCGTTCCTTCCGTTTTTCATGGGACTGCAGGAGCAGGGAAACTGGACCTTGAGCTGCATCCCGTATCTTGGCCGTTCGGACATCCGGATCTCCGCCGACCTCAAGAAATGGGAATTCCGTCCGGAACCGCTGGAAGAATATACCTTTGTCATCCAGTCCGGCAAGGACATCTGGACAACAGTGAAAGAAAAACTGGACACCAAAGAGCGCAAAACGGTGGCCTGGAAACCGCCGTTCCCGGCCAGATACCGCGCGGCCTTCCCGATGTCCGGCGATTTTTATCCAATCGGAGAACCCAAATATCAGGTCTGGTCACTCCTGGAGGAAAGACCCGATAATCAGAAACCGGTCCACGTTGCGAACCGGGTCTATATTACGGATAAAAAAGCTTTGACTGGTTGGAGTTCAGGAGTTTATACGACATCACCCTATCCTGCCTGCATTACGGTCAAAGGCGATGTGCAGATGATTTATCCGAAACTCCGTTACAGGCAATGTGTGTTTGACAGCAGCCGCCCCGTCTATATTTACACTTATGACAATGGCAATAATGCCAAACGGCCTGATACTCCGTTTGATTTTCTGGAAGAATATATCCGGCCGGTCATGACCAGCCGTCAATCCAGCAGTATTGGGATCGGGCCGGCAACCTGCGCCCTGACCAAGGAAATCGAACAGATTTATTACCGCAGTGAAGCGCGTGAAAAACGAGCTCTGATCTGTGAGAAACAGGCCCGGATGCAGATTTTTGTGGAGTCGATCCGGAACCGCATCAACCTGTTCCGGAAATGGGCCGAGGGTATGAAAAAAGAGTGTCTGGCCGCCGCGGAAAAAGACAGCGCAGCTGCACCGGAACTCAAAAAATTCACCGCCTTTTTCGACTGCATGGAAAAGGTTCATCAGGCTCAACAGGCCCAGATGGCCACCCCGGAAAAAGTCTGGGAGCTGGATGAAGAACTGCTGAAAAAACTTGACAACAAGGAACTGGACGACGAAGCGCTGGAAAACCACTGCAAAGAATACGGCCGCGCGATCCGGACCATTGGCGGAGCGCAGGACACCTGCGTGGCCAAATGCCGTTATGTGGCCCGGATGCTCCGATTGGAGGCGCTGGCCGGTTACATGCAGAGCGGCAATCAGACTGAAAAGGATTTCTACCGGAAACTATATCTGTCAACGACCGGTCTGCTTCAGAGTTCATTCAATCACGAAGGAAAATAAATATTTCAAGGAGGCTTTTTATGAAAATTTCTCATGTGCTGCTGGGATTGTCGCTGCTGGGGTTCTCTCTCGGCGCGGCGGAAATGGTCAAGATCCCCGGCGGGGAATTCATGATGGGCGGGAAAGCGCCCGACGCCAAACCGCATAAGGTCAAAGTTTCACCGTTCATGATGGACAAGTTTGAAGTGACGCAGGGCGACTACCGGACCGTTGTCGGGGAAAATCCTTCCCGCTTCAAAGGCGACGATCTGCCGGTCGAACGGGTGCGCTGGAACGACTGCATCCGCTACTGCAATATGCGTTCGGCCAAAGAAGGACTGAAGCCGTGCTACGATCTGGAAACCGGCAAATGCGATTTCAGCGCCGACGGCTACCGTCTGCCGACCGAGGCGGAATGGGAATTCGCCTGCCGTGCCGGATCCGCGAAAGATCTCTCCAACAAGGGCGGCATGCGGAAGATCGGGGATGCCGCCTGGCTGCGGAAGAATTCAAAGGAGACCACTCATAAGGTCGGTTCCAGACAGCCGAATGCGTTCGGACTGTATGACATGTATGGCAATGTCGCCGAATGGTGCAACGATTTCTACGATGCGGATTATTATGCCAAATCTCCGGCCCAGGACCCCAAAGGTCCGGAAGCTGGAAAGAAACGCGTGCTCCGCGGCGGGTCCTGGCAGGACCGGGAAAAGAAGATCTCCAGCTTCATGCGCATGTCCGACGATCCCGCGACCGCGGATATCTGCCAGGGATATGACACCTACGGTTTCCGCTGCGTGAAGAGGGTCTCCTCCGGCAAGTGATCCGCCGCAGGCAGGTGTATTCATGCTGTTCAACACCTGGACGTTTCTGGTTTTCTTCCTGATTTTCGCCGCGGGCTTTGTGCTGCTCCGCCGCAGACCGACGGGAAGACTGGTCTGGCTGCTGGCCGGGTCCTATTTCTTCTACGGATTCATGGATGTCCGGTTCCTGCTGCCGCTGATGGTCACCACGGTGACCGATTATATCGCGGGAAGGGGGATTGAAGGGGGGAAGCATCCGAAACTCTTCCTTGCTTTGAGTCTGGTGGTCGACATCGGCATTCTCTGCACCTTCAAATACCTCAATTTCTTCGCAGACAATCTGCAATGGCTGATCGACAAGGCCGGCTGGGAATGGGAACTGCCGGCCTGCGAACTGCTGCTTCCGGTCGGGATCAGTTTTTATACCTTCCAGTCGCTTTCCTATACGCTGGGGGTTTACTGGAAGAAAAACCGGGCGGAACACAATCTGCTGCGCTATGCGGCGTTCGTGGCCATGTTCCCGCAGATCCTGGCCGGTCCGATCGAACGGGCGGCGAACATGCTGCCGCAGCTGCGCCATACCCCGCTGATCCGTCAGGCCGAGATCAATGACGGGATCTCGCTCTTCATCGCGGGTCTCTTCAAGAAAGCGGTCATGGCGGACATGCTGGCGGTCTATGTCGATCAGGTTTACGGCGACCTGAACGCCTACAGTTCGCTGAGCGTGTTTCTGGCCGCGTTCTTCTATTCCTGGCAGATCTATTTCGACTTCTCCGGCTACAGCGACATGGCGCGCGGCGTCGCCCGCATGCTCGGTTTCCGGCTGATGCTGAACTTCGACAATCCATACACCTCGGTCGATATCCGCGATTTCTGGCGGAAATGGCACATCAGCCTTTCCAGCTGGTTCAAGGACCATGTCTATATCCCGATGGGCGGCGGACGCTGCGTCAAATACCGCGTCTGGTGGAACGTCATGGTCACCATGGTGGTCTCCGGATTCTGGCACGGGGCCGCGTGGAACTTCATTATCTGGGGTGCGCTCAACGGCCTCGGCTCCATCCTTTCCCCGCGTTCCGACCGCGACAGCTGGTATGGCAAAGTCCCGCGTCTGATCCGGCAGCTGATCACGTTCCTTTTCATCACTGTGACCTGGGTGTTTTTCAAGAAGGGAACGGTTCCGGAGGCGCTGGCAGTGCTGCAGCGCACTGTTTCCTGCCAGCCCGGGATCGATCTGGTTCCGGTCATTCCGCTGATCCTGGTGCTGGTCATCTGGATCTGGCAGCTGATCTATGATTCGCCGCAGCGCCGGATCCTGACGCTCCGGCCGGTGCGCCTGACCGCACTGGCGGTCATTCTGGTCCTGCTTTTCGCGTTGAGCGGCGGCAGCCACGAACAGTTCATCTATTTTCAATTCTGACCGGAGGACATGAAAAATGGGCAAGAAGAAAAAGTTCGTTCCCGCGGCCAATGCGCTGCTGTTCTCCGGACGTGAACTGCTGGCGATCATTCTGCCGGTCCTGGCGCTCGTCCTGCTGGCGCTGCCCGCGTGGCACGCCTCCTGGGAAAAGATCGAACTGCCGGAAAACTACCGGCTGCCGTATGTCAACCGCGACAATTATTACCTCTATTCCCGCTGTGCCGCTCTCGAGACCGCCCGCAGCCGTTATCTCTTCATCGGCGATTCTGCGATCTGGGGCATGTATGCCGGCAATTCCGGCACCCTTCCGGCCCGGCTGAACCGGATCCTCAAGGAAAAATGCTGCGGCAATCTGGCCATTGACGGACTCCATCCCGTGGCGATGCGGACCCTGATGCAGTCGTTCGGCAGCGCGGTCCGCGGCCGGACGGTCCTGATTTATTTCAATCCGCTGTGGGTGAATTCCGCGAAATACGATCTGAGCGCCGACGAGCCGTTCACGGTCAACCATCCGGAACTCCTGCCGCAGTTCGATTCCATCCCCTGCTATCAGGCCAAATTCGACAAAAGGATCGGCATCCTGCTGGACCGTCACATCCGTTTCTACGGCTGGAAAAAACATCTGCAGAATTATTTCTACCAGAACGAAGATTTCAAAAGTTATCTGATCAAACATCACTTGTCCAACCCGTTTGCGCCGGTCCGGCGGCAGATCGTCCCGGAGGAAAAGGAACACCAGGGAACGGACAGGAATTATCAGACGCGCGGCATTCCGGTCCAGCATTGGGAATGGGTCCCGCTGGAGAGATCCCGCCAATGGCAGGCCTTGCTGGACACGGTGAAGATCCTCCGCGGACGCGGCAACCGGGTGCTGGTTATGGTCGGCACCATCAATCCCGGACTCCTGGATGCTGAGACCCTGGCTGGCCTGCGGAAACTGCGTCAGCAGGCCGCGGCCGACCTGAAACAGAAAGGGATCGAGCCGGTCATGCTTCCTGAAGTGAAGGCGGAATTTTATGCCGACGCCAGCCATCTGCTGGAATCAGGCTATGCCCAGGTCGCCGAATTTCTCCTGAAGGGAAAAATAATCTGCGGAAAACAATAAAGATTCTTATCTGGAGACCTTTTCCTGAGCGGATTTTTCCGCTGCTTTGCGCTGTCTGATGATCCGTTTCATTTCCTGGCGGAGCAGGTAGGCGGCCGGATAAGAGACCGTGCTGTGGTTGAACCCGTTGATCTGATGGATCCGGGCGTCAGGATTATTCTTCAGCTGGGTCAGAACGGCATGGAAAAACAGGTTTTCCGCAACGCGCGCCCTGAACTCGATATCGTGCTGTCCGCAAAACAGCACGATCGGGGCGGTATCGGTATCCGCATGATGGATCGGGGCAAATTCGTCGATCATCGTCTTGCCGGCCATGCCGCGTTCCTTCATGACCTGGAAATGTGTGGACATCTGACCGGAAACGGGCAGGACACCGGCGAAACATTTCCGGGGATCCAGTCCGAACGGTTTCATCCATCGGGGATCCAGTCCGATCATCGCCGAGAGGTAACCGCCGGCGGAATGGCCGGTCACAAAAATCAGTTCGGGATCGCCTCCATACTGCCGAATATTGCGGACCGTCCAGGCTGCCGCGGCGGCTGCGTCATTGAGATAATCCGGGCATTTGGCGCGCGGTCCGGAAAGACGGTAGTTCGGAGTTACGATAATGAATTCGGCCGGAAAAGCTTTCTGCCAGCGGGGAAAGCCCTTGCTGCCGCGGGACAGGCCGCCGCCGTGAAAAAAGATCAGAACCGGCACTGGTCTGGTGATTTTTTTCGGAATATAAAGATCGAGTTTGCAGCGTTCCGCGGCATAAGCGGCATTGCCGCCGACCTTCCATCCGGCCGGATAATATGCCAGGTTTTTCACCGCACGGTATTCATTCGAACCGGTTTGCGGGGGAACGGTCCGGACTGCAGACGCCGAAGCGGGCGCCTTGGCAGAAGGTGAGCAGCTTGCGGTCAGCAGTAACCCGGCAATCAGATTTACGGCCAGAAATAAATGTTTCATGATATCATCCTTTGTTGTTGTGAATTTCAAATAATATACTATCCAAAGCGGCGGTTTGCAAATCCGTCTGCACCCGGTCCCGGTTTCGGCGGTGACGCAGAGCATTTATTTTTATGACGGGCTTGACTTCCCGGCATTTTGGATGTATAATTATATGATAACAAAATGTAAGTTTTTTATGGATAGAATCAATATGAAAGGGAAAAAATGATGAAATGCAAGAAATGTTGTGACCGCAATCAGCACAAGACCGCTGAAAACTCATATTTCATATCTCATATTTCATATTTCACGCTGATAGAGCTCCTCGTAGTCGTGGCGATCATCGCGATCCTGGCAGGAATGCTGCTGCCCGCGTTGAACCGGGCCCGCATGTCAGCCAGAACCGCCGCCTGTCAGGGCAATATCAAGCAGGTGGGACAGGTCCTCCTTTCCTATGCTCTGGACAACAATGACATCATCGTTCCTGCCAACCGGGTACTGGACGATACGAAAACGAGATACATCAGCCGCGGATTTCCCCATCCGGGAAGCAGCACCAATGCGGTTCCGTGGACCTGGTGGACGCTGAGTTATTTCGGTGTGACCAGCTATACCATACCGAACAACGAGGATTACCGTTATGTTCAGATTCCGCCGAAATGGGCAAAAAGTTTCATGTTCTGTCCGGCCATTACGGCGCTCTATCTGCCCACCACCAACAACGGCAAGAGCTACACCCACATCGGCTATCTCTCATACGGGATGCCCGCTTTCATCGGCGGCGGCCCGGACTATCTTTCGACCGGCGGCAACATCAGAAAATTTCCCTCCCAGTTCGGCCGGCTGAAACGTTCTGCGGAACGGGCTCTGCTGATTGACACGGTCGACATGACCGACGGAACCGTCAACCGGACACAGGATCTTGCGCCGCTGTCCCAAAAGGGATATTTTCTGGCCGCCTCCGGCGATAACAGCAGCAGGACCTACATTTCCACCCGCCGGCACGGCGGCAAATCCAACATCGTGTTTGCGGATGGACATCTGGAATGTGTGACCCGCGGCGCCATCAATGCGGAACTGGCCAGACCTTACGCGGACGGCATCATGTTCTGGGCCGGCGGCCTCTGATTCGAATAACAAGAAATTTATGCAACAGGAAAGGACTCTTATGAAAAACAAACAATTGATATTGGCCGCGGCGATGCTGCTGGGACTGACTGCAGCGGCGGTGGAACTGACCAATTCAACCTGGCGATTGAATCCCTGGTCCGGTTACAAGCCGCTCCCGAAAATGGAAAAAGGGGAAGACGGCACTCTGCATATATACGAGGTCAAAGGGAAGTCCGGATTCGGGATCATTTCCCGGACCCGGATCAAAGCCAAAGCAGGGGAGACACTCAAGCTGACCGCGCTGGTCAAGGGCAAAGGCAAAATGTTCCTGCAGCCGCAGTATTACGACGAGGCCGGACGCTGGATCTCCGTCTCTCCGCGCAGCGTCAAAACCGACCTGACGGACGAATGGCGGGAAGTCACCATGAGCATAAAAATTGAAAACTTCAAGGGCAAGGTCACCGCCGCGGCGGTCGTCGCAGTCGGCACCGGCAACGGCGGTGAACTGTATCTCAAAAATCCCCGGGCGGAAATCGAGACCAGCGAAGTTGTCGGCGACTACCGATTCCCCCGGCACTGGACGGTCTTTGCTCCGGTTGACGGAGCTGCCGAGCCGCCGGTGGACAAGATCCCGGAGTCGATCGGCGGAGTCAAGGGAAAAGCGGTGCCGCTGAACAACAATCTGATCACCTTGACGCCATTCTTCCCGGAACAGAAGCTCCGCAATACGGCGTGGCTGTATGCCGAACTGGACGCCGTGACCGCCGGGGAATATACGATCGGAGCCGGCGCGGATTATTTCATGGCGCTCTATGTCAACGGCAAATGCATTCTCAATACGCTGAAAACGGGCGACAATTCCCAGGGCGCGCATTTCACCAACCATCAGGTGAAAACGCAGATCCGGAAAGGGAAAAACCTGATCGCCGTCAAGTTCCAGTCCGGTTCCGGAAAGAATCCGCGGATCTCGCTGGGCGGCGCGGACGACCTGCGCAACCTTTCGTCGATCCTGACCGTGACGGACACCTATCAGCGTGACGACTACGAGAAACCGGGCGACCGCAGCGGGAATCCGAAGCTGATCCAGGACATTCTGACCGACGGGATCGAAGTCAGAACCGGTCAGGGAGTTTACGGCAAAGGCGCGGTCATCCGGTTCGACCGGACCTATCCGATGCCGCCGAAACTTGCGGAAAAACTGTTTGTGCTGGGGCTGCGGGTGCATAAATTCAACGGCGCCGGCAAACTGATCTACCGGATCGGCAGTTCCATGACGATGGAAGTGGCACGGGCCACGGGACGGTCCGATTTCTCCATGACCGTGTATCAGAACGGGAAAAAGCTGAAATCCGCGGTGCTGCCGGCCGCGGCTCTGCCGAGCGATATCATTTTCGCCGTCGACGCGAATGAATATTATGTCAATGCGATGAGTCTGCAGGACAGCAAACTGCGTGCGGTCAACGGCAAGGCGGTCTTTGCGGAGAAAGCCCCGTTCAAGGCGGAGATCGAGGTCCGGGCCAGCTCCGTCACGGTCGACGAATTTTTCACGGGACTGGCGAAACGGGAGATCAAGAGCAACACCGTTCCGTTCAAAGTGGCGCTGGACGCGACGTTCGATCCGGTGAAAGCGGGCTGGAAACTGATCTGGCAGGACGAGTTCGACGGCAAGGAAGTGGACTGGAAAAACACCTGGATGAATTCGCCGTGGGATCCGCGGCCGAAAAACCGCGACATGGCGTATCTGAAGGACGGCAAGCTGCATATCAAGGCGGAATTCAAACCCGATCCGAAGAATCCGGGTCAGTTCCGGGGCCGTACCGTTGGAATATATTCGCAGAAACGGTTCAGCTACGGTTACTACGAAGCGAAGGTGCGTTTCACGAAGAAACCCGGCTGGTGGGCCGCGTTCTGGATGCTGGACGAAGGCCGGAACATGACCGTGGCCGGCGGATATGAGATCGACATTTTTGAAGATTATTCCACCCGCGGCGGGAAAAAGACCGTGGCCAACAATCTGCACGTGAATTTCGGCCCCGGGAAACGCAGTTACGGATATCACTTCACCCTGCCGGGTTCGATGGACGATTTCTATCTCATCGGCTGCAAATGGACCCCGTTCGAAGTGTCCGTTTACCTCAACGGCAAGCTGATCCGTTCCACCTCGCGGCACAGTCCGTATCAGTCGGTCACCTATGATGCGGTGAACCACGGATTTTCCACTTCGACCCTGTATCTCTGCGTGAGCGGCCAGTGCGGGAAGAGCGGCGGACTCAGCGGCAATGCCGGCGACGAGGAATATATTGTGGACTGGGTGCGGGCGTATGAATATCCGCGGCAGAACGATCCTACCATCACGCTCAAAACCAAGCCGGCGAATTCGCTGGTCAGAATGGGACAGAAAATCGTGTTCGAGGCGGAAGCCGCGCCGAATGCCGCCACCAAATCGCCGATCAAAAACTTCTATCTGTTCGACAACGGCAACCTGATCGATTACAAGGACGGTTCGAAAGGCCGTTTCGAATTTGCCATCGACAAGCAGCATTACGGAGACACCATCTGGTTCAGAGCCGGCCGGTCCTCCTTGAAAGCAGTCTTCGACACCTATCCGCATCTGTTCGTTCTGGCGGTGCAGGATGAAAAAGGGCAAGTGGCCTATACGCAGCCGTTCCCGGTCATTGCGGATATGCTTCCGAGCAAACCGTATAAGGGGAACATCGCGAAGATCCCGTGCGTCATCAATGCAGCCCATTACGACGAAGGCGGCAACGGCGCGGCGTCTTACAAGCAGAAACGGCACGGCGGCACTTTCCCGGTCGGACAGGAGGGGCTGCTGAGGCGCAAGACCCTGAACCTCCGGGAAGGCTGTGAATGGGTCAACTACACGTTTGAGGCCGCGCAGGCGGGCAGATATGCCATCGAGCTGACGCGTCAGGAATACCGGCGGGAATGGCCGATGCGCGCCATGCTGCTGCTGGACGGTGTCTACGTCGGCGACCTGACCGCCAAAGAGCACGAGGCCAAAGCCGTGCTGAAGGGGGTCGAGATCCCCGCCGGAACCCATCGGCTGACCTTGATCTCAGTCTGCACCTACGGCACCTGGGCGACCGCGCTGGAATTCAAGCGGGACTGAGAGATCATTACGGCTTTATGGCGCATGTCAGAGCCCATGTTCCATAAAGCCGCTTCAGGTCCCGTTCACGATACCGCGGGATGACGGTCTGGCAAGAATCTTTACGGATGAATGCGGAGCAGCGCAATGCTGTTCAGCGGATATCTGTGCATATCCTTATTTTTATTGCCCCATATCGGGAACAGAGCATTATCTCTGATCCGAAAAAAAGCTTTTTTTTGAGAAAAAAGTCTTGAAAATGCCTTGTGGGACGATTATATTTACAAAAATGATAAATAAAAAATTCATCAATGATAAATAAATGAGGTGGATTCATGAAGGATACGACCGGATATCTGGACCGGTGCCTTTCCCTTTACAACAGGAAAATCAGCACGGCGGGGAACGATGCGTTCATCCTGGCCGGGCCGCTGCTGGAATTCAGTGCGGTCCGTCTGACCAAAGTCGGAACCATGTATGACCATGAAGCTCACTGGGAGACCCTGCGCGAAGAACTGGTTTCCCGGATCAGAACCGTTTCCGAGGAGATGCGGGGAGAAACCACGGGGCTGAAATGGCCGCTCCATCCGGGTGCGGCCTGGATGGCAGCGCGGGGGATCGGCGATTATTCGAAGAGCGTGACCGGGGCGGCGGAAAAACTGCTTGCCGAAGGGCACCGCAATGCGGAAGGACTGTTCGATGATCCGGTTTACCCCGGCCTTTTGTCCACGGAGATCATGGCCATGACCATTCCGGCACTGGCTTTTGCTGGAAAATGCAGCGGGAACAGCGCCTTTTTCGATGAGGCTGTTCGGCAGTATGAAGGGTATGCGTCGGTCCTGTATGATCCGGCGGCGAAGCTGTGGCATCCGGGTTATCTGCCGGGCAAAGCCAGCGGAGCGATGTGGCGTTACTGGGATAAATCGCCGTTGACCCAGAGGCTGAATGTGAGGGAGACCGGGATTTTCCCCGGGTGCTGGGGCAGGGGTGAAGGATATGCGCTGTTCGCCTTGTGTGAGCTGGTCTTCGAATTGCCGGACGGTCATCCGAAAAAAGCGGAACTTCTGGCGGTCCGGGAACAGATGCTCGAAGGACTGCTGCAGTATCAGGATACGAACGGGATGTGGCATCAGGTGCTGAACGACTGGGGTTCCTATCCGGAAACCTCGGGCACCGCATGGATCCTTTATGCCATGGGGCGGATGATCAAGCGCCGCCCGGAGAGCCGGGCGGCTTTTCTGGAGCCGTATCTGAAAGGACTGGCCGGAATGGGCCGGTATCTGGGCTGGAACGGCAGGTTGTTCAATGCCTCGGCGGGGTGCATCTGTCCGGGCGGACGCGGGACGGCGGCGGATTATGCGCTGCTGGGGTGGCATCAGGACGAACCGGCGGGATATGCGCCGGTGCTGCTGGCGCTGCAGCAGGCGGCACAGGTCGAACACGCCGCCAACCTGATCCCTTCGTATCAGGAAGTATTAAAACAGTTTCCGGGAGATGAGGTAATATGAATTATTCAATGCTGGCATACAAGCTGTGGGATCGGTACAAACGGCAGCAGTTTCCGCATGTCTACACGACGATCCTGACCTACTACGGTGCGCTCCGTCTGGCCGAAGTGGCGGATGACCATGTCCTGCTGGACGAGGTTCTGGAAAGACTGCATCCGTTCTGGAGCGGGGGAGTCCCTTCGGTGGCAGGTTATTACGGCCAATATGATTACCGCTGGGGCGGCAATGCATCGGCGTGGGCGCTGCTGCATGACAATCTGCCGGAAGAAGCGGCGGCAAAATTATGCGCGGCCTGCGACGATCTGCTCACGCTCCAGCCGCGGTATGAAAACAAGATCTTCTGCCGTCCGAAATGGTATGACCGTTCGCAAATGGGATTCCGCTGGATCGATACGGTTTTCGGAGTCTGTCCATTCCTGCTGTGGATGGGTCTGAAATGCGGAAAACCCGACTATATCGATGAGGCGGCGGCGCAGATGCGGTATCACCATGAACTGCTGTTCGACCCGGTGCGGAAACTCTATCACCAGTGTATCGACGCCAGCCGTCCGGAGCTGACCCCGGGATACTGGAGCCGCGGCGTCGGCTGGGGGCTGCATGCGCTGGCCGATCTGGCCGCCGATCTGCCGAAGGACCATCCGGAATATGGTTACATCCTCCAGGCCTATCAGGACGTCATCGACGGCTGTGTGGCGAGTCAGGATCCGGACGGTATGTGGCATCAGAGCATGGACGACTTCGGGACATTCCCGGAAAGCTCCGGCACGGGACTGATCCTGTATGCACTGGGCAAAGGGATCCGGTATGGATTTTTCACCTCGGAAAAATATCTGGAAACATTCAAACGTGGAATCCGGGGATTGACCGGATACATCGGTCTGGACGGTTCGGTCCACAACTGCTGCGGCGGCTGCTGCTGTCCGGGTTATAACGGAACGGCCGCGGATTACCAGCTCCGGGGCTGGATCCTGAACGACAACCATGCCTTCGGTCCGCCGATCCTGGCCTGCACCGAAGTGCTGGAGCTTCAGAAGAAAGGGATCCTTCCTGATGGCGAATAACGATCTGGTCGGTTCGGTCGTCAAAGCGATGGCGCTGGTGAAACTCACCGCGGCCGCGCAGGACGGACTGAAAATCACGGAACTCGCCGAAGCGGCTCATCTGAAAACGGTGACCTGCTTCAACCTGGTCCGGACCCTGGTTGCCGGCGGATTCCTGGACAAGATCAACGGCCGGCTGTATGTCGGCGGTGAAATTTCCCGGCTGTCCCGGAACCGTTATCAGATGGAATTTTTCCGTCATGCGGAAGATCTGCTTCTGAAGCTGAACCGCAGTTTCCCGCGTGCCACGGTGATTTTCGCCCTGCCGGGAAAAGACGGAATGGAGCAGACGCACCGGATCAGCTTCGACCATCCGGGTGTGATCCAGCGGCTGAACAATGAAGCGATGCCGCCCTACGGCACGGCAGCAGGACTGCTGGGGCTGGCCTTTATCCAGAATGAAGATGTGCTGATCCGGATCGAGGAAAAATATCCATTTTCCGAGTTCGGGATCAATCTGTGGAAATCCAGGAAGGAACTGAATGCTTTCCTGGAGAAATGCCGGAAGGATCAGATCGCCGTGATCCCGTTCGATACCGATGTGTTTTACCGGGTTTCCGTGCCGGTGTTCGACCATTCCGGCAATTTCGCCGCGGTCATCGGCGCGAGCTGTCCGGTCCGGGATTTTTCCAGAAAAGATTTTCTTGCCATCCGGCAGGAACTGATCCGATATGCGGAATCTTTCAAACATAAGAAACCGAATCAAAACAGGAGTTATTGATGCAGGAAAAAATCACTTATCCGATCCCGGTCAAGGAGATGCGGGAACGCTACCTGAAACTTTATTCGGGTGCGGTCAACGACGTCATGCGGTTCAATTATCATGTCAATGCCGCACTGCCGTCGTGCTATCTGCCGCTGCGTGAAAACATGAAACTCTGCGGCCAGGCGTTCACGATCAAAGGTGCGCCGGACATCACGACCGACGGGGAATTCGAGATGCGGGCGCAGATGCTGGAAGATCTGCCGGAAGACAGCGTGGTCATGTTCGACTGCACCGGCGACACGGTCACGGCACAGTGGGGCGAAGTCATGTCCAAGGCCGCGATGCGGGCCGGCTGCCGCGGTGCGTTCATCAACGGCATCCGCGACACCGAAGCCATCCTCGAACTCGGCTTCCCGGTGTTCCATATCTACCGCACCAATGTCGGCATGCTGGGACGCTTCCGGATGTTCCATTACCAGAAACCGGTCCGGATCGGCGAAGTCACGGTCAATCCCGGCGACTGGATTTACGGCGACATCGACGGCGTGATCTGCATCCCGGCGGCCGATGCTTACGAGGTCCTGCTCAAGGCAGAAGCGATTTTGCGGAAAGAAGTGACCATTCGCGAAATGGTGGATTCAGGCATGAAACCGACGGAAGTCGTCAAAAACGGAGGATATTTCTGATGAAAGCATCGCAATACATCAAAGCCGGCCAGGTCGAGTACCGCGAAGTTCCGCTGGCCGAACCCGGCGAGAACGAGATCCGCGTCAAAGTCGCTTACTGCGGCATCTGCGGGACCGATCTGCATATTTTCAAGGGACACATGGATGCCCGCGTGAAAGCGCCGCAGGCGGTCGGACACGAAGTGAGCGGGACCATTGCCGCCATGGGCGCAAAGGTCCAGGGGTTCAAGGTCGGACAGAAAGTCACGGTCCGGCCGCTGGACAACTGCGGCGAATGCAACACCTGCAAAGCGGGTTTCACGCATATCTGCGAAAAACTGCGTTTCCTCGGGATCGAGACCGCGGGCGGTTTTGCCCAGTACTGGACGGTGCCCGCGCGGCTGGTCCATGCGCTGCCGGCTGAGCTGCCGCTGAAACTCGCCGCGCTGGTGGAACCCCTGGCGGTAGCCTGCCACGATGTGCGCCGTTCGGAACTGAAGCCCGGCGATTACGTGGTGGTGAACGGCGGCGGACCGATCGGCATGCTGATCGCGATCTGCGCCCGGGCCGCCGGCGGCAAAGTGACCCTGTGCGAGATCAACGAAAAACGTCTGGAACTCGCCCGTCAGCTCGGTTTCAAGGTCATCAATCCGCTGAAGGAAGATCCTGTTGAGATCGTCCGGTCCGAGACCGGCGGCAGCGGCGCCGATGTGGTGTTCGAAGTCTCCGGTTCCGAACCCGGCGCGCTCGTGATCACGCAGTTGGCGCGTCCCCGCGGCACCATCGTGGTGGTGGCGATCTATTCCAAGCCGGTCCCGGTCGATCTGCACAAATTCTTCTGGAAGGAACTGCGGATGATCGGCGCGCGCGTTTACGAGGCGCGGGATTACGAACAGGCGATCGCGCTGACCGCGGGCGGGACCCTGCCGCTGGAAAAACTGATCAGCAAAGTCTTCCCGCTGGCCGAACTGCAGAACGCTTTTGAATTTTTGACTCAGACTCCGGACGCAATGAAAGTCCTGATACAATGTAACGATGAGGTGGAAAAATGATTCTTGATCAATTCAGACTGGATGGTAAAATTGCGCTGGTGACCGGCTGCCGCCGGGGCATCGGCAAGGGCATGGCGCTCGGACTGGCCGAGGCCGGCGCGGACATCATCGGCGTCAGCGCTTCCCTGGAAGAAAACAGCGAGGTGGAAAAAGAGGTCAAGGCCCTCGGCCGGAAATTCTGGCGCTACACCTGTGATTTCTCCGACCGCAAGGCTCTGTATGAGTTCATCGCGAAAGTGAAGGCGGAACATCCCCGCGTGGACATCCTGTTCAACAACGCCGGGAGCATTCTGCGCAAGCCCGCCGCGGAACATCCCGATGAATACTGGGACAAGATCATCGAAACCAACCTTTCCGCGCAGTTCGTGCTGGCGCGCGAATTCGGCAAAGAGATGATCCAGCGCAAATCCGGCAAGATCGTGTTCACCTGTTCCCTGCTGACGTTCCAGGGCGGGATCAATGTGCCGGGCTATGCCGCCAGCAAGGCCGGCGTCGGCGAACTGGTCATGGCTTTCGCCAACGAATGGGCCAAATATGGAGTCAACGTCAACGGCATCGCACCGGGATATATCGCCACGGACAACACGCAGGCACTGCGGGACGATCCCGTGCGCAGTCAGGCGATCCTGGAACGCATCCCGGCCGGACGCTGGGGCACGCCCGATGATTTCAAAGGCGTGGCGGTGTTCCTCGCATCCGCAGCCAGCAATTACGTCAACGGTTCCATCTACCTGGTGGACGGCGGCTGGATGGGAAGGTGAGCACGATGAAGAAGAAACTGCTTTCCCTGTGCCCGATCGCCGATGCGGCTGCGAAAAGCCGCATGGCCGAATTTTATGACATCACCGAACTGGAAAAATGCACGGAAGAAGAACTGTTTGCCCGCGCCGGAACGTTCGAAGCGCTGATCGTGCCCTATACCGCCAACATGCTGGTCACCGAACGGGTGATCGACAAGGCCGCGAATCTGGAGATCATCGCCTCCTCCTACGGCGGAACGCGGCAGAACATCGCCGACATTTACGCGATCCGCAAGGGCATCAAAGTGCTGCATACCGGAGCTTCGCGGGAACGGCCGATGGCAGAATACACGCTCGCGCTGGTGCTCTGCTCCTTCCTGCGCATCAACAATTACTATCATGACATGTGTGCCGGCGAATGGCCGCGGTTCAAATATCCGCGTTCCCGGATCCTGAAGGACCGCAAAGTCGCAGTGGTCGGTTACGGCCGCATCGGCAAGGCGATCGCGGATCTGTTCAAAAACTTCACCAGCGACATCTCTGTCGTGAGCAGACATCTTTCACCGGAAGCCGCGGCGGCCGACGGGGTGAAAACGGTCGATCTGAATACCGCATTTGCCGAATCGGAAGTGATCATCCTGGCGGGCGGCAATACGCCGGCCAACCATCACCAGGTGGGAGCGGAACAGTTCGCGCTGATGCAGAAAGATGCGCTGTTCGTGAACATCGCGCGCGGCCAGATGGTGGATGAGGCCGCGATGGCGGCGGCCGCGGCGGAAAAGCCGATCTTCCTGGCGCTGGATGTGTTCGAAACCGAGCCTCTGCCGGCGGATTCCCCGCTGCGCAACCGTGAAAACGTGCTGATCACGCCGCACCGCGCCAACAATTCGATCGAGTTCGAAGAACGCTGGAAATGTCTGGCCGACGACCTGGTGCAGATCGCGCAAGGCGGCATGCCGGATTCCGTCCTGACCGAAGAACGGGCCAAGACCATGAGCGAATCCTGAGCAGCAACGGGATTTCCTGACAACCGATAAAGAAGAAAGGAGCGTGGCCATGAGACAAAAATCAACAGCCAAGATCAAGGAATTGAGGAAAAGATGTAACTTATTCACACTTATAGAGTTGCTCGTGGTCATTGCGATCATCGCCATTCTGGCGGCCATGCTGCTGCCCGCGCTGAATAACGCCAAAAAGAAAGCGCAGGAGATCAGCTGCACGTCCAACCTGCGTCAGATGGGCACTGCGGCTTCGTCATACACCCTCAGCAACAAGGACTGGATCGTCTCCGCTTCCGATTATTATTCCACTGCGAGCACCCCGAACTACTCGCTCGGATGGCATGAAAACCTTTCCGGGGTCAGAAAAAACGGGGAGAAAATCTCCGACGGTTACGGAATCGCCTATTTCGGTTATCTCAAAACTGCCGGCACGCTGGTATGTCCGGGGGAGAAAGTCGGATTTTCGAACGATGAGAAAAAAGGGTATTCCGGAACTCATTACAGCAGCAACCCGTATCTTGGCAGCAAAGCGTTTTTTTCCTCCGGCAGCAACATGACTTATTCCAGAAAGAAAATACCCCTGGTATACGCCCCGTCCGAAACGCTCATGTTCGTGGAAAATATCCGCCGCCAATCCAATGAATCGAATTACTCTAAATTCTGCGCGTTCCGCCATGGTTCAGGGGATCCGAGAGTCATCACCGGCGGCGGGACCCAGCCCGATCCTCCGCCGACTTCCCTCTGCAATGTGGCTTACGTCGACGGCCACACGGCTAAACTGACCCAGCCTCAAATGGATAGGAACCGGAGAAACCGAGCCAACGAAAGCGTGACCGCTTTGAAATATGGATTCGAATTAAGTGCAGGAGTGCCCTACTGATGGAAATGAAACGCTTTGAAATGACCGGAGTCGGCCCGCGGCCGTCCTGGTGGCTGGTCCGGCCGGAAGAAATCGAAAAGATCTGCCGTGAAACGGTCAAAGGGAAATGCACGCAGGAAGGTGTGACGCCGGCGGGATTTCCGGTTTTGCGGGTGGTCTACGGAGATTATCCGCCGACGGGGAAACCGGTGAACTGGAGTTCCGCGCTGGGCAGCCGGAATCCGGACTGTTTCGGGCGTCAGAAAGACGAACCGCAGACGATCATGATGGCGGGCGGGGTCCACGGCTGCGAAGTGGAAGGTGTGATCCTGCTGCTGAATCTGATCTCGCTGCTGGAAAAAGGTGTGGACCTGCGCGGGAAAGCGCGTCCGGAACTGGTCAAGGCGGCCTCCGCTTACCGCCTGGTGCTGTTTCCCTGCGTCAATATGGACGGTCGGGCCATCTCGCCGGATCACCGGGTCAATGCCGATCCCGAGGAATGTCCGAGGGCAGGGGGCGGCTGGTGGAAGGACGGGACCACGATCCGCTGGCCGCACATGAAGGAATATTTTCCGCTGCCGCTGGACCGGGTCGGTTACCGCGGGGGTTATCCGAACAGTCTGGGATACAATATCCAGCACGATGCCTCGCCGGGGAACATCAGGACGCAGGAAGCCAAAGCGCTGCTCCATGCCGCGGAGGAAAAATGTGTCGACCTCTTCCTGAATTTCCATTCCCAGCCGGGTTATCCGAGGTCCACTGCCTGCGGTCCGCAGATCTATGCGGGTCCTGCGAATATCGCGACCGGCAAGGAACTGGCGAAACGCTGCAACCGCGCCTTGACGGCCGTGGGTTTTCCGTTTGATGAAAATGAGGAGATCCGGGTCGGAGCGGATGTCAATATCAACACGGCGGTACAGTTGTGTTGCGGGGCGCCGGCCATCACGTTCGAATTCTGGGCCCGTGATGACCACGGATTCGACCGGATCCTGGAAACGGGTTATCTCTGGCTGGAAACGATTTTCAAATATGGTATGGAAAAACTGTTCTGCGACCGGGCCAACCGGAAACAGATCGACAGGGAATGATAAAAACCAAATTGAAGCTGGAGGGATATTCCATGTCAACATTCAAAAAACTTTGGCTGTTTCTTTTTCTGATGTTTGCGGTGGCGGTGGGATCTGCCGGAGAGAACTTGTTCAAAAACGCCGATTGGAGCCAATGGAAAGGCACCCGAGCGGTCGGCTGGAACGTGATGTCCGAAAAAGAACGCCTGCCGGACGGCGTCCTGAAATTGTTCCTGAAAAGGAACCGGAAAACTTTTTGGGATAACGGAGTCGGCCAGACTTTCCAGAAACCGGAACCGGGTTTTTATAAGGTCGGCATAGATGCCAAAGGAACCGGATTCACCTCAGTGGTATTCTGGATCCAGATCAGGATGCCGGACGGCAAGAGTGTTTACCGGACGCAGACCCATGCGGTAAAGGCGTATATCCCGGACTGGAAATCCTTTTCTTATGTTTTCGACATCCCGGAAGGGGCGGTCTCGGCTTACGTGCAGTGCACTGCCCGGACGGAAAAAAAGGATCAGAATGCGGTCATCTGGTTCACCCGCCCGCTGTTCCGCAAGGCTCTGCCGGAGGAAAAGCAGACCGCGCGGAAAGCGGAACCGCAGACCGTTTCCAAGACTGTTTCAGCTCCCCAGGTGGGGAAATATCTGCGTCAGGTCGTGCCCTGCATACCGAAAAACCATCCGCGGCTTTTCTGTTCGGAAGCCTTTTTGGCAGAACTGAAACGGCAGGTCCTTTCCGGGAAACACCAGGAGTACATCGAAAAATTGAAATATCGCGTGGAAAAACAATATGACACGCTGCTGAAATATTATAAGACGGACAACGGACTGGGTCCGAAAGAACCTGCGGGCCGGCGTTATCATCCGCTGAGCGAATGGGGAAAAACGGCCGGAAGCGCAGCGATCCTTTACCGTCTGACCGGGGAAAAGAAATGGGCGGATATGGCGATCGACCTGTTGAAAAAACTGACCCCGTGGTACAATCAGCGTTTCAAAATGGAACGTGCGGTCAGCTGGTATGGATTCAGCCGGGTCCTGGCGCTGCTGGCCTGGGACTGGCTGTATGATGAAATGACTCCGGAAGACCGGGATGCCATTGCCAAAGAAATGGTTGCCCATTGCAAATGGCTGACCGATCAGAAATTCATTCGGATGATGTGTCCGAAAGGCGAGGGGCTCAACGGTCCGGGATCCGGCTTCTATTCGGCCCAGTGCATGGTGCCGTGGTATGCGGGGATCGTTTACCGCGGGGAAGGTTATGATGATGCGTTCTTCGCAAAACAGCTGGAAACCGGACTCGCCGGCCATCTGGCCATGCTGGCCAACCGCAACGGCATGGCTGGAGATGACGGTGGCAGCGTCAACAGCACTCCGGCGTATTGCTACGGGACCTACAATAATGTGGAGTTCTGGTTTTTCCTGTCCTGGAAAGCGCTGACGGGGAAAAACATTTCGGACGATTTTCCGGGAATGGGACTGTTCCCGTTCTGGCTGAACTATACGCTTTTCCGGGGAATAGACGGAAATCTGTATGACTTCGGGTCGGGTTCGGCATGGCATGTCCACAACGTTTTCCAGATCCAGACCGTCTATCATGCCCTCTTCGGGAATTTTTACAATGGTGCGGTCTGTGACCTTTCGGACGATCTGATGGCCCAGCGCCGCTGGGTGAAAGGGAATTGGACGCTGTGCGACCATATGCTGAACGCCTCGCCGTTCTATCCGATTTTCAACCGGTTCGATCTGAAGAAATACCGCCGGAATGAAAAACTGTATTCCTCGCTGCCCAAAGGATATTTTTTCGAACAGTTGGGCCAGGTCTATATGCACAGCGGATGGACGGGAAAAGACACCCATGCCCTCTTCACCTGCGGAGCCAAGTCGGCCAGCCATAAGGAATACGATGAAAACCATTTCACGATTTACAAAGGCGGATTCCTGGCGCTGGATTCCGGCACCCGGACTTTCGATTTCACCAGCAAAGGACGGGAACTCTATTATGCCCACGACAACAATTACAGATCGCAGAGCATTGCCCATAATGTGGTGCTCATCCGCATGGAAGGCGAGAAATTCAGAGGTTGGCGGATCGACCCGAAAGACATCATCAACCACGAAGGCATGAACAAAACCACGGGCG
>Ga0265298_10003418_pt1 | contig 21009 bp, 20 predicted proteins | sample AusTroGonzalo_MG_3_FD_193486 | JGI IMG/M metagenome (GOLD analysis project Ga0265298, IMG submission 193486) | Bovine rumen microbial communities from tropical cattle in Woodstock, Queensland, Australia - Gonzalo_01 | ecosystem: Host-associated > Mammals > Digestive system > Stomach > Rumen ... | reverse complement strand
CAGGATATTTCCTCACTGCTGAGCCACACCAATTTCTGCTTCGAGCGTCTGGAATATCTGCAGGATACGGTGGTGGGTCTTATCAACCTGGAGCAGAACAAGATTATGAAGATTCTGGCGGTGGTGAGCGTGTTCCTGATGCCGCCCACCCTCATCGCCGGTTTCTATGGCATGAACGTGCGCCTGCCCATCCTATCGGCCGACGACCCCAATGCCAATCTCTGGAACTGGATCATCATCCTGGGCCTGATGGTGCTCAGCTGCCTGCTGGTGTGGATTCTGTTCCGCCGCAAGAAGTTACTGTAGTGCCGTTTTATCGGCTAAAATCCACATAATTATGAAACTGTCATTCGCACACTGCCGGCTGATTCCGGTTCTTTTGGCTTTATTTGCGTTCCTGCCCGTGCGGGCACAGGAGGAACGCGATATGCAATGGATAAACATTACCGCGTTGCGCTATTCGGCCAAGGGAGAGACCAACCCGTCCCATGCGCTGCAGCAGTATCTGCTGATAGATGAGGCTACGGCCGAACAGCATCCGGATGTGGTGGATGAACTCCGGACCTTCTCCGAAGAGTACTCCCAAATAATGATGAATCAGGTGGTTCCGGAAGGGCTTAAAGAAATGGAGGCTACTTTGGCAGAGCTGAAGAAGCTGGCTGCCGAGCATCCGGAATTTGCCGAGGCATACAAGGAAGCCCTCAAGCAGGCCGAAGAAGCCAAGCGGGAGATGCAGGGGATGACGGATTCCGGGGCCAGCCTGAGCGTGGACCCTGCTGCCCTGCTGAAGCGGCTCACCCAGATAGCCGTAAACAAGAAGGCCTATACCGGTTACCGCGATATCGGCGGGGGGCTGTATCTGGTGACGGAAGAGCCCGTTTACGGTTCCCTCAGTGACGAAAGCTTCACCTGGGCCAGTATGCAGGGGGATACCGGCTATACCTGGGGCGCCATCAATTACGACGGCAAGGTGGTGATTCCGCTCAAATACGCCTATTCCCGGAGCCATTTTGCCGATCACGACATCATTTTCATGGAGACGCAGGCCGGCGGCAATACCCGTGCCGGCGCTTACGGCTACGACGGCCGCGTCCGCATCCCCTTCGACTATGACGAATACCGGGGCTGGTGCTCGCTGGACGGCAATACCGCCGTTTTTGTGAAAGGCGGAAAGCTGGGCTGGGTAAGCCTGGACGGCAAGGTGCAGCAGCCTTTCGAGTACATTTGGGCCGAGGAAATTGGCGGAGCCTGGATGGTAACCAAGGACGACAGGAACAAGGGCATCGTCGATTTGCATGGGTCCCTGATTATCCCCCTCAAATACAAGAGCTTCTGGCGCTGGGACAACGATGATATCTTCATGGAGCGCTTCGACGGCAAACTGGACGTCTACAACGAGTCCGGCAAACTCCTCCGCACCGATCCTGCACCGCAGATTGACTAAACGCTTGTAAAATCAAATAATTATACTTATCTTTGCGCGCTTTTTTCCCGGGCGCGCATTTTTGTGCACCGGCAAAAGCTCAAGAAATAATGTTTAACTACTAGTTTTTTCAACCAAAATTTTATGTCTGAAGAAATTAAGAAAGTGGCAGAAGAGGCTCAGGTAGAGGCTCCTGTCGCAGAAGAAACCAAGATTGAGGCTCCCGTGGCCGAGGCCCCTGTGGCAGAAGCCGCCGAGGCCCCCAAGGCTGCCAAGAAGGCCGCTCTGAACGCCTCCGTAGCTCCCGAGGAGTTCGACTGGGACGCTTTCGAGAACGAAGGCGCCGAGGCCGGCAACAAGGAAGCCACCCTGGCTGCTTACGAGCAGACCCTTTCCAAGGTCACCGAGAACGAGGTGGTGGAAGGTGTGGTTACCGCTATCAACAAGCGTGAGGTGGTTGTGAACATCGGCGCCAAGAGCGAAGGTGTCATTTCCGCTCCCGAATTCCGCTACAACCCGGACCTGAAGGTGGGTGACAAGGTGGAAGTACTGGTGGAGAGCGCCGAAGACCGCAAGGGTCAGCTGGTAATTTCCCACAAGAAAGCCCGTCAGCTCAAATCTTGGGATATGGTTAACGCCGCTTACGAAAGCAACGAGGTGGTCAAGGGTTATGTGAAAACCCGCACCAAGGGCGGCATGATCGTGGACGTGTTCGGTATCGAGGCCTTCCTCCCGGGCAGCCAGATCGACATCAAGCCCATCCGTGACTACGATGTGTTCGTAGACACCACCATGGACTTCAAGATTGTGAAGATCAACCAGGAATTCCGCAACGTAGTAGTTTCCCACAAGGCCCTTCTGGAGGCCGAGCAGGAGCTCAAGCGTTCCGAACTCATCTCCAAGCTGGAGAAGGGTCAGGTTCTGGAAGGCGTGGTCAAGAACATCACCAACTACGGTGTGTTCGTAGACCTGGGCGGTGTGGACGGTCTCATCCACATCACCGACCTCAGCTGGGGCCGCATCTCCCATCCGGAAGAGGTGGTTGCCCTGGACCAGAAGATCAACGTCGTCGTGCTTGACTTCAACGAGCAGCAGAAGCGCATTGCCCTGGGTCTCAAGCAGCTTACCGCACATCCTTGGGAGGCTCTCTCCGCCGACCTGAAGGTGGGTGACACCGTGAAGGGTAAGGTGGTGGCCGTGGCCGACTACGGCGCCTTCGTAGAGGTTGAACCCGGCGTGGAAGGCCTGGTACACGTGAGCGAAATGAGCTGGAGCCCCCGTCTGCACAGCGCTCAGGAATTCCTGAAGATGGGCGACGAGGTGGAAGCCGTGATCCTCACCCTGGACCGCGAGGCCCGCAAGATGTCCCTGGGCATCAAGCAGCTCACCGCCAATCCTTGGGAGAGCATCCGCGAGAAGTATCCTGTGGGCTCCCAGCACAAAGCCACCGTTCGCAATATCACCAACTTCGGTGTGTTCGCCGAGCTGGAGGACGGTGTTGAGGGTCTGATCCACATCTCCGACCTGAGCTGGAACAAGATCAAGCATCCCGCCGAGATGGTTCAGAGCGGTGACGTGATCGACGTCGTGATCCTGGACTTCGACGAGAACAGCCACAAGCTTTCCCTGGGTCACAAGCAGCTCACCCCCAACCCTTGGGACGAGCTCGAGGCCAAGTACCCTGTGGGCACCGTGGTGGACGCTACCGTTGCCACCGTGGGCGACAAGAATGTCACCGTGACCTTCGCCGACGGCACCGAGGCTTCTGCCTTCAACCGCGAGATGGTGAAGGAAGACGGCAAGGCCGCCATCGTGGGCGAAACCCTGCCCGTGAAGGTGGTGGATCTGCGCCGCAGCACCCGCACCGTGCGTGTCTCCCACGTCCGCACCTACTCTGAGGCCAAGGCTGCCCGTGAGACCGCCGAGGCCGAGACCGCCAAGAAGGCCATCAAGAAGGTTCAGACCAGCGTGGAGAAGACCACTCTTGGTGACATCTCCGCTCTGGCTGCCCTGAAGGACAAGCTGGAGAAGGGTGAATAAAAACCCCAATACTTTTAAGGTCACTTTCCTGGGCACGGCTTCGGCCATGCCGGTAAAGGACCGGAACCAAAGCGCCCAGGCACTGCAAGTGCACGGGCGCTTGTTCCTTGTGGACTGCGGGGAAGGGGTCCAGTATGCCATGGTGAAATATCACGTCCCCATGATGAAGCTGGACTCCCTCTTCCTCTCCCACATTCACGGGGACCATGTCTTCGGCTTCTTCGGCCTGCTCAGCACCCTGGGCATGAAAGGCCGGCAGACGCCCCTGAACATCTTCGCCCCGCCGGCCTTCGGCCCGCTGCTCAAGTTTTTCCTGAGCTATTACGGGGACGGGATCGGCTATGAGATCCGTTTCACCCCGCTCAAGATGAAGGCGCCGGAGACCATCCTGGAGAGCAAGAGCATCGCCGTGGAGGCTTTCCCCCTGAACCACGGCATCGAGACCTTCGGCTTCCGCTTCCGGGAGAAAGAACCCCTTTTCAACGTGCACAAGGAGGCCATCGAGCGCTATGGCCTGTCCCTGACGGAGATCGGCACCCTCAAGCGGGGAGAGGATGTCTGCCGGCCCGACGGCACGTGCATCCCGGCCTCCGAAGCCGCCTACAAACCATTCGTTCCGCGCAGTTACGCCTACTGCTCGGACACCGCTCCCTTCCCGGAAGAGGCCCTCTGGCTCCGGGGGACCACGGTGATTTATCATGAGGCGACCTATCTGCAGGAATATGCCGATCAGGGCGCCCAGCGCCACCACAGCACGACGCTCCAGGCGGCCGCCGTGGCCCGCGACGCCGGCGCCGGGCGGCTGCTCATCGGCCACTTCTCTTCCCGGCATTCCGACACGTCGGCCTATGAATCCGAGTGCCGTAGCTTATTTCCTGAAACATACGCAACTTACGACGGTCAGGTAGTTGAGATTTAGTTTTTTTGTTTATCTTTGTGATTAACACAAAAAACTGAACCATATGAAAAAGCTGACACTCTTGCTCTTGGCCTTTGTGTGCGTCATGCCCCTTCGCGCGCAAAGCGTCAATGCAGATTACGATCGTAACGCACTCACGGTTATTGCCATCCATCACAATGACCGATATGATGCCATTACTGATGCATACCTGAAGCGGTATTTCCCCGGCGGAGAGAAGTTTGACAACAATATGATTCAAACCCGTTATCTCCCGGTGAACTATGCCCGTTTCGAGGAAAGGGAAGGCGCCGATTTGAAAGCCTATATGCGGGAGCATAACGCCGGCGTGGTCGATCTCCTCAAAAAGGAGGATGTGGCCCGCCAGATTGTGGCCAAATGGTTCAACCGTTCGGTGAGCGGGACCATGGACCTGAACCTCATCAACCAGCGGGCCGACTATAACGCCACGGACCAGACCTTCAATATCGCTTCGGCCCAGGCCCTGGGAGAGTATCTCCTGCACGGGGAAGGCCTGAAGCTGGTGGACAACAGCTATGTCCTGGTGGTGGACCACAGCGTGCCGGTGCGCCGGGAAGACCGCAACAGTTCGAACAATCAGGTTACCCGCATCAACTACAGCGTGCATGCCATCGGCTATCTGTACAAACTGTCGTTTGGCGACCTGCAGCGTCAGGCGGTGTATGACCAGTGGATTTATACTGCCGATGACGAGGCGGCCCGGAAGGTCAAGCGGGCCAACTGGGAAATGATCCAGTTCCCCCTGTTCTTCCAGCAGATGGATGAGACCCTGCATAGCGCCGGGATTGATCCCAGCCGTACCTCCAACGAGTCCCAGGCCATGGAAGAGGCCATCCAGGGCAGTCCTGCCGCCGTGATTGACAAACTGGAAAAGAAGGTGGAGGCCTGGAAGGTCAAGACAGCCATCTACAAGACACATCCCATCCTATCCAAGGTGGGTACGAAGGAAGGTATCAAGAACATGAGCCGCTTCGAGGTGCTGGAGTATATGCTGGACGCTGAGGGCAATATCGGCACCCGCCGCAAAGGTTTTGTCCGTGCTACCACCGTGGCCAATAACACCCGCGCCGGCCGGGGCCAGTCGCCCGTGAGCCAGTTCTACCAGATTGCCGGCACCAAGCTGGAGCCCGGCATGCTGCTCAAGGAGAAGAAATCGGCCAATCTGGATGTGAAGGCCCTATACTACAGCGGCGCCTCCAAGGGCTACGGCGCCGAACTTGACATGATCTTCGGCATGTCCAACAGCGGTTCCTGCAGCCATGTCCGTATTGCCGGCACGTTCTATACCTATAAGGAAGGCACGTCGGGTCCCGTCGATGCCGAAGGCAATTACTATTACCTGAAAGCGAAGCTGGATGCCATCGGTGTCCGGATGGGATACGGGTATGGCCTGCGTCCTTTCCGTCAGCTGGAATTCATTCCCGGCGCCTATATCCTGGCCGATTATCTCAATACCGGGGATTCCTCGTCCGAGTCGGAGCAGACCATGCTGCGCAAGATGGGATGGGGCCTGGAAGCCGGTGTGGACATGAATCTGACTATCTTCTATCCGGTGAAAATCAATGCCGGTGCCTTCTATACCGCACCTGTGCTGGGCGGGGATTACTGGAGGGCCTACAGCGAAGTGCTCAAGAACGTGGGCCAGAACCGCATGGGCTTCACCTGGCGGGCCGGTCTGGTGTATGAATTCTAAACAAGCATGCCTATGAACTGCCTCAGAACCATTATCCTGGGTGTCGTGGCTGCCCTGGCGCTCGCTTCGCCGGCCCATGCCCAGAAGAAGAACACCCGGCTGGAGAATGTGGGCAACGCCTTTTTCGACCGCTATAACTATGAAGTGGAGACCGTGGGCGTGGGAACGGAAGGCACCAAGGCCCTGAAGGTTTGGGCCTATGGGAAAACCGTGGACAAGGCTGTCGTGATGGCCAAGAAATGCGCCGTGGCTGCCTGCATCTACCGGGGCTTGCCGGCTTCTACCTATGCCCTGGCCACGCCCGCCCTGTGTCCGGAGCCCGACAAGAAGTGGGAAGATTTCTTTGAAGACTTCTTCGACGACGGTGGAGAATACCTCAATTATGTGAACCTGACGTCCGACGGAGACCCTTCCGGCCAGGACCGCCTGAAGATGAAAGGCGGCTACAAAGTGGGCGTTTATGTGCAAGTCCTCTACGACCGTCTCCGCAAGGATCTGGAAGAAAAGGGCGTCATCAAGAGTATGGATTCCTGGTTTTAGCCTATGAAAAGAGTATTGCTTGTTGCGGCTGCGCTACTGGCCAGCCTCTGCCTGGGAGCCCAGGAAAAGAAAATGAAGCAGCCCACCATCATGGTGGTTCCGGCCGATGTCTGGTGCAATGACAACGGCTACATGACCAGTTACGACGACATGGGAACCACCCGCTGGGTCCCCGACTACAAACTGGCGCTGCAAACCAACTCCGAAATCCGTTCGGCCATTGCCAGTATCGGCAACATCATGGCCGACTACAACTTCCCGCTCAAGAATCTGGAAGCGGAGCTGCGCCGCCTGCAGAAGGAGGAGGCCGAGATGGCCGTCATCACCAGCAAGGACAGCTATGCCATGCTGGGCGAGAGCCCGGTGGACAGGCTGCGCCGTACCGCCCTGTGCGACATCCTCATCGACGTGGCCTACCGCAAGATCCAGAACGGGCCTTTTTCCCAGATTGTCTTCAATATCACGGCCATCGACGCCTACAGTTCCATGGAGGTTGCGGCATGCCCGCCGGTGCAGACGGAAGCTGTGGATGCGCCCATCGAGATCCTGCTGGACCGGGCCGTCCAGGATGTGAAGGCCACCTTTGCCACCAAAATCCAGCAGTATTTCGAGAATACCTATGAGAAAGGCCGGAATGCCCGTATCCTGCTCAAGCGCTGGGACGATACCTACATGGACTTTGAGTCGGAAGTGACCTACGCGGGCCAGGAGGCCGAACTGGGCGAAGTAATCCAGGTGTGGATGACCGAGCACTGCGTGGGCGGCCAGTTCAATCTGGTGAATGCCTCGGAGAATACGCTGGACTTCAATCCGGCCCGCATTCCCGTGAGGGGCACCAACCTGGCCGGCAAGGAAACGCCCATCGATGCGGCCGGCTTTGTCCGTCCGCTGGCCAAGTGGCTCAAAAACGAATATGGAATCGAAAGCAAGGTACTCCCGAAAGGTCTTGGGGAGGCCTGGCTGGTCATAGGAGGAAAGTAAGATGAAAAGAGTCGTCATTATCCTGAGCGCACTGCTCCTGGGTTGCCTGTGCCAGGCACAGGAAGCCGGCTATACTCCCGGCAAGGTGGCATTCAGCCCCGTGTTTGACGCTTCGTTCTCCGGTTATTCAAAGGAGATTTCCGACCTCATGCAGAACAAACTCACCCAGATTGCCCTGCGCAACGGGGTGGGCTCGTACTCGGAGCAGTATGTCCTCACCGCCAAGATAGCCCTGGAAGACAAGCAGGTCACGGCAACGGCTCCGGCGCAGTATGTGGTGAAGCTGTCCGTGCAACTGCTGGCGCTGGACATGGACGCCAAGGTAATCGTAGGGGAGCATACGCTTCCCCTGGTGGGCGTGGACAAGTCCGAGAACCGGGCCTATATGGACGCCATCCGCAAGATCAAACCCTCTGATCCGCTGATTGTCTCCTTTATCAAGGAGGCATCGTCCACCGTGGTGGCGGCCTACAACCGCAACATGGAGACCAACCTGGCCAATGCCCGCAACTGGTACGAAAGCGGGCAGTATGAAGAGGCCCTGGCCTGTCTGGCCGCCATTCCGGAGTATGCCGATAATTATGACCGCGTGCGGGAACTGTCCTCCACCGTCGTGAAAGCCAAGCAGCAGAAAGAACGCGCCCAGCGGGCTGCGGCTGCGGCTGCAGCGGCCCAGCGGGCCGAGGAGGAGGCCGAGGCCCGGCAGCGCGAGTGGGACCATCAGATTCAGCTGGAAATGATTGCCGCCCAGCAGAGCAAGGCGAAAAAGACCGACTGGGTGGATGTGGCGCTGAAGGTGGGCGGTTTCCTCCTGGGTATATAATTCTTAAAAGAGTACGATATGAAATGTCCCAAATGCGGAGAAGAACTTCCGCTTCTTTCCAAGGTTTGTCCCGCCTGTGGTCTGGTGGTCGATAAGGAAGATGGTGCCCCGGGTGCCATGGAACTGACGGAGGCGCTGGATGCCGAAGTGATTGAAATCAAAAAATTGGTGCACGAGGCCAATACCCTGAAGCTGCGCAGTTCCATCTGGCTGTATATCCTGGTGGCTGGTTTCTTCCTGGGCGCCCTGGCTGTGAAATCCAGCATCGGCCTGTTCTGGATCCTGGCCCTGGCGGCCGTCATCGTCGCCTTTGTCGTGTTCCGCCGTACGCGGGAGGCTTCTGTATCCTCCTTGCTGGCTGGGCATAAGATTGCCTATGAATACGGCACATCCCTGGTGAAGCGCTACTTCCGGGGGAATACGGAGATGGCCCGATTCATGGATGAGAATGCCCATGTGGTGGAAGAGGCCGAAGCCCGTATCTCTGCGGGCCGGAGCCGTTCCCGTCTGGTGGGCTGGATCCTGGCCGCTGTGGAGTTGGTTCTCTGCGTGTTGCTCTTGGTGGCTATTCCCACCAAGGGACAGCGGGCTGCCAAAGCGGAAACCCAGGTTCCCAAGGAATATGACGCCCAGGTGGCATGGTACATCAAGGAGGGGCAGCCCCAGCAGGCCATCGAGGCCTATGCAGCCTCCGAATTCAACGACGACTTTGCCGGCGCGCCCAAACGCCAGGCTCTCACCGAGGCCCTGTGCCAGGCGGGTTACACGGCCGAAGCGGCGCAGTATGTCCTTCTCTATTGCGTGGGTAAACCGCAGGACCTGGAGTGCGCCAAGGCGGTGGTACAGGCCTATCTGGCCGCCTCGGACAAAGCGGCGGCGGCCGATTTCGTTGCCAAGTGCACCGGTCTTCGCTATAAATCCGACCTCAACAAACTGAAAGCATTGATTTAAAATACTAACGCTTATGGGCTTGTTCAATAAATTCAAAGAGGGTGGTGTCATGGACACCATCCAGTGCGAAAAGAAAGCGGACGAATACCTGATTTGGAAGTGGCGCCCCAATGCCAGTGCGGGCCCCGGCCAGTCCCGGAAGGAGAATACCATCCGTTCCGGCAGTTCCCTGATTGTCAAGGATGGCCAGGCCGCCATTTTCCAGTATCCCCAGGGCGGCTATGACATCTTCATCGATGAGCAGAGCACCCGCCTTTCCACCGACAACCTGCCGGTACTCGCCGGGCTGGTGGGCACCCTTTTCGCCGGTGGCAGCCCCTTCCCGGCCCAGGTGTACTTCGTGAACCTGGCTACGGCGGTGAAGGTGCCGTTCTTCATTGAGAATATCCGGCTCTCACCCACGCCCCAGCAAACCTATGGCGACATGAACATGGAGTTCTTCGATCTCCGTGTGAATGTAAAGGGCGTGGTTACCATGGCCGCACCCCGGGATCCGGAGGGCATCCGCAAGCTGGTCCGCGCCTTCGGCGGGGCCGATACGCCTTTGTACGAGTGGGAGGATAAAGTGCGCCTGTCCATTCCTGAGGCGGTGCGGGAGATTGTCTCGCTGGCTCCGGCCGGCATGCAAAAACCCCTGCTGGCCCTGGATACCTGTGGCCGGGAGATGGGTGAGTGGATCCATAAGATGCTCACGAACCCCGAGTCTCCGAACAACCTCCAGGATGAAGGCCTCTTTATCAAGAGTATCGCCATAAACGAGGTGATTTATGACAAGGAGAGTGAGACCTACCAGCAGCTGCGTGAATACGCCGCGCTGGATCATGCAGCCAACCTGGAGAAACGGAAGCAGACCAGCCGGGCCGGCATCCTGGAGAAAGAGTCGGAAGCCAATATGCGCCAGTTCAACGTAGAGCAGCAGCGCACCTCCATCTTTGGGGCGCAGAAACAGCGTGAAATCCTGGCTACGGATGTGGATGTCCGCAATGCCACTACCATGGGACAGGCTGCCATCCAGATGGAACACATGCAGGACCAGCTGGCCCGCATGCGCGAAGAAGGCCAGTTCGCCCAGCACAGCCAGACCATCGAGGCGTCCCGCCAGGCCCGTCTGGGCACGGAATCGGCCTTTATCAACGCCCATGCCCTGGACCAGCAGACCGAGGTTATGAAGACCGGTCTGGAGAACATGGGATCCATGGGCGCCATGAATCTGGGCGGTGGCGACGGCCACATGAATCCCGCCGGCATGATGACTGGCATGATGATGGGATCGGCCGTAGCCGGCCAGATGGGCCAGATGATGGGCCAGATGGGCGGCATGATGCAGCAGAACATGGCCCAGGCCGGTCAGCCCCAGCAGGGCCCGCCTCCCATTCCCGGTGCCCAACCTCAGGCCGTCGCTTTCTACCTGCATCTGAATAACCAGCAATATGGTCCCATCGGCCTCCAGGCCATTGCCCAGATGGTGCAGGCCGGCCAGGTGACCGGTGATACCCTGGCCTGGTGTGAGGGGATGAGCGCCTGGGCACCCGCCAAGACGGTTCCTGCCCTGCAGGCCCTCTTCGCTCCGCCTGCGGGCAGCGTACCTCCGCCCATTCCGCCGGTTCCTCCGGTTCCCCCTGTACCTCCCGTTAACCCTTAATCCCTACGCGTATGACCCCGCAGTCATTCAATGATATGGACAAGGTCCTCCGCTCCAATCCGGCGGAGGAAATGGCCAAGCAGGCGCTGCAATCTATCGGCACCATGCAGAAGAAGATCGAGATTCCTCCCATGCCCGAACCGTTCACCCAAACGGATATGCCCACCAGTGAAGCATCCATCCTGCTGGCCGTGAATGGGGAGCAGTTCGGCCCCTACACCCGGACCCAGGTCCGGGACATGATTGCCCATGGAGATATCACCACGGAGACCCTGATGTGGACCAGCGGTATGCTGGAATGGATGCCCCTCAGCAAGGTTCCCGGCATTATCTGATTGCCTTATGGAAAAGCAAGAAGAACAACGTAACAGGGACGATAATTTCCTGGAAAGGATCCTGGAGTTGGGTATCGGCCTCAGCATGGCCCGGCAAATGCCGGATTTTATCTCCCAGTCCATGATGCAGGCCACCCAGTCGGCCAATAACCTGCGAACCCCGCCCCAGATTCCCAAGGAAACGGTCTGGTATCTGGTGGTGGATAACGCCCAGGCGGGCCCTTTCAACGAAGAAGCCCTCAAACAGATTATCCAGAATAAGCTCATCACACCCCAGACCCTGGTTTGGAAAGCCGGCATGAGCCAATGGCAGCCGGCCAGCCAGGTCCCGGAAGTGAACAAACTGTTCCTGCTTGCCAAGTTATAAGTCTATGAAAGTCGATATTTTTAAAATGGTCCTGGCCCTGGCTGCCTGCACCCTGCTGGGTTATATGCTGTATCAGATTGCTCCGGAAGCGGAGAATCAGCACATTATTGCCTGGGTGGTGTGTTCCATCAGCACGGCGATGACCCTGATTCCCGCCATGGCTGTATCTTTTCCGACATCCGGTAACCGGAATTTCACCGGAAAGATGTATCTTTGGGCCTGCTTTGCGGTCATCTTGGTCACCAACCTGATCTTTAGCTTTTTCCGGCATGAAACCGGCGTTTTGATCATCGTTGTGGGCCTGGAAGTCCTCGTAGCTGCCTATGTTGCCTACGCTGTTTTGAAAAAATGAGAAAAACTCTAATTGCCCTTTTGGCTGCTGTGCTGGGACTTTCTGTCCCGGCACAGCGTGCGACCGGGCCCCAGCAACAATACATTGATACCTATTCCGCCATTGCCGTGACGGAAATGCTTCGCACCGGCGTCCCGGCCAGCATTACGTTGGCGCAGGGCATCCTGGAGTCGCGTTCCGGCCTGTCCGAGCTGGCAACCCAGGGTAACAACCACTTCGGGATCAAGTGCCATAAGGACTGGACCGGCCAGACCATATATTTGGACGACGACCGCAAGGGCGAGTGCTTCCGGGTCTATGATTCGCCCGAGGAGAGTTTCCGCGACCATTCGAATTTCCTTCGTTACCGCGACCGCTACAAATTCCTCTTCGACCTGGATCCCACCGACTATAAAGGCTGGGCCTATGGCCTCAAGCAGGCCGGCTATGCCACGGACGCCTCCTATGCCTCCAAGCTCATCCGCTGCGTGGAGGAATACGACCTGGCCCGCTTTGACATGCTCACCGAGGAAGAGGCGGCCGCCATTCCGGAACCGCCCCACAAGCTGGAGGAACCGGTGGCCGTTCCCGGCAGCACCGACCCGGCCCCGGAGCAGTTCGCCTTCCCGCTCAGCCGCACCCTGTATTCCCTGAACGGCGTGCCTTTCGTCTATTCCGTGGACGGGGAGACCTATGGCACCATTGCCCGTTCCCATCACCTGATGTTCTGGGAAATCCTGCGCTACAACGACCTGACGGCCGACGAAGAACTCCTGCCCGGCACCATCGTGTACCTGGAAGCCAAGAAAAAGAAGGCTCCCAAGGGCCTGGATATGTATGTGGTGGCCGAAGACGGGGAGAGTTTCCACGCCATCTGCCAGCGTTTCGCCCTGCGGGAGAAAGCCGTCCTCAAGCGGAACAAGCTGCCGGAGCATCCGCAGCTCAAGGAAGGCGATGTGATCAAACTGCGTTAGTGTTTGTATGAAAAAGGCATTTCTCTGGCTTGGAATCGGGCTCGCCGTCGCCGCCGCTGCGGTGGCAGGCGTGCTTGCCTACCGGATGTGGTATGACCATAAGGCCCCCAATTTCACCGGGCCGGTGGAACTGTTCGTCTATCCCGACATGGAACCTGCCCAGGTGCGGGATTCCATCGTGGCCTCCGGCAAGGTGAAGAAGGTGGCCAGCCTGGACCGGGCCTTGTCCGAGTTCCCCGTCCTGCAGGCCGGGCATTACCATATCGATCCCGCCTGCACCAGCATCTACGTGGGACGGATGCTCAGCAAAGGCTGGCAGACGCCCGTTCGGCTCACCTTGTCCGGCGCCATCCGTTCGCCCAAGGTGCTGGCCCGCAAGATCGGCGCCCAGATGCTGGTGGATTCGGCCGCTGTGGCGTCCTTCCTCTATTCCAATGATTCCCTGGCCTCCTATGGCATCGATACCACCCGTCTCTTTACCCGGGTGATTCCGGATTCCTATGAGATGGTCTGGACGCAGCCGGTGCGGGAGATCATGGACCGCTTGAATGAGGAGGCCCTGGCCTGGTGGACGCCCGAGCGGGTGGCCGCCGCGCGTGCCCAGGGGCTGACGCCCGAGGAGGCGTGCACCCTGGCTTCCATCGTGGACGGCGAGACGCGTTACGTCCCCGAACAGCCCACGGTGGCCGGCGTGTATCTGAACCGCCTCCGTATCGGGATGAAACTGCAGGCCGATCCCACCATCGCCTATTGCTACGGCTACCAGTTGCGGCGCATCCTGCGCGTGCACCTGGCGGTGGATTCCCCCTATAACACCTACAAGTATGCCGGCTTGCCGCCCGGCCCCATTTCCTGCCCGCCCCAGAGCTGTCTGGAGGCCGTGCTGCATCCCGATGTACACAACTACATCTTCTTCTGCGCCGACCCTTCTTTCAATGGCTCCCATCGCTTTGCGAGCTCCTATGTGGAGCACCTGATCAACGCCCGCGCTTTCCAGCGGGCCCTGACGGAGCGCATGCGGGCGAAAAACAACAGCTAAGATGCTCTCGACACCCCTCATAGAGAAGGCCCGCGAGGCGGCCGTCCAGGCCCTGAAAGACTACACGCGGCACGACGGGACGCCGTTTATCGGCCATCCCGACGCCGTGGCGAGCATCGTGGCCGATGAAATCGGCCTGCCCGAGGAATGCATCGCCGCCGTGTATCTGCACGAGGCTTCCCGCATGGCCGGCATGGAGGTGAAGGAGTCCGACTGGGGCGCATCGGTGTGCACCCTGGTGAGCGGCCTCAACAAGATTTCCACCATCAAGCCCAAGGATACGCGCCTGGAGGCCGAGAATTACAAAAAGCTCATCATCCAGTATTCGGCCGATCCCCGCGTGACGGTGCTCAAGCTGGCCGACCGGCTGGAGGTGATGCGCAGCCTGAAGATTTTCCCCAAGACCAGCCGGGAAGGGAAGATCCTGGAAACCCTCCTGCTGTACATCCCGCTGGCGCACCAGCTGGGCCTGTACAACATGAAGCGGGAGATGGAGGATATCTACCTGCATTATGCCGAGCCGGAGCAGTATCGGCTCATTACCAATAAGCTCAAGGCGGGGGAGAAGGACCGGGAGAAGCTCATGGAAGAGTTTATCGGCCCGCTCAAGGGGAAGCTGAACGACGCCGGCATCCACTACAAGCTGAAGGTGCGCACCAAGGCCGCCTACTCCATCTGGCAGAAGATGCAGAAGCAGAAAGTGCCTTTCGAGGGGGTGTATGATGTCTTTGCCATGCGCTTCATCATCGATTGCGACGGCGAGGACCATGCCCTGGAGAAAGAATTGTGCTGGAAGGTTTTCGGCTTTGTGACGGAAGAGTACGAGCAGGACACCAGCCGCCTGCGGGACTGGGTGACCAACCCCAAGCCCAACGGCTACGAGAGCCTGCACATTACGGTCAAGAACCGCGAAGGCGCCTATGTGGAGGTGCAGATCCGCACCAAGCGGATGGATGATGTGGCCGAAAACGGCTTCGCCTCCCACTGGTCCTACAAGGGTATCAAGCGGCAGGAATCCCTGGACAAATGGCTGAGTTCCGTGCGCTATGCCCTGGAGCATCCCGACCAGGATACCGACGACCTGCCCCAGCCGCCCTCCAAGGACATTTTCGTCTTCACGCCCACGGGCGAACTCCGCATCCTGACGGCCGGTTCCACGGTGCTGGATTTCGCGTTCGGAATCCATACCAATATCGGCGCCCATTGCGTGGGGGCGCGGGTGAACGGCAAGGCGGTTTCCATCCGGGAAAAGCTGCGCACCGGTGACGTGGTGGAGATCCTCACGTCCAAGAACCAGCGTCCTGCGCAGGACTGGATTAACTGGGTGGTCACGTCCAAGGCCCGTTCCAAGGTGAAGCAGGCCCTGGCGGTCCAGGAGCAAAACCGCGCCGTGGACGGCCGGGAGCTGCTGGAGCGCCGGCTCAAGAACTGGAAGCTGGAGCTGCCGGACGAGATGCTCACGGAACTCCGCAAGAAACTGAATTATTCGTCTCTCACGGCTTTCTACGCCGCCATTGGCGAGGGAACCGTCGATGTGAACGATATCAAGGAATACATCCTGGGCGAGGCCGAGCGTCACGCGGCCTCCGTCGAGGCGGCCGAAGCGGCCCTCGCATCGGCCAAGGCCTCGCGTCATTACGAGTCCAAGGACGATATCCTGGTGCTCAATGCCAAGAATGTGAAAGGCATTGACTACAAGATGGCCAAATGCTGCAACCCGGTGTTCGGGGACGATGTCTTTGGCTTCGTGACGCGGGAAGACGGCATCAAGATCCACCGGATTTCCTGCCCCAATGCGGCCCGGCTGCTGGAGCTGTATCCCTACCGCATCCAGAAGGTGAAATGGGCCGATTCGCCTTCCAACGGCAGCTTCCAGGTGGCCCTGAAGGTGATTACCGACCTGGAAAGCGCGGTCTTGAACAAGATCATGGAGGTGGTGGGCCAGTTCAAGGCCTCGATCCGTACCTTCAATGTGAACGAGAACCAGCGGACCGGAACCTACGAGGTGGCCATGAAACTCTCTGTCCCCTCCAACCTGGAACTGGACAAGGTGCTGTCCCAAATCAGGCTGTTAAAGCATGTGTTGAAAGTAACTCGCACATAAATAGTAGTATGAAAAGGTTATTGTTAGTAGTGTCTTTAGTGTGTATGGCCTTATCCTGCGGCGAAAAGAAAGATGAGCCGCAGCCGGATCCGGAGCAGAATCTGGATCCGGCAACCTATGTCTTCTCCATAGACCCCGTCCAGGTGGTCGTGCCGGCAACCGGCGGAAATATTGTGGTGACGGTGACCTGTTCGGGCGCCTATCACATCAATTCCATGCCCGACTGGATAAGGGAGAAGGATTCCAAGGACAAGCAGCACGTTTTCATGGTCTCGCCCTATGGCGGAGAAAAGGCCCGGAGCGGCCCCATTGTCTTTTGTGACGAAATCATCAATGAAGAACTGGGAGGCACCTGCATCCCCTGCATCGTGAGACAGACCGGTACGGCCGAATAATCCCGATGAAAAAAGTTTCCTTACTTGCGCTGCTGCTTCTGCTGCCGCTGTCGCTGGCGTGGGCTCAGCCGGCCGGCCGGCTCATGGGAGGCGTAGAATCCAACTCGGTATTTTCGGTGGACGGGAAGTTCCGCTCCAACGATTACCTGAAGCTGGACTACGTCCAGGGCCGTTTTTCGGCAGGCATCCAGGCCGAGAGCTACCTGCCGGAGCCGCTGCTGGGCTACGACCTAAACCTGAAGGGAATCGGCCTTCCGGAGAAGTACATTGCCTGGACCGACGCCCTGTGGAGCGTGACCGCGGGCGATTTCTACGACCAGTTTGGCACCGGTGTCATCCTGCGCAGCTGGGAAGACCGCAACCTGGGGTGGAACAATTCCATCGGCGGTGCCCGTGCGACATTCAAGACCCCCGGCGAACTGTTCTCCATCAAGCTGCTGGGCGGTTTTAAACGCAAATATCTCTGGTACGGACAAGAGCGCGTGGCCGGGGCCGAAGCCGCCCTCCGGCTGGGCGCCTTTTCGCTGGAAGGAAGCACCGTGCTCCGGCACGACGGCCTCACGGCCGGCTGGGCCTGGTCGGCCCTGGGCTCCTATGCCCGTGGCGGTTTCTCGGCCCGGGCAGAGTATGTGGGGAAAAACGGCGGCGACGCCCAGACGCTGGAACTGGGCTTTGCCGGCAAGGCCTTCTCCTCCAACCTCACGCTCCGGCGGCTGAATCACATGCTGGACCCGATGGGCCTGAACTATCTGCCCTCGCTGTGCCAGGAGCAGTCGTATGTGCTGGCCTGCCTGAATCCCTATACCACCTTTGCCGACGGGGAACTGGGCGGCAGCGCCGATCTTTTCTATCGCCTGCATGGCTGGAAGTTCCACGTGAACGGGTCCTTGATCTATGCCCTGCCGTCGGCCCTGAAAAACCACGACGTGCTGCGCCTTTGCTACCGCGACATCAACATCCACGTAGAGAAACGCTGGAACCGCCGCTTCAAGACCGTGGCCTTCGTGAGCATCCAGGAGTGCTCGCCCACGCACGGCGAGCGCAAGGCTACCAACGCCCAGAATGCCTTTGTGCTGGACGGGGTGTACAAATGGAGCAAACTCTCGCTGCGTTCGCAGCTGCAATACATGTATTCCCAGGAGCTCACCCGCGACTGGATGGCCGCCTCCCTGGAACTCTCGTCCACCGGCGGATGGAGTGTGCATGTGCAGGATATGTACAACCACGGCTCCTCCCGGGAACATTATTATGAGGCCGGCCTGGGCTATACCCACGAGGCTTTCAAGGCCGATCTGACCTATGGCCATCAGCGTGCGGGCCTGGTCTGCTCCGGCGGCGTGTGCCGCTGGCAGCCGGAATACACGGGCGGCATGCTGCGGCTTGCTTATCTGTTCTGATCATGAAAAAGTGGCATATCATAGGACTCTCGCTCTGCCTCCTTCCGGCCTGTGTGGGCCAGAAGGATGACCCGGAGGAGTATTACGATCCCGGGACGGACCCTGCCGGCATCGAGGTGAGTGCAGATCAGGGGACCCGACCTTTCCACCGGGTCCTGGCCCTGGAATTCACGGCCACCTGGTGCCAGTATTGTCCCAACATGGCCGCGGCGCTGGTTCAGGCCCAGACAGCGCGCCCGGGACGTATCATCGACATCGCCGTGCATCAGTACGACGAGATTTCCCCCGCGGAGGCGGACGACCTGGTGCAGCGGTTCAAGGCATCGGCCTTCCCGCAACTGGTCTTTGACGGGGATGGCAGCACCCTTTTTAATGAGCCGTCGTCGCGGCGCATGACCGATTATGTGGATGCTACGGTGGGAGCGCCCACCTGCAACCTGGCTGCGGCGTGTTTCTTTGCCGGCGGCCGGCTGCAGACGCTGATTACCGTAAAGGCCGACGAGGCGGCGTCCTACAACCTCGCGGTGGCCGTGGTGCAGGACCGCGTGGTGGTGAATCAGCTGGGCTACGGGCCGGGCTACGCCTGCCAGAGTGTCCTGCGTGGCTTCCTGGGGTCCGGCTGGGAGGGAACCTCCCTGGGCATGCTGGAGCCCGCGACGGATAAAACGCTCACCTTTTTGGCCGAAATAGACCTGGAAGGGGCTCCCGAGGCCGATTTCCGGGTGGTGGCCTTTGTCCGGAAGAATGGCCGGGTGGTGAATGCCGTCACCTGTCCCCTGAATGGAAAAATTGACTATCGATATGAAAAAGACAATGCTTAGCGCTGTTGCGCTCCTGCTGGGCGCCTGCCTGTCGCTTCTGGCGCAGAATGTGGGGAAAGTGGAACTCCAGACCCTGGACGGCGGCAAGACGACACCTGCCGAATGGGTGGACGGAGAGACGCCCTATGTGGTTTCCTTCTGGTTCGTCTCCTGCAAGTTCTGCCTGGAGGAGATGGATGCGGTGAGCGAGGTGTTTGAGGAGTGGCGTGCCGAAAAGCCTTTCCGCTTCATCGCGGTGTGCACCGACGACACGCGTTCGCTGGCCAAGGCCAAGGCCCTGGTGCGCGGCCGCGGCTGGGACGGTTTCCAATTCGCCTTCGACGTGAACAAGGAACTGTGCCGGGCCATGAACGTCACCTCCTGTCCCCATGTCTTCCTGTACGACAAGAACGGGAAGCTGGTCTATAGCCACCGGGGCTACACGCCCGGAGACGAAGAACTCTTGTTTGAAAAGATTAAAGCCCTGAAATAGTGTTGCGAACTGTTCCTTGTATGATCCTGGCCGCGGGCCTTGCGCTGCTGCTTTCCTGCACGCAGACGCCCGCCCGGCCGGAAGAAATGGAGCTGGCCAAGATCGAGCTGTCGGCCCAGACGCAGGCGCTCTTTGACCAGGGTGTCCGTTTGGGGGCCTCCGAGAACCTGGAGGCCACGCTGCAATTTTCCACGAACAAGCCCTGGACCATCGCGGTGGAAGCGACGCGGGCCGTTTCGTGGATTCGGGTGAGTTCCTACAACGGCATGGCCGGTGATGCGCATGTCCAGCTGGCGGTGGAGCCGAACCTGTCACAGGAGGCACGCCGCGCCACGCTGTCGCTCTACTGCGACCAGCAGAAAACGCAGATGACCATCAGCCAGGAGGCGGCGCCCGCCGTGGTGCCGGACCCGGTGGCTGTGCAAAGGGTGACCCTGAGCCCCGCTACCCTGCGCCTTCCGGTGCGTGGCGAGGCCGAACTGAGCTATGCGGTCTATCCGGGGAATGCCGACGTCGAGTCGGTTTCCTGGACCACTTCCGATGCCGCGGTGGTGACGGTCGCGGACGGGCAGCTGACGGCCGTGGGTGCCGGATCGGCCGTGGTGACGGTGAAGGTGAACGAGGTGGAAGCCCGTTGCAGCGTGCAGGTCTTCATCCCGGCCGGTTACATCACGCTGAATCACGAAACCTATACCCTGGCGCCGCAGGAGACCGTTCAACTGGCGGTGACCGTCTTTCCGGAAGATGCCGCCATGGGCAAGGTTGTCTGGACCAGCTCCGATCCGGCCGTGGCCACCGTGGGCCAGAACGGCCTGGTGAAGGGCCTCCAGGGCGGTTCGGCCGTCATCATGGCCGCGATGGATGAGTTGGCGCCCCAGCGTTGCCGCATCACGGTCCTCTCCACGGCCTCCGGCAACCATGAAGGTACGGAAACAAAAGAATGGGAATAAATAAACAGAAGGATATGAAAAAGAGTGTATTCATCCTCATCGTCTTTGCCTTGGCCGGCTTGACGGCCTGCCGGCGTGCCGATCTTCCGCAGGAGCCGGCAAAGACCGTAACCTATCATGCCAGCCAGGGTGATAAGACCAAATCACAGCTGATGGCCGACGGCTCCATCGTCTGGAGCCCCGGAGACGCCATCCACCTGTTCTTCGGCAACATTTCTTCGGCCTGTTTCGCATCCGAACTGACCGCCCCCTCGGCCAACGCCGACTTTACCGGTGACGCTACCGGACTGGACGAACTGTCCGACGGCATGCAGGTATGGGCAGTCTATCCCTATGCGGACGACCAGGTGTTTGACGGCAGCACCGTCACCCTCTCTGTCCCGGATCGGCAGCAGGCCGTGGCCGGTTCGTTCCAGCAGGGAATCTTCCCGTCCATGGCCAAGACCACGGACCTCAGTCTCAAGTTCTACAACCTCTGCGGCGGGGTCAAGTTCTCGCTGAGCCGTTCCGGTATCAAACGCGTGCGCTTCGCGGGGAACAAGAACGAAACGCTGGCCGGCATCGTGAAGGCCCGTTTCGATCCCGCCGGCAAACCCATGGTGCAGTCGGTGGTGTCTGGCGCCAAGGAAATTGTGGTGGAGGCCCCCGAGGGCGGAACTTTCGCGCCCGGAACCTGGTATTACATCGTGGCACTCCCGGCTACGCTCAGCAAGGGTTATACCCTCAGTTTCGAGGGGGACAGCCCCATGGGCAGCCGGAAAGGCAACAGCAGCGTGACCATCAAGCGGGCG
>Ga0265298_10003417_pt1 | contig 21012 bp, 19 predicted proteins | sample AusTroGonzalo_MG_3_FD_193486 | JGI IMG/M metagenome (GOLD analysis project Ga0265298, IMG submission 193486) | Bovine rumen microbial communities from tropical cattle in Woodstock, Queensland, Australia - Gonzalo_01 | ecosystem: Host-associated > Mammals > Digestive system > Stomach > Rumen ... | reverse complement strand
CTGATAGCTGTTCTTCAACCCAAGGACGAGTAGCAAATACTTCATCATTCCATGCCAAGATAGATGCAGAAACTACACCACCAGTTGAAGGGAATGGTGACTGCGTAATCTGGAATGTATAGAATGTAGCAGTATTAAGTTCGTGATCTGCCTTCTTCGCGGTATAATCTCTATCAGGTTGAATCTTCCAAACAGTATTCGGAGTATCAGATGTCAATGTACCAATATAGAGCCAGTTCCAATCCTGTTCAGCAGCAGTATATGTTACTGATGTAGTAGCTACTGGTAATGTAACGGTGAATTCCTTTGAAAGATTTCCGTTACCGCTGAAATCGCCAATGAATGAATAGTTGTAATACTGCGTATCATAGTTGCCAGATACAGTCTTAATGTCATTTACAACATAAATGCCGTCTTTACCGCGATAGATGTTTTTGAACAGTGTTCCATCAACGTAGTTATCTGCATTTACATCTAGTACATGAGCATTTGCATGCATTTGGGCATCTGGCTGGCTTGAATAACCGCTAAGGATCATTCCAGAATCAGTTATGTAGATTCTCTTATTCGTATGAGCACCAGAAATGTCAATACCAACATTCTGGTTCCAACCTGAGAACTTAGCGTATCCCATGTTCTGATTGTTATTCTGATTGAAGTTCGGAGAAACCGCTGTTGCTGCAGACTTATCAAGTTTATCGCCAGCATAGAACGGAATGCCATTATAAGCAGAATAAACTGGTGGGTTCCAGTACTCGCCCCACACTTGACCGCTAGCAAGTCCGCTAACATCCATCTTACCAGAAGTAGCTTCAACAACTTCTTCGTGAGTAGCAAATCCACTTACTGCTGATTCAGGTACTTCAGTCAAGTAACCCTGTTCGCCAACCCATTCTTGAGTAGCGTATCCATCAAGCGAAGGAATTGCAGATGTATCAGCCTTGCCGCTCACCGCAGCAACAACATCATCAACGGTAGCAAACTCACCAGATACAGAGCTGAATGCAGAGGTGTCCAGCTTTGCGCTCAAGGCACTATGAGCGTCCTTGTCATACACGGGAATAGCAGATCCCGCAGATGTAATGCCTGTAAATTTATTTGACATATTAAACTCCTATTGTTATCTATTCTACACGCCCAGAGTATACTTCCGCGTAAGGATACCATGTTGGGTTCTGTCCACCGGGTTCTACATACTGGAAGATGTTGTAAATTGTCCAAGGCTTATTTGCTTTGACAGTAAAGTAAGCGTTAGGATCTATCTCCAAATAGTCTGCGCTGTAGAGTGAAAGATCCATTACGCGCTTATCCAAGTATCGGTATGTCTGTGAAGCACTAGTAGCATTATAAGTAACGATTGCAGAATTTACCAGCTCGCCTTTATAGTATGAGCTATATGAGAATGGAATATCTGCACTCAATACAGAAATCAATAGACCGCGCTGTGCAGATGCATGAGCAATGTTAGGTGTCTTCTTCAATCCCAATGTTCCAGTCAAGATTTTAGGTGAACCGATAAAGCAAGGCAGAATGTTAATTGTCTGACCAGCATTAGCAGAAAGAGCAATAGTGTCTTCTGCAACACCGAAACCCATAGTACCAGTCAATGGGATAGTTGGAGAAGTATTGACTCTAGGCGGATCTGCAATCTGGAACTGACAATCCCAACGATATCTTCCTGTAGGAACGAATGCAGGATGATAGGTCCAGTTGCCCTTAGCAGTAACATCTGAATTGTTGAACTTACCAGCTGAACCAGTCAATGTAGTTCCAGTCACAGAAAATCCGTCAAATGTATACTTGTTGTTAGATGTAGCGGAAAGACCAAACTGAGTGCCAGCAACACCAGAAACAGGGGAACCTGCGATAGTTCCTCCTGTGCCTTGCTGAAGATGCAATTCATAGATGGGCTTAGCGAAATTTAGTTTCAATAGACGCCCATCCACGACGTAAGGGTGCTTGTGCTGTGTATCCTCGCAAGCATGTCCCGATGTTCCACTGATAAACATTATAGATCCTCAATGATTGGTGTGTAAGTAGGTGTGTAAGGCTCTGCACCATCAATGTAAACAGTTGAACCTTCAAGACGGAACTCAATGTTGTTTCCTGCAGAAAGATCAAACTCACCATTGAAGGCGTCAATAGCATCAAGAGCTGTCTGGTCAAGTCCAATCTTATCGTTCGTATTGTCCACGACGACATGATTCTCGCCAGAATAGATCTTACCAAGTTCACCAGTAACGGAAATGACGCCACCAGAAATTTGAATGTTATCACCTGCGCTCAACGTATCTTGCTTACCCGAAGTAGCAGATAGAATCTCACCACTCCAGTCCTTGCCGCTGATAGTATAGTCAGTAATGTCAATGTTCTGACCAGCGCTATATTCATGATACGCAGACGCATCCAGTTTACCCGATGTAGAAGAGGTAATGTATGTGTTGGTTTCTTCCTTAGTATAGTAATTGTTTAGGTCACCAGACTGAAGGAAGTCACCCGAGATAGAACTGAATGCGCTGCTATCAAGTTTCGGTTCTACTGCAGAAGCAATCTCACTTGTCCAGTCTTTACCTGAGATTACGTTGTCTTCTGTAATAGCAATGTTGTCGCCTGCTGAATATGCCTGTCCAACGTCACCGGTAACTGAAATAACATTGTTCGTAATGTCAATGTAGTCACCCGCTGAATAGACAAAGTTACCTGAGATAGAACTCATTGCAGAATAGACTGCGGAATTAACGATTGGTTCAACGAGAGGAGCAACCGCAGAAGGAATTGCATTTTCATCAAGACCAATGATTGTAGCAACTTCGTCGTCTTGAACGAACTTCAAAGGTGTTTCAACACCAAGAGGCTTATGATTAGAATTGATTGTGTATTCATTGACTGTTGCGGAGTTAGAGCTCAACGAAACTGTCAATGTATTGTCTGTATTCTTAATGTCTGTGACGATTCCACCGTCAAGATGAACATCACCACCAACTCCACCTGGCACAATGTTCAATCTTGAACAGACAAGATTGCCATAAGAATCATAAATGTATGCGTCGTAATGATTGACTGGAGATACGAGAATAACTGCTCGACCGTCATTCTTCAAAGGAATCTTAAACGGGTTTACTGTAGAATCCCAGTCCTGAAATGTTATGTATCTTGTGTTAGTTCCGGCAAGATATACTTCAATATGACCACCCACACATGGCTTACCGGCAACTGATTCGACCTGAAAGATAGGGTCGAAGAGATAGACTAATCCTTCTCTAAGAATAGCCATAAAAACCTCCAATGTTTAGAACTGTCAGAGACCTGTCTAAACGGAAAAAATACTATCCGTTGATATTTACAATGAGACGAAAAGTTATTAAAAAGAAAAAGGATAGTCAATTACGACTATCCTTTTGTTGTATATTCGCTTAAGAATTACTCTTCGCGCTTGATGTAAGCTAGAGAGTTTGCACGAGGTTCAACTGTACCTGCGAGGAACGGACAATCCCAGCGAACAGTGTTGATTGCAGAAACGCCATCGGTAAATGCGTTAGCAAAGACCTTAACGCCAGCAGTATCACCAACTGTAGTCTTGTCGGAAAGCATGAACTCCAAGGTGTTAACCGGAGTATAATCGTAGGAACCTTCAGCACGAACCAAAGCTGCATCGTATACACCAGTAGCCGGGATGGTTACCTTCTTACCAGCGATAGCAGAGGTAGAAATAGTACGAGCACCGATGTCTTCGTAAACAACAGGAGTTACCTTGATGTCAACAGAAGCAGCGCTCAATGCAACGTCTTCCTGAGCAACGAATGCGTATGGAGTCTGGGTCGGATCACCGATAGTGTCGCAAGCAAATGCGCCATTGACGAACAACGGAGTGTTCTTCGGGAGAACAAGATCAGCGGCAGACTGAACACCAGAGATTGACAATGTGTCAAGGTGGTCAGGGTCAAATGCCTTAGCCTTAGCGCCAGACAATGCGTTCTTCAATTCGGTAGAGATTTCAATCGGAGCAAGGAAACGTTCCTTTGTCCAGTCAATGCCTTCGAAATTACCGATAGAACCCTTGCCGTAGAGCGAAGGAGTACCAACCGGCTGGAACTGCTGACCATTAGTCTTGATGGTAGAAGCAGCGTTCGGAGAAATGAAACCAACAACGTCTTCGTTAACGATAGACTCGATGTGAGCAGCAGCCTGAGAAAGCGGCTTGAATCCTTCACCCACGAAGCAAGTAGTTACCTGAGGCTGTGCCTTAGCAACTTCCTTACGGATGATAGCGTTAACCAACTTGCCAGCATACTGCTTAGCGATTTCTTCTTCCCACTTGATGTCGGTTACGAGTTCGAGAGCATCAGCGCGGACAGAGTTGTTCATGTTGCCGATGGTCAATTCAACTTTCTTCTCAACGATGTCGCGCGGAGAGATTACGAGACCTTCAACAACGTTACCAGCGTCTGGTAGAACGAAGGTATATGTGCGACCAGTTCTCATGCGACCGTTAATCTGGTCACCGAAATGGTCACGAGAACCAATCTTCAAGAATCCAGCCTTCTTAGCCATTTCAAGGGAAAGAATCTGGGTCATTTTGGATGTAATAACTGTATTCATATTTTTAACCTCTAAAGATTACTGTTTGTTAACCATACTCGTTTTCCGTTGATTAGCTTCCAAGTTTTGCCTTTACAACGTAGACGATTTTCTTCCTTCAAGGATTCGCTGCGATTCTTTGGTTTTCTCATATTAGCTTTATGCTCTTCAGTAAGGGTCTTGCCCTTATTCCAAGCATTTTGACCTTTATGAGATTGGGATGATTTGCGTCTTGTTTCAGTTGAAACCGTTTTACCTTTATGATGCAAACTCAAATGGTCTGTGAGTCTCATAAAAAGTAATTCAGCTGCAGGACGGTTAAAATAAAGTCCTTTATCAACTAATTCTTTGGCACTCATCTTTTCGCCATTCCTATGATGGCATACCCAAACCTCAGAACTATTGACCGCCTCAAAATAATTTTCAACATTCTCCAGCGATTCGCAACAGAAATGTCTATACTTATCATCAGCAATCACAGTTAGAATCCTCTATTTTGCTGTGAGATATAGTTCAAAGCGTCACGTTCGGACCAAGCTTTCTTATCCCACAATGATGTTTCTGTGTTTGTGTTGTTTGATACCACTTTACCTGTGTTAGGCAATTCCTTCTTTTCCGGAGGAGGTGGTTCAACAGCCTTAGCAGTTTGAGCTCTTTCATACTGCATCATACGATTTTCCAGATTCTTCAATTCTACGACCTTGTTGATTGGAGAACGCATTTGCATGATTCTCAATGCAGCTTCAGGTCTATGAATGAAGTGACGAATCAACTTAGGCTCATTGTCTGAATCCTGAATGTAATCTAGAACGGTATGGTCTTTCTCGCTCATGAGGAAATCGCTAAACTTCTGATAACCAATTTCCGGATGAATACCAGCAAAGTTTGTCTCAGCGGCATAAACCAATTGCTGATACTGATCTCGTTCGTTATCGTCAGGGAAGCAAGTCTCTAGGCGATACTGAGCCATCTGCATTCTCTCTTCACGTTCAGCAGCGGCCTTTTCGTCTTCAACTTCCTTAGAAAGGCGGTTAACCTTTTCTTCACGAAGTCTCTGGTCAATCTTATAATCAGTATAAACCTCTTCATCGTCGTTGAAATCTTTCTTTGTCAGACCTTTATACTTCTCGAGTTCGGCCTTCAATTTCTGAATTTCAGCGTCCTTTGCAGCAATTCTATCCTGTGCTTCCTTATACTTAGCTTTCTGCTTCTGGAAGGCATGTTTAGTCTTCTGCTCAGGTGTATACTTTTTGGATTTGCCAGTGTCCTTAACATCTTCCTTACTAACTTTCTCAGGGTTTTCAGGTTCGTTAGAACTTGTTGACTTTACCTCTTCAGGTACTGTGGATTTATCATCCTTAGAGGTTTCAACCTTATCTGTCTCGGTTGCAGCCGGTTCAACATTGCCAGCTGTTGATGATTTATCATCTTCTGAAGGTTGAGAAGTCTTAGAAGACTCAATTTCATCAAATGTTTTGCTACCTTGCGAAAATGCAAGTGCATCAGATTCTGTCCAAGCCATGTATTTGCTCTCCTTTGTAAACGGCATTAAAGGCTGCCAGTTGCCCTATTGCTATATATATTCTTTATTCAAATACGTTCTGTGGATTTGAACCAGTACTGAAGTCCTTATCAATGAATACGTATAGAACAATCTGATAAGATGTCGCAGGATACTTTACCCACTTGTCGTTCAGTGAACCACCGTATGAACCTCCAGTACCATTCTGAGCACCATTCCACTGGTGAGATGGGAAGAATCCAACCTGCATACCGTATGAGAATGAACCGGTATGATCCACGAGTGCTCCTTCAAATGAACAGTCATATTGTGCAATTCCGGTACCATCACGGCTTACACATTGAGCGCATCCGACCTTTGTTGAATCTGGATAGTCTTCAAAGTAAACGGTTGTTCCATCAGCCATTTCACGTTTCTGAATGCTATAAGTACCGCAACCCCAGTTAAAGACAGGAGCAACGTTACCGTTCGTATGGTCATTATAGCTACCTTCCATAATACCGATTTCACCAGCATTACATGAAGCCTTGATGTAACCTGAACGGCAAAGAAATCCACGACCAACTGAGAACATCTTCCAGTAATTCTGACGAGGAACCACTGTAATGGTCAACTCACGGTCATTCAAGAATAGGAACGGAGTTGTGTATGTACTGAAGATACCAGTACCAGAAGGATTCTCAGACCAGTGACCTGAATACATCTTGAATGCCATAGGACGGTTTCTACCAGACCACTGGTCAAGATAAGGTTCGCTATTGCCAGCATAGGTGTAGTGATGGTCAATGTCTTGATACTTCAGGTTTGTTCTATCCAAACGAATCCAGTGCTTATCTGTATAAGTTGAACCGTTGTTTGCCCAGATTCCATTCACGACAGATTCTGGTGTATTAGCATGTAGGTAATGAATACCGTTATCATGGAACATATTGCCCGAAACATAGACAGTGATGACACCACCAAGATCTGTCTGGTCAATGACGTTATAGATCTGGTTGTTAATCAACTTGATATTACGAGTAGCGATGTAACCGTAAATGTCGCTGTTACGAACAGTCAACTGAACGCCTGTAGTGTTAATCGGAACGTTGACTTGAGCGTTCTCAATCAAACTGTCAGCAATCAATGTAATTCCACCTGCACCTGCAAGGCTACCTCTACGGAGCTGTAGACCATTCAATGTAATGTCTGTTGGAATTGTCAACCATGAGTCAACTGCATTCACAGAGTCAGTAGAAGACAAACCGTTAACTGTCAATGACGCATTATGGAATTCTGTATTACCGTGAGAAATAAATGTCACAGTACCATAACAGTTCTCAATAGTACCACCTGCACGAACTTGAGCATTGATGTTCTGTTCACCAAGGTCACCATAGTCAGATTCATTCTGTTTGTTCTTCAACAGAATGTAAGTGTTTGCGTCCTTACAGTTCTCGAGAATAATATGACAGCCACTCAAAGTCAAAAGATTCCAGCTATAATCATCTGCGAACCATTCAGTCTTAACGGTCATGTTTCGCATCGTGATTGCATTCGTAATAACCTTATGTCCTTCCAAGATCTGGCAGTTATCCATAACAGTACCAGACATCGGACTGTTCTCAATCTTAATCTTTGTGTTGGTAAATTCCAATGGCAACGACATTTCATCGAGAATGTAACCTTCTCTTGCGCCACTTGCTTCAACCCAACCCTTGAGCCATGATGCTTTTATCCAGTCAGCAGTCAATTCATAATGACCAATCTGTGTTCCGTTGACTGGAGCGATGAATAGATAACGTTCGCATTTATGAAGTTCATGACACTGAATTGCTGTTCCAGATGTTCCAGTGCGAACAACGAATCTTACGCCGTTATCGCATATAATGTCCTTATTGACGGATACTGTGTTGGAACCGTCAAAGATATAGAAACCGTTTGTGTTTGAAGTAGAGCAAGGGAAGTATAGATCTTTACGATAAATGTTAGCTGCCTGAGCTGCTTTTGCTCTCTGACCTAGATTGCTCTTCGGGTTCTCAGGATTAGCTGCTGTATCAGGCAGGTCACCATACCAGCGAACGTCAATGTATGTTCCTGGGATAACCATTCTCCAGTAACCTGTATTCGTGCTGCTAGACTTGATAGTGACACCACCGTCATCATTGACATTACCAGTAGAATGCCAGATGTAAAGACGAGGTTCACCACTATCGCCTGCATTGAAGTAACCAATCAGCTGAACGACATCACCGTCCTGCATGTTAGAGATTGCTTTCAAATCTTCAATGGAATACACGGAGACAATGTTTGAACCAGAAAGGATGTTCGTGAAATCACCATTCTTTGACAGAACAGTCTTGTAATTGAACCAAGCACTTTCTGATGGATCTGTCTCCATGTTGCCGTTACCAATGTATCGCTCGAAACGGATAGTATAGTCGCTATCCTCAAGCAATACCTGATTCATTGTCTTGCCGAAACCGTCTGTATAGATTGGGTTAGGCAAAACAGTGACACCATCAGTTCCATAAATGTTCTTTTTCTCTGTGGTATTTGCTTCGTAGAATGTTATTCTTCCTTTGAGCAATTTGCCCTTATCATCTAGAATGTTAGCCCACGGATCATAGAAATTACGCACGTTAATTCTCCTCTAGCAACCATTTCTGATATGCTTTAGCAACAATGTCATCAGTAGAGTGCGGACGGAATCCTGCTGCCCACTGACGCTTGTTCTGTTCAATGATGTAGTCCAAAGCCTTATCGTAATCGCCTTTAATTTTCTTCGGATTAGAAATCTTTTTATCGTCGCCTGTTAGACCTTCTTTTGTCTTATGAACACCAGTCTTCTCTAAACCTGTAGTCAACTGAGGAATTGCTTCACCAACAGCGGCTTTGCCTTTATTCTGTTTTGACCATTCCTTAGCACGTTCGGTTTTACGATTCTGTTGCTTACGAGCTTCGTCAAGTGCTTCTTGAGTCTTGCTCATTGCCTCACGAACTTCCTTCTTACCGACTGCTTCATCTAGAGCTTTCTGATAGGCATCACGCTGAGCCTTCGGTTGTTTCAAGATCCATTCCTGTGCCTCAGTTAGATTCTTGAACTTAGGCATGTCAGGCAAAGCACCCTTATTCTTATTGGCACGTTCAGCTAGTTCAACCCATTCATTTGTTGGCAACTTCTCTTCAACCTTTCTCAATGGGCCAAAGTCACGAACACCAGGAATTCCCTTAAGACCTTCATTCAAGACCAAGTTAGCACCAAGATCTGCACCACGGTCAATGACAATGTCTGCAAGATCCTTATCTTCCGCAATGTCACGTCCAGTACGGATTGCAGGTCCAACTACGATACCACCGATACCAGGCATGAAATCAGCAGCAGTACCACCAATGTCAACTGCAGCATTTCCAACAATTCGAGCAGTATTATTAGGATCTTCAATGATTGCATTTCGCGTGTCATTTGAGATGATCTTATCTGCTGCCCAGTTGAGTATCTTATTGACGGGATTAGCAGTGTCCATACCAAGATATGAATGCTGGTAATCGTTCACTGCCTTCTGTCTATCATACATCAACTGTTGCTGTGCTTGATATTCTTCTGCGGCCTTTTGTTCAGCAGCAAGTTCAGCAAGCAATGAATTGACTTCATCGGGTTTGAGGTTGAGCAACTGAGCCTTTTCTTCAACGTAATAAGGATTGTTGTCTTCATACGAAGTAAAGGCTTCCTTGACCTTCTCTTTAGGAGTCTTTTCTGGTCCTTTCTCGATTTCTGCATATCCCGGGAATGACTGAAGATCCTTTACATGACGATTGACGAATCCCTGAACATCGTCAGTATTCATCAATTCGTTATAAAGGTCTTGGTCATACTGTCCAAGGAAATCTAGCAATGTATCCTTATTCATTATACCCTCTTACTTGACGTACTTGCGCTTGTTCTTGTCCCAATGATAACCTTCAGCAACAAGCAACTTGCGCTGTTCTGTAGTTGGCATAGGATTAGCAAGTGCGTCCTTTATTGCCTTGCTCTTCTCAAGGTTCTCGCCAGTAGATTTACCAACGAAACCAGCCACTGCACCTTGCTGTGCTTCAGCGTTTCTTGCAGCTCCTGACTTGATGCTATTCACATAGTTAACCAAATCAGCAGTATACTTATCGCCAAAGCCCTGCTTATTGATGTCTTCAATCTGTTCCTTGATTTCATTATCATCGGCAAAGGTAGTAGGCATGCTAGCACGATATAGAGCAACGTTCTTTGCCAGTTGAGCATCTGCTTCGCGCTGTGCCAAAGTATCTTCCATAATGCTTCTCTTTACTGGTCCAGCATTAATGAACGGTGTCGGAACAATTTCACCGGTTTCATACTGGTCAATGTCAGGATACTTCTTAACGATCTGTGCGATCATCAAACGAGATGCAGGAGTATCTTCACCAGCCATCAGGTTAGCGTAACGTTCCTGAGCAACAGCCTTCTCAGCAGCAGCAAGTTTAGCCTGTTCCTGTGAACGTACTTGATTATTCCAAGCAGTCTGTGCAGCAAGATCTTTTTCATGCTGTGCAGCTTGGAACTGTCTAGCCTTTGCTGCTTCAGCTGCCTGAAATTGTCTCTGTTTCTCAGCCTCTTCTTCTGTGAATTTACGATTAGAATAATCTCGACCCACAGCACCTAGAGAATTAAAGGCGTTGATAAGATCTCCGTAAGAATCACGATACTTCTGATAGTTACGAGCCTGTGCAGCCTGAGATGCACCAATGAAGTCAGGATTATATGTTGGAATTACGAATCTATTTCCTGCCATGTTTACTCCTTAAATGCTAGCAAGTGAAACATTCAACTTGTTTGCTGCTTTATTCTGCTGTAGATCCAACTGTTGCTGCATCATGTTAGACTGCCAATCCTGATAATCTTGAGCAAGGTTACCATACATACCAATTTGAGTATTGACGGCATTCTGCAACTGATTGAGACGATTCTGTCCTTGCTGAATCTGAGCATTCCAAACGTTATAGGCAAACTGTCTATCCTGATTAAGAGCGTTCTGTGCGTCACGGTATAGATCTTCATTCTTATCGGCAACTGCAGCAGCAATCATATTTGCTCCACCAGTACCTCTACCAATACCTGCACCAGCTGCTCTACTCTGAACAGCATCAGCAGTCTTATCAATGATTGCCTGACGGTTCGGACCATAGAAGTCATCTACAGTCTTGTCATAATTGAAATCGTCATAGTCATAGACGAATTCATTCGGATCATAATTGTCTACAAGATCGCGATAGGTTTGAATGTCCTGTTGAGTACCAATCGCTTTATTCTCTTTGTAGTAATTCTGAAGCATCTGTTCTGCTTCAGCCATGTCCATGTTGAATTGCTGAGCTGCTTTCTCAATTGCTTCACGGCGCTCACGTTCATTCTTAGCGTTTTCATATTCGCTAAAGATGCCACCGAGTAGACCAATAGCACCACCAGCGATGGCGCCGTATGGACCAAAGGATGCACCAGCAGCAGCACCCGCTCCCATTGAACCAATTACATTACTTGCCGCCATGTTAAACCTCCATTGTAATTATCTATACACATAAGAAAATGTACAGATTCCTTTAACTGAAATTGAATTCGCGTTTTCGTCCACGGTATGTTCACCATCATCGTCTGTATACTTGAACGGCATGTGAGCAAGTAACTCAATCTGACTGTCTGCCCATGTATGAACGAATACAACGTCCTTCATAATTGTAATTCTATATGTTCGGTCTTGATACTTACCCCAACGTCCGACGGTTCCGAGACAAACCTCGGACTCATCGGAGAATTGAGAAATATCGTTTATCTGTATCTTATTCTGTAAATTCACGGTACCTCCTTAAGGTTGGTCACATAGTGAATACTGAATCTTACCGCCCATGATACAGAAATTGACTGGGTCAGAAACAGATACTTCAACGCAAAGTATTCTATGAAGTCCAAGGTTGAACCACTCGACATCAAAGTTATACTGACCTTGCTTACCCATCAAACCGATCTCTTGGTTACTCCAGTCTCCACCTTCATCACAGTATCTCATCATGATCTGCGGTGTCAAAGTAGGATCATCGAAGTCACCTTTATTGCAGACTAGGCGTAGAGAATCCAAGAAGTATGATACATAATTGTCAAACATCATTCCTGAACGTCTCATGCGAATCATTGGACGTCCATCATATTCATTCCACTTGTTCGGATCGAGATAGATTAGGCAACCGTCCTTCGTTCCAAACATCAACTTACTCTGATGCAATAAGGCAAACTGTGGTCTCCAAGCATGATGAGCATTTGTGTAACGATCCTTTGAAGAACGTCTGTGCCACTGATTCTCGAGTATGTCATATACCAATGTATAGTCATCATCAACGAATGTCAAAGCATAGAATGTATGACCGTTTTCCAACCAGCACTGACCGATAGCATCAGAAGGATTACCGAATCCAGAAATCAATCTTTCTACGTCAGGTGTTGAGCAACGAACGAGCTGATTGCCTTTCCAGTAATAGATTCCATTCTCACCGATAGCAGATGAAGCAAGATAGAATACGTAATCGCCAACCATTGCCAATGAGCGAACTGCCTTAATACCAATTGAGTTTGCTGCATTCGTTGGTGAGACGAATGGACAGTCAACGTCTGCATTGTATGTAAATATCTGTGAACTCTTCGGACCAAATGTATAAAGGTATGTGTTGTTTGAACAAAGAGCAGTAACATTGTCTGGTGACCATTCAGCGTATGTTACGAATCCGTAATCCTTATAGCCTTGTTCACCAGGACGAGTACTGTTAATCATGAAGATGTCATAGTCAATCTCATTGCCGTCAAGTCGTTCAAACGGATACTGATAGGAAGTATAGAAAGCATCGGTGCCTTCGTCATTCACAATCAAGTAGTTATAGCAATACGCACAGTGAGTAGGAACGATTCTCTGAGAAGGATTGTCTTTATCTTCCTGACGAACTCGATAAGGCAAAGCAATAGTTCTGCAACCATCTGCAGCAGGATCTCGCATATCGGATACAGACAATTCTGTATTACATACGATTACGTTTGCTCCATCAACGACAACCAAGTGAGGATGTGCTGAACCTTCGCCTCCAGTCTCACACATACCCACAGGAGTATCAACGTTCGTCAACTGATTATAGATTTCATAGGCATTCCATTCGCCTTCTTCCAACTTGATACAGTAAAGCGTTGTTCCAAATACTGCAAATAGAAGTGGGAATCCATCCGCACCTCTAGCACATTCAAACATACCACGGCAAGGTCTGTCGCTAATCTTCAATAGCAACGATGTACCTTGAATTGAGCGAAGAATAGCAGGAGCTGTAGCACCATCGCCTTGAGTTTCGCTATAAAGGTTAACTGCCTCGCTCAAGTTAGCTAGACGTACATCGGATTTGTTCCAACCACCAACAAGGTTTGATACTAAATGTACATTAGGCATGTCAACTCCTTATAGACCTAGGTATGAACCATCCGCAAATGAGTCATAGTTCAACGGTGTGAGTGTCTGAACGTCTCGACCAATGAACTTATTCACACTTGACGAACGACGAACGTTTTCTTCCAACTTGCTCAATCTATCCTGAAGTAGAGCAACAGTCTGGTCATTCATACGAGGATACTGTCTTGCAAGGTCAACCACAAGTGCAGCAGTAAACAATGAAATGTACTGTGCAGGAATGTTGAATACTGTGTTCTCGTCTATCTCGTAATGTTCATTGTAGACGACCTTCATTTCATATCCCATGTTCAAGACCTGTTCACGGATCATCAACTTCTGGCATGTATCGCCTTCAGGAACCACAGTAAAGATGTTGCGTTGTCTATCGTAATCATAGAAATCTTCATAGGCAACGAACTTCAATTCATGCCAGTTACGATCATACGCTGCAGGTGAGTTAATCGGACGAATGAATACTCGCGTTACTTCCTGAAGGTTATCTGCCTCAATGTCTGGACAGTTGTCAAACCAAATAGTATCTGCATTGTCCACAGGCATGTATGTATAGGACGATCCACTGTTACGTCTTACGCGATAACCTTTATGATCATTCTTTACGAATACTTTATCGCCGTCTTGAAGCGTCATGGGATTCGGCTTTTCTTCTTCAGTCTCAACCAAGATAACGTCTTCAATTTCATCCTTGAGCAAGTACTCACCAATTGTCATTGCTGCCTTGGTTGGTATGAAATTCAATTCCTTTCTCAAGAACTGAAGGTAATTCGTATTACCGTATTCAGCAAGTCTATTCTGTAGCAACATCAATGCCGAAACGAATATGTCGCCAGGAATAGGCTGATTGCGTTTGACCACTCTTGCTTGGTCTAGAGCGTCAACGATAAGATCTCGAACAGTCTTACGATTGTGCATGTTAATCTCCTATCTAACCTTTACATGATTGTTATAGTATCTACCCAGAGAATTGGATGTCAACCATTGAGCAAGCATTCTCTGGGAGCAAGGATACCAATATTGAGAATTACCCAATGTCACGAATACCGTATTAGAAGTCGGCAAGTATCGCATCTGACGTATGAATGTAGATCTTGCATGCTGTGGAGTATTCATGTATGGGACAGTCGCAGGAGTGACATTGAATGTCTGCTCACTTTGCGACTGTTGAGCAGCTAATGCTGGATTAGTCTTAGAGACTGTTAGCATGAACTGCTCGTATGGGGTGTATCCGATCCAATTCACTTTTCATTATCTCCAATGTTACCAGCCTGAGTTACTCGGTCCATAGCCTTTGAAGCAATGTCCATCTTCTTATTCTCGAGTGACATCAATTCTTTTTCCAACTTGATATTCTCGGTCTGAAGTTTAACATCAGCATCAGCAGCCTTAGACTCTACATCTACAGCAACCTTTTCAGCATCAAGATTCAACTTAGCCTTAGCAATAGAGTAATCCTGATCTTGCTTTCTCAATTCAAGTATGTGCTGTTCCTTAGCGTTGATTAGCTGCAAGTTCAACTGGTCAAGTTCTTTCTTCATTTCTGCATTGATAGCAACCTGACGTTCAAGTTCATCCTGAGTTGCCATCAAGACATTGTTCATCTTCTGCAATGTAGCGTAAGCACGAGGATCTTCATTCTCAGTACTGTCGCTCAAGAATGTAACGTCTTCTGTGTTAGCAATAATGTCAGCTAGAAGCGGTGTCTTTACTTCATCATCGAGTGTCTCAACGTATGCCTTAGCAATGATCTTCTTGGTCTTTTCGTCAACCAAGTTAGAAATAGCAAGCAATTCCTGACGACGTTTCATCATCTTGGTAATTACTTGTGGTCCATTTATGAGCTTAAACTCAGGCATTTCTTCAATGTTATTCTGCCAGCATAGAATCTCGATGATTGTCTTATTCATCTGGTAAATAGCATCATGTGCGTTGCTATAGAGAGTATCAAGATTGCTTTCAGAATTGTTTTGCTGAACGAGAATCTCTGTAGCAGTCTGATCTCTAGTAGCAGGATTTATGCCCTGAGAAGGAACGCCAATCGTATTTGACATCAAGTCATTGCAGGCTTGGATCGTTCCCATTAAGTCTTGAGTCTGATACTGTTCGACGATTGGAGTCGGTGCTACATCGCCATTATAAAGACAGACCAAAGATTCCTTCGTTTGTAAACGCTTATAGAATTCGTCCAGTCCATCTAATGCTTTAGCAGGCATCATAAAGTTTGCTTTCGGAGTTCTATTTGCTCTTTCTAGTAGTGTAGAATAGCCCAAATTCATTCCAAATTGCAGGTCTGCAGTCATGTCAACGATTCCGTTATAGTCAATCTTGTTGTTTCTAACGATTTCGTTGAAGCAAATTCTGAAGATCGGAATTCGTGTAGTCGGGATCTCGATTCCATCAATAATTACTTTATCGCCACATACTTTGTAGTAAGAAACAGTACCCTTTTCGTTCATCTTATAGTATGAAACGACAGGAATCATGTCCCTACCCCAAGTCCATTGGTCACCAAAGTTAGACAGCAAGTAACGATCATCTCTTACTGTAATGTCGTCACCATAAATTCTTTTTGCTTTTTTCAATGGAATAATGTTAACGATAGCGCCTTCTTCTGCGTCTGCACCTGACAAATCCTGACAGCCAGGATCCATAGCGACTTGAGCAACATCCCTAACGACTTCAGGAACGATCTTATTGTCGCTCGTTGATAGTATGAAGAATCCAGTTCCCTGGACGCACGCATGTTTCAAGGCTTGCTGAATGATAAACTTTACGTCTGAACCATTCTCAATTCTGTCCAACTGTTCCTGAATTTCTTTAAATGTACCATTCGGATCTTCAAGGTCAGCATGATAAGGTGACTTGTTGAACGGTGAAATGATAGCGTTGCAGTACTTGGGGTACATTGTAAATGATTTACAAAGTCTGCCGGTACGGTCAGTGTCCTTAATCACGTCGTCTGACCAGAAATTACCAGAATAGATCTCCAAGTCACGCTTCTTTCGCTTGATGAATGTAGAATAATACTCGGAACTTCTAGACAAGAAGTCCTTGATCTTATTGATGATATCTTTATCTGAAGTCTTCTTCTTTGCCATAAAAATCTCCTAGGATATTTATACATCTATGTTGTTATAAACTATCTGAACAAGAAGGACGCTATCTGTTGGCAACGTTCAGCAGACGCAATCTGGCTCTCTAATTTCTCGTTGCTATAGAATGACAGTGCCAATGCATCGGAAAGGTCAGGAGATTTACCACCAAGATATTCCTTAACCTCTTCTTTAGGCACCAGTTGGAACAGACCGGAGTTGTTCAACTTTAGTCGTTGAGCACAGATTTCCTCAATCAGGTCTTTATCCTTGACATAGAATCCGCTCTCAATTGCTTCCTTAAGTTTACGATACATATATGCACGGTTATTGCTGCATAGATCATCGGGTGATTTGCCACCAAAGTTGACCTCGAAGACGTTATCCATTTCCATCTTCAATATGTCATAGACACCGGAAGAATAACCTCCAGTGCCGTCTAGATAAATTCTTTTTACATTTCTATTGACAGACAGTTTCTTGATTTCCGATATGATAGCATGTGAGTCTGCTTGATGCAGTATGCTCATGTCAACCACTTTAGAATGATCTCTTACGATGATACAAGTTCTGTCCACGCCAAATCGGGCAATGTCAACACCAATCCATACACATGCACCAGGATCTAATGTTGGTGAACCCACAAACTTATCTGGTGTTATCAAAGCATCAGATGTATCTGTCTCAATGAATTCGCCCAATACCTGTTGACGATATAGAGGTGTTCCCAATCCATAACGGTCAATCAACTGTTGCTTGAATTCATCTGATGTATACTTATTCTCCAGTGAGGTAGCATGAATGACAGCATCTGGGTGCTTCATGCACAGATCCTTGAACCACTTTGAAGCAAGGGCATTAGATGGTGAGGTAATCAGACGGATCTTTGGTGTCTTAATGTTCTCACCTCTCAAACGGTCAGCAGTATAGTTGAAGAAATCTTCCGAAGCGTAAGCCGCTTCGTCTATGATAGCACCGTCAATATCAGTAAAACCCAACACAGCGACTGGGTTTTCGTTTGTCGCGCCGAAAATTTCCGAACCATTCTCTAACTGGAAGTACTGTCCCTTGTTATACTTGTAGTTCACTCCAAATTTGCGTAGGAGCATTTCAATCTCACGAAACAGCACCTTTTCAAGAGCGTTGTGAGTCTGTGCTCCTGCAATGATACGGCTCTTCTTCTTGAGACATTCCAAGATAACCCAGACTGCAGCAGCTCGAGTCTTACCAGCTGAAACACCTGCACACAGAATAACAAGAGGATCATTGACCCTCCTGATAAATTCTTTCTGATATGACAGCAATGTTAGCTCAACGTGTCTCACTATGCTTCCTTAATGATAACCTCAAAGACATTATCATTTGCGTCTGTTGTCTTAACTTCAACAGAACGGTTCATATCGCCCCAGTTCTTTCTGTAACGACGCTTCAAGATTTCCAACTTGTTTATTCCGCCACCAGTATAGTAGTTGCGTGTCACTTTGTCTTCAATCTTGTTGCAGGCAGATAGAATCTCATCAATGAAATAACGATAGTATTCCCTTGTGTCTTCTGCCAATACAGAATCGTTGAACTTCGAGAAACGAAAGCGATTGACCTTCATGTCCTCAGGTAGATATGGATTGATTCTTTGGAAAATGTTATCAAGACAACGATAGAGTTCATCCTTTTCAAGATGTTGCTGAACGAGATCCGCGTTAATGTTTAGCAAAGCAATGGTCAAATCGGAAATTTCCAATTCCTTATGCTGCTGGTCATCTGACATAAAAGAAAGCGGCTTCACGAGTACATTAAGTACATACTCGCAAACGCCGCAAAGTTTGTTCGTGTATCCTACACGACCTTTATGCGCAGCAATCTTTGCTTCAACACACTGGCGTAATTCGCAATTAGACTTGCCAGTTGTCTTTGACTTTCCGCTAGGCATTTTCCTTAACCACGCCTTCCTTGGTTAGTTCTTCATTGGCCTTCAGCATCACGTTCACAATAATGTTCAACTTCTTGTCCATGATCTCCAAAGCAGCCATGATTTCTTCGTTCGTAATTTTCTTTTCCATTGTTTACTCCATGTTTTAAATGAAGTGCAGCGAGCAAGGACAAAACAGGAGAACTACAAAAACCCCACCCGCTGCACTATGTTTAATCTTCGTCTTCTTCGTTCTCGTTTTTGTCAAGTTCAATCTGACCGTAGGCAAATTCCTCTTCATTGTCATTCTCGATCTTTGATACGAGATCCTGAATACCGGCAACTTCCTTTTCGGTCACTTTATACTTTTCAAAGATTGCGTTAAGCGCATCAACTAATTCTTTCATAAACTCCTCCGTACTACTATTTATATCAACGGGTTCAGTGTCTGACTGTTATCAAACGCAGAAACAAGGTTATTGACGTGTCTACTTGATTCCAGCCATCTACCGGCACCATTCAAGTAATCATACTGCCAGTTCTTTATTTCGTTATACTTGTCTTTCTTGCATAGAGTTGCAAGTTTCTCATCTAACTGGTCTGTAGTGACGTTCAATGGTATACGGCAGTCAGTATGTATGTGCTCATAAGGACCATCTTTGAAGAATGTTCCCAACAAAGGAGCTCCAACCGCGCAAGACTCGATAAAGCGAAGGTCAGACTTGCAACGGTTGAATTCATTTTCAGCCAGAGGAGCAATAAGGAAATCAGGATGTAGGCTCATGACTGTTCTCGGGAATGACATACAGTCAACCCAAGGTATAAATGTAATCAAGTCTTTGATGGGTTCAAAGAAGAATGGCAATGCTCCCATTACGCATAGCTTAATCTTTCCTGTCATTACTGACTTTACGACCCAGTCAATCCATGCGTCAGTCCAGTCACCTTTATGCGGAGAAACGCCTTCAGGAAACTGTGGACACTTTGGTACTGGGTTACGATAATGCTGTGGAGCACCAGAATATAGAATTGTTGGAACTTTAATGTCTTCTTTCAAATCTGGCTTTCTATCAAGTGACCAGAGATAGCGAGGAATAACGTTCGGAACAACCCTAACGTTCTTATAGTCAAATGTATCTTCAAGTGACTTCTTCAGCCATTCATTCGTGACTGTTACTTCATCCAGGAGAGGTAACAGTTTTGCCATATTCTTCGTTAAGGCTTCGCCGTTGATATTCAGCGATGCCATGTTATATTCTGGAATGAACTCGCCATGTGAAATCCAACCCAGATCATCAAACTCGCCAATAAGACGATAACCAAACTTGGGCTGAGCAGCCTTCAGTTGAGTAAGAATCTGAATGTCTTGGTCTGATACTGGTCTCTGCCAGTAAATTGCTCTTGTGCCAGACAACCATTCCGGATGAAGTATGGGATTGGGCAATAGAATAGGTGTAATGCCAGGATCGCTTGCGGAAAGGAATGCTGTGTTGTATCTTAGACGATAGTGACTACAACCTGAGTTATCTCGCCAAATGACTTGAACTATCGCTCCAGGTGGGTTTAATTGCATCATAATCGTTCTCCTTTGAACTATTTATAAAGAAGACGACGGAGACCCACATGGCCAGCCGTCGTCAGTGATTATCTGAAAAGGATATTATATGTATAAAGACAAAAACTCCCCGCAGACCGAAGTCCACGGGGAGAACTTATAGGAGAAACTTGTGCGGAGGGAGCGGTAAATAGATTGCTGTGGTGACACTATAATGTTAAGGAGAATGCTCCCGTCCGCAAACTTACTTAAATTTCAAACTTATTTAATTTACTCCTTAGGTTGTTTATACATTGCTAAAATTTCGTCATGTGCTGCATACTCTTCATTCATCAGTTTAAGTTCAGCAGAACGTAATTCTTTATATTTAGGAATCCATTTCTCCAATACAGCTAGTTCCTGTTCATTGAAGATGCAGATATCTTTAGCTACTTCAACATCAAGCCATCTATCATCGATGTATTGGTAAGAATTCCCAGGATCTACTTTCTCAATACCATGTTTCTTATAAAGTTCAGAAATAATCGTTGAACCTTTAGTTAATTCTTCTCGTATAGGCTTAACCTTTGCTAGGTATTCCTCTCTATTTTTATCACAGGCATTATACATTTCTTCTAGTCCTGCTACGTCTTCCACTCTTGCTTTCCATGTTCTATTTTTCTTCTTAAATCCAAACATATGTACTCCTTATATGTTAATGTATCTATAAATCCCAACATTGAGACGCTTCTTTAATTTCGTATTTCTTTTTGTCCTTTTCTTCAATTTTCAAAACTTTTTCAACTTCCAAACGGTTTTCATTTATCAAGACGTTCAATGCATTGTTGTCCATGAATGCATAGTTCTTTGATAGAAACAGACAGAAATTAGGCATATCATCT
>Ga0265298_10003416_pt1 | contig 21018 bp, 9 predicted proteins | sample AusTroGonzalo_MG_3_FD_193486 | JGI IMG/M metagenome (GOLD analysis project Ga0265298, IMG submission 193486) | Bovine rumen microbial communities from tropical cattle in Woodstock, Queensland, Australia - Gonzalo_01 | ecosystem: Host-associated > Mammals > Digestive system > Stomach > Rumen ... | reverse complement strand
ATAGTGTTATCTGATTTTTTGGCCTACCATCGTATACACATGTCCGTTGCGGATGATGAGCACGTGACCGTTGCGGATCAGCTTTTGGCTCTTCTCCGTCGGCTGTTGGTCGGTGTACGTGAGCTCCGTGGCAATCGGATTAGAGGGATCATCCGGCCGGAAGCCTTTGCGGCGGATGTAATAGCGCGTCTCATGGCTTACTTCCGGCGTCTCGATATCCATACAGATACCGTCCACGATGTTTCTCTCGGTGTCCGTCAACACATCGTAGAACACCAGTTCGCCGTCGATGGCGTTGACACCGGTGAACCACAGGCGGGTGACGGGATCGTACGGCAGTTCGCTCATGTAGAACGATACCGGCACGTTGATGATCTCGTTGCGCAAGTCGATACTCAGGCCGTACTCGCCCTCCATCGCATAGATATTAAACGGCGTGGTCGGCGTGTTGGTCATATGAAACTTGTCAATATTGAGCGTGGTCAGCACCGCATCCTCGCCGGACCGGATGGCGTCGTCATATCCCTGTCCGAGCAACAGACGGGAAACGCAACGATTGGATACCGGGTTCACTGCCGTGACCGTCATGATGCCCTTGTTTAATTGACGATTGGACGATTGACGATTGGACGATCTGAGCGGTGCGCTTCCACCACCTCCACGTACCTTCTGACTCGGATGCGTGACGATACGATTGGCATTAAGTCTGACGGACTTGGACGTTGCGGAAGCGGTGGTGATGACGATTGCGTGCATCGGCGGCAGGTAACGCGCCTGATTGGTGATGGTATCCGTACCCTTCGTTTCCGACGTGACCGTGGTATATCTACCCGCATTCAGATAGCTGAACTCTTCCGTAAGACTATTGTCCTCTATAAAGCCCCAAATGTCGATATAACCCATGGTCGGGTTGCCGAAGACGAAGGACGTAGATTCCACTCCATTGGTGAGGGTGTAATCCTGCGAACTGCCGTCCGGATGGAACGCCAGTTGACCGGCGGTACCTCCTGCATAGGTGTCACGAAGGCTGCGCAGGTTCTGTTCATAGTGGTCATAGAGTTTCTCGCCATACGTGCCGTAATAATAATAGATATCATCATTCTTAGGCAGACGTACCTGTGCATCAACGCCGGAAACGGTACGGCCATAGACCGCCCATCCTTGCGCAGCCGGCAGCGAGAGGGTCATACCATTGGTCACTCTCGACCACTCCGCAGCCGCCGTACGGCTTTCGTTGTCTCCTTCCCTGACTACCTGTTCCGTCGCTTTATTGTACACAGAGAGCCAGAACGATGCATTACCTGTCTTGTAACTGCGTCCGCTGGCATCGAACTGCCCTACGGACCATGGCTTGGTCTCACCGCTGAGATCCGCCTCCGACAGGAAGAGGTCTCCGCTCAGCATACCGGTCACCGGAGCGGAACGGAGTGCCCAGGTTTGTTGAGGTATAGTCATATCCACTACCACTACATCGGAGTTCAACCGCTGCTGCTGACCGATGGCCGCACCGGACAGGAAACGGATATCATCGCAGGTGTTATACACAAAGCCGACCTGCTTGACAGAGTCCGCAGAGGAGATGCTCTCCGGATCCGGCAATTCAGGGAACGGCAGACCGTCCGTCATAGCCGGTATGATCACATCGGTGGATGCCAAGGGTGCAAAATGCGCATTCTCATGAAGCGGCACATTGTTCACATCCACGCCAATCCAGTTCTCGGGATCATTCCATTTGTTGTTATCTTTCGATTTGGGCGCCCAGCGCAGGTAGTCCGGCACGACGGAGACGGTGAAGGGCACCGTACCTACCGGACAGCCGTCTGTCGTCGTCAGGAAGCCGGAGCGGGTCTGCATGGTGATGCCGAAGGTGTAGTTGTAGCCCTGGCGCATCGTGTAGTTATTGGACGTGGCGGGACGAAGCAGGATATCATCGCCTTTCTTGTAATAATCCACGTTGTCGGCACCGAAGTTATACACCTTGTTCGGCTCCAGATTGAGCAGGTGGACACCCTCATAATAATTCGGGTCATCGGTCGAAAGGAGCGTGACCGAATAAAGAGCGACGGTACCCATGATAGAGTCGATATGAAGCGCTATCTGCTCATTGGCGGTACGTGCGTTCGCCAGCACAACCACCGGCATGTTGGCCTGGGTGGAATCGCGGCGGATACCACCGACCATTAAGGGCACATCCCCACCCAACCGGGGTTTGAGTTTGATGAACATAGGTGCCGTACATACCTCCAGATCCGAATGGTACATCGCATCGGAACCGGTGCCGAAAATCGGGAAGATGACATATTGGATGGAGTCTCCCCTTGCCACGGTGGAGGTGATCTTGGATTGATAGAGCGTGAGGAAGCCGTTGTTGACCAAATCGGAGAGCAATTGATAGGCCGTCACATCGTCCGAGAGGGACACGCCGGCTGTGTTCTTGATCAACTCATTCCTGCTCACCTCGGCCAGGCTGCGGGCATGAAGGTTGGTGTTCGACTGTCCCATGGTGGGTTCACGACGCAGGATGCCCGTTATGACTTTCTTGATATCACTGTATTTATAGCCGTACCGTTCCTTGCTGGAGTCTTCGGCGGTGTCGCCATAGAGCAGCCAGTCGTTGATACAAGAGCCGTTGACATCGAGCGGCGCCACACTATCGAGGAAGAGTGAGCCTTTGACGCGCACGCTCAGGTCATAGGTCGCGTTGGCACACATGTCCTCCACTTCCTGCTCGTCCTGTTCCTCTCCGTTGAGCTCAAACATCATGCGGTTGGTTACCTTCAGATCACTGGTCATGGCGCACTTACTGCTCATCAATCCGCCTTCGGCGCCGGTAGCCATGCGCACGGTGTATTTGTTATCGGCCGTCATCTTCGCCTGGTGGACGACATAGAGCACGGGACGAATCACGCCGTCAAGATTCTCGTACAAATAGCCTTTCTTGAAGGTGTAATTGGATTCCGTAAACTTATCCACCAGATGGTTCAAGTTAGTAAAGACGGAGTCCTCATTGATCGGCACATAGGTGTGCGCCGGCATATGAATAACACCATAAACGGTATCCGGCGTAGCCGGTTTATCCTCCTCTGCCGGCTTGCCCGCCTTAGTCACCTGGTCCAGATAGCCGTCCAGCATCGCCACGAAGGTGGTGTCCTTTGCCTTGTTCGTCATCTGCACGGTATAATACACATCGCGGGTGTTATAGGAGAAGGTATCCACGAATCCCTGATAATCGACACGCAGCACCACGTTGGTAATGGAGTCGTTCACGCCGTCTTTGACGCACTCGGTATTCGCCTGATAAGCAATCAACGGCGGCTTGGTGGCGAAGATACACATGTCATCAATGATGAAGTCATTGCCGTCGAAGTCCGAAGCCACGTTGTAGATGCGGATGCGGAACTGGTCGTACGTGCCTTCCTGATTGATGGGGAAGAAGATCTGGCTCCATTTGTCGGAAGGCTGGATGTCACCCGTCATGTACGAGGTAATGTCCGTCCAGGTGCGGCCGTCGGAGGAACCTTGCACGGAGAAGATGAAGTTCGGGTTGGACTTGCCTTTCTGGTTGCTGGGGTTGCCCACATAGCCGGAGAAGAACATCTTCTGTCCCTCGCACAACTGCGTCTCCAACGACAGTGCCGCCACCTGACCTGCCGAGGACATACCGTCGCAGTAGATCATGTAGCCATTCTCAGCACCGCCGTGCTGCTCCATCTTATGCCAGTAGTTGGAATACGGGATGCGGTTGACAATACCGTACTCACCCGTACCGGGGAAGTTAGGTGCAAAATCATTATGATAGCGGTTGTCGGGCACCTCGGGACTCACCGGATAACTGTAACCGTAGGAAGCGTCCGCCCAGGGCAGCGGGTGTGGATACACCTGATAATCCTTGCCGGGTTTGTTATAGTCAAAATTCAGACGCTCCAACACTTCGTAGTTCTGCTCGATATCATCATTGGTGATGAGGGCTTTCATCACGCCGCCGGACTTGGTCTCCTGCAGCGGACCGAACTTACGCGGGTCGTGGTAGATGATTTTGTAGCGGCATATATTGAACCAATATGCGCCGTCTACGGTCTTTTCATCCTTTCCTGTACCGGTGGTCGCCTTGCTTCGCGCACGCAGACAGTAATATACGGTGTCGGCGGCCCCACCGGTAAGGCTGGACTTAGCCGGCACATTCAGGAAATCATCGTCTTCCGTAACCGGGTGATTGCATTCCGTGTATTTAGAGCCTGCTGCAGCTTTGGGGTTATAGGTGTACCACTCGCATTCAGCATCCCAACCGCCGCACCAGATCATGGTGTCTTTGTCGCCGGGCCAGGTGGAATAGTTGTCATCCCGCATGTAGTATCCCAACAGCGACTCGGAGTGCCCTTTCTTGGCGAGGTTGGCATAGCGATAACGCTGCTCGGTAGTCAGCAGGAGGCGGTTGCCGATCGGCGCCATCACCTCGTGATCCTCCAGATAATGCGTGTTCTCCTTATGTCCGGCTTCAATGGTGTCCTTAAACGCTTCCAACTTCTCCGCCATCTCGGTCCAGGGGTGTAACTCAAACACCTCGCGGAGCGACAAGGTCGGCTCGATGATATCCGTCATCGTATCCAGCACCGCCGTGTCCACCTGGTTGATATACTTCATGGACAAAGGCAGGTTGTCGTAATAGGCGCCAAGATCGACCACGTATGTGACGGTATCTTTATTGATAGGCGGGAAGACCTGAGGCGACTTAGCAGGCGGATCGACCTTGGTGTTGTACTCGCGCGCCGGATAATGGAAGACGGTGTAGCGACCCATGGTCACGAGTTTCTTGCCGCCTTTGCCGTCATCCACCGAGTCACCGATGATGCGGAACGGATAGTTATAACGTCCCACATTGGTCGGAGGCGTGATCCACAGCGTGTCAAGGATATCCATGTCACTGCAATCAAAGTTTCGCTCGTCTTTTCCCTCCCGGTACCAACGCCACCATCCGTAGAAACCGCGTTCGCGAACAGGCAGCTCCACGTTCTGGTCAGCTTCATTGTAGGGCACCGGGTTATAGTAATAGAGAATACGCCTGTTCTCATGCGCCTGCTGTCTGCCATCGGGCAGCAAGGGGTCACCGGAAGCGCCTTTGCTATGCACCAGGGTCTGGTTGCTCTGGTACTGGAACAGACTGGCCTGCGACACCGTCAGACGGAAGTTCACGAAGCGCTGAGACACGCCTCCACCATTCACGATAAAGGCGAAATAGAGGTATGCCGAACGGGGTGCACGGACACCATTCGAGGTACACTTGATGGTGAGGGTGCTCGCTGTAGTGTCGCTGATCTCACACCACCCCGGCGTATTACCGAACTCATCCGCCAGACGGATCTCGGCGAGTGCAGCGTCGGTTAGGTTCATATATTCCGTCAGCGTATCAACGGAAGTAGATTCGTAGTCGATGACGTTATTATCCACGTCCATCACGTTCGTTCCCTGGCGGCGCTCCACGGTCAGGTGGTAAACATAGGTGTCATTGACGTCTTTCGTAATGGTGGAGGGGAAGGCGAATTTATACTCGTCCCTTTCCACCATACAGGCGATGGAGTCATAGGACGCCTCATGATAGGTCTTGCGCACCAGCGGAATCTTCAGGCAGGCGTCCGCGAAAGAAGCAACACCCTTCCAGTCCTTGAAGCGGTAAGCGGGCGCACCGTCTGCCGCACCTAAGGTGACCTGCAGGGTATCGACGATGTCCACGTATTTGCCGTCTATCATCACCTCAGTAGGACTATCACCTGTCGGTGTGACGGTGGTGGTGAAGCCACTCTTGCGAATACGCAACTTCGCCGTGTCCACCACCTCCTCACCCTTCTTGAAGCGACTGTCATGGATGAGGGTGACGGCATAGGTCGTTTTCCAGTTCTCGTTAGCTAAGATGGTACTGTCAGTCCGCTCTTCGCGGCAGAGGTAGGTCAGCGTGCTATCCAGCAGCATGGTGTACTCGCGGTAGCCTTTGTAGGCCGTCTTGATAGCCACCGAACCGGCTCCTTCGCCGAACTCTACCTCCGATACACTCGGATACGTACCGTTGTTGAGCAGGTTGTATTCCTGCTGGAGGAAGCTCCAGGAGAAGATGGTGGCATCGGCTTCTGATTCGCGTTCCGGGTCCGTCAAACGCAATGCACCGCCGTCGAACTTCAGCCATTTATTGGAACCGTATTGAAGCTTCACTTTCTCTTCGTAGTTGGCATTGTCGTTCGTATTGGCGTGCACCAACTTAAAGGACAAGGTGGAAGCGGATGCGCCCACTCCGGGGGTAGTCTCGGTAAGGATGGCGAAGGACTTGCTGATCGGACTCGCCGCCGACAACTCGATCTGCTCCGGGTGCTTTGCTTTGTCCGGATACGTGAAGGTCCACGGGGTAATGTACTCCGTTTTGCTGTTGCTCGCATCATAAGCGCCTTTGATCAGAACGGTCGTGGTGTTCTGCTTGTAGAGGGTTGCGTTGCGCAGACTGTACTCACGGTAAACCAGTCCGTCCGATTTCGCCATGATGAAATAGCGCTTGCCGCCGTCCACCACCGACCATACTAACTCCGTTCCCTGCAAAGCCACCTGCTGCAGCGGCACACGCACCGTCACGTCGTAGTTGACCGCATCCATTGTAATGGTCTTGGTGATGGTAAGGGTGTCATGCCGCACACCCGAAGTGTTCTCAGCCGCCGTTTGAAGCGTTACATTATGACCGGAAATCTCCGCATCCACTTTGGTGAACGTACCACCTAACAGGCTGCAGTCGCTGGGACTCAACGCCAGCAGCGAGGTGGTGTCCTTGGTGCTGACTACCTCTTCGCTGATGACGCGGTTGTTCACATCAAGCAGTTGGCGGTAGGTCTCTTTCTTGAGAGCGAAAGTAATCTGTTGCTTCTGACCGGCCAAAGCACCGAAGTTATAGGTGTTCTGCTTCGGCTCCAGCACCAGTCGTGTGCCGGTAGCGCCATAGTGATAGGTCTTGGTCTTCACAAGGATATCCCGGTAACGCGAACCGTCCGATGCGATATGCAGGCCCTTTGCGCCTCTCTTCCAACGGCCGTAATAATCCTTGATCTTGCTCTTACCGCCCGGACGGAGCCATACACGAAGCGTGTCATAGATATCAACAGGCTTGTCCTCATAGCTTATTCCGATCGGACTGGAGGCACCGCTGGTCACATTACAGCAGAAGCCGTTCTCCGTCTGCTCGATGAAGGCACTGTCCCCTTCCGCTATCTGGTCCGCCACGCGACGGTCGCGAAGGTAAACAAAATCCTGATAGAGACGGTAATCCAGCGACAGACGCAGGTCGTTGGCATTGTTCATCGTCTTGCTGCGATTGGGATGGAAATAGGTAGTGTCCTTTCCCACCATCATACACGCCATCAGCTGCTTGCCGATGAGTTTGGACCATACTTGCTCGTACTGCTGTTCGTCCTTGTGATAGTCGAAGGTGATGCTATCCGTCCAAGACGTGGTGGCATCATTCGTATCCGGCAGGATGACATAATGCGCATCCGCCACTGCCACCGCCGATATCTGGAACGTGGTTCCGTTGGCTTCCACCGCTTCGCCGTCAAACTGATTATGGCTTGCATCGTATTTGATGTATGGCGGAAGCGAAGTGGGGGGTTCACCTTCTACGCGCTCTTTTTTCTTATAGTCACCAGTGTTCATGCCGGTGAAATAGTTGGCCGAGAAGAGTTTGGTACTATCCACTGCCGGTCTATTATAGGCAGGCCAACCTTCCGTCGACTGGAAGGCACCCGCCCAGGTGTTATTCGCCAGCACGGTATTGAAAGTGGACAGATAATAGAGACCGATGTACTCATCGTTTTTCGGCGCCCAGTACTCATAGAACGTAAGCGAATCCTCCACACCGTGCACCGTCTCGTGCTGCGGGTCCAGCACGTACTCGGTACCGGTACACAAGGCGCAGGTAGGATTGCCGATCATCTTATAGGTACTGACGAAATTGGGTTCGCTGTTCTCAGCATCCGACATACCTTGATAGACATCGGTCCAATCGGTAAACGTACGGGCACGCGCATAACGCGGGGCGCTGCTGTTCGGGTGTGTCAGGAAATAGCGTTTGCCACCCTCCATGAACGAGAATGCCACACGATAGGTGTCATCGAACGTACCGACGGCATATAACGTGGTAGTACCTTCCGGTATTTGGATATCATCACCGGCATGGTAGGCCACTGCGCCATCACGAGTGGTTGCCCAGCCCGAGAACGTGAAGCCGGCTTTCAGTTGAGCATCTTCCACCTTTAGGGTGATCTTGCCATCCACTACTTCTGCATCCTCAGCCGGGTATTGATTGGGGATTGCCACGCCGATGAGACCATTGTAGTCATATTCAATATGGCGGTCGGTGCGCGCCAGCACGAACTCCATGTTTCCGTTCTTTTCGGCACTATTGGTATAGATACGCGCCCAACCGGACTGGTCTTTCGCCTTCATATCAGGATGTCCATAAACAGGCACATCCTTACCGTCCACCAGTTCACTCCAGCCTGGGATGTCAGCACCCGGATCATCCTCACGATAGTCGGGTCCGGTGAACAGCGTCGCTTTGATGGACAAGCTATAATACTCTTCCGTAATATCCCACTTCTCTTCACAGGTCCAGACCGTGCTGTCCGCATTCGGACGCAGAGGCACGTTGCGGCCACGGCTCGAGCGGAGGAAATAACCTGCCGGCTCGAAGGTCACGCCGAGGTTCTTGGCATCCGAGGTAGTGTCCACCACCATCCGTCCGCATGCGCCGGCCGAAGGCGTATAGGTAGTAGCCTCGCCTTTCAAAGCATTCACACGCAACTCACGGATCTTGGTGAACTCCGAGATAGCAGTGGTGCCGGCGCCCAAGCTGAAATCGCCCGCTTTGCGGTATTTGTTCTTATAGCCCACGTAGTAATAGGCGCTGTCCGAAGCGGGCACCCACATATAATCGGTCTTGTACAGCTTGGACTCGCCCCCCTGGTGGGTCATGCACTCAAACCGGTCCACCGTATAAATCTTACGCGCCAACGTACTATCCGTCATCACGTTCGACTGGCGGTACTTCTTGTAATCCTGTATATCCCATCCGAAGAAATAGGAGTTACATGACGAGAACTCCCTGTCATTGAGCAAATACAAACGGAACAGGGTACGGGTGGTAGCGCTATGCTTGGAGTCCGCGTAGGCATAGGCCGCCTTACCCGGAACCACCGTGTTTCCTCCCCAGGTCTTATTCGACGATGTCGTATTGAACGTCACGAGAGACGCATTGGTGTACCCCTTGGGGTCACCGTTGGTTCGCGGGATGTCGAACATATATACCTCGCGGTAGGTCATGCCGGCAAAACCGGTGCCCATCGCGCCGTCGAACGCCCATTTAGAACCATCTTTCTTGCCCAGCGTGTTGTTCGGGTCCATGTTGGTAGAAGCCCTATTGGTAGGAACGACGAACACTACATCGCACAAGTTCTTGTTACTGGCGTCATTGGACAGGTTGCCAAGGAACTTGAAATCACTATTGGAAGCGGTGATCAGAGTATAACCGCTGGAACTCCACATCGTATAACTGATTCCGCCCAAGGCATAGTTGTTCTTACCAATCACGCGGGTCAAGGCCGTGTCCACCGTCCATACAGACACTTCGGAAGGCACCGTGGCGCCTGCCGTCTGCGGGATGAGACGCAACTCATGGCCGGCAGTGTACTTGTACGGGCCGCCGGTATACGAGGGATAATGGCACACGAAATACTCCGTGCCTTCAACCATGACGGACAGCAGGAATTGGTCACCCGGCTCAAGATCGACCACCAGACCGGCGTCGGTAGGCGTCCAGCCAACAGCCAACAGCCGCATGGACAGCATCAACGCAAAACTGACAAACAGTTTTCGCACACTTACATTAACTATATCAAACATCTTCATATGCATTGGAGTCCAAAATAGACATAATGGACTGCAAAGTTACTGCTTTTTTCGCACATATACAATTTTTTTTATAGAAAAAATATCCGATTATTAATTTTTGCCAAATCCGTTAGACATTTTTATAATCCCACTTCTCAAATGAATAAATAATTTGCCGCTTTCGGTTATTGTTGGTCAAGAGTCGTCGAACCACGAGCTCACGAAAAAAGACCAAGGACTAACGAGCAATGACAAAAAAATGACATGAAAATTTGCACACGTCATTTTTTTTTATTACCTTTGCCACCGATTTGAAAAAACACTTTATTATGAACCGTGACAACGAGATTTTTGACATTATCCGCCGTGAGCGTGAGCGTCAAACGAAAGGAATAGAATTGATCGCCAGCGAGAATTTCGTTAGCGACCAGGTGATGGAGGCAATGGGCAGTGTGCTGACCAACAAGTACGCGGAGGGTTATCCCGGGCACCGCTATTACGGCGGTTGCGAGGTAGTGGACATCGCGGAGGACATCGCCCGCGAGCGTCTGAAAAAACTCTATCACGCCGAGTACGTCAATGTACAACCGCATAGTGGTGCGCAGGCGAACATGGCGGTGTTCATGGCTTGCCTCCGTCCCGGCGACACGTTTATGGGCCTCAATCTGAGCCATGGCGGTCACCTCAGCCACGGTTCGGCGGTCAATTTCTCGGGTCTGCTGTTCAACGCCATCGGCTATGACCTGAACGAAGCGACCGGTCTGGTCGATTATGACGACCTGGAGCTCAAAGCGCGCACGCACAAACCCAAACTCATCATCGCAGGCGCCAGCGCCTACAGCCGTGAGTGGGACTACGCTCGCATCCGCCGCGTGGCCGATGAGATAGGCGCGCTGTTCATGGTGGACATGGCGCACCCGGCGGGTCTGATCGCCGCCGGTCTGCTGGACAACCCCGTCCAATATGCGCATATAGTGACCAGCACCACCCATAAGACCCTCCGAGGTCCGCGTGGCGGCGTCATCCTCATGGGCAAGGATTTTGACAACCCATGGGGCAAGACAACGCCCAAAGGTGAGATCAAGAAGATGAGTGCCCTACTCGACTCCGCTATTTTCCCGGGCACGCAAGGCGGTCCGTTAGAGCATGTGATTGCCGCCAAGGCCGTGGCGTTCGGCGAAGCGCTGACGGACGAGTTCAAGCTCTATCAACAGCAAGTGAAGAAGAACGCCGCTGTCATGGCGCAGGCGTTCATCGACAAGGGATACAAAGTGATCTCCGGCGGTACGGACAACCACTCCATGCTCATTGACCTGCGTACCAAGTTCCCGGATCTGACCGGCAAGGTGGCCGAGCAGGCGCTGGTGAGTGCAGACATCACGACGAACAAGAACATGGTGCCGTTCGACAGCCGTTCCGCCTTCCAGACCTCCGGTCTGCGCTTCGGTACACCCGCCATCACTACCCGCGGACTCAAAGAGGACCAGATGGGCTGGATTGTGGAGTTGATTGACAGGGTGCTTTCAGCTGTCAGCGTTCAGCCCTCAGAGGCCGTCATCGCTTCCGTTCGCGAGGAAGTCAACCGCGAGATGACGAAGCATCCGCTGTTTGCGTGGTAAAATCGGTCGTGATCTCGTGATAACGACATGAAACAAAAAAAAAGCGTCCTCGAGACGCTTTTTTTGTTATGCCTGCTTCTGCTTGCGGAAATGGTTCGGAGTGAGACCCGTGTGCTTCTTCGTGTACTGGCAGAAAAAACTGGCGTTGGGGAACTCCATCTGGCGCGCTATCTCGCGGATAGGAAGTGTCGTGTTGCGCAGATAATGCTTTATCTCCGTCACCGTCACCTCCGCAATCCACTCGCTCGCGGACTTGCCGCTACGCTCCTTGCATATCTCCGACAGGTACTTCGGCGTGATATTAAGCTGCTTGGCAAACCACTGCACCTCACGCTCATGAGGATGCTCACGCAGCATATGCGTGAAGGTGTGGAACGTATAATCGCTCGTGTTCACCGACTGGCGCGGTTCACTGTCATCGAACGATACCACCTTATCCAGATAATTGAGCATCTCCATCGTAGCACCACGCGCAATCATTGTCAAGATCTGACGACGGTAGTCAGACTGCTGGTCCTGCAACTGGAGCGTCAGCAGACGGAAATAGACATCGCAGAACTCAATGGATTTATCCGTGAGGTGGAACAGCGGGTTCGTCTTCAGGTACTCCAACTTCTGCCACCAGCGCGGTTCTACACGCATATGGTCAAACATCAGACCTTCAAACAACTGGACAGGAATAGAAATCTGCATGAAACGGAAATCCGGGGAAATCTCATACGGCCCCAGCTCCGTGGCACGAGGAACGCGAATGAAGATGTCGTTCTCCCCAATCCGAAGCATCTCACCCCGATAATAGACATCAATGTGACCGGCTTTACACAAAAGTACCGTGGTAGACGTCTCTGAACGCGTCTCGCGGCACAGTTTGAAACCCTCCACTTCATTCGTTAAGAAAATAAAATCTGTGTACAGCGTCATGATATTAGAATTGATTTTTAGTTAAACTGAGTGCAAAATTAGTAAAAAAAAATGAAATATGCAAATTTTACCTCTTTTTTTTTGCCTACATGCGTTTTTTTTTATATCTTTGCACCCAAATTCGACAGATTATGAAGAAAAATGTTTTATTTGCCCTTATGGCTTTGGTGTTGATGAGCTGCTCCAACAGCGAGCGTATGCTCACTTCTGCAACCGGTAGTATTTACGAGTGTGTCATCGTCAGCAACGAGCGAGTGAAAGCCCCTGTGTGCGAGACAATGGGTGCCGATATGTACGGTTTGCCGCAAATGGAACCCACCTTCACAACCACACACGTCACCCCTTCCCTGTTTGACAACATGTTCAAATCAACGCGTAACATCCTGTTGGTGGACATCAACCCCAATAAATACACGCATATCCAGCTCAAGAAGAGCCGTGACGTATGGTCCAAACCACAGGCCATGATCCGTATTCAGGCGCCGAGTGACGAAGCCTTCCTCGACTACTGGCGCGAGAACGGAGAGGGCATTCGGGAGTGGTTCGTGCGCGAGGAATTGGCACGCCAGATCCGCTTCTACCGCGCCAATACGAATAAGGACGCACGCGCGAGACTCAACAAACAGGGATACGACATCCTCATTCCGGAGGATTTCATGCTCGTCATGGATACGACTCTAAGAATAAATGACCAGATGGTTGATGTGCTTTGGACTTGCAACAACAAAGGTCCGATGCGCAAGGATGTTATCGTCTACAGTTACCCTTACACAACACAAGAGCAATTCAGCAACGAACCCGTGGTAGCCATGCGCAATGCGGTGTTGGGTCAGATCGTCACCGCCCAGGTTCCCGGAAGTCACATGGGCACAGAGTATAAACATTTCCCGCCTGTGTCACGCTTCGTACCTGCTTTACGGGACAGCGTGGGTGGCTTCTATGCGCTGGAGACAAGAGGTCTTTGGAAGATCCTGGACGGTGAAGCGATGGGTGGTCCGTTTGTCAGCCTCACCCGTTTGGATCAGGTGAATGGTCGCGTAGTCACCGCCGAAGCCTTCCTCTTCGCCGCCGGTCAGAAGAAACGCAACGCCACCCGCCAGCTAGAGGCCATCCTCTATACCCTGACAATGCCGAATGAAAGAGTGAAGAAGTGAAAGGAATCAAAAAAACGCTCCAAAGGGCGTTTTTTTGTAGACCGTAGCCTTTGGCTACTCAAAGTAGAAAGACCGTTTCGTTTCACTCACTAAAAGACAAAAGACCAAACGGCTACGACTATACAAAGCATTTTAGTCTATTGTCCTTGAGCGAAGCGGTCTTTCTACTTTGAGCGCAGCGGTCTTTATTCTTTTAGTGAACGTAGTGAACGGTCTTTATTCTTTTAGGCCGCAGGCCGGTCTATCAACTAGACAGCTTCTTTCAACTTTCAACTTTCAACTTTCACCTTTCAACTCCTTTGAGGCCGCTTTCGACGAAGGCCGTTCTATGCGCTGTAAAGCGTTCCACCGCTTCAGGCCATAAACGCAATTCATGCACCAGAAAGCATACTGCGCCACCATACAATAGTCGCCGGCACGCAGCCACAGCGCCACGCTCAATATATCCACCGCCAACCAGAGGAACCAGTGTTCCCGGTACACGAGGATCATCAATACCTGCGCCACGAGTGCAGGTATTGTTGTAAAGGCATCCAGGTACGGCTGGGTGTCATCCGTCCAAGCAGCCAATCCCCACCCTGCAGCCCAGGACACCAACAGCGTGCCCACCGTAATGAGCAGCAGCGTACGAACCGGCAGCGAACGAGTTATCACCAGACGCTCGGCGTTGTTCCCTAACCGCTTGCGCCAGACGTACACGCCATACATCATCGTCACGAAATAATAGATGTTAATGGCAATCTCGCCATAGAAACGCTGTGTGACGCAGAGGTAGGTATATGTGCCGACTTGTGCAAAACCGAACACAAAAGTCAATATATTACCCTGCGCGGTCAAACACACGCTACACACGCCTAACAATCCGCTGACGAGGCTCAGCGGATGCAGCAGTTGAGGGTGCAAGGAATTGGTGATAAGAAACGTGACGACTTGTATCACCAAGCCGAAACACAAGAAACTATAATCAAACCACCGAGATTTCATTCTAAGTGACAATTTTGGGCCGTGATCTCGTCCCGACCATTTTGTCTTTGAGGCCGCAGGCCGTTCTTTCTACTTTGAGCGACGACGGTCTAAATCACTTCTTCTTCCCCGCCAGCGAGGCCTTGATAAGCTCGGCCGGCTTGGCTTCCGTCTGCGGCACAGTCAGATAATTCCATTCTTCCTCAAAGTCCCAGTTGGACTTCGTTTGTATCTTCTCTGGGAAGTAATAGACCGCTTCGGGCTGACGGTGTTCGTCCCAACTGCCGGTCGTCCATTTGCCGTCTCCGTCCTCGTCCAGATAGAGACGCAGGTAATAGATATCCGGCTTGAGATAACGGAACAAAGCACCCTCCGGCGATGCCGGAAGTTCACGAAGCACCTTGTCTTTGTTGGAAAGCACCTGTATTCGCGCCTTCGGGAGGTACGGATTGAGTTTGACACGGATGGTTGAATAGTCCTCCGGCGTCTTCACCTGGATCGAATATTTGATTGCATGCTGTGTCACGTCATAGACGTCAAAGAGCGCGGCGCTGTCCAAGTGCAACTCGTATTTCTTACCCGCTTTGAGGGAGGCAGCCAGCGAGAAACGTAGCGGCAGCGTGTCATGCGGCAGCAGCGTGAACGACACCGGCTTGAGCACCGTGTCCACCCGTTCATACAGATGGATGGAGTCCTTCTCTATCTTCGCCAAGGGTGTCGAACAACTGATGAACAGCGTGTCATACAATTCAAAACCGTTCCTTGCATTCGATTTGATCTCGAGCTTACGAGATTGGTTGCGGCGTTCCTGCGCCGCTTTCGCCTTGGCGGACATACGTGGCGCACGCCATATGGCACGCAGCGTGTCCGTGCACCACTCCAACCGGTACAGCGAATCCGTGCGACGGTAACGCGCCTCTAAGAACAGCGAGTCCTGCGCGATGGCAACACTGTCCGTCAGCCACAGCGTCACGGTGTCATAATGCGTCGTGAAGGAGGTATGGATGTATGGCATCGGGTCCACCCAGGACGAGTCAGACAGCGTAGAGTCTATCTCCGAGGGACGCATGGCACGGAAAGCGGGCAGGCTGTCCGGCGAAGCGGAAAAGAGGATACGCACCATGTGCTGCTGCTCACGGAGCGTCTTGACCAGGTACAGACGCTGCTGCGCCTCCTGGAACAGCCATAACAGCAAGTCCGCCGGACCGTATTCGTACCCGATCAGGCTGTCATTACCCAGCGAGTCCTTGTGATAATGCGGACGTACCTCCGGCGCAAACGTACTGTCGGCAAAAGCGAGTGCCTCACCCGGCGTCAGACGATAGTCACGGCTCACATCATCCACCGCGTAAAGGCGGTATGTGCCCGCACGCATGTTACCAATACGGAACGCGCCCGCCGTGTCCGTACGCGCTATGCGCGCAAAAGGAATCGTAGTGAAAGCCGTGTCCGACAGGTCGCTGTGGATGCCCACAAAGATCTTATCCATCGGGTTGAGCGTCTCGGCTTCATAGACTTTGCCGCGTACCTCCATGGTATCAATGACCGGACCGGTGGAGAAAGCGAACGTATAGTTCATGTACGGGTTCTTCTCCGTGTAATCACATATCGCGTTGCCGAAATCCAGCGTGTAGGTGGTGCTGTCCTGCAGCGTGTCCGTGAACAGCACAAGGATATGCTTGCCGCGTACCTTCACATCCGGCGGACGCTGCTGCGGAGGGGACATGATGAGGTTCTGGCTGATGTTATCCAGCTGCAGATATTCGTTGAACGTCACCTCGATCCGTTTGCCCTTGAACTCCAACGCGCCGTTCTCCGGCGAGGAACGCAACACGGAAGGCGCCACGGTGTCCTTCGGACCACCCTGCGGACCGACACCACGGTTCGCACAGCCGATAAGCACCAGCGCAATCAGGACGATATAGATTATCTTTCGCATGGACATTTTGTTTTGCGGTGCAAAATTACTCAAAAAAATTGACATATGCAAGTTTTTATGCGCATTATTTGCATATATGCAAAAAAAGTAGTACCTTTGCACGCTATTTTGATTGAAAGTTAAAACACATTATATGGAAAGAAGAGTTAGAGTTCGTTTTGCGCCCTCTCCTACCGGCGCGTTGCACATCGGCGGTGTCCGTACCGCGTTGTATAACTATCTGTTCGCGCGTCAGCACGGCGGCGACATGCTCCTGCGTATTGAAGACACAGACAGCACCCGTTTCGTACCCGGCGCAGAGGAATACATCCTCGAAGCCCTTGACTGGCTCGGCATCGGCATCGACGAAGGTCTGCGGATGAAAAAATCCTCAAAAGAGGAAATCGGAAAATGTGAAAATGAGAAAATAGAATCCGTCGGCACTCATGGCCCCTACCGTCAATCGGAGCGTCGTGAGATATACCACCAATATGTAAAACAGTTGTTGGATAGCGGCCACGCCTACATCGCTTTTGACACGCCGGAGGAACTCGAAGCCAAGCGTGCAGAGATTCCCAACTTCCAGTACGATGCCCGCACGCGCATGCAAATGCGTAATTCGCTCACACTTTCTGCAGAGGAAGTGCAGAGAATCCTAGACAACGGTGAGAAGTATGTAGTACGTTTCAAGGTAGAACCCAATGAGGACGTACATGTGCATGACCTCATCCGCGGCGAGGTGGTCATCAATTCCAATATTCTCGACGACAAGGTGCTGTATAAATCCGCCGATGATCTGCCTACCTACCATTTGGCTAACATTGTGGACGACCATCTGATGGAGATCAGCCATGTCATCCGTGGCGAGGAATGGTTGCCCTCCGCCCCACTCCACGTGCTGCTGTACCGTGCTTTCGGTTGGGAAGACACCATGCCCCGGTTCGCCCATCTGCCGCTGCTGCTCAAGCCCGACGGCAACGGCAAACTCTCCAAGCGTGACGGCGACCGGCTCGGCTTCCCCGTCTTCCCGCTGGAATTCCACAACCAGAAAGATGGCAGCGTTTCATCCGGTTACCGTGAGAGCGGTTATCTGCCCGAAGCCGTCATCAATTTCCTGGCCCTCCTCGGCTGGCACGGAAGCGGCGATCAGGAAATGTACACCATGGACGAGCTGATCAAGGACTTCAGCCTCGACCGCGTATCCAAATCCGGCGCCAAGTTCGACTACGAAAAAGGCAAATGGTTCAACCATCAATACCTCCAACTCCGTTCCAACGAAGAACTGGTAGAGATGTTCATGCCTGTGCTGAATGAGAAAATCGCTCAATTAGACAATCAATCGTCAATCGTCAATCGTCCAATCGTCAATGACAAAGCGATGATCGCTAAGGTCATCGGTTTGACAAAGGACCGCGTAAACTTCGTTCCGGAGCTTTGGGAGCAAGTGAACTTCTTCTTTGTCGCTCCCGATGAGTACGACGATAAATCCCTCAAGAAACGCTGGAAAGAAGACTCGCCGCGTCATATGCAGGAGTTGCTTGCCCTTTTAGAGACTGTCAGCGAGGAGGATTGGCACAAAAATGAGAAAATAGAGAAATGCGAAAATGAGAAAATAGAAAAATGGCATTTGGACGATGTAGTGATGCCATGGATTGCCGGGCATGAGTACGGTGTGGGCATTGTGATGAACGCTTTCCGCATCTGTCTCGTCGGTGCAGCCCGTGGCCCGCATATCTGGGAGATCACCAATATTCTCGGCAAAGCCGAAACACTCCAACGTGTCCGCACCGCGATTGAAAAACTGAGTTAACGACCGGTAAACCAGATATTAGTTACCGTTTACCAGTCAGAAAGCGGAACAGTTCCCCATCCCACCAAAAGTAAACAACAGCCATACAGCTGCTGTTTACTTTATCTTTTCGTCACCATCTCGCGACCATTACGGACGTCACAGTCCTGTATCTCTTATGCCTCGGAGAACTGGTCTTTGCCGACGCCGCAAATGGGGCAAACCCAATCCGCCGGAAGTTCTTCAAACGCTTTGCCTTCTTCGCTGGGGTCGTATTCGTACCCGCAGACATCACAAATGTACTTTGCCATAATAATTGATAATTAAAGGTGAATAAGTTTATTTTCGCCTGCAAAATTACAAAAATAATTTCATTTACGCAAATATTATTTACATTTATTTGTGTATTTGCCCAAAAAGCAGTAATTTCAGACTCCGCCATTACATTTCTCCCGAAATAACGTTCGCAAAATCCTGCAAATGGCAAAATAAAATGAATTTTATTTGCACATTTGGATTTTTTGTAGTAATTTTGTAGCCGTTATGACAGCACGTGAGGCACTGAAGACATATTTCGGATACGATGATTTCCGTCCGCTGCAGGCGGAGATCATCGAGTCCGTGTTGGCCGGCAAAGATACGCTGGCGCTGATGCCAACGGGCGGCGGCAAGAGTATATGCTTTCAAGTGCCTACCCTTGTGAAGGGGAATGCCGATCCGGAGAAACGCCTGTGCCTCGTCATCACGCCGCTCATTGCGCTGATGCGTGACCAGGTGGCGAACCTTCAGGCGCGTGGTATCCATGCCGCGGCGGTCTATACCGGCATGAGTTATGACAAACAGCGCGTGGCGCTGGATAACTGTCTGTACGGGCCTTACCATTTTCTCTATTGCAGTCCCGAACGGCTGGAGAGTGAGGAGTTCCGCAAACGCCTTGCCGATCTGCCGGTGGGACTGATTGCGGTGGATGAGGCACATTGTATCTCCCAATGGGGCTATGATTTCCGGCCATCGTACTTGAACATAGCCGCTATTCGTGAGTTACTGCCGGATGTACCGGTATTGGCATTGACGGCCACCGCCACGCCTGAGACCATTGATGATATACAAGACAAGTTGGGCTTTCAGGAGCATAATGTATTAAGGAAGTCCTTCCATCGTGAGAACCTCACGTACGTTGTGCGTCGCACGGATAACAAAGCCGAACAAGTGGCGCATATCTTATCGCGTGTACCCGGCTCCGCCATCGTCTATGTGCGCAACCGCAAGCGCGCACAAGAACTCGCCGAATGGCTAAATAACCAAATCCCTCAATTGGACAATCAATCGTCAATCGTCAATCGTCCAATCGTCAATTATTATCATGCCGGTCTGACCACTAAGGAACGCAATGAGCGCCAGCAGGCGTGGACAGAAGGCAAGACGCGCGTCATTGTGGCCACCAATGCTTTTGGCATGGGTATTGACAAACCCGATGTGCGCGTGGTGATACATTATGACCTGCCGTCCCATCTGGAGAGTTACTATCAGGAGGCAGGACGTGCGGGACGAGACGGACAAACGTCCTACGCCGTGCTGCTCTATAACCCGGCTGAAGACAAGGCCAAGATACAAAAGCGCGCCGTAGATACCTTTCCTCCGAAGGAATTTGTCGAGCAAGTCTATCACAAGACCATGGATTTTCTGCAAGTGGGTGCCGGAAGTGGTTTGGGGCATCGCTTTGCGCTGCATATCGACCAGCTCTGCCAGGTGATGCGACTGCCCGTAATACAGACCTACTCTGCCCTGCATATCCTCTCGCAAGCGGGATATATCGACTTTGAGGAAGAACATGAGACGCAGCCGCGTGTGCAGATCCTTGTGCCGCGGCATCAATTAGGCGAATACAATCTTTCTCTCGAGCAAGCCGAACTGCTCGACCTGCTCATGCGCTCCTACTCCGGCATCTACACGGATTTGCAATATGTCCGCGAAGCCGACGAGAAACCAAATACGAACATTTCTCCCTCTCTTGAGGAGAGGGACGGGGTGAGGTTTACCAATCATGACATTTTAGTCTCATTGGCGCAACGAGGTATCATCACTTATATCCCTCGTTCGGTGGGTTGCAGCCTTACGATGACCAACGAGCGACAGACAGAGATCTACCTGTCGCCCGCCATCTATGAGGAACGCCAGGCGCGTTTCGTTTCCAAACTTCATGCCATGCTCGAGTACGCCGACCAGACCCAGTTCTGCCGCGAACAGGTGCTACTCGCCTACTTCGGTGAAACCAATGCCGCCGCCTGCGGTCACTGCGACGTCTGCCGCGACCTCGCGCACAGAGTCTTTGCGGAGTAAAGACAGGGGAAAGGAGCTGTCTAGTTGAAAGAAGCTGTCTAGTTGAAAGTTGAAAGTAGAAAGTTGAAAGTAGAAAGTTGAAAGTAGAAAGTTGAAAGGTGAAAAGTGAAAGGAATCAAAAAAACGCTCCAAAGGGCGTTTTTTTGTAGACCGCTTCGCTCAAGGACAATAGATTTAAATGCATTGTAAAGTCGTAGCCGTTTGGTCTTTTGTCTTTTAGTGAACGTAGTGAACGGTCTTTACTCTTTTAGTGAACGCAGTGAACGGTCTACAAAAAAAGTGCCCCGAATGTAATGAACCCCAAAAGTTGAACAAAAAACTTTTGGGGTATTTTATGCTAAAAAAACATCCTTATGAAGAACGGTTGCTTGCCGTAAAATTATGTTTAGGAGGACGTCC
>Ga0265298_10003415_pt1 | contig 21026 bp, 14 predicted proteins | sample AusTroGonzalo_MG_3_FD_193486 | JGI IMG/M metagenome (GOLD analysis project Ga0265298, IMG submission 193486) | Bovine rumen microbial communities from tropical cattle in Woodstock, Queensland, Australia - Gonzalo_01 | ecosystem: Host-associated > Mammals > Digestive system > Stomach > Rumen ... | reverse complement strand
GGATTGGAGTGACATGCCATCATGATACAAAGGCCCGCGAGGGCGACGAATGACTTCCTCATATAATTAACTGATTTTACTGTAATCCTTGATATCGTATTTGCCTTTCCGCAACTCGGCGACAAGTGCTGCGTTACAGGCCTGTTCGAGCGAAGGGTCGGCCTCCAGCACCTTCATCGCATAGGCACGGGCCTGCTGGAGAAGCAGACCGTCCCGCGCCAGCGAGGCGATGTTCAGGCTGATGGGCAGACCGCTCTGCTGCGTGCCCTCCAGGTCGCCGGGGCCGCGCATCTTCATATCCTCTTCGGCGATGACGAAGCCATCCTCCGTCGAGCACATCAGTTCCAGGCGCTGCCGGGCCTCTCTGGAAGTCTTGTAATCCGCGACGAAGATGCAGTAGGACTTTTCCGCGCCGCGGCCCACACGGCCGCGCAACTGGTGCAACTGGCTCAGGCCGAAGCGCTGGGCGGATTCGATCACCATCACCGAGGCATTGGGCACGTCCACGCCCACTTCGATGACCGTGGTGGACACCAGGATATTGGCCCGCCCGGCTACGAAGGCCTCCATATTGAAATGCTTCTCCTCGGCGCTCTGCTGCCCGTGCACGATGGCTACTTTGTAATCCGGGAGCGGGAAGTTGCGCACAATGTCCTCAAAGCCGTTCTGGAGGTTCTGAAGGTCCAGTTTCTCGCTTTCGAAAATCAGCGGATAGACGACGAAGACCTGCCGTCCGGCGGCAATCTCCTTACGCATAAAACCATAGAGGGCGCTGCGTTTGGCGGGAGTGATCAGCATGGACTGCACGGGCTTCCGGCCCGGAGGCATCTCGTCGATGATGGAGACGTCCAGGTCGCCGTACAGGGTCATGGCCAGGGTGCGGGGAATGGGCGTCGCGGTCATGACGAGCACGTGCGGCGGCAGGCCGCCCGCACCCTTGGACCAGAGCTTCGCCCTCTGGTCCACACCGAAGCGGTGCTGCTCGTCAATGACCGCGAGCGCGAGGGCCTTAAAGCGCACGTTGTCCTCGAGCAGTGCGTGCGTCCCCACGAGGATGCCGAGGCTGCCGTCTTCGAGCGCCGCATGGGTTTCCCTGCGGGCCTTCTGCGTCGTATTGCCGGTCAGCAGCGCAACGCGGACACCGGTCGGTGCAAGGTACTTCGAAATATTGTTGAAATGCTGATTGGCCAGCACTTCCGTCGGCGCCATGATACAGGCCTGGTAGCCGTTGCCTACGGCCATCAGGCAGCTCAGCACCGCAACCATCGTCTTTCCTGAGCCCACGTCCCCCTGCAGCAGGCGGTTCATCTGCGTGCCGCTTTTCAGGTCGTCCCGGATTTCGCGGATCACGCGCTTCTGCGCGCCGGTCAATTCGTAAGGCAGGGCCTGGTAGCAGGCATTGAAAGGCTCCCCTACCCGGGGCAGCGGAATGCCCGTTCCGGCGCGGCTCGTGATGAATTTCTGCTTGAGCAGCGAGAGTTGCAGCAGGAACAGTTCCTCGAACTTCAAGCGCATCGAGGCCTTCTGCAGGGCATACTGGTCCTTGGGAAAATGGATGTTGTACAGGGCATAGCGCAAGGGCACCAGGCCGTTGTCGCGCATCACATATTCGGGCAGGGATTCCTCGATTTCCGGGAGACAGAGGGACAGGGCGGCAGCCATCAGGCGGCACATCACCTTGCCGGTCACTCCCCCGTTTTTGAGTTTCTCGGTCGAGGGATAGACGCCCGTCAGCGAACCCTGGAGCGCTTCTCCCTCCGCCGGGGCCGCATCCACTTCGGGATGGACGATGTTGAGGCGGCCATTGAATTCAGCGGGCTTGCCGTAGAAGAGGAAGCGGCGTCCTTTCTGCAGGCGCTCCGCATTCCATTTGATGCCGCTGAAAAAGACGAGTTCCACCTCGCCGCTGTCGTCGCCCACCCAGACGCTCAGGCGCTTGGGATTGGGCAGTTCCGCCCGGAGCACCGTCCCCAGAATCTGGACGGCAGTCATATCGGAACGCAGTTCCGCGATCGGATAGACACGGCTGCGGTCGATGTAGCGGAAGGGGTAGATGCGGATCAGGTCACCGACGGTCTGCACCCCGAGTTCGCGGGTGAGCAGCGCGGCCCGTTTGGGTCCCACGCCCGGCAGATACTGGATATTGGTCGACATTTCCCCCATGATTAGGACAAAAATACGAATTTTTCAGTAAAAAGATGTATCTTTGAAGGATTGAGAACGAGACGAATGGAAATTTTCAGATTAGCTCCACGCTGCAGCAGCGCTGACATCCGCAGGATTGCGGCGGAATCGGCCGGGGATTACACCCTGCTCTATACCGGACCCACCGAACTGAAATGGGTTCACTGGGGATGCGAGCGGATGGTCCAGATTGCGGACGAAACCCGAGCCGCGATGGTCTATTCCGACCGCTTTTTCGAGGGGACGCCCGCACCGGTCATCGACTGCCAGAGCGGCGGCGTCCTTCGCGACGATTTCGATTTCGGCGGCCTGCAGCTTTACCGCACGGACCTGCTCCGCCAGGTCGTGGCGCAGATGGACGCCGACTACGCCTATGCCGGGCTCTATGACCTGCGGCTGCGGCTTTCGCGGCTGGGCGCTTTCGTGCATATTCCCGAATTCCTGTACTACGAGCAGGAGACGGACAAGCGCGCTTCCGGCGAAAAGCAGTTCGATTATGTGGATCCGCGCAACCGCAAGGTACAGATAGAGATGGAGCAGGCCTGCACGGCACACCTGAAGGCCACAGGCGCATACCTGGAACCCAAATTCACCGAACCCGCACTCTGGGAAGGCGATTTCCCGGTCGAAGCGTCAGTCGTCATCCCCTGCAAGAACCGCGTGCGCACCATCGCGGACGCGGTGGAATCGGCGCTTGCGCAAAAGACCGATTTCCCCTACAATGTCATCGTGGTGGACGACAATTCCACGGACGGCACGCGCGAAGTGCTGGAACGCTATAAGGACAACCCCGCATTCCTGCTTATCGAACAGGATCCTTCATGGCACGCCATCGGCGGCAACTGGAACGCGGCCATCCATCATCCGCAGTGCGGCCGCTTTGCCCTGCAGCTCGATTCGGACGACCTCTATTCCGGTCCGGACACCGTGCAGAAATTCGTCGACTGCTTCCGGCGCGAGCATTGCGCCATGGTCGTGGGCACATACCGCATCACCGATTTCCAACTGAACGAACTGCCTCCGGGCATCATCGACCACCGCGAATGGACGGAGGAGAACGGACGCAACAACGCGCTCCGCATAAACGGGCTCGGCGCTCCGCGGGGATTCTGGACGCCGCTGCTGCGGAGCCTCAATTTCCCGACGGTCAAATACGGCGAGGACTATGCCGTAGCCCTGCGCATCAGCCGGGAATACCGCATCGGGCGCATCTGGGACGTGCTCTACAACTGCCGCCGCTGGGACGACAATTCCGACGCGGCGCTCGATATCGACAAAGTCAACATCAACAATACTTATAAGGACCGCATCCGCAGTTGGGAACTTGCGGCGCGCATCCGTTTCAACGCAGATAAAAACCAATAGAATATGAAAAAGTGTCTGATTGCCGGACTTTTGCTTGCCGGCCTGTTCGCATCCACGGGCGCCCCGGCGCAGGAAAACAGCGCACGCTGGATTCGTAAGAGTTGTATTTCACCCGACGGGAGCAGCATCGCCTTTTCCTGGCAGGGAGAGATTTTCACCGTTCCCGTGACGGGCGGCGATGCCTTCCAGCTGACCTCGAACAGCGCGTACGATTCCGAACCGAAGTTCAGCGCCGACGGCAGCGCCATCGTCTTCGCCTCCTGGCGCGAAGGCAGCAAGGATATCTGGGTGATACCTGCGAAGGGCGGTCAGCCCAGGCGTCTGACCACCTGGACGGGGGCGGAAACCCCGCTCACCGTGCTCAAGGACGGTCGCGTGCTCTTCAGCAGCGCCATCCAGGAAGATCCCGTCTGGGGCGGCTTCCCGGGCGACAAGCAGGTCTGGAGCGTATCGCTGGAAGGCGGACGTGTCCTGCCCGTCACGCCGGTGACGATGAGCAAGGCGGACGCGAATGCCCAGGGCATCATCCTCTACGAAGACTACAAGGGTTATGAGGATGAAATGCGCAAGCATCACCAGTCCTCGGTAACCCGCGACATCTGGGAATACATTCCCGAAAAAGGCAGTTACCGCCAGCTCAGTTCCTTCAAGGGAGAGGACCGCGAACCGGTCTTCGCCCCCGACGGCCGCCATTTCTACTTCCTCAGCGAAAAGGGCGGCAACTTCAATGTATGGAAGAGTTCGCTGGACAGCCCTGAACAGAGCGAACAGCTCACTTCCCTGCCCCTCAATCCGGTCCGCGGCCTGAGCTGCGCCGCCGACGGCACCCTGCTCTTCTCCTGGAACGGCGACCTCTACACCTTCCGCGAGGGCGGTGAGCCGAACAAACTGGACATCCGCATCCGCAAGGACAAGCAGACCCGCGTCAAGACGCACCTGACGCTCTCCACCGGCGCGAACAACATCGCCATATCGCCCAACGGGAAGGAGATCGCCTTCATCGACCGCGGCGAGGTCTTCGTGACCGCCGTGGACTTCTCGGAGACGAAGCGCATCACCTCCACCCCCGGACAGGAGCGCACGGTCAGTTTCTCCGACGACGGACGCACCCTCTATTACGCCGCCGAACGCGACGGGGGCTGGGGTATCTGGAAGACGGAACTGACGAACAAGGACGAAAAATACTTCACCTTCGCCTGCTCGATGGAAGAAAGCCGCTTTACGAAGGAAGGCGAGACCTGCTTCCAGCCCGATGTATCCCCCGACGGCAAATGGGTAGCCTTCCTGCGCGACCGCACCGAACTGGTCATCAAGAGCACGAAGGGCGGACAGGAGAAATCCCTGCTCAAGGGAGCGAATTACTCCTATACGGACGGCGACCTGGGCTTCGAATGGAGTCCGGACAGCCGTTACCTGCTCAGCGATTATGCGGCTGACGGCGGCTGGAACAACGTGGACGTAGCCCTCATCAGCATTGAGGACGGACGTGTCACCGACCTTACCCGCAGCGGCTACAACGACGTGGCGTTCCGCTGGTCGCTCGGCGGCAAAGCCATGACCTGGCAGACCGACAAGCAGGGCTTCCGCAGCCACGGCAGCTGGGGCGCCGAACGCGACGTCTACGCGATGTTCTTCGACGCCAAGGCCTATTCGGACTTCTTAAAAGACAAGGACGAGGCCGCCATCGAAAAACTGCTCGCCGGCAAGGAGAAGAAGGAAAAGAAGGATACGGCGAAAAAGGAGGAAAAGAAGCTCAAACTCGACCTGGAGGGCCGTGACAACCGCATCGTGCGCCTGACGCGCTACTCCGGCCGTCTCGGCGACCACTACCTCAACGACGAAGGCACGAAGCTCTACTACACCGTACGGCTCGAGAAAGGCTCCGACCTCTGCTGCATGGACCTCAAGGAAGGCTCCGTCAAGGTAATCCAGAAAGGCGTCAGCGGCGGATTCATCCCTGCGAAGGACGGGAAATCGCTCTTCATCCTGAGCGGAAAGGGCATTTCGAAACTGGACCTCGCCACCAACAAGAGCACCCAGATGAAGTTCAGCGCGGAAATGGACATCGTCCCCGCCGAGGAACGCGACTACATCTTCGAGCACATCTGGAAACAGGTGGACGAGAAATTCTATGACCCTCAGATTCACGGTATCGACTGGGCGGGCTTCCGCGAGAACTACAAGCAGTTCCTGCCCTATATCGACAACAATTTCGACTTCCAGGACCTGCTGTCCGAAATGCTCGGCGAACTGAACGGTTCGCACACCGGCGCTCGCTACTACTACCGTTCCGGGCTGCTCGCGGGTCAGGTGCCGGGCCGCATCGGCGTCCTCTTTGACCTCCGCTACAACGGCAAGGGCCTGAAAATCGCCGAAGTGCTGCCGGAAGGTGCACTGAACACCGCGGACAGCGAAATCGAAGCCGGCGACCTGATTCTCGCCGTGAACGGCAAGCCCATCGAGGAAGGGGCTTCCTGGTACGAAGCCTTCGCAGGAACCGCCAAGAAGCGCACGCAACTGCGCGTCAAGAAGGGCGGCAAGACCGTCGATATCGTCCTGACGCCCGAAAGCGCAGCGAACGAGGCCGACCTGCTCTACAAGCGCTGGGTCCGTCAGCGGGAAGCGATGGTGGAACGCCTCTCCGGCGGCCGCATCGGCTATGTGCACGTAGAAGGCATGAACTCCGCCAGTTTCCGCGAAGTCTATTCGAAACTGCTGGGACGCTACCGCAACTGCGATGCCGTGGTGGTGGATATCCGCCACAATGGCGGCGGCTGGCTGCACGACGACCTCGCCACCCTACTGAACGGGAAGGAGTATATCAAATTCCAGCCGAGAGGCCAGTATATCGGCAGCGAGCCGTTCAACAAGTGGACGAAGCCGTCCTGCGTGCTGATGTGCGAAGACTGCTACTCCGACGCCAGCGGCTTCCCTTACGCCTATCGCTCCATGGGCATCGGCAAGCTCATCGGTATGCCCGTTCCCGGTACGATGACCGCGGTATGGTGGGAGCGGCAGATTGACGCGACCATCGTCTTCGGCATTCCTCAGGTGGGTTCCTGGGGCGTCAAGGAGGGCCGCTATCTGGAGAACCTGCAACTGGAACCGGATGTCCTGGTCAACAACGACCCGGCTTCCCTGGTGCGCGGAGAAGACCCGCAGCTGGAAGCGGCCGTACGTGAAATGCTTAACGCCACCGCGAAATGAAGAAACTCGTCATCATCCCTACATACAACGAGATAGAGAACGCAGAGAAGATTATCCGTGCGGTGCTCGGCCTCCCGGAAGACTTTGAGATCCTGATCATCGACGACGGCTCCCCTGACGGCACCGCCGGGGCGGTGAAACAGCTCCAGGGCGAATTCGAAGGCCGTCTGCACCTGATCGAGCGCAGCGGAAAACTGGGACTCGGCACGGCCTATCTTACCGGCTTCAAATGGGGTCTGAAACAGGGATACGACTATATTTTCGAGATGGACGCCGACTTCTCGCACGCCCCTGCGGACCTTCCGCGGCTGCTGGAAGCCTGCACCACGGGCGGGGCGGACATGGCCATCGGCTCGCGCTATTGCAACGGCGTCAGCGTCGTGAACTGGCCCATCGGCCGCATCCTGATCTCCTACTTTGCCTCCGTGTATGTGCGCAAGGTGCTGGGATTCAAGATTTACGACAGCACCGCCGGCTTCCTTTGCTACAGCCGGAAAGTGCTGGAGACCATCAATCTGGACAAAATCCGGATGAAGGGCTACGGCTTTCAGATCGAGATGAAATACACCGCCAGCCGCCTCGGCTTCAAGATTGCGGAGGTGCCGGTGATTTTCGTCAACCGCAAGGAGGGCAGTTCGAAGATGTCCGGCGGCATTTTCGGAGAAGCCTTCTGGGGCGTACTCCGCCTGCGTTTCAAGAAATTCTAGACCAGATACCGGTCCCGTAACTGCTGCTGTTCTTCCTCGGAGAACAGCAGTTGGTTTGTTATATAGTCGTGCAGGGAGCCGAATTCCTGGTCGATGCGGTCGAGCGTGCGCGCGAAATTACCGGTATGCACGCCGATAAAAGCCTGGATGACCGCTTCTTCCTCTTCTCCCCAGCCCATCGCACGGACCTGTTCGCACATCCGGGCTACCGTTTCACGGTAAAAGTCGTTGGAGCGGTCGAAATCTTCAAGAATGGTTTCGCGCGAGGCGCCGAGGCAACTGAGCAGGAAGGCGGCACCGAGTCCCGTGCGGTCCTTCCCCTGCGAGCAGTGCCAGAGCACCGCGCCGTCCTTCGTGGCCAGCACTCCGCTCAGGAACGCCGCATACTGGAGCTGGGTATATTCACTGAAAACGAAATCGGGATACATATTGCGGGCAAGGCGCTGGACCAGCGGCTGGTTGGCGGCGCGCAGCAGGAAGGCCTCCAGGTTCAGGAAAACTTCCTTCGGCATCGCTTCGCCGCTCTTTTTCTCGATTTCCGGGTCGATGGTCGGCAGCAGCGTATTGCTGCTCCCGGCGATGACGCAGTCCGGCTCGCGGTACACCTCGCCGTAGGTGCGAAAATCGAAAATCCGCTTCAAATGGAATTCATCGCGCAGGCGTCGCTTGTCTTCCTCCGTTGCGCGCATCAGGTTGCCGCTGCGCAGCAGCAGGCCTTCGCGGATGCGCCGTCCGTCCGGCATTACGTAGCCGCCCAGGTCGCGGGCGTTCGCCACGCCTTCCAATCCAATGTAATTTCCTCCGTTCATGCAATCACTCCACTTCCCAGCAGTTCCGGGGCTTCCTGCCCGTCATCAGCGTACCAGACGGCAAACTGCCCCGGGGTTACGCTGCGCTGGGGTTCATCAAAAAGAATATACAATCCGTTCTCGCGCAGGAGCAGCACCGCATCCTGCAGTGGCTGGCGGTAGCGGATACGGACCCGCACCCGCAGGCGCTCCCCTGCCTTCATCGCCAGGGAGGGACGCATCCAGTGGATGTCCTCCGGAGCGATGCGCGCACATTTTTCAAACAGGCCCTTGTGATCTTCGCCCTCGCCGACATAGATGCGGTTCGCGGCGATGTCCGTCGCAATCACGAAAACCGGCCGCTTATGCCCGCCGATCGCCAGTCCCTTGCGCTGTCCCAGGGTATAGAACTGCGCACCGTCGTGTTTTCCGGCGATGCAGCCCCAGGGATTGGGCTTGATGCGCGTTTTGCGCTGATGGGCGGAGCGGCTGCGGTAAGTCTCGGTCTCGAAGACGATATTGCCATAATCGAGCGGGGTGGAAAGTTCCAGCAGCTGCGCGTCGCTGAGTTCCTCCCCGCGCTGCGCGAGTTCCAATTTCCGCCGGTAGGCGGGAGAATCGGCATACCAGGCATCGAATACCTCGATGACCTCCCCTTCCACGCTCTTGAGTTTCTGCTGCAGGAAGACCGGCAGGTCCACTTTCCCGACGAAGCAGATGCCCTGCGAATCCTTGCGCTCCGCGGACGGCAGGTCCGCTTCGGCCGCCAGGGCGCGCACCTCGCTTTTCAGCATCCCGCCGATGGGAAAGAGCGCCGCCGCAAGCTGCTCCTGGCTCAGGCGGCAGAGGAAGTAACTCTGGTCTTTGCCGGGATCGATGCCTTCGAGCAGTTTCTGCTCTCCGCTGAGCGGATCCGTTTCGCGGCGGCAGTAGTGGCCCGTCGCCACGGCATCGGCCCCCAGGCGGCGTGCGGCTTCCAGGAAGGCGTCGAACTTGATTTCGCTGTTGCAGAGAACGTCGGGATTGGGCGTGCGGCCGCGTTCGTATTCGGCGAACATATAGTCCACCACGCGCTGGCGGTAGGGGCCGCTCAGGTCGACGAAATAGAAGGGAATGCCGATTTTGCGGGCGACCATCTCCGCGACGAAGCGGTCTTCTTCCCACTGGCAGTCCCCGTGCAGGGTGCCCTCCGTGTCGTGCCAGTTCTGCATGAACATGGCGAAGACGTCATACCCCTGCCGCTTGAGCAGCAGGGCCGCCACGCTGGAGTCCACGCCTCCCGACAGTCCGACACAGATTTTCATCGTATTGCAAAGTTACGCTTAATTTTTGTATCTTTGCAAAGTATGACTGAAAAAGAAATCAGGAGCAGTTTTGAGGAGTACAACTCCCTGGATGAGTTGAATCCTGAAGACCGCGAACTGGCGAGGAAGGCGATCCGGTCGATGAGCCACGCCTATGCGCCCTATTCCCACTTTCACGTAGGGGCGGCCGTGCGGATGTCCAACGGACAGATCGTACGCGGTGCCAATCAGGAGAATGCCGCCTATCCTTCCGGCATCTGCGCCGAGCGTACGGCGATGTTTGCCGCCGGAGCCCATTATCCGGACAAGGACATTTGTTCCATCGCGCTGGCGGGCGGCGTCCACGGCCGGCTGACCGATCATCCCATCGCACCCTGCGGTGCCTGCCGGCAGGTCATGGCCCAGTACCAGACCCGGGCCGGGAAGCCGATCAGCGTGCTGATGATCGGTGCCAAGGCTATCTGGAAATTCGAGAAAGTCGATGACATCCTTCCTTTCATTTTCGACAGCATTTAGGCGCTGGGCATTGTTGCTCGTGGCGTTGGGGGCGGTCGCCTGCACCTCGCCGCGGTATCTCCCGAATGCCGTACTCCCCTCTCCGCCGGCATCGCCGGTGCACCGCGGGCATCTGCAGTCCATCGGATACCGTTCCAGCGTCAGGGGCCCCGAACACCGGAGGATGTTCGTGTATCTGCCCGAAGGCTATTATCGCGACGATACCCGCTATCCCGTGCTATATCTGCTGCACGGTGCGCGCGGCAATGAACTCAGCTGGATAGAGAAGGGCCGTTTGCTGGACCGCATCGACAGCCTGAAAGCCATCGGCGCGATGGAGGAATGCATCGTCGTGCTGCCGAACGTCAATCAGTATGACAATGAAAGCGATTATGGCAACGGCCGCTGCAAGGCCGCTTTCGAGTCGCTTTTCAAGGTGGACGGTTCTACGGAAAGCGCCTTTGTGCGCGATGTGGTAGCGGTAGTGGACAGCCTCTATCGCACGAAACGGGAGAAGAATGCCCGCGCCATCGCCGGCCTTTCCATCGGCGGAATGCAGTCCATCTATATTTCGGCAGGTTTTCCCGATACTTTCGGCTATGTCGGCGCCTTCTCGCCGATGATCCATAATTACGTCATGCCGAGTCCCTATTCCAAATTCTATAACTTCCTGGGACGCAAGCTGAAAACGCAATTCGCAGACCCGCCGCGGCTCTATACCGTCATGACGGGAGAGAAGGACTATTTCATCCTGCCGGTGAGGTGCTATGACAAGCGGCTGACGCGCAAAGGCTATGCGCACGAACTGGTCATCAACCCCGGTGCGCACGAATGGTACAACTGGACCGACTTCTGCGAACGCTTCCTCCAGAAACTCTGGAAATAGAAAACAAAAAAAGGGAAAGCTTAGTACATCGCACCGCTACGACCTCCTACCCTTGCTGCCTTCCGGCCCTGGGGGAGTTCAGAGGGAGCTGGTCGTGTACAACTTTCCCGTCGGCAAAGGTAGCAATAATTTTTTAAAAATCCGCGAGGCGGGAAACGGGAGCGGCGTCCAGAGAACTGCGTTCGCCGGCCAGATAATGGTAATATCCGGCAATGGCGATCATCGCCGCGTTGTCCGTAGTGAACTTGCGCTCAGGCAGATAGACTTTCCAGCCACGCTTCTCACCCTCCTGCAGCAGACGCTCGCGCAGGCCGCTGTTGGCGGAGACGCCGCCGCCGGCGCTGACCTCCTTGATACCGGTCTGCCGCACCGCCTTGATGAGTTTGTCCATCAGGATATCGATGAGCGTCTTCTGGAAGGAGGCGCAGATATCTTCCTTGTTCTTCTCCAGGAACTGCGGATCACGCGCCAACTCGTCCCTGACGAAGTAGAGCAGCGAGGTCTTGACGCCGCTGAAACTGTAATCCAGTCCCGGAACCTGCGGTTTGGCGAACTTGAAGCGGAGCGGATCCCCCTGCTTGGCCAGGGCGTCGATGACCGGCCCGCCGGGATAGCCCAGCCCCATCATCTTGGAACACTTGTCGAAGGCCTCCCCCACCGCATCGTCAATGGTCTGGCCGAGGATTTCGTAGTGCAGCGGATCGTCCACCCGGACGATCTGGGAATTGCCGCCGGAGACCAGCAGGCACAGATAGGGAAAAGCCGGCTCGTGGGGCTCCACCCCCGGCTGACGGATGAATTCCGCGAGGATATGGCCCTGGAGGTGATTGACATCGATAATGGGAATGTCGAGCGCAAGGCCCATCGCTTTCGCGAAAGAGGTGCCGACCAGCAGCGAACCCAGCAGTCCGGGCCCCCGGGTGAAGGCGATGGCACTCAGGTCCGAAGGCTGCACGCCGGCACGCTTGAGCGCCTCGCTCACCACCGGAACGATATTCAACTCGTGCGCCCGGGATGCCAGCTCCGGCACCACACCGCCATACGCCTTGTGCACATCCTGGCTCGCAATCACATTCGACAGGAGGACCCCGTCCGCAATGACCGCCGCCGAAGTATCGTCACAGGACGATTCTATTCCCAATATAATCTCTGCCATTTTTCCTTCGCCTGGCCGATAAGCACCGGGTGCTTGTTGCTTCGCAACCCTATCCGGGTAAATGCACCCTTATGCTTACCGGCCAAGGCGTGCAAATTTAGCAAAATTATCATTATATTTGTTGATTGGATAAAATCGAAGCACTATCACACGCCGCACCCGCATACTCTTCATCATCCTGGGCAGCCTGTTCCTTCTGGGAGTGGCCGCCCTGCTGTCGTTGCAGTTGCCTGCGGTACAGACCGGCATCGCGTCTTATGTAACCCAGAAGCTGGAAGGGAAATTCGACGGGGAAATCCATTTCTCCGGCATCAAGATCCTGCCCATCAGCGCCGTGGTGCTCAACGATGTCGTCGTCACCGACAATGCCCCCTACCAGGGCCCGGAAGGGAGTTTCCCGCCGGTCGATACCCTCTTCTACGCCCGCAAGGTCAGCGCGAACATCTATCTGGGCAGCCTGCTGCGCAAGAGAGTCCTGCGCTTCGGCCGCGTCACGGTGGAGAACGGCTTCCTGCATCTGGCCATCGAGCCGGACAAGACCTACGGGGTGAATCTGACCCGGATCTTCCGCATTCCGCTGAAGCCCGACGCCCAGCCGGACACCAGCGACATCTTCCATATCCGGCGAGTCCGTCTGGACGACTTCCACTACAAGATGACCATCTTCGGGCAGGAGGAGATGCGTGCGAAGCGCAAGCCTTTCGAGATTGCCTGGGAAGACCTGGACGTCAACGTGGACGCGCGGGTGCACTCCCTGAAGTTCAAGGGCGGACGGATGGGCGGTGTGGCCGACCATCTCCGGCTGACGGAGAAAAGCGGTTTCCACTGCGCCCACCTGGCCGGAACGGCGCTCGTCGGCCGGGGAGAAGCCCGCATCACGAAGCTAAAGATCCTCGAGGACGATTCCAACGTCGACATTCCCCTGCTGCTGTTCAGTTATAAAAACAGCGCGGCCTGGAGCAATTTCCTGGACGATGTGCGGATTACCGGCAAGATCGCGCCGAGCCTGTTCGCCCTGCGCACGCTCCGCTTTTACACCCCGGTCTTTGAAAAGAACGGCGCGGTGCTCCAGATCACGAAGGCCGACGTAGACGGCCCCGTACGTCATCTGTCGGTCAGCAATTTCGAATTCCGGGACACCGTGAGCCGCGTGACGGGCTATATCGACGCCCGCGGAGACGGACTGCCGGAACTGGACGACATCCGCATGAACGTCCGCCTGCGCGACTGGCGTTTCAACCGCAGCGGAATCAACCGTTTCATCAACCACTTCACGCCGGACCATCCCCTGAACCTGAAAGGCACGCTGCCGGAAACCTGGTACGTCCTGAACAGCCATACGCACGGGCACATCGACCATTTCAACGAAGAACTGACGCTGCGCTCCGGCATCGGCGGGCTGGAGATCGCCTCTGCGCTGACCAACATCACGAACGGGAAAGCCCGCGAAATCGAAGCGCAAATCCGCACGGAAGCACTGGACCTCGGCGCCATCCTGCGCACGGAAGCGCTCGGCCCCCTCTCCGCCGACACGAAAGGCTTCCTCCGCATGAACGGCGAGACGCTGCAGGCTGCGGTGGACAGTTGCGCCATCGCATCACTCCGCCTGCTCGGGCATAACTTCCACAATATCAGGGCTTCCGGCGATATCGACGGAAAGAGCTTCAACGCTTCGCTGCGCGTAGGCGACAGAGCCTGCCGCCTGAGTGCCGACGGAGGCTGCAGTTATGACGAAGAGCGCAACGAGCGCCGATACAGCATCGCCGGCGTCGCCGGCGACATCGACCTGCACGCCTTCGGCATCGAAATCCACAAGGGGCTCGCGCGCGCCTCGTTCGGCATCGACGGAGAAATGACGATGGCGGAAAGCGGAAGCAAGCGCGCCAATCTGAAACTCGGCAACCTGCAACTGACCGACAGCACGGGCGTACACATCCTGGGCGATGTGAACGCGGATTACTTTGCCTCCGGCAGCGACAACCGCATCCAGCTCGCCTCCTCCTTCCTGGAAGGCAGCCTCCGCTCCGAACGGAAAATCACCGAAATGCCCGCAGCGCTGACAGCACAGACGATCCGCGCCTATCTGCCCCTGCTCCTCGAGCCGACAGAAAATGCGCCGGAGACCCCGGAACCCTTCCGCAGCGAACTCAGCCTCAAGACCGGAAGCACGCGGGAGCTGCTGGATTTCCTCTATCCCAGCATGTATATCGAGCGCGGAACCGCCTTGCAGGCATCGACGGACGCGAACGGTAAAATCCGTGCCGAATTGCGCTCCGGCCGCATCATTGCCGACGGCATCCGCGTCCGCGACATCGCCCTGAATGCCGACAACAGCGACGGAAAACTCAATACCGCCATCGGCGCCGAGGAACTGGAACTCGGACCGCTGCTCCTTTACGGCAGCAGCATCCAAGCATCCGCCAAGGACAATAAACTCGACCTGAAACTCGCCTATACCGACGTCGGCGGCTATGAGGACGAACTGGAGCATAGCGGGAACCTATCCGCCGAAGGCGAACTGCTCCGCGACAGCCGCGGGAAACTCGCTTTCCGCGTGCATCCGCAATATTCGCGCTTCATGCTCGGGAAGGACCTCTGGACGCTCGGTGAATCCGAACTGCGCATCGGGGACGGACGGCTGGCGCTCGACCATTTCAGCCTGGACTGCAACCAGCAGCACATCCGCATCAACGGCGGCCTCGCGCCGGACCAGCAGGACACGATGAAACTCTTCGTCCAGAACTTCGACCTGGAGACCGTCGACCGCATGACCCACGGGGTGTACGGCCTGGGCGGAAGCCTCTCGGCCGATGCGGCCTTCATCTCTCCCATCTCGGACGAGCGGGTGCGGCTCTCGCTGGGGCTCTTCTGCGAGGAACTGAGCCTGAACCGGGTCGATGCCGGCAGCATCCTGGTGGACGGCCGCTGGAACGAGCGGATGGACCGGCTGGACTTCAATCTCCAGAACAGCGTGGGCAACTACCAGTGCATGGACGGACACGGCTGGTTCAGCCCCACGAAGGAATCCCTGAGTGCCGACCTGGAACTGAACAAACTCAATATCGCCGTTCTCGGTCCCTTCCTGCGGGATCTGTTCAGCGAGACCGGAGGCAGCATCAGCGGCCGCATTCTGGCGGAAGGGAAAATCGGGGACATCAGCCTCTCCAGCCGGGACACCCGCCTCAACGATGCCCTGCTGCGCATCGCCTATACCGGCGTGGGCTATCGCTTCGACGGCCCCATCCGCATCAGCGACCGGGGCGTGGTCTGCGACAATCTCCGCGTCAGCGACGCTGAAGGCGGCAAGGCCACCCTGAACGGCGGCCTGAGCTGGGACCACTTCAAAGATATGCGCCTGGATGCCCGCCTGCAGTTCACGGACATGGAACTGCTGGACTCGCAGCACGCTGCCGGGAAAGGTCTGTACGGCAAACTCTTCGCCAGCGGGAACGCCCGGGTACAGGGACCGACCGACAATCTGGACATCGAGGCGGAGGCGCGTTCCTCCCGGCCCGGCGTCGTCACGCTGGGCTCCGACGACCCTACGCTCAAGAACAACAACGGGCTGCTCACCTTTGTCGCACCCAAGGTCCTGGACGATGAACTGCTCGCCTTCGAAAAGCGGGCGGAAGAGACGAAGCGCAGCGGGAAAATGAACCTCAAGGCACACCTGATGGTCAATCCGCAGGTGACCATCAATATGCCCATCGACACCGAATCCGGCAGCGGAATCTCCGCCAACGGCCAGGGCGACATCACGGTCAGCCTCCCCGGCAATACCGACGAACTCTCCCTGTACGGTGCCTATCAAATCAAATCCGGAAAATTCAATTACATCATTCCGGGGCTGGTCAGCAAGGAATTCGTGCTCCAGGACGGCAGTTCCATCAATTTCGGTGGCAATCTCATGAACACGGAGCTGAACGTCAATGCCTTGTATAAGGTTTCGACCAGCCTCTCCTCGCTCATTGCGGACTCCACCTCCACCAATATCCGGCGGCATGTCAACTGCGGCATCCAGATCAGCGACAAGTTAAGCGGGCCCAAAGCCTCCTTCAGCATCGATGTCCCCGACCTCGATCCGGCCACCAAATCGGAGGTGCAGGCAGCTCTCAACACCGAAGACAAGGTGCAGAAGCAGTTCGTCGCCCTCCTGATTTTCGGCACCTTCATCCCCAGCGAGAACTCCGGGGTCGTGAACGGCTCCAACATCCTCTACTCCAATCTCTCGGAGATTATGATGAACCAGGTGAACAACGTGCTCTCGAAACTGAATATCCCGGTTGACCTGGGCTTCGGCTACCAGCAGGGCACGGCCGGAAACGATGTTTTCGACGTGGCGGTCAGCACCCAGCTCTTCAACAACCGCGTGGTGGTGAACGGCTCGATGGGCAACCGAAAGTACAAGACCAGCACCAGTCCGGGCGGCGATTTTGTCGGCGACCTGGACATCGAAGTGAAAATCGACAAACCGGGCCGCTACCGCGTCAACCTGTTCTCCCACTCCGCAGACGAATACGCTTCCTATCTGGACCAGTCGCAACGCAACGGACTGGGTTTCACTTATCAGCAGGAATTCAACAATATGGGCACGTTCTTCCGGAACATCTTCACTTCCAAGAAGAAACGCAAGGCGGAAGAAGCGGCCGCCAAACGGGAACCCGTCGTCATCAAAGTGGAATGACAAAAGGAAAGTTATATCTGATTCCCGCCCCGCTCGGAGAGGGCGACCCTGCGGAAGTAATTCCGGCAGCGGTATTGTCCACGGCCTGCCGCCTGGACTGCTTTGTGGTCGAGGAACTGCGCACCGCCCGCCGCTACCTGTCGCGTGCCGGCCTGAAAGGCAGCATCGACCAGTTGGAATTCCATACGCTGAACGAGCATACGACCCCCGCCGAAGTGCGTGCGCTGCTGCCGCTTTTCGAGGACGGCCGCGATGTCGGCTACCTGAGCGAAGCGGGCCTTCCCGCGGTCGCGGATCCCGGTGCCGCGCTGGTGGAACTCTGCCACGAAGCGGGCATCACCGTCGTTCCCCTGAGCGGGCCTTCCTCGCTGCTGCTGGCGCTGATGGGATCGGGCCTCAACGGCCAGTCCTTCGCTTTCCGCGGCTACCTGCCCATTAAGGAGGCGGAGCGCGCCAAAGCCATACGCGAATTGGAAAAACAATCCGCTGCGCTCTCCCAGACGCAGATTTTCATCGAAACCCCCTATCGCAACGACGCACTTTTCACCCAGTTGCTGAAGGGGCTCTCCCCCGCGACGCGGCTCTGCATCGCCGCGGACCTGACCCTGCCCACGCAGACGCTGCTTACGCGAACGGTGAGCGACTGGCGCCGGAAGCCCCTCAGCATCGGCAAACGTCCCTGCGTCTTTTTGATCCTTGCGCGATGAAGGCGACACTGCTTACCCTCGGCTGCAAACTCAATTATGCCGAAACCGACACTTACGCCCGGGAATTGCGGCTGGCGGGAGTGGAGCTTGTCCGCTGGAGCGAAGGTGCGGACCTGTACCTGGTCAACAGTTGTTCGGTGACCGCGGTGGCCGATGCCAAGACGCGCAACCTGATCCGCAAGGTCCATCGCATCAATCCGGAGGCGCGCATCGCCGTTACCGGCTGCTCGGCGGCCCTGCGCCGCGAAGAACTCGAAGGCATCGAAGGCGTCTGGCGCGTATTCGGTGCCGACGAAAAGGCGTCGGTGGTGCCGGAGATCCTGGGGCTTCGCGTTCCGGAGCTCGGCGGGATCTTCCCCGCCTGGTCGAGCGGCGAACGCACGCGCTCCTTCCTGAAAGTGCAGGACGGCTGCGACAATTACTGCGCCTACTGCACCGTTCCCTATGCCCGCGGGCACAGCCGCAACGTAGCCGTCGCCACGCTCGTGGAGCAGGCGGAACAGATTGCGGCGCTGGGGGTAAAGGAAATCGTGCTGACGGGGGTGAATACCGGCGATTTCGGCCGCAGCACCGGCGAGAGTTTCCTGGCGCTGCTCCAGGCGCTCGACGCGGTGGAAGGGATTGAACGCTACCGCATTTCGTCGATTGAACCGAATCTGTTGACTGACGAAATTATCGACTGGACGGCCTCCGGCACCAAGTTCCAGCCGCATTTCCATATTCCGCTGCAAGCGGGCAGCGATGCATTGCTGCAGGCGATGGGACGCCGCTACGACACGGCGGCTTTTGCCGGAAGGATCGAGGCCGTACGGCGGGCTTTCGAGGGACCGGGACGGCCGGAGGTATTCTTCGGCATCGACGTAATGGCGGGTCTCCCGGGAGAGACGGATGCGCTGTTTGAAGAAGGCCTGTCCTTTATCCGTAGCGTGCGGCCTGCTTTCATCCACGTATTCCCCTACTCCCGCCGGCCCGGTACGCCCGCGGCCTCGATGCCCGGACAGGTTCCGGAAACGGTCAAGGCGGAAAGGGTGAAGGCGCTGGAAGCGCTCTGCGAAGAACTGCACGACGCCTTTGTGCGTCGGCACCGGGGACAAAAGGCACAGGTCCTTTTTGAATCCAAGGAAAAGAACGGGATGATGGGAGGCTATACGGGGAATTATATCCGGGTCAGCCGGCCTTTCGAGGCCTCGCTGGTCGGGAAAGTATCGGAGGTGACGCTATGAAAGACTGTATGGAGATATTGGGCAGCGGGACCTCGCAGGGCGTGCCGGTCATCGGCTGCGACTGCCCGGTCTGCCGCTCCGCGGACCCGCGCGACAAACGGCATCGCGCATCGGCGCTGGTGCATTATGCCGGGCTGGATCTGCTGGTGGACTGCGGCCCGGATTTCCGGACGCAGGCCCTGCGTGCGGGGTTGAAACGGCTGGACGGCATTTTGCTCACGCACGCGCACATGGACCATATCGGCGGGCTGGACGATACCCGCGCCCTGCAGTGGACGCTGGGCTGGGAGCCGCATATCTGGTGCGAACAGCGGGTACTCGATGCGCTGAAAAAGCATTTTCACTATATGTTCGCGCAGGAGCTGTACCCCGGCGTACCCACCTGGCACATCCATCTGATCGACGAGCGGCCCTTCAGGATCGGCGGAGCGGAGATTATTCCCATCCGCTGCATGCACGGGAAACTGCCCATCCTGGGCTTCCGCTTCGGGAAACTGGCCTACCTGACCGATGTCAGCGGCATCGACGCGGCGGAAATGGAAAAACTGCGCGACCTGGATGCGATGACCATCAATTGCGTGATGCACACGCCGCATCATTCGCATTTCTCGCTGCCGCAGGCCGTGGAGTTCCTGCAAAGGACCGGGGTCAAGGAAGGCTACCTCACCCATCTCTCGCACTATCTGGGCACGCACGCGGAACTGGAAGCGCAACTGCCCCCGCACATCCGTCCCGCCTACGACGGCCTGGTCATTTCTGCCTTATGAATACGACAGCAATTTATACCATAACCTCCGGACTGCACGACAAAGTGTCCGTCGAGGGTTTGTCCGATGCTTTTCTGAAGGAACTTTTCCCGGACGGCGGCTTTGAATTCCGCGGTGCGGACTTCTCGGATTTCGGCACTTGCCCGCTGAACCTCATTTACATCCGTACCGGCGGCGCGGAGGGGATCTTCCAGACCCTGCTTCCGGGCATCCTGAAAGCGGGTACCGGTAAAATCTACCTGCTGACCTCCGGGAAGAACAATTCCCTGGCCGCATCGCTGGAAATCCTTTCCTATCTGCAGCAACAGGGGCTGCCGGGAGAGGTCCTGCACGGGAATGTGAACGCATTGCGGGAACGCATCGCCCGCCTGGAAGCGGTGGCCCGCGCCAAGGCCGCACTCTCCGGCGCCCGGGTGGCCCTGGTCGGCCGTCCTTCGGACTGGCTGATCGCAAGCGAAGCGGACCGCGAGGCGATTAAGGCGCGGCTGGGGATGGATTTTCTGGACATTCCCATCGAAGCACTGGTGGCTGCCGTGAAGGCCCTGCCGCCCGAAGCCGAAAATAGCGCAGACCTGCCGGAAAAGGTCCGGCCCTATTTCCCGGGGGCGATGCAGATTTACCGGGCGCTGAAGCGGATGATCGGAGAAAATCGCATCGACGCGCTGACGCTCCGCTGCTTCGACCTGCTGACGAGCCTCGGCAATACCGGCTGCATCGGCCTGGCGAAACTGAATGCGGAAGGTACGCCCGCCTCCTGCGAAGGCGACGTTCCCGCGCTGATCAGCATGATGATTGCGCGTGCGCTGACCGGCTGTACGGGCTTTCAGGCGAATCCTGCGCGCATCGACACCGAAAGCGGCGAAGTGCTTTTTGCCCACTGCACGATTTCGCTGGATATTCCGTCCGCCATTTGTTACGATACGCATTTTGAATCCGGCATAGGCGTGGGTATCCACGGGGAATGGCCGGAGGGGCCGGTGACGGTGTTCAAGCTCTCCGGAGACTTGTCCCGCTGCTTCATCGCCGAAGGGGAATTCCTCCGCAACCAGTATCAGGATAAGCTCTGCCGCACGCAGATCGTGGTCAGGCTCTCCCCGGACGACGCCCGTTACTTCCTCACCCGCCCCATCGGCAACCACCACATCATTCTCCCCGGCCGCCACAAGGCCCTGCTGTCGGAGTTTATGGGAATCGATACGATATGAAAAAAGAGCCTCGCGGATGCGAAGCTCTTTTTTGTACCCCCGAGGCGGGTTGAATTTTCCCCGGTTATACGCTGTATATCAATGGTTTAAGGAAAGAAGTTGGAAAGATTTTACCACCTTTTTGGTAAGATTTTGACACAATTTTTGACACAGTTTTCGGAAAGTTTTTATACCTTTGCCGACGACCAACAAACCATTTATGAACATTCGATTTTACAAGCGGGGAAATTGCGACACCCTGTTCGGGCAGATGTAGATAATAAAGCAGATTTCCGCCAAAGTGGATTTGAAAAAGGGGCCAGCGGAAGGCTGTTTCAAAGGTAAGTAAGTCTCGTTAGTTTTCAAAGT
>Ga0265298_10003414_pt1 | contig 21026 bp, 17 predicted proteins | sample AusTroGonzalo_MG_3_FD_193486 | JGI IMG/M metagenome (GOLD analysis project Ga0265298, IMG submission 193486) | Bovine rumen microbial communities from tropical cattle in Woodstock, Queensland, Australia - Gonzalo_01 | ecosystem: Host-associated > Mammals > Digestive system > Stomach > Rumen ... | reverse complement strand
CCGTGAGGTTTTCGAAGCCAGTCACCTTCTTGTATGCGCCGATAGCATCCTTGAACTTGCGGTTCATGAAGTGGTATTCAGCGATACGGAGCCATGCCTTCGGCACAAGACCGTTATCCGGGAAGTCGCGAACGAGCTGCATACGGAGCTTGTACGCCTTGTCATCTTCACCACTAGCTTCCTGCACTGCAGCAGCCTGGTAAATCACGACCGGAGCCTTGTTTTCCTTCGGATACTTGTCGATGTATTCAAGGAAGTAGCCTAGAGACTTCTGGTGATCGGCCTTCGGGAACTGATTGATGTTAGCGCACTTTGCCGGCTTGTTATCGCGGTCAGCGCACCATGCAACATCTTCTTCGTACTGAGCCTGGATATCCAGGAACTGCTTTTCTTCAAGCAAGAACTGGTAATGGCCGAGCTGCTGCAAAGCAGAAGCGCAACGGTTACTGGTCTTGCCCTTGCAACGTTCAACCTGGCGTTCCCACTGGGCAATAGCATCACGCATGCCAGCTTCATCGAGACCACCAGAACGGCAAGCCTGTTCAGCCTGGTTCTTTGCAACTTTATAGGAACTGGCGCACTGTTCATAGCCAGAATTACCCTTTCCAATGGACTTGCACTTTGCAAGCAATTTCTTAGCTTCGGCCGTTTTTTCTTGACACGGATCCGATGCAGCAAATGATGTTCCGACCATGGAGCAAACAATTGCTGAGACGAGCAAAAGATTTTTCATCGTTCTCTATCCACCTATGATATCATAAAAATAAAGGGAAAAACCCGGATTACTCCAGGTCTTCCAAATCTCCAGCAGGAGAAGATGTGCTACCACCAGCACTTCCACCGCCCATGCCACCGCTAGCCTTCGTCTTGACGGTAGCCAAAGTGAAGCCAGCATCTTCCAAAATACGCTTGCGGTTGGATTCGAAGCGGTCACTCTGGATAGATCTCTGCATGAAGGAAGCGTAATCTTCAATAGCCTGGTTAGCCTTGTTGAAGGTCGGCTGCAAAGCTTCGCGCTTGCTCTGCACACGCGGAGTCGGCAACTGACGAGCGAGATCCAAAGCAATAACCTGAACAGAATCAAATTCGCTCTGCATTGCATCGTAAGCCTGACGAGCGCTATCGCGAGCGGCAACAGAAACAATCGGCTGTTCCGTGCGCTTTTCAGCCTGAGTCAAAGCTTCAATAGCACCCTGGTAGTCCTTCTTCATGAAGTGGCAGTAACCAATCACGAGGTAGGCTTCAGAAACGAGGAAGGATTCCGGAAGGTTGGAAATGATCCACTTGGCCGGCTTCATAGCTTCGTCCGGCTTGTTGACCTTGAGGAAGGACCAAGCGATACCGAGCATAGCTTCGTCAAACACCGGAGATTCCTTCTGGACCTGACCATACATCTGAGCGGCAGCTGCGATGTCCGGTTTTTCACCAGAGAAGAAGAGGTGGCCGAGCTTAACTCTTGCGGCGTCCTGAAGGTCGCGTTCGGACTGGTTGGACACCGGCTGTTCCGTAATATCGCGGAAGCAGTTTTCAGCTTCGTCAAACTTAGTCATACGGCTGTTTGCAATACCCATGGTATAGCGAGCGTAGAAGTAGTTGGCGTTACCCGGGAGGATGGAGGCGAGGAGATCGACAGATTCCTGATAGAGACCCTGTTCGAACTTGATCTGGCCTGCAACGTAGTCAGCGTCAGCCTTCACGTCGCTTTCACCAAACTTCTGAGCAATATTCTGGTACTTGGTCATAGCTTCCGTGTACTTGCCTTCCTTATAGTCGATGTTCATCAACTGGAAGTGGTACTTGGCACGCTGGTCACTCTGCGGATAACGCTTGATAGCGTCTTCGTAGACAGACTTAGCAGCCTTGTGCATACGGAGGTTTTCGAAAGACTTAGCCTTGTAGAACGCAGCCTGGTCCACCAAGTGGAATGCCGGGTACTTGGTCTGAACCTTACCGAAGGCATAAGCAGCCTGGAGGAATTCACGGTTCAAGTACAGACGCATAGCAGCACGGTAGTCGTTTTCAGGTTCGATCTTCAAGCGGCGATAGCGTTCTTCACCGATCTTCTCTTCACGGGTATCACCGAAGCGAGAAGTCAGCTTGACAGCCCACACAAAGCCACGGTTCTTCTTAGCCCAGAGATCGTCGTGAGACATTTCAAGGTCAAGAGCGAGGTAACGGAAGATGCTAACATCCTTGACGTTAACCGTAGCACCGATGACCGGATAGCCTTCCTTAGTGAAGCGGGCACGGACACCGAGGTGAGAAGAAAGATAGTAGGTCAAGGTGAAGCTCATTTCAATGTTTGCACCCTTACCACCTTCCTTGGAATCATGGATAAGGTCAATCACAGAAACTTCAGCCTTAACTTCAAGAAGACGGTTGAATCCGCGATAGAACAACGACAAGTTGAGGTTCGTCGGAATCTTGTAAGCATCGTCAGCGCCCATGAGGACGAACTTGAAGTCGCCATTGCCTTCAGCTTCGCTAATAGCCGGAGCAATGAGGTTCTGGACGGCAACACCGATGAGCAAGTAGCCGTACTTCGAAGAAGCAAGCGGGTTCCAGCTCAAACCTACGTCAGCACCGACGGTCAGCTGCTTGATTTCATCAAACTGGTTGATGTACAAGACAGAGAGATCGACACCGAGAGAGAGCAGATGGAAGAGTCTGTAAGCATAGCCGAACTGGGCGGCAATTTCGCTATAGGACTGTCCACCTTCAATGGATGCACCGTTTTCAAAAAGGGAGAAGCCCAAAGTGTGCTTGTAGTCGATCGGGTATGTCAAGCTGACATATTCCTGGCTAGCTTCGCCACTAATGGTGCTAAAGAATGCAGCGCTGAATTCAAGCTGATCAGTTTCAGAAATACCAGCCGGGTTCACATACATGGAGGTGTTACCACCAAATTCGGCAAACCAGTCATTCTGCTGATACTTATTCGGCGTGTAGGTTGCCTCTGCAAACAAAGAAGTGCTGGCTACGGCAAGTCCAATAGCGGACGTCTTGATGAAACTAGTACGCAACATCACCTACTCCTTTACTTAATATCCGTGCGGATGAACTCGATACGACGGTTCTGCGCACGTCCTTCAGGTGTTTTGTTGGATGCAACAGGCTTAGTATCGCCCAAGCCCTTAGTCGTCATACGGCTTTCGGCAATACCCTTTTCGACAAGGAAGGTCTTCACGGCCGATGCACGGTCTGCGGAGAGCGTCATGTTCTTGTCCTTGTTACCGATGTTATCTGTATGACCGATAATTTCGAAAGTAGCTTCCGGGAAGGTTTCCATGATATCGACAACCTTCATCAAGGAGATGTAGGAGTCCTGAGTAATCGTGGACTTACCAGATTCAAAGTTCACACCTTCAAGAACGAACACCTTCTTCGGCGGCTGCGGCACTTCATCCGGGCAGCCATCGTCGTCCTTGTAGTTGTTCAAAGCTTCAGCCTGTTCCGGGCAGAGGTCCACACCCTTACAGATGTGAGCGTACTGAGCAAGCATACCCTTAGCTTCGACCCACGGGTCGCAAAGACCGTCGCGGTCGTTGTCGGCATCCGGACAGCCATCGTCGTCCTGGAAGCCGTCGAAGTCTTCGGCTTCTTCAGGGCAGTTGTCAAAGCCAGAGCAAGTGCCAGCGTACTTTTCGGAGAGACCTTCTTCAGAAACCCACGGATCGCAAAGGCCATCGCCATCAGTGTCCGGATTGCGTGTTTCTTCGACAGCTTCTTCTTCCTTAACGACGTCAGTTGCAGTAAGACCAATATCCAGCTTGCCCTTACCGCGCTTGAGCATCGGAGAGGTAGACTGGCAGAAGAAGTTCGGGTTGCCGAGAGACGGGCTGATGAACTTCGGATCAAGAGACACGTTCGTGCGGTTCACCTTGATGAACTGGTTGAACGGATAGTAGTTCTTGTAGATGTTGTTGTATTCCACCTTCGTCTGGCCGGCAGCCGGGTCAGCGAAAACACCGTAATAGTGGTTTTCCATGAAGATGTTGTTACGAGCGACTACGTTGGTCGGTCCCTTGAGAGTGAGACCAGAATAACCGTTGCGGAGCACGACGTTCTGTTCGATGAAAGCATCGAGAGACTTTGCACCCCAGGCAAGAATGCCAGACCAGCGGTTGCCGTACACCACGTTGTTGCGGAGCCAAGGCAGAGAAATAAAGGCACCGATACCCGTTGCATGGTTATCGATCACATAGCAATGATGAATGTAGGGAGCTGCGTTTTCGCAAAGGATACCTTCAAGACCGTTCCTCACAGTGAAGTGCGACATTTCGGCGCCCGAAGTACCCATGACGGTCGGACCGCGACGGCCACCATCGATGATGGTAGACAGGGGATCCTCGCCCTTAAGAACAACACCCATGATCAAGGTGATGTTTTCATTATAAACACCGCGTTTGACAAGGATTGTATCCCCGGCATCCGCATTTCCGAGAGCATCAGCAATCTTTGCGAAATCGCCAGGCACGTTGATATTCTTTGCCATGGCGGTTCCTGAAAGAAGCATCGCCCCGGCCGTAATTAAGACCAGTTTCTTTAGGGTCATACTGCTACGTTTCTCCAATCATAGAACACTTAAATTCGTTAAACATACGCTTGCCAGTTTGGCAAACACAAAACCCATGTGGGAATATACCTTCAAAAATGACTTTAGTCAAATACTTTTCGTCAAAAACGCCATTTTTCGTGTAAAAAATACACAGGTATAGTCTTTTAGGGAAAAACTTATCTGTCAATCCTCGCTCGGAAGATCGTCCTCCTTCTCCTCCTCCTTCTTTGCACCTTGAATTGAAACGCGAATCTCTTGGCAGGTCTTCTTGATGTTCTGCAAGACCTTGCGAGCACGCGTGCCAGCTGATTTGTTGCCGCGCTCGAATTTCTCGTATTCGCGTTTGAAATTTTCAATTTCCAGTTCGAGATCGTTTACTAAACTCATAAGCAAACTCCAAAAAAAGATGCTTTTTGGAAAATAAATAAAGTTTTTGCTAAAAATTCGCCGTTATGCAAAATTACATTTACGTTTACAAACTATTACATAGAAATGGACGTATTCAACAACTTATCAACAGTGTGATAACCGCCACAGATTTTCTAGCGCCTTCCAACCCGCATCTCCGACATTTTCTGAAAAATCATTCACAAACATTGCGATGTGGGACTTGATGACTTCATCATCTTCAATTTGGGCCAAATCGGCAATAAATGGCGTTACGGGATTGCTTCTTTGACGGGCAATCCGGATACTTTGACGGATTTCACGTTCTACAGATTCAATTTCCGCAAACCCGAGATTTTTTTTGGCAACGGCAATACCAAGCGGAATCGGAGAACCGGTTTGCTCTTCCCAGTAAGCGCCCAAATCCAGCAAAAGGTGGAGTCCATCGCGCTTCCACGTAAAGCGGTGCTCATGGATAGTAACGCCCTGAGGGATGTTCTTGCTCAGGAGTCCCCGGTAGACCTCGTTAAAGAGGGCATATTCGAGTTTTGGGGCGTTTTTGAACTGGTGGGAGTACCAGAACTTGAAAAGGAGCGCAGCGGTCGTATTGGCTCCAGGAAGGGTCGTCGGAAGCTCCGGATTGAACGTACCCGACTCCGAAGAGAGCAAAAGCGGGCCACAGCCGTACCCGATGGCACCCCCGCAGCCAAGACAGCGATAAGTTTCGGCAATTTGAGGGTAGACCTGGGCGCTGATCTTTGCGACATCAAGTTCTCCGCGCATCACCATTTCGTTGAGCGTCTGCACATCGGCGTACGTAACTTTCCATTCAAAAGGGGAATTTTCAAGCCCTTGTAGCAGGGCCTCGTAGATGAAAGTGTCGTTAGGACAAGTAGAAATACCGAGTTTTAGTTGCATAATTAGTGGTTAGTGATTAGTGGTTGATAAACAGCAGGAAGTAGGACAAATGCGTAGGTCGAGTGGCGCGGCCAAGCTTGCTTGGACATGACCGAGGCCAGCATTTGGCACTTGAACGAAGTGAAAGAGCAAGTAGACGGTAGGAAGTGGTTTGGGGGCTGTGGGCTATGGGGTCGGGCCTACGGCCCTCTGAGGTTAAGCAATTAGAAATTAGCAAAAAAGCTCAAAAGCTAGCTAGGTTATGATGCGACAAGACGCTTGCATTTTTGTCATAGCATAACCGACGCAGCGGATGCCGTAGGCGTCAAAACGAGTTCACGAGCGATCGCAATGCAGCAAGCGCTTCTGGGATACGCCAGGTGGTTTTGTCGCGGGTGGTGGCAAAGTTGCTCACGGCACGAATTTCATAGCAAGGCATGCAAAAGGCTCGGCAAACGGAAAAGCAAGCAGCCCCTTCCATAGACTCAACATCCACATCGAAGTTCTGCACCCGTTCTGCGGCCATTTCAGAGGTTCCCGTGCAGCAATTGACACTCAGGCCAGCAACGGACTTCAAGCCAGAAATCCAGGAGGGTCCCCCCCGTAACGGAGAAGATTCATAGACTTGCACAGACTCGCCACAAACTTTGTACCACGGCGTAAACGAGCCTTCACATTCGGCAACGCCAAGATCCCCCACCCTCTCGGAATCGACCCGCACGACGGAGCCAATTTCTAGACCGCGACCAGGATAGGCGCCACAAATTCCCACAAGAATCACATGCGTAAAAGGCCCCTCAGAAGCAAACCGGGAAAGCAATACCGAAAGATTTGTAGAGAATTCAACAAGCCCAACGCCAAGAACTACGGCAAAGCCGCGCGAGTCAGGCAATTCAACGATTTCGCCCAAGCAAGTATTATTTTGAACAAAGGATTTGCATTCAGGAAAGATGCCAAAAAATTCCAAGTTTGAAGCAAAGACAAACAAAGGAACATAATTGCTTTCCATAGGAAACCTATTCGAGTCGTTCGACCTTTGTGGCCAATTCAGCTTCAAGCTCTGCAACACGGTCGAGGCTCAAGTTCCACGGGCGCTCGACTTCACAACGGGCGCTCGCCACGGCTGTAGCCTTCGCCAAGCAGTTTTCGAAGCTCAAATTTTGTTCAAAAGCATAGAGCCAGCCCGCAAAGAACGAATCCCCAGCACCGATGTCATTTTTCACCGTGATGGTCGGCGGCTGCAACTGGATGCCCTGGAATTTCTTTTCCATGAGGCGGAACGCACGCACAGGAGCGTCTTCTTCGGTCACGATGAGATTCTTAATCGGCAAACGTTCAAGGACTGCGGTGGCCGTCATCTTCCAGAATTGCGGGCTTGACTTGACCTGCGGAATGCCCATACGCTCTAGGAGCTTGCAGTATTCCAGCATGTTGATTTTCAGGAGATCCACGCCTTTTGCAAGGAGTTCGTCAATGCCGTCGATGGCATCGACAAAGATGTGCTTGTCGCTAAAGTCTAGCTCATTGAACATCTTTGCGTTGAAACCTTGCGGGAACGTTCCGCACAAAGCGATGTACTGCGTTGAATCCCAGTAATCGTTGAGCGTTTGTGCGAAGTCTTCGTTTTCGGAATCAGCAAGCATCGGAGAGGGTTCCACGAGTTCCGTCGTGTCGCCGTTGCAGGCTATCGTCGTGCAGATACGCGTGTTCTCGCGAATCCAGACAGGCACCTGTTCAATACCGCAAACAGAAAGTTCGTCAAAGATTTTTTCTCCGTTCCCAGCACCAAGGAAATGCATCAAGCGGGGCGTCCCTCCCAAGAGCTGCAACACACGGCAGCAGTTGATACCCTTGCCCGACGCGTATTCCTTGACCTTGGAGATGCGGTGGACTTCACCTGGAGTAAACTTGTCCAGAAAGAACACCCTCTGCCAAGCAGGATTCAAACCGAGAACTAAGATTTCCCTTGACATCGCTTACCTTAGAAGTTCACCTTGAAGAACTTGCGCTTGCCCACCTGGACGACGAGTTTATCGTCACCCTTGATTTCGATCTGGGCCTGCGGATCGGCGAGCTTTTCGCCGCCAATCTTTACACCACCGTTCTGCACCATGCGGCGAGCTTCGCCCTTGGAGGCAAAAGCCTTGATGTTCACGAGCAAGTCGAGAGCGCCATAAGTACCGGCATCGACGGAGCATTCGGCAGCGTCGCTCGGAATAGCGTTACCGCTGTGAATTTCGCGTTCCTTGGCAGCAGCAGCTTCGGCGGCATCTGCACCGTAGTACTGCGTCACGATGTCGATAGCGAGGCGGTGCTTGGCATCGTTCGGGTTCATCTTGCCTGTAGCAATGTCGGCCATCATCTGCTTGACTTCGTCGAGCGGAATGTTGGTCAAAAGTTCGTACCAGTTTTCGACAATGTTGTCGGAGAGGCTGTAAATCTTGTGGTACATCACGTCAGCCGGTTCGTTAAGGCCAACGTAGTTGCCGATGGACTTACTCATCTTGACCTTGCCATCGGTACCGAGCAAAATCGGCATAAAGAGACCGATCTGCGGTTCCATGCCTTCGAAAATCTGGAGGTCGCGACCACGGAGCACGTTGAACTTCTGGTCGGTACCGCCGAGTTCCACGTCACTCTGGATAGCGACGGAATCGTAGCCCTGCATCATCGGGTACATGAATTCGTGGAGGCTGATCGGGGTGTTTGCGGTATAGCGGTTGTGGAAGTCTTCGCGTTCAAGCATCTGGGCGACAGTGAACTGGCCCATGAGTTCGGTGACCTTGCTGAACGGGAGCTTGGAGAACCATTCGCCGTTGTAGTGGATTTCGACCTGATCACGGCGGACGACCTTAAAGAACTGTTCCTGGTATTCCTTGGCGTTCTCGAGAACCTGTTCGTGCGTGAGACGCGGACGGGCCTTGTTGCGGCCACTCGGGTCACCAATCTGTGCGGTGTAGTCACCCACGATGAGGACGACCGTATGACCGAGGTCCTGGAACTGGCGGAGCTTGCGCATCACGACCGTATGACCAAAGTGAACGTCCGGAGCCGTCGGATCCACACCCATCTTGATACGGAGGGGCTTGCCCGTTTCGTAGGACTTCTGGAGTTTCTTTTCGAGTTCGTCTTGCGGCACGATATCGGTAACGCCGCGCATCAAAATTTCAAGCTGTTCTTTAACAGGACGGAATTGCATTTTTAGTTACTAGTTAAAAGTTATTAGTTAATAGTTAATTTGCGAGGTAAAGATAGCAATTAGTTGTTATTGGTTATTGGTCATTAGTCATTAGAGATGGCGCATAACACAAGACTATGCTTCAAAATCATCATTTTCAGCAATAAGCAGCTATATTACTTTCGTTTTTTGGATTGGCGTTGGAGAATATACTTCGTCAAGAAATTGTAGAACTGCTCGGTTTTAGAATTATCCTGCTTGTTGCGGCGGAGGGAAACCACGATATCGCGCTTGAAATCAGCATCGGTGATTTCAAGAAGCTTGACTCGCTTGTGGTCCATTTTACCCCACGAGAGTTCCGGCCAGAAGCCAACGCCAATGCCTGCGGCAACAGCTTCCTTGACAACGGCGGCGTTATCGCTTTCAAATGTCACATTTGTATGAAATCCAATACTATCGCAAAGCTCATTACAAATTTGTCTATACTGCTTGGAACCGTAAAGACGAATAAATTTTTCGTCTTTCAAATCAAAGAGCGAAATGGAATCCAGTTTTCTGTATTGCGCCGTATTCGGCACGGCCAAGAAAATTTTTTCGGAATGGACAAATGTTTCGTCGCTATTCGTGTTATCCAGTTCTGGACGATAAACGGCGTACGTACGCACACAGATATCGAAAACGCTAGTCTCTTCGTTCTGCACGATATCGACATTAATATCAGAATTACTCTGCCTGTACTCAATCACGGCACTTGTAATAAGCGTGGACGCGGCAAGGACATTCAGCTTGATGTTATTGTTCTGCTTATCGGCCGTTTCTTTAAGGAGCGCAGGAAGCGCCATCATATTTTCATAAAGCGGCTGAAGTTTTTCGTAAAAGAACTTTCCACTGTCCGTAAGCTTGATGTTTCGCCCCGCGTTTTTGAACAACAGGACTCCAAGTTCATCTTCAAGCTTGTGGATCGCTTGCGTGAGCGCCGGCTGTACGATGCAAAGATTCTTTGCACTTTGCGTGACATGCTCCGTGCGCGCCACCTCCAAGAAGTATTTAAGCTGAGTGAGTTCCATAAGGGGAAATATAAGATTTTAGTTGTAAGAAGTAGGCGGTAGGAAGTAGACAGTAGGAAGTTGGAAGGCGATCCCGGCACAGTGGCCGGGATGACAGTGTGAGGGGGAATGTATCTGCTTCGAAACTGCGTAAGGCGATCCCGGAACGGGGGCCAGGATGACATTCAAGCGGGCATGACAAGGAGGCCTGGGTGACAGCTACTTACTGAAGGCGGCAAGGTCGATGCCGAGTTGTTTGATTTTATAGGTGAGGATACGCGGGGTGGTCGAGAGGCTGCGGGCGGCAGCGGCCATTTTGCCCTTGCTGCTCTTGAGCGCATCGCAAATGATATCGCGTTCATACGCCTCGACCATCAGCTTGAGATTTCCGCTCACGGGCGTTCCGCTCGTCTCGTCCGTCTGGATGGTCGGCGGAAAGTGATGCGGGTAGATGACGTCTTCTTCGGTCAAGAGCACGGCGCGTTCAATCGCATTTTCAAGTTCGCGCACATTGCCCGGCCACGGATAGCTCATGAGCATTTCAATCGTACCGCGAGCAAGGCGGCGCACATTTTTTCCGACCAAGCGGCAGTAATGTTCAACAAAGTAATCTGCCAAAAGTACAATGTCAGTGCGACGTTTGCGAAGAGGAGGTACATAGATCGGAACGATGTGGAGCTGGTAATACAAGTCTTCACGGAAAGCCCCATCCGAGACCATCTGTTGCAAATTCTTGGTCGTAGCGCAAATCACGCGCACGTTCACCTTTTTAGGGAAACGAGCGCCTACGCGTTCCATTTCGCCCTGTTGCAAAAGACGAAGCAACTTTATCTGCAAGTTCGGCGTGAGTTCAGCAACTTCATCCAGGAACAGCGTTCCGCCCTCGGCTTGTTCAACGCGGCCCGGCGCCTCGTTCACAACACCGACCAAGGCGCCCTTTTCGCTACCGAAAAGTTCCCGGTCCAGAACGGACTCCGGGAGGGCCGCGCAATGCACTCGCACAAACGGCCCCAAATTGCGATCAGAACGGAAATGGATAGCTTCTGCAACAAGACCTTTGCCTGTCCCCACCTCGCCCACGATGAGCGCTGGGAGCGGACTTTTTGCGACTTGGTCAATTTGCGTATAGACCTGTTGCATCTCGGGAGTGCGACCGATAATGTTATCCGGCTGGAAACGAGCCTTAAGTTCCATCGCCATGCGTTCGTTTTCGGCCTTGAGGATCTCGTTTTCTTCTCGGGCTTGGCGGCGGAGTTTCACTGCGGTCGCAAGCATCTGCGCGATAATTTCGAGCAAATGAATCTGGTCGTTGAGGTTAGCCTCGTCGGGATTGTGTTCGTCGGCACTCAAAGCTCCAACGACTTCCTGTTCCATGATGATCGGAACACAAAGGAACGCCTTGTCCTCGGTCTTGCCTCGGCCCGTACGATCCAAAAAGTCAGGATCTTTAGCAACGGACGGAATGATGATGGGCTTGCCTGTCTCGACGACGCGGCCCGTGATGCCTTCGCCCACCTTGTAACGGCCCTTGCTCGCCTGGCGGCTGCTCAAGCCTTCTGCAATTTCAATGGAGATTTCGCCTGTATGGCGGTTGTACAACGTAAGAGTTGCATGCTCGACGCCCATCACCGATTCTACGGTCTGCAATACGGGATGCGCCACATTTTCAAAATCAAGACTCTGGTTCAAAATGGAACTGATCTTGTAGAGCAGCTCCAGTTCTTGAATTTTTGATTGGGTGTTGGGCATACAGATTTAATATAAAAAAAGCGACCCCGTCCCCATTCGCGGATCATGACCACATAAGCGCTAGTAGCATTCAAGGCGAGTGTCGCGACAAGTTGCTTGCAGACTGTCATGATTGAGCCGAAGATGCTGACGCAAAGCGTCAAAGTGCAAGAGGTCAAAGAGAACGGAGTCCAGGGTGACAATGTAAGAGGTGATGGCGAATTCCATTCGACAAGCACAAGGCTGGCTCCGTCCATCAAGACGACATTGGAGTGAGTGTCCTCCACCCACATCCTACAGTCTACTTCCTACCGTCTACTACTTCAACGCTTCTTGCACGAGGGCAGAAGCGCGCTTGGAATCAAAGCGGCCCTTGATCTTCGGAGAAAGTTCCTTCATGATCTTTCCCATGTCTTTCGGGCTTGCAGCGCCGGTAGCGGCCTTGATTTCAGCGATGAGAGCCTTGACTTCTTCTTCGGTCATTTCAGCCGGCATGTACTTGCGGTAAATGGCAATGACAGCTTCTTCGGCCGGAATCTTGTCCAGGAATCCGCCCTTCTTGAGGATTTCGATGGATTCCTGTTTCTGCTTCACGCTCTTGGCAAGAACGTCGATGCACATGGCATCGGTGATGCTTTCGGTAATCTGTGCCGGGGTGGCACCAGACTTCATAGCTTCGTTCTTGATGTCAGAATGGAGCGTACGAAGAGTTCCAAGAGTTTCGGCATCGTGAGCCTTCATGGCCGTCTTGATGTCGTCAAGAATCTGGGTAAGCAAAGCACAACTCATATTGACCTCGAGCGATTTTCACGCCTCGCTCCAAGCATTGAAGTTTTCTTATAAAACACCTAACGAGTCATCAGCACAAGCTGACAACTCATTAAAGTTTAGCAAAGTCCGATTCAGGAACCGAATTAGTAGAGACGCTTACGGTTCTGGTCAGCAATCTCTTTGAGACGCTTGCGACGAGCAGCCGTTTCAATACGCTTCTTTTCTTCGGAGGGCTTTTCGAAACGCTGACGCTTCTTGACGTCGGAGATGATACCATTCTTTTCGCAAGACTTGGTGAAACGCTTGAGAGCGCGTTCGAAAGGTTCGTTGGACTTAACAATAACGCCGATCACGATAATCCTTTGGTTAAAAATTCAATTTTTTTGGATAGCCAAATATACCTAAATATTCAAAATCCGTCAAGGGTAGCATTTCTATACTGCCGTTTCGGGGCCTTTATATTCCATCGCCAGCATGGTTATGTCGTCAAACTGCGGAGCGCCACCTACGAATTTGTCAATTTGCTTCTTGACATGACGGCACATTTCCTTCGTTCCATTATCGCCACCCTTAGAAAGCGCATCAAGAAGCCTGTCGTTGCCAAACAGCTCGTTACGCGAATTCGTAGCCTCCGTCACGCCATCGGTATAGAGGAACAAAGTATCTCCCGGAACAAGGTCTAACGACTGTTTCTTGTAACGAGAATTATCCATCGCCGCCATCACAACTCCGGCCTTGCTCTTAGCGAACTCGACCGAACCATCCTTATGGCGGATTGCAGGCGGATTGTGCCCAGCCGAAGCAAATTCTATATGCCCCGTCTGCAAATCGACAAACCCCATCCACACCGTCACAAACATGTTCGCACGATTACGTTTAGCAAGTTCGTAGTTCGCCTTTTCAAAAGTTTCAACAACAGACTTTAGGTTTTTCGCCATCGTCCGCAATACAATTCTAGAGACCATCATGAACAAGGCCGCAGGCACGCCCTTACCGGAGACATCGCCCACAACCACGCATAGACGTCCGTCATCCAGTTTGAAGAAATCGTAGAAATCGCCGCCGACTTCCTTTGCCGGTTGCAGAAACGGCGTAAGTTCGTGGAGTGCATCTTCCGAATTTTCCTCTTTTTCCGTCATGGAAAGGAAACCCAATTGAATATCCTTGGCGAAATCCAGTTCGCTTTCAATGCGGTCCAGATCTTTCTGCTTTTCCATGTGTTCCTTGAGGGATGTGCGCATGTTCAAGAACGCCCAGCCAAACTGGGCAATTTCGTCGCGCCCAGAAAGGTGCGGAATCGCCACATCGAAATCGCCTTGCCCCATTTTATTCGCAGCCACAGCCAATTCCTTGAGCGGACGGGAGACTCTAGACGAAATCACAAATATCAGAAGCAACATCACGACATAGCCTGCAACGCTCATCCAGGCAAACATCTTTTCCAAGGATCGTTGGCTTTCCATGTACTCGTGCGCCGGCCACACAATCATGAACGTCCAGCCATTCACATCCATCGCCTTGAAGTAGATGACTGTTTCCTTGCCGTCAGGCGTGCTCCCCATAAAGAGCCCCTTCTTCATGCTTTGCACGGTCTTTTCAAACTCAGTCACCGTCTGAGTGCCCATTCCACCAGAAAGGTCGGACAGACTTTCCTTGAAAATGATTTCGTTCTTGGGATGCGCAATAACGGTATTGTTGGCCGACAATACGACAACATACCCCGAGTTCGACACAGGGATTGAAGCTACGGTTTCCTTGAGAAAGGCAATAGACATGTCGACACAAAGGACACCCGCAAAAACGGTATTTCCATAAGCGTCTTTTTGATAAATTGGCGCCGTGTAAATGGCAATCGGCTCCTTGATAAAATCCCCGACAAAAGGCTCCTGCCAAAGTCCCTTCTGCAAATTCTTAGTACTCTTGTACCAAGTCTTTTCAAGGTAGTCCTTGCCCTTCATGAGCTTGATTTCGTTTCCCGAATACTGGGCAAGGCGCATCACCTCCTGGTGCCATTTCGACTTTGGAGCCATCCCCGGTTCATAGGCGACAACAACGGCAAGCACCTGCGGAAGCGTCTGGCGTGCATCAAAGACAGCCTGGGTCAAAAAGTCATCTAAGTCTTTACCAGAAAGCATTTCCTTGCCGAGCACTTCGGCATACTCGTCACCAAGTGCTTTACCCTTTTCAAACAATTTCTCGATAATGGCGACGTTTGCAAGACTAATCTCCTCGCCCTTTTGCGTGAGTAGCGTCGAAAGCTTGCTCTGCACCTGAAAACTGAGAACCCCGAACAGCGTGGCGAACACGATGCTAAAACCAACCAGGGTCATCATGGACTGTTTAAACGCCAGTCCGTGCATATTGAAGCCCATAAGAACCTTTTCTTTTTATTACAACAAAAATTGTTTTTTGTTACAAATAGAAATATATCCAAAGTTTGTCAAAGACTCTTTTGAACTTGATCCCCTTTTAGAGCCCTAAAAATGACGTTTTCACACGAGAACTTATTTCGGACAACTTACATAAACATTTGAGCACTAAAATTAACAAAAAACAAACAAATTTTCCGTAATTTTTTGTAAAATTTCATCTTTTTTAAAGAAAATAAATCTTCATAACTTGCGAAGTATCAAAGACTTATGTATATTCTTTGTAAGATTTGTTCAAATTGTTCGAGTCACAATTTTTTGCGGAGCACAACAACCATGAAACTTCAGTCGGTATCTTTAATCGGGGCAATTACCCTTTCCTGCGCCTTGCTTTGCGCCTGCGGTAGCAAGGAAGAACAACCCGCTCCACAGGCCGAGGTAAAGCCCGCCGTTGAAACGCCGGCCCCTGCCCCCGTCGAAGAAGCTGCACCAGAACCCGTACAAGAAGAGCCGGCATTGGTTCCCATCCAGTCTCTCAGCGAAGAGAAAGCAGCACCTGCAGAAGCTCCCGCAGCCCCAGTTTCCACCATTGAACAAGAAGCATCTGGTCCGTTCGTGATCCAGGTGAGCATCCAGCCATCCAGAAGAGCCGCCAACAACGTCGTAAGCAAGCTCTCCGATCAGGGCATCAAGGCTTATGTCGCCGAAGTCGAAAATCCGGGTGAACTCGAAGGCACGTTCTACCGCGTACGCGTCGGATACTTCTCCACGATCGCAAACGCCCAGCAATTCGGCAAGGAAGTACTCGCTCCGCAGGGTTACGCAGGCTGGGTGGACAACCGCAAGAACGACCGCATCGGACAGCCGGGCGCAAGCGAAGACATGTAATTTTACAAAAGCAACGAACTGTTAAAGGCTCCGCACTTGCGGAGCCTTTTTTGTCAAGCTTAAATCGATCAAGATTTAATTAATCCCAATAATAAACGCCTTCTTCGCTAGCCCTACTTGCCGCATCGCACATATGATCGAATTCTTTTTCGCGATCGTCCAAATCGGCATCATCGCTAATTTCGTGAACTTCGACAGTATTCCCATAGCACTGAACCTGGTAGGAACCATCTTTCCAAAGAGCGGCTTCTTCCTTTTCTTCAGCGCAGTTTTCTGCAGCTGCCCTTGCATCAGGAACAGTTTCTTTCGTTACGATTTCCGAATAGTAGTAGCCGTATTCGTTCAACTTCACAGTCACGGTCGATTCATAAGAATAGACGCCCTTCATCGACTCGACAACCTTGACAGAATTGGCAGTACGTGTAACATTGCACGTCAAACCACCGTTGTCAGAACTTGTGCTGGATTCGCATGCGGTCAAGGCAAGCACAGCGGCAGAAGCAAGAATAAGTTTTTTCATATAAACAATCCTTATGTTAAATTATTAGAAAGTAATTTAGTTAAAAATTTCAATTATCGTTTACCGACCAAAGGGTTCGTCACATTCTTTCGGCAAGTTCGCCTGTTTCAAAGCTTTCTCAAGAACATTTGGCACAATCGCAATAATCGTTGACAAAGCCCCTAAAGATTAATCAATAGACGACAATTGCAAAACTACCACCTTGCCGTAAAATCTATATTTGGGACATGCCTACTAAAAAGCCAAAAGTCTTTGTCGTGCATCTCGGATGCGCAAAAAACCAGGTCGATGCAGAAAACCTCGTCGGCGAAATGCTCCATACAGGCTTTGCAACCTGCGACACCGCCGGGAAGGCGGACTACATTCTCGTGAACACGTGCGGTTTTATCGAAGCTGCCAAGGAAGAATCCATCAACGCGATTCTCGCCCAGGCAAAAGCTAAAAAGGCAAAGCAGAAACTGATTGTTTCGGGATGCCTGAGTGGCCGCTATGGCGAAGAGCTGATGAAGGAACTGCCCGAAGTGGACTACTGGGTCGGCACCTACAAGCCGGGTGAACTTTTGAAGAAGATGGGCATCGTCGCTCCGCAGAGCTGCGACGCCGAGAACCTCCCCCGCATGAACCTGGGCGGATTTAGCCACCACGCTTATCTGAAAATTGCGGAAGGTTGCAACCGCCGCTGCGCCTACTGCGCCATTCCGCTGATTCGCGGCAAGCAGGATTCCCGTTCCATCGAAGACATCGTGGCAGAAGCAAAGGACCTTGAAGCCCAAGGCGTCAAGGAAATTACTTTGATTGCACAGGACACGACTTACTTTGGACGTGAAAAAGGCAAGAAGGGCGGCACGCTTGTAGAGCTTTTGCGAGCATTGCTTGACAACACGAGCATTCCGTGGATCCGCATGCTCTATTGGTACCCGATGTTCGTAGACGATGAACTTCTGGACTTGATGGCCAAGGAACCGCGCCTCGTGAAGTACGTGGACATGCCTATCCAGCACGCTAGCGACAAGATGCTCAAGTACATGAAGCGCAACTACCGCAAAAAGGAACTAGTCGACCTTTTGCACAAGATTCGCGAACGCATCCCGGGCGTCACACTCCGCAGCACGGTGCTCGTCGGGTTCCCTGGCGAAACGCACGAAGACTTTGAAGAGCTGATGGAACTTTTACAGGACGTGCAATTTGACCACCTGGGCGGCTTTGTGTTCAGCCCTGAAGAAGGCACCCCGGTGATGGAAATGGACCTCCCTGCCGTGGATGAAAGCGATGCCCGAGCAAGGCTCGAAGCGGTCACTGACTACCAGGAAGAACTTGCCGCCGAATACGCCGAGAACATGATTGGAAAGACGGTGCGCATCATCATCGACCAGGTCGCCGAAGAAAGCGAATACCACTTCTACGGCCGCACGGAAGGCAACTCGATGGAAAACGATGATATCGTGAAGGTCATCGAGGGCGATGGTGACGTCGGGGAATTCCACAACGCACTCGTCGTAGACGCCGAACCGCATGAACTTGTGGTGAAGATCGTGGACTAGTGATTAGGTAATGAGGTTTGGGGTCGCGCTAAAGCGCTCTGGACTCGCTTCGCTTTGAGGTATGAACGCTTGTTTTTTTGCTTTCGCCCATAGCACAAAGCTTGCATAGCAAGCGTCCCCATAGCTCATAGCCCACTTCTTTCGTCTAATTTATTATATTATACCCGCCTTAAGGCATAGGCCCGTGTATCACAATGGATAGTGTCCTTCCCTCCGAAGGAAGGTATTCCGGTTCGATTCCGGACATGGGTATTAAAAGCAAACAAAAATCCCGCCGTTCGATGAACTGGCGGGATTTTTAGCACTTAAGCTAATCGCGGATTACCTAGCGTTCTTGCGTTCCTTTTCACGCTGGCGGCGACGCTTTTCGGTATCATCCGGGAAGAATTCCGGGAATGCATAGCCAATCGTAATGCCAAACACGATACCGCTCTTGTCCATACCATTCGGTTTGTTCACGACACGGGAGGCATAAGTATCTTCAACTTCGGTTCTGGAATCCTTGGTCTTCTTGAAACTCGGATTGTTGGCAGGATCCTTTGCCAAATCCGGTGCATAATAGAAGCCGAAGGAGAACTGCAAATAATACCATTCATTAGAAAGATAAGAGACCAGCACGTCAAACTGGTAACCCTTTACCGAAATCAAGCTACGAAGGCCATTGGCATCCGGTTCCATATCGTGGTCGAAATAGACCGTACCATAAGAAGCGGACAATCCCAAATGGATAGGAATCTTCGGGAAGAAATAGTAGTTGATACCGATTTTATAGCCAGAACCGCCCTCAAGTTCCATGTAGTCGAATTCGCTGTCCTTGACCTTCGGCAAGAAACCGAAAGAAGCAAAAGCGCCAACATGCCAACGAGTAATGTATTCAATACCAGCGCCAAGGCCCATGCCCATGCCAGATTCACCCATGAACGGCATACGGGAACCGAGACCCATTTCAAAAATAAGACGATCCTTGAGCCAGTCACGACGGCGTTCGGAGTTTGCATATTCGTCCAAGCGCTGTTCTTCTTCAAATTTCTTACGAGAGAGGTAATCCTGTCTCTGGGCGGCGTTCATGCCAGCCATAGAGGCTTCGACATTTTCCTCTTCATCATCGTCATCAGCGTCGACTTTTGCAGAAGACGGATTTTCGGCAACCGAAATAAAGCCATCATCGGCATCGGCAGCCGGAGCTTCAACCGTTTTTTCGGCTACAGGAGCAGCCTTTTTAGACTTTGCAGAAGCTTTACGCCCTTTTGCAGGGGCAGCCCAAGCAACCAAACTCGCCAAGCACAACAGCAACAACAATTTTTTCAGCATTTATAAAAGCCTCAGATAAATAACCACGCTTGGAATATAACTTTTTATAGAAGTTTTTTTCATAAACTTCATGTAAAACTTGTTTTTTCGTTTGATTTTACAATTTTGTAAGTTTATGGTATGGCTATTTAAGCTTTGTCAGCTCTGCTTTGATGGATCCAAGCTTAATTTCACACTCCATAAGCACAGGAATTCGCTTTTCGTCATCGGTAAACCAGATGAAAATACGACCACTCGAATTGAAAATACCATCGCCATCCAAAACGGGTTCTACTTTAACAGTTTTGAACGTGCCTAAATCCGTTTTAATCGTTTCTCGCTTATGAGTAATCACCTTGAGTTCGTAGCGTTTTTTGCCACTCACCGCCGAAAAGCGTGAGGTCACCCCCTCCTTAAGCGGGAGGGTACGCACAAGATAGAACGCAGACATGATACTATGTTCCAAACCGTCTATAGTCACGGAAGTATCTGCGGAGCGCTTGACATAACGCTTAACAGGATCCTTGAAGACCGTATCGGAAAGGACCGCCTTTTTGCCATCACGATTAAATCGGATTAGCGACTTGTTGTGGAACGTTCCCTCATGAAGCGACTTGCGGAACACATCTGTCATCAGGCCCTTTTTGTGAACAAGCGTGTAGACAGTATCGTGTACCGGGTAAAATTTATTGACAGTCTTGTTGGCGGTCGCATAAGTCTGGAATTCCACTTTGCCATCTTTGCGAGGTTTGACCTCAAGCGTTGCATAACCCGCCGTAATAATGCCCCAGCTGAGTTCATATTCAAGGCGTTCGCCTTTCATCCACGGGGCGTTGACTTCAGGAAGAGTCTGCCACTTGGAAAGCGGCTTTGCAGGAACACTGGCACTTGAGGATGACAGGACACTTGGGGAGGACGATTCAAGAGTAGCCGAGGACTGAGACTGTTTTTCAATATTCTCCGTATTTGAGGACTGCACGGACGAAGACGATGCCGGAGACTCCGCCGCTATGGACGAAATTGACAAAGCAAGCGCAAACAGAAAGACACTCTTCAAAGCACGATAAAACATAAACCCCAATTCTCTTTATAGTGGATAAAATTTAAGATAAGGACAATATATAAAAGTCAAAAGCGAAAGATTCGGCTATACGTGAGTAAAATCAAAGAGACTGCGACAAAAAAGCCGATGAATTAAGTTACTAGCTAATAGTTACTAGTTAATAGTCTAAAATTCGGCACCTTCGGTGCTTTAAAGCGCGACTTTTGTAAGACGAAAAATTTTTGATGAAACATAAGGTATAAGAGATGGAGGGCTGTGTAAGATGGGGATAAGTACAAAAAAAACGCTGGCGGGAATGCCAGCGAATGTAGTTACTAGTTAATAGAGACTTTCTACTAACCCTCTATATCGCCCAAGCCCTTGCGGTAAGCGGCGAGCTTTTCGCGGACAGCGGCATCAGAGAGGGCGACAATGTGGACGGCGAGGAAACCGGCATTCTTGCCGTTGCCGATGCCGACCGTGGCCACCGGGATTCCCGGGGGCATCTGCACGATGGAGTGCAAAGCATCGACGCCGTTGAGCGGGCCGCCGGCGCAGGGCAGACCGATAACGGGAAGGATGGTGTGCCCTGCGAGCACACCCGGAAGGGCTGCAGCGAGGCCAGCAACACCGATGAGGACCTGGAGGCCTCGCCCGGCGGCTTCGCGAGCATACTTCGCGGTCGCATTCGGAGTGCGGTGTGCAGAGAGGATGTTGTATTCCCACGTGATGCCGAACTGGTCGAGCACTGCGGTGATCTTGTCTACAGTTTCCTGGTCGGACTTGCTACCCGCAACGATACCGACCTTAG
>Ga0265298_10003413_pt1 | contig 21032 bp, 19 predicted proteins | sample AusTroGonzalo_MG_3_FD_193486 | JGI IMG/M metagenome (GOLD analysis project Ga0265298, IMG submission 193486) | Bovine rumen microbial communities from tropical cattle in Woodstock, Queensland, Australia - Gonzalo_01 | ecosystem: Host-associated > Mammals > Digestive system > Stomach > Rumen ... | reverse complement strand
TGTTCTGTTTTGCATAGGCCTCCACTTTTTCAGGGTCTACCTGGTAATAGCTCATCGGCTTGCTTTTGGCAAATGCGTAAACAGAAAAAAGGCAAGTAAGAACGCCTATCAGCGCAAATTTGATTTTCATATCATTTTTCCTTCTTTGTGAAGTTCCTTGGCCAAAGCCTTGGTGATATCTTCTTTTGTAATTTTTTTACGATGTTCATGAGCAGCACAAAGAGCCGCATAACGAGCTACGTTCGTTAACGCTCCCCCCGCGAGTTCATATTTTTGAGCAAATTTGTTCAAATCAACATCTTTGTCAAGTATAGTTTTTTTTGAGAATATATTTGACCAAAGTCTCATACGTTCTTCGGCTTCCGGAAGCGGAAAATAAATGGCGTTCTGGAACCTGCGCGAAAACGCTTCGTCAATATTCGACTTTAAGTTGCTTGCAAGGATGACAATGCCAGGAAAATCTTCGACTCGTTGCAAGAGGTACGAGATTTCCTGGTTTGCAGCTCGGTCATTCGAACTGTTCGTCTGTGTGCGCGCACCAAAAAGCGAATCGGCCTCGTCAAAAAAGAGGATCCAATTGCGGTGTTCCGCCTGATCAAATATATTTGAGAGATTCTTTTCGGTTTCTCCGATGTATTTCGAAATGACTTGCGACAAATCGACACGATATACGTCCATGCCGACTTTTGCGCCAATGAGCGTCGCGGTCAAAGTCTTTCCCGTGCCCGGAGGGCCGTAAAATAGCGCCCGGTAACCACGCTTGAGATTTTTGCGGAGTCCAAAGTCATCAAGCACGACATCGGAATATTCAATCCAAGTCAACAGCTGATTGATATCGTCAAGCGTTTCTTCACACAATACGAGATCTTTCCACTGCAAGTTTGTCGTGATGAGTTTTGCCGGGAAATGCATGCTAAAATCGGGCTTGTTCCGCACTCCGGTCGTAAAGTACTGCAAATATTCCGAAGATACGCGGAGTGCCGCCGAATTCGCGGGTTCGCCTGGTTCACCGTACTCAAGCTGCAAAATGCGTTCAGCAAAAAGTGGCGACGTAGAATCGAACAAAGTCATCATTTGCAGGCGCTTTTCAATATCGTTTCCAGCAAGCAAAAACAGGGCCGTTTCGCATGTGGGCAAGAATCCCGAATGGCTCTTGCTACGCCAGCCGCCAAATTCCGTGTAGGGGCGTCCAAGCGTACGATTGTTCAGCAAAAAAGAGTCCAAAACTTGTGGGCAGAGGTGCGGGAGCAGCGCAAGCGCCATCACAACGCGCTCGTAAAATCCAAAGTTAAACTCGGCAACAACATGGCCGTAGGGCGTATCGTCATCAAGTTCTGGTGGCGCAAGCATTTCAACCTTTAGCTTTTTGTCTTCGCTATCGTCAGCCGAAAAATACTGCGAAAAACGCAGATCAATCACCGACTTGCACCATTCAATTTCACTTGTCAAATCAAAACTCATTAAAACTCCAATCTCACACTACAAATAGTCATGCCCACTTCAGAAATTTCATCTCCATTTAACATTTAAGACCTTTTTCATCCACGGATGCTTTACCATGGTGTACCCCCATGGCAATTTATCCAACAATATGTCATACGTTTTCTTTTCAACCGTAAGCGTATCCGCAGCGCCAGCAGTTTCAACGTTTCCCGGTCGCACAAAATACGAGCCTCGCAAGCCGTCGGGAGACATCTGCCCCACCGCCTTCCAGTTTGCAATGACCGCCTTAAGCAAAGAATCTACAAGTTCCTTTTCGCTATCGGAAACCTTCGGGAGTTCATCGCCATAAATCACGGGCGCGAGAGGCAAATCACAAAGCAAGTTCATCACGGCGGCGTTTCGCGGTGGTTCGGCATACGCGCCATAGGCAGCGTACTTGAGAATGGAAAGCGCTTTTTGCTTAGATTCTTCTGTAGGGAACGCGCCATTTTCCAAGCAACCGACACGTCCAAAAAGCGCCGGGAGGTACGGAGAGAGCAACACCAAGCCAGAATCGGCGACCTCATGCGACGTTTTTGAGGCATCCGCCGAGCTTGTTGAATTTTGGGCACCAGACGTGCGTACATTTCGAGCGTTGCGCGCATCGCGTGGATTCTGAGGATTCTTGGACTGCATCAGCCTCTGGTAAACCACATAGGCAATCTGCTGGATGTCCATATTCGGATTTTCGGCCTGCATCGTCTTGATGACCGATTCCGAGAACGCCAGCGGATTGAACTTTTGACCCTGATGTTCCTCGTTCCACAGTTCCGCAAGCGCATCAAAACGGCGTTCCAGATTGCTGGACTTTTCCATCGGCAAATGCTGCCGGTAAATATTGGCAAGCATCGTCGTCACAGGCGAACTCTGCACCTTGAACACGGCTGAACCGAGTTTCGCCTTCAATGATGACCGTAACGAGTCCACAATTTTTTGAAACACATCGCCGTCGCCATCCACTTCCAAATCAACCGTCAACGAATCCAGTTCAACAGACCCATCGACATGAACACCATCTAGCAAATCGTCAAGCGTTTCTATCAAAGCGCCATGCGCAAAGCCGTACAATTCGCGCTCGGACGAAACCGTCAAAGAAGAATCTTCAACGGAAATACGCAAGTTCAAATTTTCAATGATGTTCATGGATTCGCTCATAGCCAAACCTTCTTCGAAATGAACTGTTTATGAGCCAACAACCATTCCATCATGCGGGGCGACATCGTAAGTTTCATCGGGCCATCGTATTTCCAATCCTTATAGAGTTCCGCAAAGGCATGGCTTTCGCGTTTAGGCACCCAATAAATTACGGGCAACAGATGCGCCGGGATTTCGTTACAAATAAAGCGTTCAACAGCATCAAGCGATTCAGAATTCAAGTCGGGATCGTTAAACATCACAATATGAATGCGGCCAGCCTTTTCATTTGCAAAAAGCCCGTCTACATCAAATATTTCAAGCTTATCCAATTGATCACGAAGAACGCCAAGCATCAATTCTATACGTTTGCGCCATAAGCACCCCGTGCGATGCAACAAAAGTTCTGGAAGATTCTTCAAGAACGCAACTTTGCAGCGGACCATTCGCGGCAGGGCTACAAAATCAAATTTCGGGAAATGCACGCCGTACATGGCAAGCATCTGGTCAAGCGCCTTATTGTATCGTTCCAGATTTTCAACAACTTTTGCCGAACGTTCACCTTCAATGGAGAAAAGATCCGGGAAATGGTTCAGAATCTCTAAAAATCTGTTAAATACAAATTCTATGGGCGCAAGGTATTTCTTTAGCGACTCAACGCCATCCCCTTCCCTATAAATCGTGGGGAAAAGTTCAATCATTGGCGTAAAATCGGTCAAATTACGATGTGTACCATTGGACAACAGATCATTTTCCGAGGATTCGTCAACAGATTTTTCAACAAATTCAAGTGTTCCGCCCAGCCACTTGATGCGAACATCCGAAATAAAATCGCCCATGCAGCGCCACTTGCGCCAAAGTCGCCAAAAGCGTTCAAAGATTTCACCGCTCACCCAATCATTTGGAGCCCCTGCCATGAAAATTTCAACGCGGTAAAGGCCATCTTCATCAGCACGGAAGACCAGATTTTCAGGGTAAGCTCGTAAATGGCTATGCGGCTTTTCGCAGTAAACACGCGGTTTGAAAAAAGCAGAATATTCCTCCAGAGTCACGGGGAACTCTTGCATCACAAGAGCGGAGGTATAAAGCGCCTGAGATCCATAATCGATAATCCCGTCTGCCGAAGTGAGATAATCTTCGACATCAAAGCCCGTCTTGTATCCAAGTTCCGTCAGCACAAAAACGATTTGTTCCAGAATCGTAACGCCAGGATCGTGGAGATTATAGTCCGTCCAGATTTTTCCGCTCAACTTCTGCGCAAGCCCTATGGCTTCTAGCCGCAGGGTACTGTAGTCAAACGGTCTGACCTCTTGACGAGATATCGTTATGGATTTTCCGTAATTCATTTTAGAATGGACTCTATCATTTGCGTATCGTACCAGAGCTTGGTCAACTTGTAACGGACTCTGACTTTATCGGCATTCTGATATTTGTGGCGAACGCGCAACTGGAGCGTAAAATCAAACTTGCCCTGATTTTTACGCCAACGGATTTCAATTCTAGCGCCTCGCCCTCCGCTATACGACTGCGTAATTTCCACTTTCGGACGGCTGTTGAACACATTCACCGCAATGGCATGCGCAAGGGCAAATTTTCCATCGCCTTCACTGCCGCCAACGCCCGCCACGATTTCAAAGCACTGGCAACCCGTCAACACGTCCGTTACATCGTGCCATTCCCCATCGGCGGCAACTTCATACTTGTCGTCTTCAAATCCGATGCGGCCCTTCGAAGCAATCAGACCATTTACATCCAGTTCGCATTTGGGAACAGCCTTCCCAACGCCCACCAGTGTACGGGGCGATTCACACGAGCAATCCCCCGGCAAGCGATTCACGATTGTCACCGCCGACTCTTCGGAGTTCATGTTCGTAGACTTCAAATTAAAAGAACTTTCGCCCTTTTCACTATTTTTGCGGATAGAAGCAAACCATTGCGGCTTACGTTCCACCAAGTTGGAGAAAAAGCTCATCAGACGACTACTGTCTTTTTTCTGCTTAATTTCCAAGCCATTTTCTTCGGAAACCACAAAGCCTTCGTCAACTGAATTCACCATGGAATCCACCAGGCTCATGAAATCCTCTTCTGTCGGCATGCGGCCAGCCCTGAAGCGCTCTTTCAGCTCATTCCGGCTCAACTTCATGTATTCCATTTTACTTCCTGCCATTACTTTTTCCTTATGATAAATGTTTGACCGATTTCAAGTCCACCATAACCGTTATTGATTCCATCTATGGAAGAATTACTCTTTGAATCAACATCGTTGATAAAATGTTTACGCATAGGCACGGCAATGCTCCACGGGAACGAACCATGTAAAAGCCGATCGTCGGTAGATTCAAACAAGTTCACCAAAAATTTCTGTTCATCCGTCGATGCCACCTTCATGATGGTAAAATCGTCACCTACACTTTCCACATAATCAAGATTTTCAATGAACGACTTAAGCGCCCCCTTATCGACATTCCATCCGAAATGCTTTGTAATGCCGCCCGACTTTTTAAACCACGGCGACAAATAGCGATTAATGGAGCGATTCAAATTCAAAAGTGATTCCCCTTCGTTATCACAATGACGGAATTTCACATTGCAGCGGACTTGCAGCTTGTCAAAGAAGGGATTTGCCACTTGCACGTTCACCTTTTTTGAAATTTGACTTTGCAAGAAACGGCGAATATTCCACAACACAGAACCGCTCAAGCACGGATCCCACTGGAAAGTGCCATCGTTGAACATCGGCGAAACAGGAACGACAAGCAAACTTCCAGGACTTGAGCAATCATAACGCCCAGAATTTTCGTCAATGCGCACATGAGGGAAACATTTAACCTTGTACACTTCGGGGAATTGTTCCAAAATCATCCGTTCATAGTCTTCAATGCAAACGCAATGATTCTTATGGTACAGGGATTCTGCCACGCGCATTCGCATTTTGCCATCGGATTCTTTCGGCTTGCCACCAAACGATTCTTCAAGCTGGTAAACGTTCGATAGCCCGGCGATGCTCGTCTTGAGTTCGGTTATGCTTTGCGGTTTACAGCGATTCAAAACTTTTCCATCTTCGAAGCCGCAAACGCGCTCAACTTCTAGCGACTGCGTCAACACGGTCAAGAGTCTCGAGCATTCGCGCCAAGATTCTCCATTCGGTACAATGCGGATCCAGAAATACCCACTTGGCATCAAAGAACTTTCGCTGACCATATCGTTTGGCAAGCTGAGCGTCACAATGCCCGAAGTCGTAAAGCGAGCTGTAGAATCGGCAAGCCTATTCTCATCGGGAAGCGCATTCCATCCCAATGCGCCAAGGTACGACCATGTGTATTTCCCATTTTCTATACCGCGCGTCGCCGAATCGCGATTCAGCATAAAATAGAGATTAGCCCTCCGTGGCCGCCCCGCAAATTGAAGGCCCAAGTAGAGGGCGCCACTGTGCAAGGAAAACGGCTCACTATGGCTAATACCGAATGGATGCACAAAAATGATTCCATCGGATGCTTGCGAAGAATTTGATGAAAAAAGAATCTCCGTATCCGAAGTGTAATCGACATACAAATCTTCAAGACTTGGCGTATAAGGTTGATTGGGCAAGTCTTCCGCATTCTTTTTCTTGAGAACTTGCGACAAAAAAGAATTACAGACCGCGCGCGACATCTCCTGATGCATAAACGCCTTAGACGGAGAAACGAGTTTCATCTTAAAGAACCCTTCCTTCATCATAGGCGAATACATAAAGTTTTCGTCTTCAGGGATTATTTCACTTGCTCGCGAGGCTACAATGCTATTGAACGAAATTTTAAATTCCGGTGAAATGCATTCGCCCTTATCACTACCAAAGAGCCAACTTTTTGAAGTTCCGCTTACAGTTTCAAACAAATTGCAAGTCACGTCGTTTTCATCAGACGGGAGCCAAGTTCCACCATACAGGCCACTTAAAGAAACTATAAAATCCGATGTTTGCGGCGGATTATCGTATTGCGCATACCATTCCGAAAAATTTTTGCAGTTCGGGAGGCCACACCATTTACCATGAACATCGAACGTGTTCAATTTTTTTCCGCAAATTTCCTTACAGCCTACAATAAACGAGCTGCCAACGCTCGGAATGGCGCCAAAGGGCTGCACAGGCAAAAGCGTTGAAGCCGGGCCATATTCATTAGAAACCGCGATTTTGCGACACTTCGAGACTTCTACCGCAATACGAACGCTTTGCAATTTCAATTTCTGGAGGGCAAGCCAAAGCGCACGAGACCTACGCGGGATGACCAAAAGCCGAAGCACCGGATTTTCAAGGCCATATTGCCCGCCGTGAATTTCCGGATCGTAATTTACAATTGCTGGATCAGTATCCTTGATTGCAAATTCAAGAGAAATTTCATTTTCAGGACATTCCGAGTCCAAATTGCCGCAGCCAATCTTGTAATCATCAATATCAAGCCATCCATTTTCGGACGTAAGTGAAATTCTAAAAGCATTTGTAAAGGAGGCAGAAAACTCGCTGACATTTTCGTAGTCCTTTTCAAGAACTGTTCTGCGCAAGGATTCCTTTGCAAATACAAAATTCATCTTGACATTGCGAACGCCACTCGACATGCAGAAAATACGGTTTGAAACGCAAATGCCCACATTTGAAAAGGCAGTCCCTTCGGGCATTTCGTTTGATCGCGTAAGGCCAAACAGCGGATATGGCGACAGTTTCTGTTCACAAGCGGCCTTGGGACTATACACGGGAATTTCAGACTGCGAAATCGGGTAACCGTTCATACACGAAACAGTCAGAATTTTAGCCACCTTTACATTGTTTATGAAAGTATCCCGGACAGACTCGAATTCAACAGCTTCGCCATTGTCATTCTTTCCCGCACTAAAACGCGTTCCCTTCCGCAGCAAGCAAGAGACCTTGTCACTATTGACATCTACGGTTACAATGGCATGGTCACCTTCGGCCTTGCGATTGTCCTGCTTAAGGATTTTTCGATAATAAAAATCAATGCGCTTGTCGGGCAGTCCATTGAGCGATTGTTGCACATGCCCCATCAATTTTGCGCAAACGGCATACAGAGCGACAGCGGGATCCGTCTCTCCATCCGCCTCTCCGTTCATCATCGCAACGACTTTCGAAACATCGATATCGTCGAAGAAATGCGGAGAGCCATGTTCCCTGGCGTACTTTTTCATTGTATCCAGAATGTTCTCGGTAGATACGGAATCCACAGAGAAAAAGCCCTTCGCAAGTTCAGGAAACTCGCGGGCACTTTGACTCAAACCATCCTGTATTTGAAAAATCTTACCAGCCATAAATCAAATCAACACTATACTTTTGCATCCGTCGCTTCGTTCAAATAGAACGGGAACACCAAATTTCTACGGCTATTTGTCGCTCGCACCACATAAACGATGTTTATTCTCAAAACGCCCACAGTTTCAGTCTGTTCGACAACAATAGCCTCCACATCGATGCGAGGCTCATTCAAAAGAATCGCCCTACGGATTTCAGCCTTGATAAGCGTCTCTGTTCGAAGCGAAAAAGCTTCAAAGCAAAAATCCCTCAGCCGCGAACCAAATTCCGGTTGCATCGTACGCTCTCCCGGATAAGTCATCAGAAGGATTCGCAAACTCTCTTGAATATCGTCTTCATGTTCCGACATTTTAGCATGTCCTGTTTTGGAAAGAGAAACTGGGAATGACCAGCCACGTCCTAAAAAAGATGTATCGAGCAAACTAACCTCCTATCATCACCGTCGGGCAACCAAGTACAATCGAACCGCCGTGAGCCGTCGTATCGCCCATACGCGCAGCAGGCTTTCCGCAAATCATGACCGTAGCAGAACCTTTAACAATGGAATCCGGAGGACCTACGCATACGCAGGAATCGCCCATCACTGCCGCCGGGATTCCCCCAATCAATACCGTTGGGGCCCCCGGCCCAACAATGGGTCCACCCACATGCGGGATAGGCGAAGGCCACGCAGGCGTCTGCATGGGACATGTATGCATATCAGTCAATCTTGCAGCACAAGGCATAAGCCCTCCTAATTGATCATCACCATAGCGCCCTTAATCACCGTCTGTCCCGAAGCCGAAACTTCCGCTTTGGCGCTACCTTTACCCGTGAATCCAACTTTTCCGCTAAATTCCACGTTCATACCATCTCCCTTGAGATCCCCATTAGACGACAAATTGATGCCCCCCACAGAAGTCACATTAAACTTACCCTTCGTATCGAAGACGATATCCTTTTTCGATTCCACCTTGATACCGCTATCGGACATTTCAATTTTATTTCCCGATGAATCCTCAACCGTTATCTTTTTTCCCTTATCATCCAGAACAAACTTTCTTTCGCCAGGAGTCATCACCGTTATGGATTTATCCTCTTCGTTAAACTCGACACTCAACTTTTCGCGTGTAAGAATCTGCTTGATATTGTTATTTTGTTCAAGCGCCTGCGGGGGCGTACGACTGCCGCTATAGAGGCTTCCAAGAATCACTGGACTTGAGGGATCCCCGCCAAAAAAGCCTAGAATCACTTCGTCATCCACTTCCGGGAAAAACATGCAACCAAACTGGTTCGACGCATAAGCCCCGCCAAGGCGGGCCCAGACGCCTTCCTGCTCGTTTTGCATCAACGGGATTCTCACCTTGACGCGATTCAAGTTTTCTGGATCTTCATGAATCTGGATCACAACACCCGTCAAAAGACCATGCACACCGCAATTGATACCCGAAGCAATCGGAGCCGACGTTTCGAACTTTTCATAGAACCATTCCTTCGGCACGCCAAAAGTAAATTCAGTTGTCCAGAGTCCATCGCCAATATGATGATGGATGCCAGAAACAAGCGCACCACCCTTAAAGCGGGTGCCCACATTTTTGAGTTCTACAAGCTGGCCCAATTTTGCAGCAGTCGTTCCCAAGCTCACCACGGAGCCACAAATTCGCGACAGCTCGTTTTTCAGTTGCTCAGCTTCGGCCCAACTGGCAAGCGCGCCATCGGGAACTTGAGAATTGACTTGCAAAGTTTTAGAAGATACGTTCAAAACCTCGGCAAGCGTACTCCCACTAAGACTTGACTGACCGCCCAAAGACTGCATAGAGGATTCTCCAGAAATCACCTGCTGCTTTGTCACATCCCAAGCATTCGCCTTGACGCTACTGACTTGGAAAACTGCATTTGCCTCGGCCCTAAATTCAAGAATATCCGTTCCCCAGGTAAGTTCAACATCGGATTTACCTGTGGAGGCAATTTTTTTAATGGACAAGCCCTCGTTATCGGCCAAAAGCCAGCAGCCATTTGCCTCGGCACGAGTCATCATAAAGTCCCAATCCGTGCAATAATACTGCAAGATTTCTTTATGCTCAGCGCCCCCCATACTTGAACTGATCGAGACTCCATATTTATTGGCCATTTCACCGACAATCGCATCATCGGTCTTGTTCAAGTAATTCGCGTTTTTACGGGCGCAAGTCATCGCAATGACTTTGTCACGACACTCGATTTTTACGCAACTACGCCCGCGCTTTGAAATAGAAACGCCATGACGCACCACCACACCGCTGAAAATCGGAGCGGATTTTGTCGCATATCCAGCCTTTATCGTGATTTTGGCCCCCGGAACAAGATCATTACCATCGCTCAACGGAAAAGCACCCTTGCACATTTCACCATCTTCAATCACGACAACCGCTTTGGGAATCGTATTGACGCCATAATAAACGTCCACAGAAACAATCGGGAGAACAGACGAAAGCGCATTGCCGTCTGCCTCTATGATGCACTCTACAGGACCTTCATCGCTTGATATGGGAGATGACATCAAAACCTCAATCTACAAGCGGCGGGAACACAAGACGCGTCCCCGGCTTTAAACGACAGAAACTGGAAAGTCCATTAATACGGGCCACCTGCATATAATACGATGGATCGTTATAGACTTTATTGCAAAGGTTGGGCAACGTATCGCCGGACTTGACTTCAATAATATGGGTGAGATCTGGAGATTGAAAATTCGACTTTGCCTGAATCTCTTTCAACGTGCTATACGAAACAAACTCAAGCGTAATTTCTGCACGAAGAGGAGCACCCTGTAAATCGAAGAGAGTGTACTTCGTGTCCATGGTACGAAGGCGACCCGTATAATACTGAGAACCCCAAGTGATTTCGACAACAGAAGGTTCATGCGCATCACCATCGATCTCGTAAACGATGTTTCGGAGAGCCTCGACCATATCATTGATGCTTCCATCCTTAATTGGCCACTGGTCCGAAGGTATCGCCCCTGTCGTATCCAGAAAAATTTTAGGAATGGTAAATTTCGTCCCTTCGTACCTTTCAAATTTTGGACTCCGTTCTTCGGCTTCATGGGTATATTTTACGGATTCCTTGGCAGAATAGCTTTCAGGGTTCACCATGACGGTAAACTCCGAATCTTTTGCCTTTATCTTCATTTTTTCCAGAGCCATTCTTAACGTTCCTTAGCCCTATCCACAGACTCGTTTACAAGTTCCTTGCACTCCTTCAAAATTTCAGAACGCAACGACTCCATCTGCTGCGCAACTTTATCCGCAGCAACACCTGCCACATGCACATTAATGACCAAATTATTTATTTGCAGACTCATTCTTTTTCGGGACCTTTTTCTGAACATCAAACGAGTAATACTTCAACGTAACCGTTTCCAAGGCCACTTCGCTTTTATCCGCATTAAATGCACCCAGGCTCCATTTTACAGGATACGCGTTTGTAAAAGACCATGTGACCAATTCTTCGCCACCCTCATTCAGCAACGAAACAAGGAGATTCTTGGGTTTAATCCCTCCCTTCGTAAGTTCCGTAGACAAAATTTCCTTACACCAAACAAAGAAATCGTCATCCCCTTTTACAACGCCCCTTTTCAAGACAAGATCGGAATACTTTCTTGATTTCGGGACGTAATAACTATGGGAACTGTCGCCCCCAGAAACAACAGGGTCCACATCCAGGGTACATTCAATTCCGCTCACCTCGCAAAACGAGACGGGCTTGTCATTTATGGAGACACTGAAATGAAATGCAGCCGTGAACGACCACTCTGAATCTGGGAGCGCCATATTTACCTACTACGCATTCTTGATTTCAAGACCTTCGTGGACAACTTCAATGCTTTCGATGGCAACTTCGTTGCCTTCGGACTTGAGGTCCGTCCCCGTAATCTTGGTGGGCCATGCGTTCTTAAGCGTCCAAACCATCGTCGCTTTTCCACCTTCATCCAGAAGGCTAATGACAACGTTTATACGCTTGATAGTGTTCATCTTGATTTGAGAGAACCAGTCCCAGAACCTGTTGTCGCCCTTGAAAATGCCCTTCTTCATCGTCACATTGCTGTACTTGAGAAGGCCCGGCATCTTGACGGGAGAAAACACGGGATTGTCACCCGAGCGATACTTGATTTCTTCGGATTGGGCGTCGAGACCAGAAACTTCCTGGAAAGAGATGACCTTACCATCCCATTCTACACGGAAGTGGAATTTCGGTAACGGCCATATATCTGCGCTTTGAGCTTCACCAGCCATATTCATTACCCCCTATTACGATTTCTGCTGTTGCTGTTGGAATGTGAGTTCAATAAATTCTGCCGGGCGAATCAAGGCAACCTTCACAGTCACTCTCAAAATGCCTTCAAGAATATCTTCAGGAGTCATGGTGTCGCCAAGCCCCACATGCACTTCGTAGGCGTCTTCCGGAGTAGATCCAGCAAGGCCACCACGCTTCCAGATGCCATAAAGGAAGTTGCCAATCATGGTACTCATAGAGAGCCATGTCTTAGAAGTATTGGCTTCGAACACATATCCCTTAGAGGCCTGCTTGATTGATTCTTCAAGCATGATCATCGTACGGCGTACGTTCACATAGCGCCAATCGAGGCTGTTGCCATCAAGCGTGCGAGCGCCCCAGACCTTGATGCCATCCCCCACAAAGTAACGGATGGCATTCACAGCCTTACCGTTCAGCGGAACGTTCAAGTCTTCCTGTTCATCGTTGGTCAAGTTCACCGCCGGAGAAATCACCCCGTTGATGCCGACATTTGCCGGAGCCTTCCAAACGCCTTGGTTATTGTCAACGCGGGCATAAATGCCAGCCATTGCCGCAGACGGAGCCATCAAATTGAGCTGTTCGCACATGTCGTTCATCATGGCCGCATACTTCGGGCAAACGACCGTAAGCGTATTGTGCAAATCCGTCGGATCCTTCTTGATATCAAAATTACTCAGTTCCTTGAAGAAGCGAACAAGTTCCTTCTCTCTCGGCGTAAGATTCAACTTTTTAGCCTCATCATCCGAGATATTGAGACTTTCGATCCTCGGCACCACAGATTTAGCGAGGTCAAGCGCAAGCGTTGCATAGGAACCGTTACCTTCGGATTCCGGTTCGATATTTGCAAACGAGACTTCACTTGATGCGACAACGCTCGTATGGATCCACGGATAGTAAGCGGCACCATACTTGAGGTAATCCGTCATCTTTTCGCGGAAGGTGTTGATGCATTCAAGCGGTTCCTTGTAGCCATCGTAAACATCGAGAATGGTGAAACGGTTCTGCATCTTGTTGCAATGGCCAAGCAGCTCATTCTGGATATCGGCACATTCTTGAGCTTTGTCAAGCGAAACGGCATCCGGCACGAGCATAAGGGTCGGTTCCTGTTCCTTGACAAACGGAGTAATGCCTTCCATCAACGGCTTCTTTTCAATTTTTTTGTCGTAACCGCCTACAGAGCAGACATAGCAAGCGGCGCCACCATTCTGGAAAAAGATTCGCATGGAATCGTAAAGACGGAACATCGGCTTTGCCTTGAGAACGTACTTCTGATTTCCGTCCTTCGCTTCCGCAGATTCCGAAGCGGCTTCTTCGGCATTTTCCTCACCTTCAGAGGCAGGCTTTGCATCGGCAGATGCGGCACCGTACGTGAATCTCACGGACGGAGCGCCACCGAAAACGTTAAGGTATTCAGCAAAGGAAGTGATACGGAAAGGCTTGTTGGTCAAGTCCTTGCCATTGTATTCCGCCTTTTCGGTATAGCCGATAAATGCAGGAATAGCAGTTGCAACTTCCACCACCGATCCCGGGAAAGCATCTTTCTCGACGAGATAGACGCCTGGGGTTTTGTATGATGCAGGCATTTATGATTCTCCTATTTTTATGGATTAACAAAACATTCAGCGACAATGGCTTTTGAGCCATCGTCAAGACTCGCTTTGGCGATTGATTTCGCATTCGCATTCGGAAGACACTTCATCACCACCTTTGAAGTTGCGGAATCAAGCAGCTGAAAACGTGGAGGAGCCCCGCTTACAATTGGAATTTCACTTTTCGAAACGTAAAGCGAAAGTCGCGGAGTCTTTTCCACGCAAACAAACCGCACAGGATCATCCACCTTGAGCGAGTCATTTATTCGCAAATCGCGTTCGGCGTAAACGCCTGAGACGCAATAGCACCACCTCAATTTCTTTGTCGGCACCTTCACTGTACACATCAACGGCTTTTTAGGCGCGATATGGAGTTCCAGTGCAAAAATGACACCAAACATACGCTGCAATTCGGGCATAGAATCTTTTTTGCGCCCTTCAAAGCAAGCTTTCCCATCACAAGACACAATTGCCACCGGAAATTCGTCGTGAGCAATTCCATCAAAATTTGTCACATTCCATATTTCGGCTATCGACGCCTTGACATAAAAGAAAAGCGCCGTTTCCCGAACAAAAGAGGCGGCAGGGGCCATAATACGCACTTTTCCATCGTATATACGGCATAAAGCCTCTTCCCTTTTCAAGAGATCTGCGGTTTCGGGGGAAGGCACAACCTTGAAACCACAAGAACTCCCATTGTAGTACTCGTGGCAAAGCGATACATCTACTATTCTTGCAAATTCCATTATATTATTCCCAATTCAGTGTTTTCAGGCAGCCGAATAACATACGGCTGGTAATACGAGTAGCTGCCTCCAAGAGCAACCGTTTTTAGACGATAAACAACCGACGGAACATACTTTGCCCCAATCGTCCCCCACAAATTATTGAGTTCCTGCAAATTCAGGGATTCCATATCAATCGCAATTTTTTCCAGGCCCTCGGGCAAATCCGGAGAAGTTGAGCGATCAAAAAAGGAATGATCCATGAAAAACGCCACAGCCTTTGACAAATAGCGCAACGAATCCACATAATTACCACCTTTAAAATTGGCGGCAATAACAAAATACAGATTCAAATAGACTTTTTTCTGCGGCACCACGGCTCGATCGCCGTGAAATTCAGGAACTGCATGGTTTTGCACCATGCTATCGCGTTCCATATTCACTAGGAATATGTTCAACTTATTCGTAGCACCTTCAAACTCTTTCCCATCGTTTTCAAGCATTCTAGATACGACGACAAGATCTTCACGAACGGACAAAGTACGTCGCAAGTGAAGATTCAATTGCATCGCTAGGAACTGTAAAGAGGCTCCAATCATGCTTTATTTCCCGGTCTTTATATTTTGTATATATATGTTTATATGTATTATTACATTTAAACTTTTTATATCTTAATGCGCCAATATAATTATAAGTACAGCTTTTTGTAAATTGTAAAATAAATTTTTCTAAATTTCATTTGTTTCTGAAAACAAAATTTTGTAATGCCTAAATAAATGAAGTATAATATTTATTTATTCGTTTACATTTATTTGTTAAAATTTTTACAAACGCTCATTTTATGTAAAGAAAAATCATCAAACAAGCTAAAAAAAGAACAATTTTGTTCTAAAAGTCCTATTTTTTATCAAGTCTAAAAAGAAGGCTATAGACGTTCACTATACATAAAACAAAACAACACGCCCATATAATACACATTTGTACAAAAAACAAGCACCAACTCTTCCCAAAATCATGTAAAACAATCAGCCAAGCTTAGAAAAAGCCGTTTTTCGCACAAAAACAGCCAAAATCACATTTTTACAACAAAAATAACAGAAGTTTTTTGGCCACTACATAATAATGGAGCCGATATTTATTAAATTTGAATCATGTTTGAGCAAAATAACCCGCCAGAGTTAACCTCTCGCCAAAAAGAGATATTGACCCTATTGCGCAAGGGTCTTACGAATAACGAAATTTGCAAGACCTTGAACATTTCGGCAAATACGGTCAAAGCGCACCTGGCGAACATATACAAAATTCTCGAAGTCACAAACAGAACAGAGGCCGTATCTACAAAGATCAGCGAAGATAGCAACAAGGACCTCTACGCCAACGATCTTACGAAAGACCTCAACATCATTTTTCTCAAGCAAAACGATTTTTCAGCCTATCCCAAGGCAAATGGACTCTATTATTCCCTGGTAGAATCCATCCACCAGTACCGAATTTTTCGCATCACGGATACTCAAGAAGCCGCTGTCAATCCAGCATTTTCCATTGATGTTTCCGCAGCAAAGGATAAAGACGAGACTTTGTTTTTATCCATCAGGCTCGGCTCATCTCACGAAATGCTATGGACTACATCTATCAAGATTTGTTCAGACAACATGTCCGAGCTTGCCCAAAAGACGGCAATGCTATTGTTCAGGAACATCGTACTTGCGACGGCAAACATCAAGTACACGCCACAAAGCCCGATTCCCTATTGGTGGTACGTGACGGCCCACTGCAACATCAAGTTCGAAATACGCAGCAAAGACACTTTCAACTATTGCAAGAACTTGCTTACGCCTCTTGCCACAGGCGAAGTCTACAGTGAACAGGCTGCCTACACGCTCGCCATGGTTTACTACATCGCTATTTTGGACAACTGGGGAAATTCTCAGGCCTATACAAAACAACTGGCAGAACTAGCACGCAAGACCATGTTCAATGCGCCCTATTCCATTTACTCACAAATGATTATGGCGTTCTACAACATCGTCATCGGCAATAAGAGCGAAGCAATAGCCTATTTCAAGCAAGTTATCGAAGCTAATCCGCAAACGATTACTGCACGTACACTCCTAGTCCAAATCTACATGCTGACAGGTCAAAGCGACAAGGCTATTGAACTCATCGAAGAATGCGAAAGGCTAATTCCAGAAAACGCTTTACAAGCATCATTCAAGCATGGCAAGGCATTCACATTGCTTTTACAAGGCCGATACGAAGAGTGCATCAACCTCGCTAGCCAGATTTTGCTTTACACACCCAAAGCAACTATTTTGCATTTGTTCATCATATTCTGCAACAACAAGCTTGGCAAAACAGCCGAAAGCGAAGCCCAAATCAAAACGCTATACGCCGAGCACCCGGATTTCAACAAGCCTTATCTTGAGCAAATACTTAAAGGCGTCAATCCGCAAATGCAGAAGTTCTTCATGGACAATCTCCAAAATCTTTTCGCAAGACAATAACCCCAAAACTACCCAAATGGACTATTGCGAAATAGCCCTTCTTCAATGTATTTTTGCCTTGTAATTTTTGAGAATAACCAAAATGGCATTACAAAGTAAAATTTCCGAAGAAAACGAAGAAAAAATTATTGAACTAAAGGATATCAAGCCAGGTGACATCCTGATTTTTGATGGCGAAGACCACGGAATATCCCTCCTCATCAAAAAATTCACTCATTCAAACGTCACCCACGGCGCATTGTTTATGCAGGGAGGGGGCGTTTCCTACCTTGCAGATTCGGGTTCAGGCGGCATCCACATGCACCAGGTCGAACAACGCGAAAAGTCACGTTTCGTCCATGTCCGTCGCATAACCAAAAATGGCGGATTCGGCAGCGATTTTGAAAAAATCATCGCCCCTGTCCTTGACATCGCCCGCAATTACGTCAGCCAAGATCTCCCTTATCCGTATTCCGACCTCGTCCTGCTCGCCATGATACTCATTTACAAGGACGTTTCGGACGTGAACCTCAAGCAGGCGGTCATCATCAAGCTTTTAAAGCTCGTCACTGCCGAACTAAAGACGTTCATTGACGAAAAATATCGCGACGGAAAGCACACCATGGTCTGCTCTTCGTTTGTCTATCAATGCTATCTAGACGCATCAAAGAACAACCCCGATTTGAAGATTGACATCAAAAACGGAGACACAGACTTTGTACCAAATCATCAAGTCAAGCGTTCGGTAACGCTCCTTGACCTATACGCCGACCACGCCGCCGAATACCACTACAACACAGCAAATTTCGCGGTTGAAAAAGATGAACCTGTAAAGGAATCCGTCAAGGAACTTTTGGACAATCTCGTAGACGAGACCAACGAAAACCACGTGAGCATGGTCAAAGGAAACGCCCTGAGCCACTCCATCGAGGAGTTTTTAAAAGCCCTCATGAACGCCTGCGGCATCGCCATCAAAGACGTGAAGGATTTGATCGAAAACGCCAAAATGCAACAAGCGTTATTCGTTACGCCTAACGACTTGTACTGCCACACAACAAATACGGAATCTATCGGAAAGCTGGAACTATACCGCTACGAAGACGTATACAATCCATAGCTGTCGCAAAGCTACAAGTCATCGAAAATTACACCTCAAACATAATGCTGCAAGGACTTGAAACTAGGCCACCTCCTAGAATCAAAAATTCTTGCAGCATTCTTTTATACAGAAAAGGCGGGACGACGCCCGCCGAAGTGCAACCTGCTGAAAATCAAGAGTTAAGCACTCACGCTTAATTCGCTCACAGCAAGTGCAGGCACCTTGTAGCTTGCAAACGGGTCGCGATATTCGTTACCCACCGCCACAATGTTCTTGATGATATCGAAGAAATTCCCACTGAGCGTAACGCCATCCACCGGATGCTGGACAGACCCATTCTCGCACCAGAATCCGTGCGCACCGATGCTAAGTTCTCCGCTCACAGGATTACAACCGGAATTGCCTTCCAGGCGCACCACGAGCAAGCACTTCGGAAAAAGCTTGAGAAGATCCATCGTCGTCATGTTTCCAGGCGGCACGAGCATGTTGTAGAAACTCGTAGACATCTTGCTGCCAAAGCTGCGAGCGCCATTGCCGGTCGTTTCGCGCTTAGCCTTCGATGCTGTTTCAAGATTGTAGAGTGCCGAATTGAAGACGCCATTTTCCACAACCTTCACGCGCTTCGTGAGGCAGCCTTCAGAATCAAAATAGAACTTGTGTTCAAACATTTCGCCCGTTGGATCGTTCCAGAGCGAGAACACATCGCTTGCAATTTTTTCGCCTTCCTTGCCATCCAGGCGAGACTGGCCCTTCTGCATGGTTTCAGCAAAGAACGGCTGGCTATACATGCCCAGAAAACGCGACGAAATGCGTTCCGAAAGAATCACCGGAATCTTGCCGCTTTCAATTTTTTTAGCACCAAAGAGTTCTGTCGCATATTCGGCGGTTTTATTTGCAATTTCTTCAACCGTGAATTCATTCCAGTCACGGCCGTTTTTCACAAAATTGCCGAGTTTCTTGACGCCATCGCGGCTTGCAACCGCCCCAGCACCGGCAGACGCGCAATTAGACCGAGCTTCGTAGAAAAGCCCCGTATTGTTTGCGACAATGGAATAATCATGTTCAATATCGCCACCAAGGTACGGGATGTTCTCAATTTCCTTGGACTTCGCAAAAGTCGCCTTTTCAAGCTCGATGCAAAAATCCTTCATCGTCGCAAGGTCAAGCGACTCAAGCGCCGGATTGTAATTCGGTTCGCCCTTCGGAAGTTCAACCGCCTGCGGGAGCGTAATGTCGATTTTTTCGGTCCACTGCGTATGGCAAAGAGCGTCCTTGAGCGTCTGGCGCAAGGCTTCGTCCGTAAAGCGTTCCGTATGCGCATATCCCGGGCGACCATCCTTGATGACGCGAATGCCAAGCCCTACAGAGTCCGAAATTTCAGTATTCTGCACTTGGCCTTGAAAAACTGAAATTCCTTCGGAATGAGCGTTAGAAGCAATCACATCAAACTGTTCGGCTTCGCCTTTGGCGAGGTCACACATAAAAGAAACGGCATCTTTAATATTCATATCGCAAGTATAATAATTATATAGCCATTGGTCACTAGTAATTAGTCATGTCCGCCGGAGCCTGTGCTGAGCGAAGTCGAAGTAAGCAGGGCATCTCCCATTTATCGAGAAGCGCGGCTTTTGCGTTCGAGCATTTTCCAGTAGGCGGCGGGGCTTCCCGTCACTGATTCAAGCGCATTTGCGATCTCAGTCGAGATGCTGATTTCACCTGCAATCAGCTGGTCGAGCATTTCTACAGAAACGCCCACCCTGCGAGCAAATTCCGGCTTGTCAATCTTAAGCCATTCAATTCCTTCAAGAATCGCCTGTCCCGGCGTCGGGGTTCCATGTCTTGGCATAATTGTTCTTAATGCAATAGTTAAATCTAGTTAATAGTTACTAGTTAAATGTTATTAGTTACTAGTTATTAGTTACTAGAGAATCTAGAAAAACAATCTAGTAACTTAGAACTCAAAACTCAATATCCTTCCAGCCTTCGGCACCGAAGCGGAGGTCGCGTTCCACGAATTCCCAGATGAGGAGCTTTTTGCCTTTAAGCACGCTAGCCTTGCGGGCGAGCTTTTCACGGACGAGCGTCGAGGCGCCACCGTCACTCACGATAGATGCGACGCGGGCATTCATGTTCTTCGCGAAGTGCGCAATCCATCCGGCGTTCACCGGAGAATCAGTCTGGTAAATGCGGCTAAAGCTATCTCCGAGAATCAAGATTTCGGACTTGCGAAAATCATCCTTAAACGGAGTAACCGTTGTATCATAAAGCACGGTGTCGCGTTCGCAAAGTGCCGACTGAGCCGTAAAGCAAGAATCGTTCTTTTTGCAAGCGCTCTTCGCAGCTTCGACGCAAGTCGAATCCACCGGGAGCTTTTCGGTGCGTTCCTTAATATTCTGCTGAGAAACCACGTGTCCCGTCACCTGCTGCACCTTGAACACGTTGAACTTGTTGAGGCCACTCATCTCGCCCACATCGCCCATGCGATCCGCCACAGAATCAGAGGCAATGTAGCGCACAGCATCAGTTTCACGGAATTTGACAGTTCCTGCATCCACCATTTCGCGGACTTTCTTCGCAATCACGTCGGCAGCAAGTTCAGCACCACGCGGAGTCCAATGCGTATCGTCATTCAGGTAAAGCGCACCTTCAACGGAATCGCGGGACTTTGCGGCCAAAAGCGGCGTGTACAAATCCACCGTGTTAAAGCCTGCACGCGTGAGCGAATCCAAAATCTTCTTGCCATGCGACTGGAGGCCGGCGGCATTTTCAACTGCAGCGGCATTTCCAGCACCTGCGGCACCCGCGACTCGAGAATCGCGCCCTGTCAAGCGTTCGGTATAGATGCTCGGCTTGCCCGGCGTAATCACCACCAAGAGTTCCACGCCCTTCGCCTTGAGCTGGTCGCGGAACTTTTCAATCGCCTTCACCGGATTGTCGAGCTTTGCACTA